>Ga0209382_10002270_pt1 | contig 28336 bp, 22 predicted proteins | sample SoiMetdeltSBSDD5_FD_187599 | JGI IMG/M metagenome (GOLD analysis project Ga0209382, IMG submission 187599) | Bulk soil microbial communities from a Populus tree surrounding site in Tennessee, USA - Soil MetaG P. deltoides SBSDD5 (SPAdes) (version 2) | ecosystem: Environmental > Terrestrial >... | reverse complement strand
ATGGTCGTGGGAGCGCTCTTTCGCGGACCGGCGCGCACGCCGATACTGGGGAAACGCCCGCCAAAGGAGTGCCGCCGTGCCACGTATCCTTCGGAACTTTCGCGTCCTTATGATCGTCGTCCTCGTCGCCATGGTTGCCGGCACCGGCCTGCTCCGCCCGGGCACCGCGGCCGGCAATCATCTGCCGTATCATGATCCGGCGCTGCCGGTGGCCACCCGAGTTGCCGACCTGCTGTCCCGGATGACCCTGGACGAAAAGATCGGCCAGATGACCCAGGCCGAGCGCGGCGCCGTCAGCAACGCGGATATCACCAACTTCCGCCTTGGCTCGCTGCTGTCCGGCGGTGGTTCCGCGCCCAGCCCGAACAATGCGACGTCCTGGGCCAATATGTATGACAACTTCCAGAATGCGGCCCTGGTGACGCCGCTGGGCATTCCGCTGATCTATGGGGTGGACGCTGTCCACGGGCACAACAACGTGGTGGGCGCGACGATCTTCCCGCACAATATCGGGCTCGGCGCGACGCGCAACCCGACGCTGGTGCAGAGCATCGGCCGGGCCGTCGCCGAGGAGGTCGCCGGCACCGGGATCGACTGGAATTTCGCGCCCTGCCTGTGCGTGGCCCGCAACGACCGGTGGGGCCGCACCTACGAGTCGTTCGGCGAGAAGCCCGAGCTGCCGACGCAGCTGGCCACGATCGTCACCGGGCTGCAGAACGGCAATCCGGCGGTGCTGTCCACGGCCAAGCACTACGTCGGCGACGGCGGCACGACCAACGGCACCGACCAGGGCAACACCCAGCTCACCGAGGCCGAACTGCGGGCCATCCACCTGCCCCCGTTCCAAGCCGCCGTCCAGCGCAACGTCGGCTCCGTAATGATCTCCTACAGCTCGTGGAACGGCACGAAGCTGCACGGCCACCAATACCTGATCACGACTGTGCTCAAGGGTGAGCTCGGGTTCTCCGGATTCGTTGTCTCCGACTGGAACGGCATCGACCAGATCGACGGTGCCCCCGGCTTCACCGCCGCCGAGGTGCGCACCGCGATCAACGCCGGCATCGACATGGTGATGGTGCCGCATGCGTGGCAGAGCTTCATCTCTCTGCTGCGTACCGAGGTGCAGGCCGGCCGGGTCACCATGGCGCGCATCGACGACGCCAACCGCCGGATCCTGACCAAGAAGTTCGAGCTGGGCCTGTTCGAGCAGCCGCTGACCAACCGTTCCTGGACGGCCACGGTGGGCAGCGCCACCCACCGGAGCCTGGCCCGCCAGGCGGTCCGCGAATCGCAGGTCGTGCTGAAGAACGGCGGGAACATACTGCCGCTTCCGCGGGACAACGCGCGCATTTTCGTCGCCGGCAAGAACGCCGACAACATCGGCCACCAGAGCGGCGGCTGGACGATCTCCTGGCAGGGCGGCTCCGGCAATATCACCCCGGGCACCACGATCCTGCAAGGCATCCGCAACACGGTCGGCCCGAGCACGACGGTGACGTTCAGCGCGAACGGATCCGGGATCAACAACACCTACCAGGCGGCGATCGCGGTGGTGGGTGAGACGCCCTATGCCGAGGGCGCCGGCGATCGACCCGGCGGCATGGGCCTGGACACCACAGACACAAATACGATCAACACGCTGCGCGCGGCCGGCGTGCCGGTGATCGTGGTACTCGTCTCCGGGCGTCCGATGGACATCGCCGCACAGTTGCCCAACTGGAACGCGCTGGTGGCGTCCTGGCTGCCGGGCACCGAGGGCCAGGGCGTGGCCGACATCCTGTTCGGCATCGCCCAGCCGACCGGCACACTGCCGATGACCTGGATGCAGAGCGCCAGCCAGCAGCCGATCAACGACGGGGACGGAAAGCCGGCCCTGTTCCCGTACGGTTTCGGGCTGACCTACGGGCCGCCGGCCGCGCGGGATCCGTACCAGGTTGTGCAGGCGGAGAGCTACACGAGCCAGTCCGGCACGCAGACCGAGCCCACCGCCGACACCGGCGGCGGGCTAAACGTCGGCTTCATCGCGCCCGGCGACTGGCTCGGCTACGGCACCGTCGACTTCGGCAGCACGAGCCCGGTGTCGGTCACTACGCGCATCGCCTCCGGCGCCACCGCCACCGGCACCATCCAGTACCGGCTCGACAGCATCAGCGGCCCGGTCGTCGCGAGCGTGGCGGTCAGCAACACCGGTGGCTGGCAAAGCTGGACCAGCCGGGTCACGAACCTGTCCGGCGGCGCCACCGGCGTCCATCCGCTGTTCGTCACGTTCACCGGCAGCGGCGGCGACTTCGTCAACATCAACTGGTTCCAATTCGCCCGCAGCGGCCTGCCCAACGCCTACGGCGTGACCCAGGCCGAGGCGAGCAGCAGCCAGTCCGGCACGCAGACCGAGCCCACCAGCGACACCGGCGGCGGGCTCAACGTCGGCTGGATCGCGCCCGGCGACTGGCTGGCCTACAACGGCATCGACTTCGGCAGCCCCACCGCGCTGTCGGTGACCACCCGGATCGCCTCCGGCACCACCGCGACCGGGACGATCCAGTACCGGCTGGACAGCACGACCGGGCCGATCATCGCGACCGTCGCGGTCAGCAACACCGGCGGCTGGCAGTCCTGGACCAGCCGGGTCACCACGCTGTCCGGCAGCGCCACCGGGGTACACACCCTCTACCTGACCTTCACCGGCAGCGGCGGCGACTTCGTCAACATCAACTGGTTCCAGTTCGCGCGGTAGGGCGGCACGCCCGACACGTGTCGGGCAAGGCCGGTTGAGGCGTGGGCGTCCCAACGCTCGCCAGACGGACGCTGGGACGCCCACACCTCCCCGCGGCCCGGCCGGACCGCCACACGCCTCCACCGCCCGACGAAGCGCGGGCGTCCCAACGCTCGCCAGACGAACACTGGGACGCCCACATCACGCCGAGGCACGGCCGGACGGCCACACGCCTCCACCGCCCGACCAAGCGCGGGCGTCCCAACGCTCGCCAGACGAACACTGGGACGCCCACATCACGCCGAGGCACGGCCGGACGGCCACACGCCTCCACCGCCCGACCAAGCGCGGGCGTCCCAACACTCGCCAGACGGACACCGGGACGCCCAGGCTTCACCGGGGGCCGGGACGGGCCGGGCGGGGCAGGGGCAGGGCAGGGCCGGGGCGGCGTGTTCCCACATCCGGGGCGGATCTATCTCGACGAATACGCCGACAAGATACGCAATATATAAGGACAATGCGACGACCAGCGCGCCATTCCCGCCATAACTGGCGGCATCCCACAATCGGGTGAGCGGAGCACTATCTGGCCGGCTCCGTGGCAAATGCTGACCGTCACCGCAGGCCAGGCACCCGCTGCCGACCGCAGACCTCGGAGGCCACCGACCGCGGTTGCCGACCGCAACGTCCAGCCGCGGCGGCGCGCGTCGGCACTGGGCCGCCAGCACGAGGCCGGCCACCGCGAGTTGGACGGAATGTAGCTGTAAGTAATTGACAGTAGACCCAACGTGAAAATCGACCGAGACCTGACCGTGCTGCAGCCTGACGGACCGTGCTGCTACAGTGCCCGATCATGGAACCTGTAGCCGATCAGTTACCACCTGTTAGTGGATTGCCCTTACCCATGGTTTGGCCTGCCACGGCCTGGCGGGGAATTCAGCGGTAGCTGAGCCTGGGTCTCGTTAGCAGGGCGCACGAGGCCTGGCACCTCACCGCGGGGGATCGGCACTCGCTCATGGCCTCATGGCTACCGGCGGTATTGCCGGCGAGCGCCGGTGTGTGAGACGGGTGTGTGAGACATCGGTCCCAACCAAAAGAGTCGATGCGGTTTGTGCTTTGGAGGTAAGCGTGGCCACCCAGGTGGCAAACAGTGTTCTCGACAAGTTGTCGCTGGAATGTCGGCGCCTCCGGGAGGTTACATTCGACATCGACCAGAACGATCCCTTCTTCTTCGACCATCCGCTGGACCACGTGCCGGCCATGCTGCTGCTGGAGGCCGCGCTGCACACGGCCGAGCGGGCGGGTGCCGAGTGGCCCCAGGACGAGAACGAGCCCCAGGACGAGAACGAGCCGCAGGACAATGCGCCCCAAGTCGATGCGCCCCAAGTCGATGCGCCCCAAGTCGATGCGCCCCAAGTCGATGCGCCACAGGACAGCCACTTGGCCGCGCTGCGGGTGCAGTTCGAGCAGTTCTGCGAGCTGGCTCCGGCGCCGGTGGTCCGGGTCTGGACGGACCCCGACCGTCCCGGCCAGTTGGACGTCGAGTTCTGCCAGGGCGGGGCCGTGATCGGAGCCGGCGAGATCGGGTGGCGTCGCGCGCCCTCGGTGTCGACCGGCAACGCCGACCGGCCGCAGACGCTGCCCGAACCGGCGCCTGCGCACCTGGTGCACCGGTGGCGCCCGGAGAATGTGCTGGTCGGCGGCCTGACGACGGTAACGGCCGACGGGTATCAGATCGAGGTGCTGCCGCCACCGCCCGGGCACTATTTCCGGCGGCGGGACGCCCACTTCCGTCCGGTCGGTGAGCTGCTGGAGAGCGTTCGCCAATTCGGCATCCTGCTCGGGCACACGGCCTGCGAGATGCCCTTCGGGGCGCAGTTCATCGTCCGGTCGCTGGAGGTCGACCTGACCCGGCGGGTGTCGCGCGACGAGCCGATCACGATCCTGACGCGGTCGCTGCCTCCGGTGCGGGGCCGCGGCAAGGGGTGGATGAGGTTCACGTTCCGCGCCGGCGCGGAAACCGTCGGCACGGCCGCGTTGTACGGCTGCGCGTTCTCCGCCGAGGCGTTCGCGCGCATCCGGGCACGGTCGGGAAAGTAGCCAACTCAGATGAGGCTTCTGGAGAGCCGGTTTCCGGCCGCGCTGTTCGTTGTCGGCCTGGTTGTCCTGGGTTACGCCGCGGTCGACCAAGCCGGGTTCCGGCAATGGGTGGTGGTGTTGTACCTGCTCTGGGTGCTGGCCGAGCTCAGAGTCACCTTCCAGCCGAATCCCGGCGAGACCGGTGGGGCGGACCGGGGCAGCCTGCAGCTCTACGGGCTGTCCCGGGCCGCGGTCGTGATCACCGCCCTGCTGGTGCCGGTGGACTGGTCGTCACCGGTGGTGCCGTGGCCGGCCGCTGCTCTGGTCATCATGCTCGCCGGCATCGCGCTGCGGCTGACCGCGATCATGCAGCTCGGCCGGTACTACTCGCACAAGGTGCGGACCCTGCCGGATCACCAGGTCGTCCAGACCGGCGTCTATGGCATGGTCAGGCACCCGGCGTACCTCGGGATGATCGTGGCCCATGCCGGGTTTGTGGCCTTCTTCGCCAACCCGGCCAGCATCGCCGCGCTGATCCTGCTGGTGGTGGCGATCGTGCGCCGGGTATTGGTGGAGGAGCAGACCCTGATGCACGTGCCGGGCTACCGCCGCTACGCCGCGGGCCACGCCCGCCTGCTCCCGGCCGTGTGGTGAGCGGCGTGGCGACCTGCACCTCCGCGAAGGCGGGCTCCGCGATCGCCGCCGGGGACCTGCGGCCCGATGAGGTGGGCAACAAGTTCGCGACGCTCGCGACGCTGAGCCGGGCCGGCCTGCCCGTGCCGGAGCTGTTCTGCCTCCCGGCGCAGCGCTACCGCGACGCCGCCGAGCCGCTGCGCGAGCGGATCGAGCTCGCGCTGAGCGCCGTTGACTTCGACCAGGCGCAGTCGGTGTCCGCCGCCGCCGCGCGGATCAAGGAGCTGTTCGCGGCCGCGCCGGTGCCCGACGAGGGGACGATCCTCGCCGAGTTCGACCGGGTCTTCGGGCCGCGGACGCTGGTCGCGGTGCGCGCCTGCGTGGTCGGTGCCGAGGACTCGGCGTCGGACCCGCACGCCGGGATGAGCGACAGCTTCCTATACGTCGGCCGGGACCGGCTCGTCGACCGGATCCGGGCCTGCTGGGCGTCCGGATTCACCGCCGAGTCCCTGCTGTATCGGCACGTCCAGGACATGGACCTGACCGGCGTGGCGGTGGCCGTCGGGATCCAGCGGATGGCCTTCGGGGAGCGCTCGTTCGTGCTGTTCACGTGCGACCCCAGGAGCGGCGACCGGGAGACGGTCATCGCGGCCGGCTGGGGCATCGGCGAGGGCGTGGTGCAGGAGAAGGTCGGTGTCGACCACTTCTTCGTGCGCACCGACCGCACCGGCCGGCGGCAGATCCGCGCCCTGCTGGCCCACAAGCCCGAACGCCTCGGGCCGGATCCGGCGGACCCGGCCGGTGGCCCGGTGCCGCTGCCGGTACCGGCCGACCAGCGGGACCGCCCGGTGCTCTCCGACGCCGAGGTGCGCCGGCTCGGCGATATCGGCCAGCAGGTCGAGGACCTGCTCGGCGCCCCGCAGGACATCGAGGGCACGTTCACCGCCGACGGCGCGCTGCACCTGGTGCAGGCCCGCCCGGTCGCGATCGATCTCACCCTGCGCCGGCAGTGGAGCAATGCCAACATCACCGAGAGCTTCCCCGGGGTCACCACCGCGCTGACGTACAGCTTCGCGAGGCGGTTCTACCGGGCGATCTTCTACGACCTGTACCGGCGGCTCGGGGTGCCCGCGCGCACGCTGCACCGCGACGAGCCGTACCTGGAGCGGATGATCGGGCTGCAGCACGGCCGGGTCTACTACCAGCTCGACGCCTGGTACCGGCTGCACGGCCGGCTGGCGGTCTTCCCGCTGTTCAGGTCGGCCTGGGAAACCATGATGGGCCTGGAACCCGGCGCCGATGGATCCCGCGCCGACGGACCAAGGCCGAGCCTGGCGCGGCTGGCGTTGCCGCTGGCCAGGGTGGCCCGCCGGTTCCTGGCCCACGACCGGGCGATGGCCGGGTTCGAGGCCGCCTGGGAAGCGGTGATCCGCCAGCGCCGCGGCCGGGACTGGTCGGCCATGGAGCCGCTGGCCCGGATCGCGGACTTCCACGCCGTCTGGCGGGCGGCGGGCGACCTGTGGGGCGTCACCCTGATCAACGACTCCGTGCTGAGCACCCACGCGGGCCTGGCCCAGAAGCTGCTGGCCAGGTGGCTGCCGGACGGCGACCCGGCCCTGCTTTGCGATCTGCTGTGCGGCGATGAGGAGAACAAGAGCGTCGCCATCGTGCTGTCCACGGTGCGCCTGGCCGAGCAGGTCCGGGCCCGTCCTGGCCTGCTGGCCGACCTCGAGGCCGGGGGCATCGGGGCCGGGGACGTCGGGGCCGGGGACGTCGAGGCTGGGGACGTCGAGGCTGGGGACGTCGAGGCTGGGGACGTCGAGGCTGGGGATCTTGAGCGGGTCTGGGCACGGCTGGACGCCGGCGAGTACGGGGCCGAGCTGGCCGGGGCGTTCCGCCTGCACCTGCATCGCTACGGCGACCGCAGCCTGCAGGAGCTCAAGATGGAGCAGCCCAACCTGCGGCACGCACCCTGGGAGCTGCTCGCGCTCACCGCGCAGTACGCGCGCTCCGACCTGACCGCGGACGGGCTGCAAGGCAGGGAGCTGAACATCCGGGCCGCCGCGGAGCGACGCCTTGAACTGGCGCTCGGCACCAGATCGGTGCGGCTGCGGGTGCTGCGTTGGGTGCTAGGCCGGCTGCGGCGCGGCGTGCGGTACCGGGAGAACTCGCGCTACTGCCGCAGCGAGTGGTTCGGCGTGGCCAAGGAGATCTTCGCCTCCCTCGGCGCCGACCTGGCGGCCAGGGGCGTGCTGCGCGACCCCGCCGATGTGGTCCACCTGACCATGGAGGAGCTGTTCGGCTGGTACGACGGCACCGGGGTCAGCGCCGCGTTGCAGCCCCTGGCCGACGCCCGGCGGGCCGAGTTCGAGGCGCCGGGTCCGGAGCTTCCGATGCGGTTCACCACCGTGGGCACGGTGCCGGCCAGCCGGCCGGCCGGGCTGCCCGCCGCCGGGCCCGCCATCAAGCCCGGCGAGCCCGGCGCGACGCCGGGCGGTGGCGAGCTTCGCGGGCTCGGCTCGAGCCGGGGCATGGTCCGCGGCACCGCCCGGGTCGTGCTCGACCCGCGGCAACCGCTGCCGCCCGGCGCGATCCTGGTCGCCAGGGAGACCGATCCCGGCTGGCTGTTCCTGATGCTGCGTGCGGCCGGCATCGTGGTGGAGCGGGGCACCATGCTCTCCCACACCGCGATCACCGGGCGCAAGTTCGGCATCCCGACGATCGTCGGGCTCGCCGGCGCCAGCACCCTGATCCCAGACGGCGCGCTGGTCGAGATGGACGGCGCCACCGGCCGGGTCACCATCCTGGCGGGGCCATGAGCACGGCGAGGAGTACGGCCACGAGCACGGCCAGGAGCACGCCGCGCCGGCTGTGGGCGTTCGTCGGTTCGGTGTTCACGCCGCAGGTGTACGTGACGTACGCGGTCCTGTGGGTGCTCGCGCTCGAGGGCTCGGCGGCGCTGCTGGCCGGGCAGCCCTGGCGGCCCGGCTTCGGCACCGCCGCGCGGGCGGTGAGCGTCCTGCTGGCGCTGCTGTACCTGCGGATCGTCGACGAGCAGAAGGACCTGGACTACGACCGGGTGTACCACCCGGACCGGCCGCTCGTGCGTGGCGAGGTCTCAGTCCGGGAGCTCCGAGTGGCGATGGGTGCGCTGGTCGCCGGCCTGGTGGCGTTGAACGTGTGGTTCTCCACGGCGGCGCTGCTGGTGCTGCTCGGCATGGTGGCCTACGCGGTGTTCCTGGTCGCCCTTGAGCGGCTCAGCACCAGGGTGCGCGACGGTTTGCTGCTCAACCTGGCCGTCACCTACCCGGTGCAGCTGCTGATCAGCGTCTACCTCTACCTGTCCGCCGGGCATTCACCACGGCCGGGTGCCGTCGCCCTGATCGCGATCTTCGCCTGTGTGTTCCTGCACTTCGAGTTCGCCCGCAAGACCTCATGGCGGGCCACGCCGGGCAGCCGGTTCTACTCAACGGTGCTCGGCCCGGTGGGCAGCGCCGCGACGGCGGTCGGCTTCGCGCTGGCCGCGGCGGTGCTGATCGCCGCGGTGTTCCGGCCGTGGCGCTCCGCCGACCTGGCCGCACTGCTGCCGTACCCGGCGCTGGCACTCCCGCTGGCGGCGGTGGTGCTGTTCTGGCGGCGCCGCCCCGCGGCCTGGCCGGTGCCGCTGAGCATCGGTTTCGTCGTGACCAGTTACCTGCTACTCACCGTCCAGGCGGCCGCATCATGATCTTGATCACCGGTGGCACCGGGTTCATCGGTGCGCCCACAGCGCTGGCGCTGGCCCGCAAGGGCACGCCGCTGCGATTGCTGGTGCACCGCCGGCCATCAGTCATTCCGCCCGGCACCGCCGGCGTGGAGATGCTCCGCGGCGACCTGACGGTGCCGGCCAGCCTGCGGGGCGCCTGCACCGGCGTGCACACCGTGCTGCACCTGGCCGCCGAGGTCGGTGATGACGAGGAACGCTGCGCGGCGGTCAACGTCGACGGAACGCGGGCGCTGGTCGCCGAGGCGCAGCGGGCCGGGGTCCGCCGGATGATCTACCTGAGCACGGCGGCGGTCTACGGCTCCGATGGGCACGGGACCGGCGGGCACGGGGCCGGCGGGCACGGGGCCGGCGGGCACGGCATCGTAGAGGACGAGGTGTGCCCGGCCCCGGTCTCGGCCGCAAGCCGGACGCGGCTGACCGCCGAGCGGGCAATGCTCGCCACCGGGGGTGTGGTGCTGCGGCCCATGTTCGTCTACGGGCCGGGCGACACCTGGTTCATCCCGACCCTGGCCGGCGCGCTGCGGCGGTTCCCGGTGACCATCGACGGCGGCCGGGCCCGGCAGTCCCTCGTGGCGGTCGACGACCTGGCGATGGCGATCGCCGCCATCGCCGTGGACGGGTGGCGGCCCGGTGAGGTGGGGGTGCTGCACGCCGCCCATCCCGAGCCGGTGACCGTGGCCGAGCTGACCGAGGCGCTGGTGACCTGGCTTGACGTGCCGCCACCGGAACGCGACGTGACGTTCGAACAGGCCAGGGCGCTCGTCGGCGACGACCCGCGCCGGCTGCGGCAGCTGGAGCTGATCGCCAGGGACCACGTCTACGACGGCTCCCGGCTGTGGCGGCGCACCGGCGTGCGCCCGGCCGGCTTCGCGCAGCGGTTGGCCGGGTACGCCGGCCGGTACCGCGCCGCGATGGCCGCCGCCATCGAGCGAGAGCGGGTGTGATGATCGCCATCCTGGCCCGGTTCGTCGTCGCCGCCCCCCGCGCGATCCTCGCCGGCACGCTGGTGTTCCTGGTCGGCGCGGCGATCCTCGGCGGCAACGTCGCCGCGCAGCTGGACGGCGTCGCCGCCAACAACCCGGACGCCAGCTCGGCCTCGGCCGCCGCCATCCTGGACGCGCGCTTCCCGGGCAGCCGCCCGGACCTGGCCCTGCTGGTCGAGCCGGCTGGCGGCCGCGGCGTCGACGAGCCGGCGATCGCCGCGCAGGGGCGGGAGCTGGCCGAGGCGCTGGCCGCCGAGCCCGGCATCACCGGCGTCAGCTCCTACTGGCAGACCGGCTCGCCGACGCTGCGCTCGCGGGACGGCCGGCAGGCGCTGATCGTCGCCCGGATCGCGGCGCCCGACGAGAACGGTGCGGACGCCGTCTTCAACCGGATCCAGCCGCGTTACGCGGGCACCCGGGGCGACCTCGGCGTTGCGCTCGGCGGCGCCACGGCGGTGCGCAACGCGGTCCGCGACACGGTCACCGCCGACCTGCTGCGGGCCGAGGCGATCGCGCTGCCGCTGACGCTGCTGGTGCTGGTGCTGGTGTTCGGCAGCGCGGTCGCGGCGACCATGCCGGTGCTGACCGGGGTCCTGGTCATCGTCGGCACCTCGGCCGCCCTGACCATGATCGCGAGGTTCGCCACCGTCTCGGTGTTCGCGCTCAACCTGACCACCGCGCTGGCCCTCGGGTTGGCGATCGACTACGGGCTGCTGATCGTGCGCCGGTTCCGTCAGGAGCTGGCCAGGCAGGCGCAGCGGGGGCGGCCCGACCCGGCGGCGGCGGTGCGGGAGACCCTGCGTACGGCCGGTCGCACGGTGCTGTTCTCGGCCTCGATCGTCGCCGTGTCGCTGGCCGCGATGCTGGTCTTCCCGACGCCGTTCCTGCGCTCGTTCGCCTACGCCGGGCTGTCGGTCGTGGCCCTGGCGACCCTGGCCGTGCTGCTGCCGCTGCCGGCCGCGCTGGTCCTGCTCGGGCCGCGGGTGGACGCCCTGCGGATCCCGCTCGGCCGCGGTGACCTGGCCGCCAGGCAGGCCAGGCAACGTCGCAGCCGGGCCCGGTGGGTGCGCCTGGCCAACGCGGTGATGGCCAGGGCGCCGCTGTTCTGCGTGGCCACCGTGGCCCTGCTCGTGGTGCTCGGGTTGCCGTTCGCCCGGGCCGAGTTCGCCACCGTGGACCACCGCCAGCTGCCCGACGGGACGGCGGCGCGCGTGGTGCAGCAGGACATCAAGGACCGGTTCGACAGCCAGGCCACCGGTGTCATCGACGTCGTCGTGCCCAGCACCGACCCGGACGCCGTGGCCGGCTACGCAACCCGGCTGTCCACGCTCGCCGGCGTGGTCCGGGTCGACAGCCCACAGGGAACGTTCCAGCGTGGACGCAGCGTGGCGCCGACCCCGCCCGGCCGCACCGCCGGCGGGTGGAGCCTGGTCTCGGTGGCGCCGGCCGCATCGATCGAGGACGTCTCGCCGCAGAGCCAGGCCCTGGTGCGGGCCATCCGCGACCAGCCGGCGCCGGCCGGCACGCTGGTCGGCGGGCAGGCCGCCGAGCTGCTGGACACCCGGCAGGCCATCCGGCACGGTCTGCCGTGGGCGCTGGCCATCATCGTGCTGGGCACCCTGGCACTGCTGTTCCTGATGACCGGCAGCGTGCTGCTGCCGGTCAAGGCGCTGGTGGTCAACGCGCTGAGCCTGACCGCGATGTTCGGCGCGGTCGTCTGGGTGTTCCAGCAGGGACATCTGTCCGGGCTGCTCGGGTTCACCCCCACCGGGTTCATCGAGATGTCCCTGCCGGTGCTGATGTTCTGCCTGGCGTTCGGCCTGTCGATGGACTACGGGATCTTCCTGATCGCGGCGATCAAGGAGGAGTACGACCGCAGCGGCGACAACCGGCACGCGGTCGCGGCCGGCCTGGCCCGGACCGGCGGGATCGTCACCTCGGCGGCCGCGGTGATGGCGATCGTGCTGATCGCCGTCGGCATGTCCCGGATCATGAACATGCAGATGCTGGGCCTGGGGGTGGCGCTGGCGGTGGTGATCGACGCCACGGTCGTGCGCTGCCTGCTGGTCCCGGCCACCATGGCCATCGCCGGCCGGGCCACCTGGTGGGCGCCGCGCCCGCTGCGTGCACTGCGGCGCCGGCCCGGCGTGGACGAACCGGCCGCGCCGCCGCGTCAGCGGGCCACCGCCGGAAGGTCCTGACATGAGCGAGCGGATTCCAGCCGCCTCCGGCCAGCTGCCGGTGCTCGGCCACGGGTTGCTGTTGATGCGCCGGCCGCTGGCCTTCCTCGGCTCGCTGCCGGCCATCGGGCCGATCGTGCGGATCCGGATGGGCGCGCTGCCCGCCCACGTCGTCAACGACCCCGAGCTGGCCCGGCAGGTCCTGACCGGCATCGGCGGCCGCTACGACCAGGGGCTGCCGGTGCACAAGGCCCGCCCGCTGCTGGGCGGCGGGGTCGGCATGCTCGACGGTGATGAGCACCGCTGGCATCGGCGCCTGATGCAGCCGGCGCTGTCACGCGCGCAGCTCGCCAGCTACGCGCCGGCCATGAGCGAGCTCGCGGTCCGCTGGTGCGACTCGCTGCGGCCCGGCCAACGGCTGGACGTCGCTGCCCAGCTGAACGAGCTGGCGCTGGTCACGGTGGCCACGACGCTGTTCTCGGCCGATCTTCGGGCAGCCGTCGCCGAGGTGCAGCGCGTCCTGCCGGTCGCGCTGCGGCACCTGCCGCGCCGGGCGATCCTGCCGGACTGGCTGCTGCGGCTGCCGCTGCCGGCGAACCGGGTGTTCGACGGGGCGACCCGCCGGCTTCACGAGCTCACCCGCGAGGCCGTGGCCACCACCAGGGCCACCACCAGGGCCAACGGTGCCGACCACGCCGACCTGATCTCCACCCTGCTGGCCAGCCGCGACGAGGAGACCGGCGCGGGACTATCCGACCAGCAGGTCAACGACCAGCTGGTCAACATGCTGGTCGCCGGTTCCGAGACGACCGGATCGACGCTGGCCTGGGCGTTCCACGAGCTGGCCGGCGCCCCCGAGGCCGAGGCGCGGCTGCACAGCGAGCTCGACCGGGTCCTCGCCGGCCGCCCGGCCACCTTCGACGACCTGCCGAACCTGCCCTACACGCGCTGGGTGATCCAGGAAGCCCTGCGCCGCTACCCGCCCTACCTGATCCTGCGCCACGCCCCCGACGGGGCCCGCCTTGGCGGGTACCACCTGCCGGCCGGGGCATCGATCCTGATCAGCCCGTACGTGCTGCACCGCGACCCGCGGGTCTTCGCCCGGCCGGCGCGGTTCGAGCCGCAGCGCTGGGCCGACGGCACCATCGGCCGCACCGCATCGGTCCCGTTCGGCCTCGGCGGCCGGCAGTGCCCCGGCAACCACTTCGCCCTCACCGAGCTCGCGATCCACCTGGCGACGATCGCCGGCCGCTGGCGGCTTCGCCGGGCGCCCGGGCCGCCCGTCCGGGAGGTGACCCGGGGAGTGGTCGTGCATCCCGACCGGCTCCCGATGCTGGCCGAACCGCGCCGGTTGGACCGGCAACCCGGCGATCGTCCGCACGCTCCGCACCCGCGGTGATCAACCCGAGCACTCAACGCGGCGTCTGGTTCGCAATGGGCCTATGGAAGTGTCTGCCAGTCCGTGCATTCGGGGTCCGCGCCAAACACCGCGACCATTCTCCGCAGTGTCACAAACGGTCACGCTGTGGCGCGCCCGTCCATCTTGGCAAAGCCACGTCCACCGGTCTCGTCGGGCAGCGTCAACCAGTGTGGTCCGATCACTACGAGCAACACGCTGCAGGCCCGCAGCCGGCCCAACAACACCTCCACGAAATCTACACCAGCCGGAATAGAACGGCTATCCAGAAACACCCGACGTTGATGAAGATCCCACGGCAACCTCACCGCGATCTTCGAGGCCGAGGGCAGTCGTAGTAACGCGTTCGCCGATCCCGACCTGCATCACGCAATATGTGAGGCGGCCGGATGGGCTAGGGTCGGAAATGCTCGCTATTGCCCATGATGTTTGGGGAGGCCATGCGTAAGCGACATTGTCTCATGTCTGTTCTGTCCACACTGGCGCTCGGTATTGGCACCGTGCTGCTCGCCCCGGCGGGGGCGGCGGCACCGGCAGATCCGGCCGCGGTCAGCGCCGGCGCCGACCGGTCCGCCGCGGTGGTGACGGACCGGTCGGCACCGTCGAGGTCCGGGCCGCGGCCGGCGGCGCTGCCGCCGGACTACCAGTTCTGGAACCTTCAGCTCAACCTGTGCAACAGCGGGTTCGCGTCGTGCTACCGCAATGGTCAGGCCATCCCCGAGGCGCAGACCGTGATCTCCACCTGGTATCCGGACGTGGTGAGCCTGAACGAGGTGTGCCTGTCCGATGTGCAGAACCGGCTGTTCCCGACGATGTCGCAGATCTGGTCACTGGACTGGACGTTCTACGTGTTCATGCCGGCCTGGAACGTGGCCAACAACGCGCCGTATCAGTGCAGCGCCGGCCGCGGCCAGTACGGCAACGCGGTACTCGGTCACGTCCTGGCCGAGGACTGGGCCGGCATGACCCCGTACGGCGGCATCTATCAGTGGCAGGCGAGCAACACCAACGAGTGGCGGTCGTGGGCCTGCGGCGCCGCCCTCGGCAACTATGTGGCCTGCGCGACCCATCTGGCCAGCAACAACGGTGACGCGGCCATGCTGCAGTGCAACGAACTGTTGCGCACCCGGGTCCCCGGGGTGTGGACCGCCAGCGGTTACCGCCCGACCGTGGTCGGCGGTGACTTCAACCTCAAGTACGGCGGCAGCCCCAACATCCAGAACTGCGTGCCCTCGGGCTGGTACCGCAAGGGCGACGGCGATGTCCAACACTGGTTCATCCGAAGCGAGCTGGCATTCGACTTCAGCCGGACGATCGGCATGACCTACACCGACCACCCCGGCTGGCTGGTCGCGACCATCGCCTAGCCACGTCCACCCACCAGATGGGGGCCGGACGCGGCCTGCAACCGCGTTCGGCCCCCAGGACCCTTCACCAGCTCGCCAGCTAGCCGGCGGGGTCGAAGCCGAACCTGAACGTGATATCCCCTACCCCGGTGGTGTTGGAATTGCGCAAATACCATATGGTGGGATCACCGGGGTCCGCCACACCGGGCGTGTCGGAGCCGTTTCCGTTCCAGTCTCCCGGCAGCGGCCAATGCGGCGGAGCCCCATCGCCATAGTTGAAGGATATATTCGCCGTTCCCGCACTGTTGGAATTGCGCAGTAGCCAGTTGTTGCCCCGAACCAGGCCCGGGGTGTCGTTGCCGTTCCCGTTCCAGTCACCCACCATGGGACGCCCTTGTTCGTTCGTATCTCCGTACCGGAAGGCGATGGTCGGGAGCCCCGTTGTATTGGAGTTGCGCAGATGCCACATACCGGTGCTGAACTCGAAGACGCCGGGCGTGTCGGTGCCGTCGCCGTTCCAGTCTCCCGGCACCGGCCAGCGCGCGGAAAGGTTGTTGCCATAGGTCAGGGATATGTTCGCCGTGCCGGTGCTGTTCGCGTTGCGCAACAACCACGTGAGGCCCCGAACCAGACCGGGCGTGTCGGTGCCGTTCCCGTCCCAATCGCCGACAATGGGTATTCCCGTTTCGCCCGTATTGCCGTAGACGAACGTGATATCGGCCGTGCCCGTCGTGTTGGAGTTGCGGAGATACCAGGTCGCCGTTCGAGCGTCGAACAGGCCGGCCGTGTCCACCCCGTCACCGTTCCAGTCACCGGTGACCTCGGTGCCATTACTGGACTGGATCCCCGATTCTGGAGCCGCCGCACCCGCGTACGCGGCGCCGCCCGGGACGACACCGACTGCCAGCACGATGCTCACCATCAACCTCGGCGAGAGTCTTGTCACTCGATGATCCTTTCGCGCGGTGACGAACGGTCGGCAGACGACCACAGTCTGGTACACCGGCGCGCTCGCGTCGTGCGCCGTGTGGAGCAGGCGATCGGCTCGTTCGGGCCGGTGCGATAGTGGGCCCATGACGGCGTGGCGGGACGTCGAGCGCGCGGAGCCTGAGTTCGCGCAGCGGGTACGGAGACTCTTCGAGGCGCGCCGGCACAAGACCATTGCCACCGTGCGGGCCGACGGGTCACCGCGGATCTCCGGGATCGAGGCGGCCTTCGAGGACGGTCAGCTGGTCTTCGGCTCGATGCCGAACGCGCGCAAGGGCGCCGATCTGCGTCGGGACCCGCGGTTCGCCATGCACAGCGCCACGGTCGACCCGGTCGAGGGCTCGGAAGCGCAATGGCCGGGCGAGGCGAAGATCTCCGGACGGGCCAGCTATGCCGGGCCGACCACGGAGGCACCCGATGGAGACCGGTTCTACGCCGACATCACCGAGGTCGTGCACACCCACCTCAACGAGCGGGCCACGATGCTCGTCGTCGACTGGTGGACCCCCACGCACGGGCTGCGCAGGATCGAGCGCGAGTAGCCTGGAAAGGAACTGATCATGGACATTGTGCTCATCGCCGGGTTGTGGCTCGACGGATCCGCCTGGGACGGCGTCGGGGCCGAACTCGAGCGGCTCGGCCACCGCCCCGTACCGCTCACCCTGCCGGGTCAGGGTGACGGGGCTGCATCCGCGACGCTCGACGACCAGGTGGCCGCGGTGCTCGCCGCCGTGGACTCAGCGCCAGAAGGGCCCATGGTGGTGGGGCATTCCGCAGCCGGCACACTTGCCTGGCTGGCGGCCGATGCACGTCCGGAGCACGTCGCCAAGATCGTCCTCATCGGCGGCTTCCCGTCCGCCGATGGGCAGCCCTATGCCGACTTCTTCGAGCTGACGGATGGCGTCATGCCGTTCCCCGGCTGGGGCCCGTTCGAGGGGCCAGACTCCGCCGACCTCGACGAGGAGACCAGGCGAAGCGTCGCGGCCGCCGCGATCCCCGTACCGGCCGGGGTGGCCAAGGGCGTGGTACGGCTGGCGGACGAGCGGCGGTTCGACGTCCCGGTCGTGCTCGTGTGCCCCGAGTTCACCCCCGCCCAGGCCCAAGGCTGGATCAACGCCGGTGACCTGCCCGAGCTCGCCAAGGCCAAGCACCTCGACCTCGTCGACATCGACTCCGGGCACTGGCCCATGATCACCAAACCGGTCGAGCTCGCCCGGCTCCTCGCCGCCGCCGCCGCCCGGGCCTGACACGGGCGGCCATCACGGTTGGGTGCTGGCCGAGCGGTTCGGCGGCCACCGCTCTACGGTTGATCAGCACCGCATGCCGGGTGACCCTGCCGAAGGGAGAGGCCATGAAGCTCGACGAACTGGCCAGCAGCGCGCGGGACACGCTGTCTGCCAGAAGGGTGTTCGCCGAACCGGTCGAGAAGGACGGCGTCACAGTCATCGCCGCAGCGACCGTCACCGGCGGCGGTGGCGGTGGCGGCGGGCATGACGACAAGGGCCAGGAGGGCGCTGGCGGCGGGTTCGGCCTCAACGCCCGCCCGGCCGGCATGTACGTCATCAGGGACGGCAACGTCCGCTGGATCCCTGCCGTCGACGTCAACCGGCTGGTCGCCATCGTCGCAATGGTGCTCAGCATCTTCCTGGTCTACCGATCACGCACCGTCCGGGCGCGTCTGAAGGCCGGCAGTCCCGGTCGGCAAACCGCCTAGCGGACATCGCCGCCCACCGCCCGCAGGAGCGACGGCGACATTGGTTGGGAACGCGAATAAGCATGCTCGAGGAGATCGGCACCGCGGGGGCGTCCGGGCACCCGTGGTTCGGCAAGCATCGGTTGGCGCCGGTCGCGCCGGCAGAGGTGATCCGGCAGCTGCTGCGGCACGAGCTCAGGGACATCGGCTTGCCGCACCAACGGCTGCTGCCGGCAGCGCCGATCGCGCTGCCGCGAGCGTCGTTTGCCGAGTTATTCCGGGTGGCGGCGGCCCTGCTGGATCTGGTACGCCGGGCCGCATTGTTCAGCGCGCCCACCACGGCCGGCAGGTTGGCCGCCTACCGCATGCCGCCCAGTGAGGATCAGCTGTTCGTCGCGGACCAGTTCGTGGAGGAGCGGTACGCCGACTGCGTGGCCCGGCCGGACATTGTGATCGGGCCGGACGGGCCACAGTTTTTGGAGTTCAACGTCAGCGGGGCGCTCGGCGGCCCGGTCGAGGCGCAGTGCCGGCTGCGGGTCTGGCGCGAGCTGTACGCCGACGACCAGGGGCGGGTGCCGTTCAGCTCCCCGGATCCGTTCGCGGTGCGCGGCGCCATGTTCCGGGACTTGTGCGCGGAGCTGGCGGTGGCGCCCCGGGTGGCCATGGTGGGCAGCGCCCGGGACCAGGGTGTTGCGTCCACCCGGTACTTCGACGTGGAGGCCGAGTACCTCAGCGCGCACGGGCTGACCGCGCGGTTCTTCGAGCCGGAGGATCTGCACCGGGCGTGGGATTGTCCCCAGCGGCTGCGCTACGAGCTGGGGCTGCGCAACTTCACCATCCCGGACTGGATCGAGCTGGGCATCGACACCGCCCCGGTGCAGGCCGCGCTGGATGCCGGCTGCCTGCTGGTCGGCACCCAAACGTCAACGTTCCTGTCCAGCAAGCTGACCCTTGGCCTGCTCTCGGAGGGCCAGCCCTGGATGAGCGCCGCGGAACGGGCCCTGGCCGACCGCTACCTGCCGTGGACCCGCATCCTCACCGACCGCCGCAGCACCTGGCGCGGGCGGACCGTGGACCTGATCGGCTTCGCCCTCGACCACCGCGAGCAACTGGTCCTCAAGGAGGGCCTCGGCATGAGCGGCAAGCAGGTCCTCCTCGGCCGGCACACCGACCCGGCACGCTGGCAGGCCGCCGTCACCGCCGCCGCCGAATCCGGCACCAGCGTGGTGCAGCAGTACGTGACACCCCACACCTGCCGGCTCGCCATGATCGCCGACGGCGTGGAAGAACCGCATGACGCCGACATCGCCCCGGTATTCGGACCGCTGCTCTTCGGCGGCCGCCCGGCCGGCCTGTCCGCCCGGTTCTTCGGCGACGGCAGCATCGGCATCGTCAGCGTCGCGGGCAGCAACAGCTCCGGCAACTGCGTGGTCGCCGTCTGACCGCCCAGCCCAGCGCGCAGAGCCTGCTCCTGAGATCCAGGAACAGGCTCTGCGGTCCCCCAAGCGGCTCATTGAGCTGCCTGGACACCGGGTCAGTAGGACGGGGTGACCGTGTAGGTGAGGGTGTCGGTGTAGGTGCCGGCCGGGGTGGCGTAGCTGACCTGGATCTGGTTGGTGAGCGCGATGGTGTGCGCGCTCGCGCCGGTCGGGCCGGATGCGGTGGCGACGCTCTCCCCGCCGGAGGTGTAGCCGGCGAAGTTACCGCCGTTCAGGTTCGCGTGGCCGGCGGTGGGGCCGGTCAGGGTCAGCGAGTAGCCGTAACGGTTGGCGCCGGGCCAGGTGGCCGCACTGGCCATGCCGGCGGAGGCTGCCGGGATGGCATAGGTCGGGCTGGTGGACTTGTACAGACCGTTGCTGCTGTTGCGAACCGAGAGGGTGTAGCCGCTGGCCGCGTTGGACTGCACGCTCAGCCCGACGTCCTTGGTGATGGTGGCGGTGCCGGCCAGCGACGGGTCCAGCAGCAACGAGAAGGACTGGGTGTCCGAGCTGAAGGTGGTCGACTGGGCCACCGCGATGGTGACCGTGGTATCGCCGGCGGCGAAGGTCACCGACTGCGAGGTGCTGGCGTCGATGGTCTCGTCCGAGCCGTTGAGGGTCGTGACGGTCGACGTGCTCGACGTCGCGCTGCTCGGGTTGGTCAAGCCGCTGAAGACGAGCTGGATGGACGTGTCGGCCGGCACCGACACGGGGCTGGTCACGGTATAGGTGATGGTGTCTGAGGTGAGGTCGACGGTGCCGGCACCGATGCCGGAGTTGGACTCGACGGCGGGCGTGCCGCCGGTGGTGGCCGGCACGGTCATGGTGATGCTGGCGATCGTGCCGGTATCGGCCGTGGTGAAGGTGAAGGTGTACTGGACGCCGCTCGCCCCCACCTGGTTGTTGGAGACGGCCCAGGAGACCGTGCCGAGGGTGCCGGCAGCCGCGGGAGCGGCGGCAAGCACGCCGGCACCGGCGATCGCGAGTGTGGCGACGCCGGCTGATGCCAGCGTTCGCAGGGTCCGGTGATTCATGATGGTTCCCTTTCCGTGGCAACGCGGGATCAGGCCCCGCGCTATGTTCAGTTCCCCGCGGTCCGGCCGGCGTGCGGCCGTCCGCTGGGTGGAATTGGCCCGGCCGCTCTCATCGCGCGGCGCCGGCGGCGCCAGCGGCGGGCGGCGAGCAAGATCGCCCCGCCGAGCAGGGTGGCCGCGGCGGCCGCGGCGGCTATCCCGGCGGCCCGGCTGACCACCCACACCGAGGCCGTGGCTGTGGTCTCGGCAACGGTCTGGTCGGACACGTTGTAGAACGCCGTCGCCCGCACCTTGACCGGGCCGGCGCCGAAGCCGGGGGTGACCGACACCGTGACGTCGCGGTAGGAGCCCGCGGCCAGCCGGTAGCGGCCGGGTAGCCGCACCACCTGCCTGGACCGGCCGGGGCCGCTCACGTGCAGCTCGCCCCAGGCCGTCGCGAAGCTCGGGCCGTCGTTGACCAGCCGTACCCGCACCGGCACGGTGCCTCCGAACACCGCGCCCGGCAGGTCGAGTTCGCTGATGCGCACCGATCGCTGGCGCGGGCCGGGCACGTCGAACCCCACGTAGGTGCCGACCTCGTTGACCACCGTGACGCTGCCGGATGCCGGTACCTGTGGCGTGACCAGGATGCCGACGAAGTAGGTGTCCGGACGAAGCCCGGCCGGCACCTCGATCACGACCCGGTTCTCGAACCAGGACTGCGCGGCGAGGGTTACGGTCGGCTCCGCGATCCGGGTGCTGGCCGCCCACACCGGGTCAGGCACGGCGTCGATGGTGACCTCGCCGCGGTCACCCAGCTTGATCGTGCCGACGGCCAGCCGCACGGTGAGCGGTTCGGTGCCACCGTTGCTCAGCCGCACCGTCGTGGCCACCGGCTGGCCGGGCACGGCCGTCACCGGATCGGCTGGGGCACTGACGCCCAGCACGCTCCCGGCGGCGGCGTTGGCCGGCATCGCCAACGCCGGCCAGGCGGCCATCAGCACCGCCATCAGCGCGGTCACCAGCGCGGCCGTCCGGCCCGCCATCACCACTCGCGTACCGCAACCCATGGTCCCCCCGATCTTCATACTCTAAGTATGTAATCGGTAACCATGCGTAGTTCTGACGGTACGTAGGACCCCCTTTTCTCGCTGAACGGCCCGCAGCCGGCCAGGAGCGCGTCCACCCTGCCGACGCCTGGGCGTCCCACCGCCCCACCAGCGAGCACCGGGACGCCCACGCACCTCCCGGCGGGCGGGCTGATGCGATTGGCGGTATCGCTTTGCTCACGCGGAACTACTGTCGGTGCCGATGGTCGGCGTCGAGGGAGGTGGCTGCGCCATGCAGCGTCGGGCATTGCTTCGGGTGGCGATCGTCGGGGCCGCGGCGGCCGCCTTCGGCGGGGCCGCGTGGCGCGACGCGCTCGCGGCCGGCGCGCAACCGGGCCCGAGCCCGTACGGCCCGTTGCAGCCGGCGAACGCCAGCGGGTTGATGCTGCCGGCCGGCTTCACCAGCCGGATCGTCGCGCGAACCGGCCAGTTCGTGCCCGGCACCGGATACCTGTGGCACCTCGCCCCGGACGGCGGCGCGTGCTTCGCCGACGGCACCGGCTGGATTTACGTGTCCAACAGCGAGACGCCGCTCATCGGCGGTGCCAGCGCCATCCGGTTCGGCGCCACCGGCGCCATCCTCGGTGCGTACCGCATCCTGTCGTCCACCAACCTCAACTGCGCCGGCGGCGCCACCCCGTGGCATACCTGGCTGTCGTGCGAGGAGATCGAGCGCGGCCGCGTGTTCGAGACCGACCCGTGGGGCAGCCGGTCGGCCGTCTCCCGGCCGGCTATGGGCCGGTTCATCCACGAGGCGTGCGCGGCCGATCCAGAGCGCCAGGTCGTCTACCTGACCGAGGACGCCTCCGACGGCTGTTTCTACCGCTTCCGCCCCACGACCTGGGGCGAGCTGTCCAGCGGCAGGCTGGAGGTGCTCTGTGGCACCGCCGAGCAGACCTCGGGCCCGGTCACCTGGCAGCGGGTGCCCGACCCGGCCGCCAGCCTCATACCGACGCGCTTTCAGGTGCCCGCGGCCAAGCGCTTCAACGGCGGCGAGGGCTGCTACTACGCGGCCGGCGTGTGCTGGTTCACCACCAAGGGCGACAACCGGGTCTGGGCCCTCGACGCGGCCACCAGCACGATCGGCCTCACCTACGACGACTCGCTGGTCAGTCCGGGCACGCCCCCGCTGACCGGCGTGGACAACATCACCCGCGCGGCCTCCGGCGACCTGTTCGTCGCCGAGGACGGCGGCAACATGGAGATCTGCATCATCACCCCGGACGGCATCGTCGCGCCGTTCCTCGCCGTGCCCAACCAGAGTAGCTCGGAGATCACCGGACCGGCCTTCAACCCCGCCGGCAACCGCCTCTACTTCTCCTCCCAGCGCGGCACCAGCGGCAGCAGCCTCGGCACCGGCGGCATCACCTACGAGGTCATCGGCCCGTTCCGGCAGTGATCACGCGGCGGGCGAATCGTTGACGGGCACGGCATGCCCCGCGGAGCCATCCTGACGCCGGAACGGGCCGGTGTGCACGGAACGTAACGCTGGTGGGTCGGCTGTCACGGCGAGCGTCGCGGCCAGCTCCCCGGTGATCGCGGCGAGGCTGTCCGGCTCCCAGATCAGGCCGCCATGGCTGACCGCCACCTCGGCGTGCCGGGCGGCCGGGTCCTGGCTGCTGCGCCAGTCGACGATCGTGTCCAGGCGGGAATAGACCGACAGGAACCGCACCGACTCCGGGAAGGGGCCGCCGACATCGCCGCGCAGCCGGGCGCAGCACGAGCCCCACAGGCAGCCCGGCCGCAGCAGCCCGGGAACCCCGACGGCCCCCGCCATGCCCAGCAACACCAGCTGCGCCCGCAGCATCGGATGCACCGCCAGCAGCCGGGTCAACGGGCTGCCCAGGGTGATCAGGCCCCGCACCAGCTCCGGCCGGCGCACCGCGACCGCCCGGCCGAACTGCCCGCCGCGGCTGTGCCCGATGATCACGGCCGGCTGCGAGGTCGCGTCGGTCAACCGCACCAGCGCCCGCTCCACGGCGCCCGTGACCGTCTCCCCGCAGCCGATTCCGAGGCGGACCGGCGCCACCAGCACCCGGCAGTTCAGCCGGTGCAGCAGATCCTGCAGCGGACCCAGCAGCAGCGCGGTGCTGCCCACCCCACCCACCAGCAGCACGGGCAGCCCGGCCGCATCCAGCGGCGGATCCCGCCACAGCTCCTGCCGCGTGATCAGCCCGCGCCGCGTCATCGCCTTCGCCTCGTGCCACAACGGCAGGCGCGCCGCGTCGGCCAACCGAGCCAGCCCGACGAGCATCCGCCTCACCACCTCGACGCCAGCCGGGCCACGGCCCGGTTACCCAGTCCAAGGTTCCGCCGGCCACCGGCCACTGACGACGGGGTTCGCCCCCAGCCCCGCCCCCAACATTGCGATCACGACCGGCCGGGTCCCAGCCGGACCCCAGCCGGCCTGCGCTCCAAGCCGCAAGGAAGGACGACATAGGGGCCCTTCCTCGGATATGACCGTACGAGCCGATAAGCCTAACAACCCAGACGGCGATCACTCGAATGGCCGCTTGTCAGTCAGTGGTATAGCACCGATTATCAAATGGGCGTCCTGTTCACGACAGGGCGTGGGGGAATTCGTATTTTCGGGGTGATTACTAGGGGGCCTGGTCAACAATCGATCTGGCGTGACCGATGTTTATCGGTCTCACGCGGCCATTGCCGCTGCCGCCTGGCGCCACCCCAGACTAACGTCGCACGACTCCCATGGCCCCGTCTCTGGACAGTCCGCACATTAGCCGAACTTTACACGGTCCCAACCCGGAGGCATAGTCATGCGTTATTCATCCTATAGGATCTCCATAACTACCGCCATTCTAGGTGTAGCACTTCTCGGCGCCTCACAAGGTTCGGCGGTTGCCGCTCAAACGCAGCCCACCGCGGTTCCGACCGCAGTTCCAGCAGCCGCCCCCGCCCCCGCCCCTGCCTCCGCCGACGGCGCGGTGAGTCTGGACAACACGGGCTCCCCGGAGAATGGACTGACGCCGTCAGCGTTGTGCATCTTCTACACAAGGGGGGACTATGTCCACGTCTCCTCCACCGCCTTCGAAGCCTCGGGGCACGGCTGGTGGATCAATGGTGATTGCAGCGCCACCTGGGCGGTCGTCACGGTAACACTGCAGGAGTACTACAGCGACGGCAGCTGGAGGGACAAGGGCACGGGCCAGGCGACGGTGCGGTCCGGCGGTGGCTCCGGCAACCGTGCAACGGGGCGGGCCGGCTGCAATGACGCCACCGTGACAGGGTGGCGCAGCGTCGTCGACGTGGACCTGGTCGGCCTGATCGACGACCCGGGTAAGCTCATCACGTCGGCTCAAAACATTTCTTGCAGGAGGTACTGAGCATCAGGCCCGTCAGCACCATGTTCGCGGCTCTGCATGGCGAGCTTGCCCTGCACCCGTGGCGAGGCCCGGCCGTCACGGCGGACGCATATAGTCTGTTTGTCGCGCGTTCGTCGGCAATGGGCTGGCTGACACCACCCGCAGAGAATGCACCTGATGGACTCTGGGGCATGAACGACGCCGGCTATGATCCAGGTTCCGGCTCTCCGCCGTCGCGTATCGCGTGGTTCCAAGTGTCGTTGACTGGCTCGGTCTCCCCTGGGCGACCGTTGCCAGTGCAACCATTCCTTGCCTGCGCGGATGCCGTCGTGGCCCGCATCGGCACGGCCCGCGTACAGGCCGTTCAGGTCCTGCTGCCCGTTCAGAGCCTCGACACGTCGGCAACTGCGGCGCTGCTGCAGGACGCCGGCTGGTTCGCCGACCGTGACCCGCGCTCGAAAACGCGAGTGCGGGTCACGCTCGACGGCGGGCAACAGCTGTCCGTCCGCTCCGTGGCGCCCGCGATGCTCCGGCGGATTCAGGAGCTCAAACAGGATGTCTTCGCGTGCGACACCTTCTCCTTGACCGACCACGACGCCTTGGCCTTCGAACCGGCCATCATCGACCAACTATGGTGCGGACCTCCTGGCCACAAGTCCACCTTTCGCGGCACACTCGCCGAGTGGTCATTGACCGCTCTAGGATGGCTGGCCTCCTTCCTCGCCGACGCCAGCTACCGGCACGGGGTCAGCACCCCATTGATGCTCACGGCCAGCCCTGAAACGGCTGGGTGACCGCGCGGGACGATGGCCGCCAGAGCGACACGGCAATGATCGCCCCTGCACCAGGTACCTATGCGGTGGCTCGGAACTGTTCCCAACGTTCTTCGAGCCTGGTCGGATCCGGGCGGTCGTTGCGCGATCTGGGCACGAGAATGGTCGTGCCATGCATTTCCTGCAGGCCGTGGCGCAACATGGGTCCGTCGATCTCGACGAGAATGTCAGCACGCACCTCGACGATGCCGTCCGGGCGTATTCCGATGATGTTCACGTCGTATGCGGCATGGTGGATCTTGCACATGGCAATGCCGTTGGGCACGACTGGGTCGCCGCGGAGATGATGGTCCGGGAGGATGTGAGCGGCGTCCAGCAGCGGTGTGTGTCTGAGCCGACAGAGTGCGCATCTACGCTGGTAGGCGAGGAGCACCTTGGGGCGGAAGGCGGCTTGGTGCAGGCGTCGCAGGCTGAGGTGCCGGCCGTAGCGTCGCTCGGCTACCTGCTCCCCGGCGCCGGCGCTCTCCGGAATTTCCGCGAGCACCACGGCGAACTCGTGGCGCACCGGGTCTTCCTCGACCAGGTAAACGGGGTAGAATGGCTGGTAAATGCCCCTGGCGATCGGGTAGAAGTACGCCAGCGGAACGCCTCGGCGCAGCGCTTCACGCAATGCCCGGTTGTCGGAGTGCTCCGGGTCCGTCCCACGCCATTTGTAACGCAGGTTGCCCGCCAAGTCGACCACGTCGTCATATGGCGCCTGAGCGCCCGGCGGCGTAAACGCCGTCCGGATTGTCAGGGCCGCGGCGAGACCGACCGGCTTGCGGATGCCGGACTGCACAATCAGGCGCAGCGGCTGCCCGTCGAACGAAAACGAGTTGATCACACTGGATGCAATGCCGTCCGGATGCGCGGCGCTGGCCCGGTCCAGATGCGCGAACATGGCCAGCCGCACCCGCGCATCGTGATCGTCGGCCACGAGACGGTTATAGCCCACGCCGAGACACACCGGTAGGGAAACGCCGAGCCGGGTCCGCGCCGCCGGTCGGGCCTGCCCAGCGCGGCAAGCCGAGCCTCATGAAACGCCTCGACCGGGCCGGGCTGTGAACGGTCCCGTACCCGCAACGGCGGGAGTGTCGGTGACCGGCAATACGCTGCCGGTGATCCGGTGCGCCGCGACGGTGGCGCGCGGTACGACGTCACGGTGGTGAGGTGGCCGTAGTGAGCACGCGAAATCGGGAGCGGCGCAAGGCCAAGCAGAAGGCCGCGAGGCAACGCCAGCAGCACGCGGCCCACGCCGGTGCCACGCCCGACGACGCCGACCAGCGGCAGCCCCCACCGGCCGAGCTCGCCGAACTCCTGATCGTCGCCGCGGTGCACGCCTGGCAGCGCCGAGATGCCGCCGAGTGGCAGGGCTGCCACCGCATGCTGACCGAGGGCTTGGTCGGCGCCCACGGGCTCCGGGTGGTCGACCTGGCGATGCTCGGCTGCCTGCAGCGGTGCGTCGGGCTGGCCTGGGGCCGGGGCTGGCAGCCGGCCGATGTGGTTCGGTTGGCCCGCCGGGACCACGGCCCGCGGCACGCGCGGATGGCCTGCGACGTGATCGCGGCCCAGCTGCGCCAGTACGCCGCGGCCACCGTGGACGAGCGGTGGCGGGCACAGCTGCGGGCGCTGGAGGCCACCGTCTGGTGGCAACGCGACGACGAGTACCTGCGGCAATGGGGTGAACGCGAGGGCACCGAGCGCGCCGAGGTCATCGTGTGCGCCGTCGGGCTGCTGGCCATGCTGGATCGGTTGCCCCGGATCCCGACGCTGTGCGCGGTGCCCGGCTCCGCCCGCAACGGCGCGGCCGAGTGGACCGGTGACCAGCGGATGCTGGACCGGGTGCGGGCGCTGCTGGCCAAGGCGGAGTCGACCGGCTTCCCGGAAGAGGCGGAGGCCCTCACGGCCAAGGCCCAGGAGTTGATGGCCCGCCACCGGATCGACCACGCGCTGCTGGCCGCCCGCACCGGATCGACAGAGCAGCCGGCCGGCCGGCGCATCGGCATCGACAACCCGTACGAGGCGCCCAAGGCGCTCCTGCTGGACGCCGTGGCCAGAGCCAACCAGTGCCACTCGGTGTGGTCGAAGGAGTTCGGCTTCGCCACCGTGCTGGGCTACCCCACCGACCTCGACGCGATCGAAATGCTTTACACCTCGCTGCTCGTGCAGGCAACCGCCGGCATCGTGCACGCCGGGTCCCGCCGCGACCGGTACGGCCGCTCGAGCACCCGCTCGTTCCGCCAGTCCTTCCTGACCGCCTACGCCCATCGCATCGGCGAACGGCTGCGCTGCGCCACCACCCAGGAGACCAGCCGCCATGCCAGCCGGCAGCCCGGAGGGCAGAACCTCCTCCCCGTTCTCGCGGCCCGCGACGACGCCGTACGCAGCGCGGTGGAGACCATGTTCCCCGGGATGAGCACCCACGCCGTGGCCGCCGGCAACGCCGAAGGCTGGGCCTCGGGCCTCGCCACCGCCGACCGCGCCTCCCTCGGCCCCAGCCGGGCCCTGCCCGGCGCCGGCTGATCCATCGCCACAGGGGCGCGACCCGCCGGCGGCGCAAAGCTGGCCCCAAACAGCGGTTCCCGCATGGTGAGTAGCTGGGACGACCATGTCCGGGTGGGGTCGGCAGTTGTGACGGTGGCCAGATTCTGGCTGCTCGGCGATGTGCGGGGCCGAGGTCGATGGCCAGCCGCTCGGGCTGGGTCCAGCCCGGCAACAGGGTGTGCTGGTGGCGCTGCTGGTCGACGCGAACCGGGTGGTGTCCACCGACGAGCTGATCGACCGGGTCTGGGGAGACCGGGCGC
>Ga0209382_10002269_pt1 | contig 28339 bp, 13 predicted proteins | sample SoiMetdeltSBSDD5_FD_187599 | JGI IMG/M metagenome (GOLD analysis project Ga0209382, IMG submission 187599) | Bulk soil microbial communities from a Populus tree surrounding site in Tennessee, USA - Soil MetaG P. deltoides SBSDD5 (SPAdes) (version 2) | ecosystem: Environmental > Terrestrial >... | reverse complement strand
GTTCGCGGCCGCGCCGTTCACGTCCGGGCTGCCCACGGTCAGGTTCGTCGAGGCCCTTGCCGGCGGGCTGCACGACGGGTGGTCGAGCGGAGGCCCATGGATGCGGTTGGGCGACTCGCACGTCGAGTAGGCGGGCACCAGCGCCACGCGCAGCGCGTTCGCGTTCTTCGGCCGCACGTAGGAGCCCGCGGGATTCACGGTGGTCTGTGCGCCGGCGGTGTTGTTGCCGGTGTCCGTGTCGGTCGCGTCGGACGTCACGTCGGCCGTGTTCGTGATCGACCCGGCGCTCTGCGGCCTGATCTGGATCGTCACCGTCGCGTCGCCGCCGTTGGCCACGGTGCCGAGCGCGCAGCTGACCGTCCCGGCGGCCTGCGTACAGGAGCCTTGCGAGAGCGTCGCCGATTCGTACGTGACGCCGCCCGGCAGGGTGTCGGTCAGGGTCACGCCGGTCGCGTTCGACGGACCGCCGTTGTGGACCGACAGCGTGTACGTGACCTGCTCGCCCACGAATGCGGGGTCGGGCGAGTCGGCCTTCGAAAGCGACAGGTCCGCGACCAGGTCCACGGTCGTCTCGGCGCTGGCCGAGTTGTCGACCGTGTTGGGGTCGTGGACGTCGGAGGTGACGTCGGCCTGGTTCGTGATCGTCCCGGCGGACTGCGGCCGCACGGCGATGTCGACCGTCGCGCCCGCCTCGTCGGCGAGGGTCCCGAGGTCGCATGTGACCGTGCCGCTCGCCTCGGCGCACGTGCCCTGTGACGGCGTCGCGGATTCGAACGTCACACCGGCCGGCAGCTCGTCGGACAGGCTCACATTCGTGGCGGTGGACGGGCCCGCGTTCTGCACCGACAGCGAGTAGGTCAGGAGCTCGTCGACCAAGATCGGATCGGGAGCATCGGACTTCGACACCGAGAGGTCTGCGACGGGGTCGACCGTCGTCTCTGCGGCGGCCGCGTTGTCCGACGGGTCCGGGTCGCTCACGTCCGAGGACACGCTCGCCGAGTTCGTGATCGTCCCGTCCGCCTGGGTCGTGACCGTGATGTCGACGCTCGCGCTCGCTGCATCGGCGATCGTGCCGAGGTCGCAGGTGACGGTGCCGCTCGATTCGGCGCAGGTGCCCTGCGACGGGACGGCGGAATCGAAGGTCACGTCACCGGGAAGCGTGTCGGTCAGTGTCACCGCGGTGGCTTCGTCCGGGCCTGAGTTTGCGGCGCTCAGGGTGTAGGTGAGCGAGTCGCCCAGGAACACCGGGTCCGCGCTATCGGTCTTGGTCAGCGACAGGTCGGCACCCGGCACCACGGTTGTCTCCGCGCTTGCGTTGTTGTCAAGCGGATCGCCGTCGGGGATCAGCGAGAGCACGCTGGCGTTGTTGGTGATGGTCCCGGCGGACTGGGGGCTGACGTCGATCGAGACCGTGGCGGTGGCGGCGTTGTCGAGAGTGCCGAGGCTGCAGTCGACGATGCCGGCGAGCTCCGAACAGCTGCCCTGCGAGGGCGTGGCGGACTCGAACGTCACACCGACCGGCAGGGCGTCGGTGACCTGGACCGCGGGCGCGCTCGAGGGGCCGGCGTTGTGCACGGTCAGGGTGTAGGTCAGCAGTCCGGTTGCCGGCACCGGGTCGGGAGAATCGGACTTGCTCAGCTCGAGGTCCACGGTCGAGCTCACGGTTGTCTCGGCGGTCGCGCTGTTGTCCGCAGGCGTCGGGTCGCCCTCGTCCGCGGATACGGACGCCTCGTTGGTGACGCTGCCTCCCTCCTGCGGAGTGACCTTGATCTCGACGCTGGCGCCGGCCTGGTCCGCGATGGTGTCGAGCGCGCATGTGACGACGCCGGAGGACTCCGAACAGGTCCCCTGTGACGGCGTCGCGGAGACGAAGCTGGTCGCCGCGGGCAACGTGTCCGTGAGCTGCACGTTGGTGGCGCTGCGCGGCCCGGCATTCTGGACCGTGAGGGTGTAGGTGAGCTCCTGGCCCGCCGCCACCGGATCCGGGGAGTCGGACTTCGTCAGCGAGAGGTCCGCGACGGGCCGGACCGTCGTGGCCGCGCTGGCGGTGCGATCCGCCGCGTCCGGGTCCGCGAGCTCGGAGCTGACCGTGGCCTCGTTCGTGAGATCGCCGGGGCCGAGCGGCGTGACCTGGATGTCGATGCTCGCGGTGCCCTCGTCGGCCAGCGTGCCGAGGTCGCATGTGACCGTGCCGCTCGACTCGGTGCACGTGCCCTGCGACGGCGTGGCCGAGTCGAACGTGACCCCGGCCGGCAGCGTGTCGGTGAGCTGCACGTTGGTGGCGCTCTGAGGTCCGGCATTGGCGACCGTCAGCGAATAGGTCAGCGGCTCGCCCTCCAGCACCGGATCGGGCGAGTCGGACTTCGTCAGCGACAGATCGGCAGCCGGGTCGACGGTCGTCTGCGCGCTCGCGGAGTTGTTCGACGTCACCGGATCGGCGACCGCGCTGCTCACGACTGCCTGGTTGTCGAGAGTGCCGCCGTCCAGCGGCCGCACCTGGATCTGGACGTTCGCATCGCCCTCGTCGGCGAGCGTGCCGAGGTCGCACGTGACCGTGCCGCTCGACTCGGCGCACGTGCCCTGCGACGGCGTGGCCGAGTCGAACGTGACCCCGGCCGGCAGCGTGTCGGTGACCTCGATTGCTGTGGCCGTCGAGGGGCCGGCGTTGTGGACGGCGAGCGAGTAGGTGAGCGCTTCGCCGGCCAGGACCGGATCGGGCGAGTCGGACTTCGTCAGCGCGAGGTCGGCCGACGGGTCGACGGTCGTCTCCGTGCTCGCGGAGTTGTTCCCGGACGCCGGATCGCCGATTCCCGAGGTCACGGAAGCCTGGTTGGTGATCTGCCCGCCTTCCTGCGGGCGCACCGCGATCTCGATGCCGGCGCTCGCCCCGTCTGCAACCGTGCCGAGGTCGCATGTCACCGTGCCACTCGTCTCCGAGCACGTGCCCTGGGACGGCGTGGCCGTTTCGAACAGCACGTTGGCCGGCAGGGAGTCGGTGACCGTCACCGCGGTCGCGTCCTGCGGGCCGGAGTTGGCGACGCCGAGTGAGTACGTCAGCAGCCCGCCCGCGACCACCGGATCGGGCGAATCGGTCTTGGTGATCGAGAGGTCGGCCGCCGGGTCTACGGTGGTCTGGGCGGTGGCCGCGTTGTCGGCTGTGTCCGGGTCGGCGGTCATGCCGAGCACGTTGGCCGTGTTGGTGAGCGTGCCCACGGCGTTTGCCGTGACTGTGATCTCGACGGTCGCGTCTGCACCGTCGGCAAGCGCTCCCAGCGAGCAGAGCACGGAGCTGCCGGAGTTGAAGCAGCTGCCCTGGCTGGCCGTGTAGGACTCGAACGCCACGCCGGCCGGCAGGCTGTCGCTGAGCGCCACCCCGGTGGTGGCCGACGGCCCGGCGTTGTGCACCGTGACGGTGTAGGTGAGCTCCCCGCCCGACAGCACCGGGTCGGCCGAGTCCGTCTTCGTGAGCTCCAGGTCGGCCGCCGGGTCGACCGTGGTCCCCTCGCTCGCGGAGTCGTTGGCCGAGTTGAGGTCGCCCGCGTCCGAGGTGACGCTCGCCTGGTTGACGAGGCTGCCCTCGGCCTGCGGCCGGACCTTGATCTCCACCGATGCGCCGCCGCCGTTCGTCACGGTGCCGAGCGCGCAGGTGACGGTCCCGCTCGCCTCTGTGCACGTGCCCTGCGACGGGGTGGCTGAGTCGAACGTGACGCCGGCCGGCAGGGTGTCGGTGACGGTCGCCCCGGGCGCGTCGTGGGGACCGCCGTTGGAGACGTCCAGGTCATAGGTGAGCAGCTCGCCCGCGAGCACCGGGTCCGGCGAGTCGGACTTGGTCAGCGACAGGTCGGCGACAGGCCGGATCGTCGTGACCGCCTGCGCGGAGTTGTTGACGGTATTCGGATCGGTCGCCGTCGAGAGCACCGTCGCATTGTTCGTGACCGTTCCGGGGGCGCCCGCGTCGACCTTGATCTCCACGTTCACCGTTGCGCCGTTGGCGATCGTGCCGAGGGCGCAGATCACGTTGCTGCCCGAAAGCAGGCAGCTGCCCTGCGCGGGCGTGGCGGAGACGAACGTCACGCCTGCCGGAAGCGCATCCGTGAGGGAGACGCCGGTCGCGCTGGCGGGCCCGTCGTTGTGCACATCGAGGTCATACGTGAGCTGATCGCCCGACAGGACGGGATCCGGCGAGTCGGACTTCGTCAGCGCGAGATCGGCCACCGGGTCGACCGTGGTGACCGCGCTGGCCGCATTGTTGACGAGCGCCGGGTCGGCGGTGGTGGCGGACACGCTCGCCTGGTTCGTGATCGAGCCTCCAGCGGACGGCGTGACGACGATCTCCACGCTCGCACTTGCGCCGTTGGCGAGGCTGCCGAGGTTGCAGGTCACCGTGCCGCTTGCCTGCGAACAGGTTCCCTGCGAAGGGTTGGCGGAGTTGTACGTGACGCCGCCGGGGAGCGTGTCGGTAACCGTCACGTCGGCTGCGCTGGAGGGGCCCGAGTTCTGGATGCCGAGCGTGTAGGTCAGCGGCTGCCCCGAGGCCACCGGGTCCGGCGAGTCGGACTTGGTCAGCGAGAGATCGGCGATCGGATCGACGTTGGTGACCGCGCCGGCGGTGTTGTTCGCGGCGCTCGGGTCGCTGACCGCGGAAGCCACGCTGGCCTGGTTGGTGATCTGTCCCGTTGCCGGAGGCGTGACCTTGATCTGGATCGTCGCGTTTGCTCCGCTGGCGATGGTCCCCAGCGAGCAGCTGACCGTGCCGGACGAGTTGACGCAGCTGCCCTGCGAAGCGAGGCCGGAGTTGTAGGTGACGCCGGACGGCAGCGTGTCGGTCACGACGACGCTGGTCGCGCTCGAGGGCCCGGCGTTGGCGACCGTGAGGTTGTACGTCAGCTCACTGCCCTGCAGGACCGGGTCGGGCGAGTCTCCCTTGGTCAGCGAGAGGTCTGCCGACGGGTCGACGAGCGTGGCGGCGCTGGCGGAGTTGTTCGCGTTGTTCGGATCGCTGATCGTCGAGGACGCGCTGGCGGTGTTCGTGATCGAGCCGGTGGACTGCGGCGTCACCGTGATCTGGATGCTGGCGCTCGCGCCGTTCGCAATCGTGCCCAGCGGGCACGTCACGGTGCCGGCCGACTGCGAGCAGCTTCCCTGGGACGGAACGGCCGAGTTGAACGTGACGCCGGCGGGCAGCGTGTCGCTCATCGACACGCTCGGAGCGCTCGACGGACCGGAGTTCTGGATGCCGACGGTGTAGGTGAGCGGCTGGCCGACCAGCGCCGGGTCGGGCGAGTCGGACTTCGTCACGACGAGGTCCGCGACCGGGTCGACGAGCGTGGCGGCGCTGGCCGAGTTGTTCGCCAGGTTGACGTCGGTGGCGCTGGAGCTGACGCTTGCCGTGTTCGTGATCGATCCCTGGGACTGCGGCGCGACCACGATCGTCACGGTCGCGGTTCCACCGTTTGCGATCGTCCCCAGTGCACAGGTGACGGTCCCCGATGCCTGGGAACAGGTGCCCTGCGAGGGCGTGGCCGAGGTGAACGTGACGCCGGCGGGCAGCGTGTCGGTGAGCTGGACGGACGGCGCGCTCGACGGTCCGGCGTTCTGCGTCGTGAGCGTGTACGTGAGTGGCTGGCCGACCAGCACCGGGTCTGGTGCGTCCGACTTGGTCAGGGAAAGGTTTGCGGAGGCATTGACCGTCGTCTGGGCGCTGGCCCCGTTGTTGGTCGTGTTCGGGTCCCCCGTCAGCGACGTCACGCTGGCCTGGTTGGTGAGGGTAGCCACCGACTGGGGGGTGACCTTGATCGTGACGGTCGCGCTGCCCGTGTTTGCAAGCGTGCCCAGGGAGCAGGTGACCGTACCGGACGCTTGCGAGCAGCTGCCCTGGGTGGTCGTGGCCGAGTTGAACGTCACTCCCGCGGGCAGGGTGTCCGTGAGCGTGATGCCCGTCGCGCTGGACGGCCCGGCGTTGCTGACGCCGACGGTGTAGGTGAGCTCGGTGCCCTGCGCGACAGGGTCGGGACTGTCGGTCTTCGTCACGGCCAGGTCGGCGGACGGGTTGACGGTCGTCTGGGCGCTGGCGCTGTTGTTGCCGGTGCTCGGGTCGTTCACGTTCGAGGAGACGGTCGCTGCGTTCGTCGCGGTGCCGGTCGACTGCGGGCGGACCTTGACCTGGACCGTGGCGTTCGCGCCGTTGCCGATCGTCCCGAGCTGGCAGCTGACGTTGCTGCCGGTTTGCGAGCACGTGCCCTGGGACGGGGTGGCGGAGTCGAAGATCGCACCCGCGGGCAGCGTGTCTGTCAACTGGACGCCCGTGGCGGCACGGGGCCCGGCGTTGCCGACCGTCAGGTTGTAGGTCACCTGCTGCCCCACGAGCACCGGGTCCGGTGTGTCTGTCTGCGTCAGGGAAAGGTTGGCGTTGAGGGCCGGGGCGTTGTACGTCACGGGATCGAAGGTCCGTCCCAGCTCGTCGGTGGGCGTGACCGTCACCGACGTGCCGCTGACGCTCACCAGCAGGAAGTGGTGCACCCGGTCCTTGGTGGCCGGAATCGGGGCGGCGCCGCATGCGCTCCCGACGTTGGCTGTGTTGGACCATCCGATGCCGTACGCGTCGAGGCTGCCGCAGCCACCCAGGCCGATCGACTCCAGGTTTGCGCCCCCGCCGCCTGTGACGTGCTGCGGGATGCCTCCCGCAGGGGCGAGGTTGCGCTGGTAGTTGTGCGAGTGGCCGTTGAAGGCCGCGGTCACGTCGTAGAGCTTGAGCAGCCCCTCGAGTGAGGTCGAACCGCGCAGGAACGAGTCACCGGTCGACTCGCTGCTGTCCGAATAGAGCGGGTAGTGGAAGAAGGCGAAGCGCAGCGCCCGGGGGTTGGCCGCCAGGTCGTTCGCGAGCCATTGGTACTGAGGCGAGTTCGGGCCCCAGTGGTAGTCGAAGTCGTTCTCGAAGGCGGTCGCCGTGCCCAGGTTGGTGTCGTCCCACGCCGTGTTCAGCACGTAGAAGCGCGCCATCCCGGCGTCGAACGCGTACCAGGTGCTCGGATAGTCGGCCGCAGTCGTGCCGTTCTGGCCCGAGTAGTTGTCGGTCTGGTAGCGGCCGCCTGACGTGGACACCGCCGTGTCCTGCGGCCAGTTCGTGAGCATGATCGAGTTGTTGTAGTCGTGATTGCCGGTCGTCGGGAACACGGGCAGGGATGCGCCCGCGACCTTCCAGAAGGTGGGTCCGAAGACGGCGCTGGTGTTGCTGCCCGTCTGATACAGGTCGCCGTAGTCCTTCTGGCTGCCGGCCTCGTAGGCGTTGTCGCCGGTCGTCACCGCGAACCGGGAGCCGCTGGCCGCGATCTGCGAGATCACGTTGGCCTGGTTCGGGTTCCCGGCCGCCCCGACCTTGCCCCAGTCGCCGAAGACCGCGAACTTGAAGGGCGAGCTGGATCCCGCCGGCATCTGAGTGGTGAAGACCGGGCTCGCATCGGTGCCCAGCAGGTCCAGCTGTGCGCTGCCGAAGTACGGGCGGTAGCAGTACTGCGTATTGGGCGCGAGACCGGTGATCTGGGCTTTCCACTGGTACTCCGAGACGCCGTTCACGAGGATGAACGTGCGGGTCGCGGTCGCGGTGCTCGCGGTGCAGTTCCCGACGGGGCCGTACTTCACGATCGCGCTGGTCGAGGTGATGTCGGTCCCGAAGTTGACCATCACCGAGGTCCCGACGAGGTCCGTCAGGTACGGGTAGCGCTTGAGCTTCAGGTCGTACGCACCCGGAGCACTCGCAGGCAGCAGCGCGAGCGTGGCCACCACTGCCAGCGCAGCCACCCCCAGCACCCTGCCTCGCATCCTGCTCTGCCTCAAACGGCTCCCTGCCCAACGGCTCCCGCGACAGCCTGTCGCGGGCGTCCTTGTGCCCCGAATCCACCCGGTTGCGCCGATCCTAATGCGGAGCGGCGCCCGAAATCAACCTACTTGGGAAGGAGATTTACATCCGGGCGGGCAGGGGAAATTCGCGAACTTCGTTGATTCGGTCCCACCTGTTGTGAACGGACCAACGAAGTTCGGCTCGGCCGGGCAGCTCGAGGTATGCGGAAACGACTACCGCTGCTCGGCCGGCGCCGTCGTGCCCCAGATGTCCTTCTGGGAGCGGTACGCGCGCTTGTCCAGCTTGAGTGCCTCGCGGCGCACATCGTCCATCTCCGCGGCGCCGAGCCTGCGCGCCTTGATCAGCACGAGGATCTCCTTCTCCTTGCCGCCGCGTGGCGCCGCCCGGGTGTTGCCGAGCCCCGGCGCGTAGTACTTCAGCTGGAAGCCGTCCTGCGGCTCCTCGGGATTGGTCTCCCGCGTGACCACGACGTCGTCGTAGCAGCCCGTCGGGACGCAGTCCCGCGCCCCAGTCTTCTCGACACGTGCCACGTCACCGAAGCCGATCGTCGGCGCATAGCCCTGGCGGTAGGTGGACGTGCCCGTCTTCGGGTCGGCCCGCATCATGATGCCGGCCTCGGCCCGGTCGACTCCGGCCAGCCACGTATCCGGGGCGGCCTCGAACTTGCCTTCCTCGTCGTACTCCTCGGGATACTCGCCCATCAGCCACACGTTCCCGTCGTCGTCCTGCGCCCACAGCGCGAGCTCGCCCTCGAGCAGCTTGCCGTTGTTGATGTCGCGGTCCCAGAGCACGACGCTCCGCACGCCGTTGATCTCCTTGGTCAGGTCCGTGACGGTGAAGATCACCTGGTGGGGGAGACGTCCCTGCCCACGGTTGGAGCGGCCCTCGTAGACGAACTGCATGCCCGGAGCGAGCGGCGAGTACTTGTTGTCGATCTTCGTCGAGTCCGTGAAGTTCTTGGACTCGAAGTCGGAGTGCACGGCCGGCTTCGCGTCGGCCTCCGCCTCGTCGTCACCGCCGCACGCGCCGAGCGCAAGCGGCAGGGCCATCACGATCATCGCCGCAAGCACGGCGGCCAGTCTGTAACGCAGCACTTCCAATCCTTCCTGCTGGGGTCTACTGGTTCGCCGTCGCCGGCTTGACCCGGGCGAGCAGCTGCTGGTTCTCCTTGCGGAACTGATCCTCGTACTGAGGCCGCACCTCGCGCTCCACCGGCTCGATCTCCTGCTTCTCGCAGTCGAGGTCGGCGTTGGCGATCCTGACTTCCTCCTGCTGGAGGCTGGTCAGCGCCGCACGGTCGAAGCTCGTCCCGGGCGGGATCGTCGATGTCCCCGGCCGGATGCCTGACCCCGCGATTGCCTGGAAGCGCTCGGTCATGTCCTCGTCGATCGCGTCGGGCTCCTCGTAGCGGTAGCCCTTCTCCTGCATGCAGGCCGACCACTTCTCATTGGCCTGCACCATGCGCTGGTCCTGGATGATGCGCTCGTCGAGGCCGTCGAGGCGCTCGACCAGCTGGTTCAGGACGGCGGCGCCGCCGAACTCCGCGTCGCTTGCCTCCTTCGTGCACCCGCCCAGCTCGCTGAAGTCGCCGGAGTCGACGGCTTCCGCGAAGGTCACGCCCGGATTGTCGCCGCCGAGCGCGCGGTCGTACGCAGCGCGGTCGGCCGAGGAGAGGCTGCTGCGGATCCGCTCGTTCGGGTCGGACTGCTGGTTGCCCTTGCCGAACAGGGTGCTGATCCCGTAGCCGAACTGCCGCGTGAACTCCTCGTCGGTGATGCGCGCCTTACCGGTGACGGCCTGCTGCGCAGCAAACGGGTCCACCGGCTGATACTGGAAGCCCTGGGCTCGCATGCACTCGCCGATGCGGTTCTCGACGCGCGCCTGAACCTCCTTGGCGCTGTCGCCGCCGAACCCAATCGTGTCCTCGAGCTCCTGCGGTGGCTCGGCAGACTTGTCGTCGCCGCCACAAGCGGCGATACCGATCGCTGCCACCGTCATGAGCGCCATGGCTAGAAGCCGGTGACGCAGCAAGCCCATGTAATTCCTCCCAGTTCGCATCTCAGTTGCCGGCGCTTGGTCCGATTGAACATATCCATTGGTCTGCCGTCTGTCGCGTCAAGTTGTGCCTGCTCGCAACGCCTCGACCGGCTCCATCGCCGCGGCGCGCAGCGACGGGTACGTGCCGGACAGCAAGCCGATCAGCGCACCGATCAGCGGTGCGGCCAAGGGGATCAGCGGATCCAATACCGGTGTCCACGTGCGGCTCGCCGCCACGAGGACCACGACGAGGATCCCGAGGCTCGCGCCGATGATCCCGCCCAAGAGGCCCATGACCGTGCTCTCGATCAGGAACTGCGCGGCGATGTGACGGCGCGCGGCTCCGAGTGCACGGCGCAAGCCGATCTCGCCGACGCGCTCGAGCACCGATACGAGGGTCACGTTCGCGATCCCGAGCGCGCCCACCAGGAGCGACACGCCGCCGAGCAGCAGGAAGAGCGCGTTGAGGTCGTTTTCCACGTTGCCGCGCAGCTGCTCGGGGTCGGGCGGCGCCGCGACTCGCAGCAGGGCCGGATCGGTGGGATTCAGCGCCTCGGGCGCCTGGCGCACGATCAGCTCGACGGCCCCGATCTCCGTTTCGATCTGTACCGAGCTCGGCGCGGCGACGCCGAACTCGCGGCGCGCGGTGCCGTTCGGGATCGTGAGCGAGCCCAGCAGGGAGACCTGGCGCTCGACACCACCCACCAGGCCGATCACCTGATAGAGGCGGTCGCCGACGAAGATCGCCGGCTGCTGGTCCAAGTTCGAGATCCCGAGGCGGCGGGCGGCGTTGACGCCCAGCACGGCCACTCGATCGCCGCGCGCGGAGTGGCCCCGGTCGGGGAACCGGCCCGCCACGAGGTCGGCCCGGACGGCGCGCCACAGGCCCGGCGAGGCGGCCCTCACGGGAAGCTGCACCTCCGAGTTGCCGAGCGGGTCGTTGATCGGGACTGAGCGCACCAGGTCACCCCGGACGTTCACCTCGGCGAGCGTTCCGGCCGCTGCCACCCCGTTCAGCCGCTTCATCCGCGCCTCGGCGTCCCAGGGGATCACGTTCACGGCCCCGCCGCCGCTGCGCTGCGCGGCCGGGACGGGAGTGACCACCACGTCCGTGGCGGCGACCTGGTCGAAGCGGCCCACGATCTGGTTGCCCGCGGTCTTGGAAAGGCCGAGCGTCGCGACCAGCGCGGCCACCCCGATCACGGTCCCGAGCACCGTCAGCGCAACGCGCGCGGGCCTCGCCATCAACCCCGCAGCCGCCTCCGAGACGAGGTCGCGCAGCTGCATGTGGGGGTCGGGGAGCGGGCCCTTCGGCTTCTCCTCACGGCGCCGGGCGCGGAACAGGCGACCGGGCTTCACCGCTCCACCTCGGTGAGGCGGCCGTCGACCATGCGCACCTCGCGGCGCGCGTGGGAGGCCACGTCGTCCTCATGCGTGATCACGACGAGCGTGAGCCCGTCGCTCTCGAGGTCGTGGAAGAGCTCCAGCACCGACTTCGTGTTCGCCGTGTCCAGGTTCCCCGTGGGCTCGTCGCACAGGAGCAACGCAGGCGACCCGAAGAGGGCTCTGGCGATTGCGACGCGCTGCTGCTCGCCGCCGGAGAGCTTGGTGGGAAGCGAGTCGAGGCGGTGGCCCATGCCAACCCGCTCGAGCGCCGCCTTCGCGCGCTCCTCGCGCCCTTCCCGGACACCGCCGCCGTAGACGTCGGCCAGCATCACGTTCTGCATTGCGGTGTGGTGGCCGAGCAGGTGGAAGGTCTGGAACACGAAGCCGATCCGCCGGGCCCGCACCGAGGCGCGCTGCTCGTCGCTGAGGCCGGCCGCGTCGATCCCGTCGATCAGCAAGGTTCCCTCCGTCGGGCGGTCGAGGCATCCGAGGATGTTGAGCAGCGTCGACTTGCCGGACCCGGAGGGGCCGACGATCGCCAGCCAGTCGCCCTTGAACACGGTCAGGTCTATCCCGCGCAGCGCCTCCACGGGCGGCTCGCTGCCGAACACGCGCCGCACGCCGCGCAGCTCGACCACCGGCTGCTTGCCGTTCGTCTCGGCGGCGGGCACGCCTGACGACTCCCACGGCGCGGCGGGCGCATGAACGTGCTGCGAGAGCGTGCCGGTCTCGGGAGAAGGCTCGGCCACCATGGACGATGGGCTAGGGGGTCGCGCCCGAGGAGCCCGGCGACGTGCCGCCGGTGGCGCCGGAGCGCTGCGAGCCGCCCGTCGAGCCGGTCGCGCCGGTCGCACCCCTGGAGCCGTTGGAGCCATTGGAGCCGGTGGACCCGGTGGAGCCCGTAGACCCTGTGGAGCCGGAGCCGCCCGTCGCGCCGTTGCCCGCGTTCGACGCGGGCGGGGCGCCTGAGCCGGCCGTGCCGTCGCGCTTGCCGACGATCACGAGGTCGCCGGCGTTCAGCGCACCGCGCACGGGCTTGATCTCGACGAGGCCCTGAGCCGCGAGGCCCGGATCGACCGAGACGTACTCGCTGCCCCCGCCGCGGCGCTGCACCTGCACGCGCGAGTTGCCGTCGGCCCCGACGGTCAGCGCGGTGATCGGCACCGACAGCACCGCTTCATCGGTGCTCTTGACGGCGATTGTCAGCTTCACAGATGCACCGACCAGCTGGGCGGGGGCGCTGCGCGGCGTGATCGCCACGTAGACGCGCCCCTGCTCGACCTTGTGCGTGCCCGGGCTGTCGGCCACCTGGCTCACTACCCCGGTGGTCTTGATCCCGAGGTCGGGCTCCTCGATCGTGACTCGCGCTCCCGGCCGCACCAGCTTGGCGTCGGCGAGCGACAGCGACGAGTCGATCGCAAGGCGAGAGTTGCTGACGGTCATGACCCGGCCGGAAACAGGGTCGCCGCGCCGGACCCGCACCGAGTCGACGCGCAGCGGAAGCGTGTTGAAGAAGAGCACCTCGTCGGCCGGGACGGACACGCCGATCCTGCGAGCGAGTCGCGAGACCTCCCGCTGGGTGCTGCGCGCCTCCTGGCCCGCGGCCTGGATCACGAGGCGGTGAAGGTCGTTGTTCGCCGGGTTCTTCATGATGCGCAGGCGCTGAGTCGCCAGCCGTACCTGGCGGCGCGCATTCGGGAGCGCCCGCTCGGCCCGGCGGCGATCCGCCCTGGCCTTCGCCACGGCGTCCCGGCCGGCCGCGCGCGTGGCGCGCGTGGACGAGGCGGATGCGCTGAGGTCGGCCTGGGCGACCGCGACGTCGTCGGTCGCCGCGCGGACCGCGGACTGGAGCGCGGCGAGCTCGGCGGGCGTGGTGTCCGGCGGAGCCGTCGCGAGGTTGCGCTGGGCCTCCACCTGTGCGTCGAGGGCCTTGTTCACCGCTGCGCGCTTGAGAGCGGTGTCTGCGGCCGCCAGCGCGTTGTCGCGCCGCTCGTTGGCGAGCGCCAGTGCCACCGAGCGGGCCTGCGACGAAAGGTCGTGCTCGGCTGTTACCACGGCGTCGCGCGCGGTCTGAAGGTCGATGCGGGCCTGCGCGATCTCGGCCGGGGTCGCGCCCCGGGCCGTGATCTGCGACTGCAGGTAGGCGTCACGCGCGGCGGACGCCGCGGCCCGCGCCGCGCGCAGCTGGTCGAGCTGCGTGTCCGTCGCGCCAAATGGCGTCCATCCGGCGCGCTCGTACCAGCGCGCGACGGCCGACCCGGTGGCGCCGTCGTAGCGGCCGTCGACCCTGCCGGGCGCGAAGCCCATGCGGGCCAGGGCGGTCTCCAGCTGGCGCACGTCCTGGCCGCGGCTGCCCGGCTGGATGTCACGATGGGATGGCTGGCCCCCGCGCAGCACGAAGACGGGTCGCCCGGAGACGGACATCGCCAGGCTGCCCTCCCCGACTCGCGCACCGCGGCGCGGGCGCGTGGTCACGATGTCGGTGCCGCCGCTCGCGGCGCTGTTCTGCTTCAGCGTCGAGGTGGCGAGCACGACCGGCTGAGGCGAGCCGTAGCGGACGGTGCCACGCACGATCACCTCGCTGGAGAGCACCCGCCGCTCGACCGGCACGGTGATCGAAGAGGGGTCGGGCGCAGCGGTCTCCGCGGCGATCTGCGCCGGGGACTTGATCTGCGCGCCGGCGACCCAGGCGCACACCGCAAGCAGCACCGCGGCTCCCAGGCCGATGAAGACCGTTCGGTTACGACGTCCTATTCCCATGCCCCCCGGCCTTCCTCGCCAGGCCCCATGCGCCCACAATGAGGCGCGCCTCCCTGCAACTCCACCATCGCTCCCTGCACCATCGAGTGTTGCTGGCCAATCGAGATCGAGTCTAACGAGCAACCCGGGGTCGCGCCAGTCCTATTCAATGCGATGAAAGACGCCGGCCATCGGCGGCCGCGGGAGTGTCGCACGAAGTGCATGGGGCGCTAGAGGTACACGTGGAACATGAGATCAACCTGTGTGCCGATGAGACGAAACTGGGAGCAAAGGAAAAGACAAGAAAAGAGAAGTGCAAGTCGGATTGCAGCCCGCAAATCCTTCACGAAATTCCACTTGACTTTCATAATCGCCGCTGGTTAGGGTCGCCCTCGTAGTCGATTTGCAGGGCTCGGGTCAGGGCTTGACTCGAGTGGGGCCTACAGGGAGGGCAGGCATGGCTGGTGTCGGTATCAATGGCGTTCGCGCCGTGGCCATGCTGTGTGTCATCGAGCAGGGGCTGCTCGGAAAGGAAGCGCTTTGACGCGGTCGCTTCGCCGCGCGCTGATCGCTGTCGCGATCTGTGCGTGCGCGGTGCTGTCACTTTCCTCGACGGCGCTCGCGATCGAGGAGTTTCCCGCCACGGGGAGCCCGTCCGGCGTCACAGCGGGCCCGGATGGAGCGATCTGGTTCACCGAGGAGACCGCGAACCGGATCGGGCGCATGACAACCGGTGGCCTGCTGACCACCGAGTTCAACATTCCGACCGCGAACAGCCTGCCGTCCGAGATCGTTGCCGGACCGGACGGAAGCCTCTGGTTCACCGAGTATTCGGGCAACAAGATCGGCCGGATCACGACGAGCGGGGCGATTACGGAGTTCACGGTTCCTGGCGGAGGCGCACCGGACGGGATCGTCGTTGGGCCCGACGGGAACCTCTGGTTCACCGAGAACACCTCCAACCAGATCGGCAGGATTACGACGGCCGGCTCGATCACGGAGTTCGACCTTCCGACTGCAAACGGTCCCGGCGACATCACCGTCGGCCCGGATAGCCGGTTGTGGTTCACGGCTTCAGACCCGAGCAATCCGACCACGTCGACGAACCACAAGATCGGGGCGATCACGCTTGGTGGGGGCATCTCGGAATACGGGATCCCGACTGCCGGCAGTGACCCATCCGGGATCACCTCAACCGGGGGCGCGCTGTGGTTCACCGAGCACTTGAAGAACCAGATCGGGCGAATCTCCACCACCGGCGTCGTCACGAACGAGTTTCCCGCCGGCAGCGGCGAGCCCTCCGGCATCGCCACCGGACGGGACGGGGCGATCTACTACACGGAGACGGGCCCGAGCAGGATCGGGCGAATGACCGCTTCGGGCTCGATTACCAACGAGTTCACCTTGACTCCCGGCAGTGCACCTGGCGCGATCGCGCCAGGGCCGGACGGGAATCTCTGGTTCGCGGAGTTCGCAGGCAACAGGATCGGCCGCATCGCGGTCGCCGCGCCCTTCATCCCGCCTCCGCCCCCTCTGGCGGTGACTCCTCAAGCGACTTCGAATAAGAAGAAGTGCAAGGTGCCGAAACTACGCGGCCTGAATGTGAAGAAGGCCAGGCGCAAGCTGAAGCGGGCCAAGTGCAAGTACAGGATCCGCGGCAAGGGGAGGTTCTCCTCGTCCAAGCCGAAGGCCGGAAGAACGACTTCCGGGACAGTGATAGTGAAGTTCAAGGCTAAGAAGGCCAGGCGCTAATGGGGCTCGGCCGCGGCAGGGGCGATCGGGGGATCGCTGCCAAGGGAGGTATCCAGCAATGATTCGAGCGATCGTCGGAGCGAGCCTGCGGTTCAGGCTGCTCGTGTTGGGCATCGCGGCCGGCATCATGATCGTCGGCATCACGCAGCTGCGTGATGCACCGACCGACGTGCTGCCTGAGTTCACGCCGCCTTACGTGGAGGTGCAGACCGAGGCGCTCGGGCTCTCCGCCGAAGAGGTGGAGCAGCTCATCACGGTTCCGCTCGAGGCGGACCTGCTGAACGGCGTCCAGGGAGTGGAGACGATCCGCTCGGAGTCGCTTCCGGGCCTCTCGTCGATCACCCTGGTCTTCAGGCAGGGCACCGACATCTACCGGGCACGGCAGCTCGTCCAGGAGCCGCTGACGCAGGCGCACGCCCTGCCGAACGTGTCCAAACCGCCGACGATGCTGCAGCCACTGTCGTCGTCGAGCCGGGTGATGATGGTCGGGCTCTCCTCGGACAAGCTTTCGCCGATCGAGAAGTCGGTGATCGCACGCTGGACGATGCGCCCACGACTGATGGGTGTTCCGGGCGTCGCCAACGTGTCGGTCTTCGGCATGCGCGACCAGCAGATCCAAGTGCAGGTCGATCCGGAGGAGCTGCGCGACAAGAACGTGCGGCTGAGCCAGGTGATCAGCACCGCGGGTAACGCGCAGGTCGCGTCACCGGTGAGCTTCCTCGAGGCATCCACCCCGGGTACCGGTGGATTCGTCGAGACCCCCAACCAGCGGTTCCAGGTGCGCAACGTGTTCGACGACATCGCGGACCCGGCCGAGCTGGCCAAGGTCACGGTCGAGGGCAGCGGCGGTCGCCTGCGGCTGGGCGAAGTCACCAACATCAAGGTCGACCACCAGCCGCTGATCGGCGATGCGGTCGTCAACGACGCGGACGGTCTGATGCTCGTGGTGGAGAAGTTCCCGGGCGCGAACACGCTCAAGGTCACCAAGGGCGTCGAGGACGCGCTCCAGAACCTCAAGCCGGGTCTCGGGGGCATGCAGGTCGACACGTCCGTGTTCCGGCCCGCGACGTTCATCGAGGACGCCACCGACAACATCACGATGATGCTGATCATCGCGGGCGTGCTGCTCGCGCTCGGCCTGGCTGCGCTGCTGTTCCAGTGGCGCACCCTGCTGGTCGCGGTGGTGACGATCCCCGTGTCGATGGTCGCTGCGGCAGTCGTGCTCGACATCTTGGGCGAAACGTTCAACGCGATCTCGTTCGCAGGCCTGGCGGTCGCCCTCGCGGTCGTCATCGACGACGCGGTGGTGAGCGTGGAGAACGTCGGGCGGCGCCTGCGCGAGCAGCGCGCTGCGGGGACCGGCAGCTCGGTTGCCGACGTGGTGCTCGATGCCTCACGTGAGATGCGGAGCCCGCTGGCGTACGCGACGCTGATCGGGCTGCTCGCGATCGTGCCAGTCGTGGTCATGGAGGGCCGCCCCGGCGCATTCTTTGAGCCGCTGGCGATCGGTTACGCACTTGCCGTGGCCGCCGCGATGCTGGTGGCTCTGACGCTGACCCCGGCGCTCAGCCTGATGCTCTACTCGGTGGGATCCACCGAGGGCCGGGAGTCCCCGGTGCTGAAGCGGATCGCGCCTCGCTACGGGGCGTTCTTGGGCCGGGCGATCCGTTCGCCCGGGCCGGTGATGATCGCCGCGGGTGCGGCAGTTGCAATCGCAGTCCTGGCGTTCGCGCTCCAGGACAAGTCCGTGATCCCGACATTCAAGGACCGCGACGTGCTGCTCAAGCTCGACGCCGAGCCGGGCACGTCCAACCCGCGGATGACGCAGATCACCTCGGACCTCAGCCGCGAGCTGAGGGGCCTCGACGGCGTGGACAACGTCGGCGGTCACGTTGGTCGTGCCGTCACTGGTGACCAGCGGGTCGACGTGAACTCCAGCGAGGTGTGGGTCAGCATCGACTCCGGCGCGGACTACGACAAGACGCTCGCGTCCATCGAGGACACGGTCAGCGCCACGGGTGGTGTCCAGCATGACGTCACCACCTACACCTCGCAGAAGATCCGCGACGTTGGCGCTCTCGACGACGGCAACAACCCGAACCGGGGCTCCGGCCTGGACGTGCTCACAGGCACCGACAAGCCACTGGTCGTCCGGGTCTACGGGCAGGAGCAGGACGTCCTGGCCCGGCAGGCCGAGCGGGTGCGCCAGCTCGTCTCGCAGGTCGACGGTGTCGTCGATCCGCGAGTCACGCAGCCGGTCTCACAGCCGCAGGTCGAGATCGAAGTCGACCTCGACAAGGCACAGCGCTACCAGATCAAGCCCGGCGACGTGCGTCGCGCGGAAGCAGCACTGCTGCAGGGCATCACGGTCGGCAGCGTGTTCGAGGGCCAGAAGGTCTTCGACGTGATCGTGCAGGGCGAGCCGAGCACTCGTGAGAGCGTGGCGAACGTTCGCAACCTGCTCCTCGACCGGCCGGGTGGCGGCCACGTGCGCCTCGGCCAGGTGGCTGACGTGCGGGTCGTGAAGACTCCGCTCTCGATCCAGCGGGACGAAGTTTCGCGTCGTCTGGACGTGGAAGCAGACGTCAGCGGGCGCAGCCTCGACTCCGTCGCAAGCGACATCGAGGACCGCCTGCAGGGCACGACCTTCCCGCTCGAGTACCACGCGAAGGTCCTGAAGCAGACGACCAGCAGCGAGATCGGGTCCGGTTCCATGATCGCGTTCGGGCTTGCCTGTGCGATCGCGATCTTCCTGCTGCTGCAGGCCGGGTTCTCCGGCTGGCGGCTGGCGGTGCTCGCGTTCCTGACGCTGCCTGCAGCCCTGCTGGGCGGGGTGCTGGCGGCACTGGTCGACGGAGCCGAGATGACACTCGGCTCGATGATCGGGTTCCTCGCCCTGTTCGCGCTCGCTGCGCGGACCGGGATGCTCCTGATCCGTCGCTACCAGGACCTCGAGCGCGCGGGCGAGGCCTTCGGGCCCGACCTCGTGCAGCGCGGTGCCCTCGAGCGGATGGGCCCGATCGTGACCAGCGCCGTGGCAATCGCGCTGGTGATGGTCCCGTTCATCGTCGCCGGCAACGCCCCGGGGCTCGAGATCCTGCACCCGATGGCCATCGTCATCGTGGGCGGTCTCGTCACCACGACCCTTCTGGGCCTGGTGGTGCTCCCGGCGCTCTACCTGCGTTATGCGACGCCGACGGAGCCGGGCCTGGCGCCCGAGGACGAGCTCATGCACAGGTGGGCAGGCGTCAGCCCAGAGGCCGCCGCGGCACCCGCGGGTGCGAACGGCGATCCGCTGCCGGCAAAGCAGGAGGCGACGCCGGCCACCGACTCGGAGAAGGAGAAGGCGTCTTGAGGAAGCGAACCACACGACTGCTGACGACAGGACTCGTTGTGGTCGCCGGTCTGTCCGTCTCGGCCTGCAAGGAGGTCGAGACGGAGACGGCCACGGGCTACGAGCCCGCAAAGCTCGAATCAGTGAAGGGCAACGACGACCTCAAGCGCGTGCAGCTTACGGAGGAAGGCGCGGAGCGCACCGGCCTCGAGACGGAGAAGGTGCGCCTGGAGGGCGGGAAGAAGGTCGTTCCCTACGCGGCGCTGATCTACGACCCTGAGGGCAAGACGTTCGTCTACACCAGCCCGAAGCGTCTCACTTATCTGCGTGCTCCGGTGAAGGTGGAGCGCGTGGATGGCAAGGACGTGATCGTGTCCGACGGCCCGGCCGCCGGCACGCAGGTCGTGACTGTTGGGACGGCCGAGGTGTACGGCGTAGAACTCGAAGTAGCAGCCCATTAGGGCACGGGGGGGTCAGGGCTAATGCGTTGGATCGTTTCAAGGAGTCTGCGGTTCCGTTGGCTGGTGCTGTTCGCCGCCACGGCGCTGATGGTCTTCGGCGTCACACAGATCCCGAACACGAAGGTCGACGTCTTCCCGGAGTTCGCGCCACCACAGGTCGAGATCCAGACGATCGCACTCGGTAACTCCTCCGAGGAGGTCGAGGAATTCATCACCGTTCCGATCGAGGAGCAGCTGCAGGGAATCGACGGGCTGAAGGAGATCCGGTCGAAGTCGGTCTCGCAGCTGTCGGCGATCCGCTTGATCTTCAACAAGGGGACCAATGAGCTGAGGGCACGCCAGCTCGTGCAGGAACGCATGGCGCAGGTCGCGCCGAACCTGCCGACCTGGGCAGCACCGCCGTGGATGATGCCGCCACTGTCGGCAACCAGCCGCATCATGAAGATCGGGCTCTCGTCCCAGGACCTGAACTTGATCGAGATGTCCGCTGTCACCTATTGGAAGATCCGCCAGCACCTGTTGCGGGTGCCCGGCGTGGCGGCCGTGGACATCTACGGCGAGCGCCTCAAGCAGCGGCACGTGCAGGTGGACCCGGCAAAGCTCGCCCGTCACGGGATCTCGCTTGACCGCGTGATGGAAACGGCTTCCAACGCGGTTGATGCAGGAGTGCTCCAGTACACGGACAGCTTCCTCGTCGGCACCGGTGGATTCGTGGAGAGCAACGGCCAGCGGCTGAACATCGAGAACGTCCAGCCGATCGTCGGCGACAACGAGCTCGGCAAGGTGCCGGTCCTCAAGCGCGACGGTCGCGTGGTGCGTCTCTCGGACCTCGGAATTGTCAAGACCGACCACCAGCCCGTCTGGGGCGAGGGTGTCGTGAACGACGGCGATGGTCTGCTGCTGATCGTGCAGAAGTTCCGCGGCGCGAACACCATGGAGGTCACGAAGGGCGTCGAGGACGCGGTCAAGGAGATGCGGCCAGGACTCCCGGGCATGGAGGTCGACACGACGATCTTCCGCCCGGCGACGTTCATCGAGCAGTCGATCGACAACCTCACGAAGGCGCTGCTGATCGGCATCCTGCTCGTGATCCTGATCATTGCCGCGTTCCTGTTCGACATCCGCACGGCGTTCATCAGCCTGATCGCGATCCCGCTCTCGCTGATTGCGGCGATCCTCGTGCTCGACCTACGCGACACCACCATCAACGTGATGGTGCTCGCCGGCCTAGTGGTCGCCATCGGGGTGGTGGTCGACGACGCGATCATCGATGTGGAGAACATCGTCAGACGATTGCGACAAGCGCGGAACGACGGCATCGACGTATCGACGTTCAAAGTGGTGCTCGACGCTTCCGTCGAAGTGCGAAGCGCGATCACCTATGCGACGCTGATCAACGTCGTCGCGATCGTGCCGGTGTTCTTCCTCGAGGGACTGTCCGGCTCGTTCTTCCAGCCGCTGGTGCTCTCGTACGGGCTTGCGGTACTGGTCTCGATGCTGGTCGCACTGACGGTCACGCCGGCGCTCTGCCTGCTGATGCTGTCGCGAGGCAAGTTCCGCAGCAATGAGTCGCCACTGCTGTCCGTGCTGAAGCGTGGCTACGGCGCAATCTTGACGCGGGTCATCCGCCGGCCGAGTCCGGCGATGATCACGGCGGCCGTGTGCCTGGTCGCCGGTGCGTTGATCTACCCGAGCCTCGGGTCGCAGCTGCTGCCGAACTTCAAGGAGCGCGACTTCCTCATGCACTGGCTCACCGAGCCTTCCACGGGTGCGCAAGAGGAGAAGCGCATCTCGATCAGGGCCTGCAAGGACCTGCGCGAGATACCGGGCGTGCGTAACTGTGGTTCGCACATCGGCCAGGCGCTGATGTCGGACGAGGTGTACGGCGTGTACTTCGGCGAGAACTGGATCAGCGTCGACAAGGACGTCGACTACGACGACACACTGGCCAAGGTGCATCGCACAGTCGAGGGGTATCCGGGCCTGTACCGGGATGTTCAGACCTATCTGCGTGAGCGAATCAAGGAAGTCCTCACGGGTACGAGCGAATCGATCGTGGTGCGCATCTTCGGACCGGACCTGCCCGTCCTGCGAAAGAAAGCCGACGAGATCTCAGCGAAGATCGGGGACGTCGACGGCCTAATCGACGTGAGCCCGGACTTCGCCGAGGATCTTCCGCACGTGACCGTCGAGCTCGAGCTCGACCAGGCACGGAAGTACGGCCTCAAACCGGGTGATGTGCGCAGGCAGACGTCGGCCATATTCGCGAGCGAGGAGGTCAGCGACATCTTCCACGCGGGCAAGGCCTACGACGTGCATGTCTGGAGCATCCCGTCTGCGCGGGACAGCGTGTCGGACGTGAAGAACCTCAAGATCGACACGCCCGGCGGTGGGCGTGTGAAGCTCGATGAGGTGGCCGACGTGCGCATCCAGCCGACGCCGAACCACATCCAGCGCACGCAGCAGTCGCGCCGGATCGACGTGGGCGCGAACGTGGAGGGACGCGACCTGACCTCGGCCGTGGATGCGGTCAAGGATCGGCTGGAGGAGATCGACATGCCCGCGGGCTACCACGCGGAGGTATTGGGTGAGTCCACGGAACTGAACGCCGCTCAGGACCGCCTCAACACCTTCGGCATCGGGGCCGCGATCGCCATCTTCCTGCTGCTGCAGGCGGCCTTTGGGAGCGTGCGCCTTGCGGCGCTCACGTTCCTGCTGCTGCCGATGGCGCTGGTTGGCGGTGTGCTTGCCGTGAAGCTCGGCGACGGGATCCTGTCGCTCGGCTCGCTGGTCGGATTCCTGACGGTGTTCGGGATCGCAGCGCGCAACGGGATCCTGATGGTCAGCCACTTCCAGCACCTGGAGCACAAGGAGGGCATGCCCTTCGGGCCGGAGCTCGTGCTGCGCGGTGCGAAGGAGCGCCTCGCGCCGATCATGATGACGGCGCTTGCCACGGGCCTGGCGCTGGTTCCGCTGGCTGTTGCGGGCAGCATTCCCGGTCACGAGATCGAGCACCCGATGGCGATTGTCATCCTCGGGGGCCTCGTCACCTCGACCGTGATGAACCTGTTCGTCCTGCCGTCGCTCTACCTGAAGTTCGCGAAGAGCCGCAGGGAGCGCACGCAGGCACCGGCAGTCGCCACTTAGGGAATATCTGGGCAAGGAATGCGGCCGCCGCGGCACGGGCCGCGGCGGCCGCCGCTCGTTCTCAGCTGTGCGAGTGGGCGCTGCGCTCGTGCTCGAGGATCCTCGTCGCCAGCGCCGCGCTCAGTTCATCGAGCGGGTCGCTGCCGTCGAGGTCCCGTGAGGTCCGGTTGCAGACCTCCATGATCGTGGCCCAGATCTCCTTGTCGGGCAGGCCGAACTCCACCGCCGCCTGGAATGTGGCTCCCAGTCGCCCCACTTCCTGCGCGTCGTCAAGCATGCCGGTCAAACCTCCGCCATCCGTATGGTGCCCACGAACAGGTTGTGCCCCTTTCTCCTGAGACGGAGATGAGCCGAGATGAGAGTCCTGGGTCTCGGAAGGACTCTGCTAAACAGTTACGCATCAAGCTCGAGGGCATCCACCACATCACGTGCATCACCGCCGACGCGCCCCGGAACGTCGATTTCTACGCGCGGGTTCTGGGGCTGCGGATGGTCAAGAAGACCGTCAACCAGGACGACCCGAGCGTCTATCACCTGTTCTACGCGGACGAGCAGGGGAGCCCCGGCGCCGATCTGACTTTCTTCGAGTTCCCCGGAGTGCCCGTCGGCCGGGCGGGCGACGGCATGGTGCACCGGATCGCGTGGCGGGTCGCGTCGAGCGACGCGCTGGACTTCTGGGCGCAGCGGCTGCGCGACGAGGGATACGAGTCCACGCGGGAGGGCGATCGGCTCCGCTTCACCGACTTCGAGGGCCTCGGGCTCGACCTGGCGGTCGTGGACAGCTCCGACGCGCCGCTGGTGGCCGAGCACCCGGAGATCCCGGAGGAGCTGGCGCTCCAGGGCTTCGACGGCGTGCGGGCCTATGCGTCCGACCCCGAGCGCAGCCGGCCGCTGCTGGAGGAGGCGCTGGCCTTCGAGCCCCGGGACAGCGACTGGGAGGCGCGCGGCGAGCGTCGCGGCAGCCTCTATGCCTACGACTCCCCGCCGCCGCAGCGCGGGCTGCAGGGCGCCGGCACCGTCCACCACGTCGCGTGGGCGTCGCACGACGAAGAGCACCTGGCATGGCGCGAGCGCGTGATCGCCGCCGGCGGCCACCCGACCCCCGTGATCGACCGCTTCTGGTTCCGGTCGATCTACTTCCGGGAGCCCAGCGGTGTGCTGTTCGAGCTCGCGACGTTCAGCCCCGGCTTCGCCGCCGACGAGGATCTCGAGCACCTCGGCGAGAGCCTGGTGCTGCCGCCGTTCCTCGAGTCGCGCCGCGCGGAGATCGAGGCCCGGCTCACGCCGGTCGAGAACCCGCGCGTGCGCAGCGGGTCCGCCGACCGGCGCGGCTGAGCTCGGCTGCTAGCTGCCGGGGGCGCTGAACCGGGCCCGCGTCGAGGTGGCGGAGCCGGAAACCGGCGTCTGCTTCACCTTGACGCTGAACCGCCGGCTACGGCCGCGGTTGAGCAGTATCTGAGAGCGCTCGCTGACCCGGATCGCGCCCTGGCGGAAGCTGAGGTCGATCTCGTCCTCGCCGGCTGCCGGCAGGCCGAAGACCCGCAGCGTGCGCCGGTTGACGAACTCGACGGAAGCGTCCGCCGACGTATCGACGCCTTGGTTGACGCGGTTCTCGACGAACGAGAGGTTGTCGCTGAGCGACACCGTCAGCTCCTTGTAGTTCGGCGAGTCGGGGTGCTTCTTCACGTTCACCCGCACGCTCGGCCGGATGCTGGTCGCACCCGTGATGCGGCCGGTGACGCCCGGCCCGCAACCGTTCACCTTGGCCTCGACCGTGGCATCGGACGTAGTCGTGCCGTTGTGGCCGTAGAACTTGACCAGCGAGTTGACGTCGTTGAAGCGCGAGCTGGAGTCGCCCCTGAAGCAGAGGTCCTCGCGGTTCAGGAACACGCCGGTGGTCCGGCCGCCGTTGAGCGCGACGCGCAGCTCGGAGACGGGCAGCTGGGGCGCGTTCAGGACCAGCGACTGGATCCGCTTGTTGTTGATCAACGTCGTCTTGGTCTGGATCTTCACGTGCACGCGGCCCTTCAGGTCCAGCAGCAGGCCGGGCAGCGAGGTGCCGGTCTGCTGGATCAGGTACACGGGCCCCTTCAGCTCCTCGCCCAGGAACGGGCTCTTCGCGACCACGCCGCCGAACTGCGAGTTCGCCGGGCACGTGTCCGAGTCGGCCTGCGCCTGCGTGCAGGTCTTGTAGGCGGGGTTGTTCGTGTTCAGCTCGACCGGCAGCGTGATCTTGTTGCCGCGCTGGTCGGCGTCGCCGTTCGGCTGCGTGATCTTGATCACGACCGGCGGGTACTTGTTGAACGCGGTCGAGCCGCGGTCACCGATCTCGAACGAGATCCCCGGCCGGAACGGCACGGTCTCGCAGCCGATCGTGTTGAAGCCGAAGGGCGGTCCGGCCTCGACCGTCGGGTCGACGTACCCGACCGCTTCGCCTGTGGACAGGTTGAAGTTGCACGAGGTCGGGTTGCGTACGTAGTTGTTCGATGCGCCGTTGAGCACGAACGACAAGGCGTGGACGTGGAGATTCTGCACGCCCAGAGGGGGACCGAGGTTCACGGCGTCGAGCTCGGCGATGTTGTCGAGCGTCCCCGTGAGGCCGTAGTCGCCGTTGCCGCGGGGCGTGATGTGGAACGGGATCGAGGACACGAGCCCGGCCGAGGCGGTCACGACTCCCAGCCGGCCCGGCTCGTTGCCGAGCGGCTCGGCGTTGTAGACCACGCCCGAGAACCCGGTCACGACGGTGCCGGAGCTGGCGAGCTTGACGTCGAGCCGGGACGTGCCGATCTGGCTGCCCGCCGGACACCCCGCGCCGAACGCCTGCAGTGCAGCCTCGGAGCACTTGGGAACGGACTCGGGATTACCCAGCAGGCCGGCCGCGAAGTTCGTGCGGGCGGTCTTGATGTCCTCGGCCGCGCTCGGGTAGCTGAACGCCGAGTACGAGCCGGCGTCGACGAGCGCCCCAGCCTGGAAGGACGAAGGGCCGGGGCTCGGGATCGTGGGGAAGGCCGGGAGGTCCGAGGTGATCCGGTACCCGGTGGTACTGACCGCGCCCTGGGCGGCGACGGGGGCCATGAGCGCGGCTGCGACTCCCATCGCGCCGATCAGGGTCGAAATACGCATCAACAGCCGTCCCATTCTCTCCTCCATCACGTCGTGCCTCGTGCGCGGGATCCGAAACCCGCGGGCGTCGGCAAATCGGTTCTGCGCTCGTTATCGGACGTTCGGCCGCCCTTCTGAAACAACTGTCTCCACGGACGTATGAACGGCAGCGTCTCCATGCCCGGCCGGGCGCTTGTAAATGGCGGTTCAACAAGGCGTCTCAGCGGGTAGGACGCCGTCTGACCCGGTTGTGCGTCGGTCATCGGTCAGGCAACTCTTGGTGCAAGGGGGAAACGTGATGCAGCGCAGGTCCGTGCGTGGGGCGATCTCGGTGGTCGTGGCGTTGCTGCTGGCCGCTTGTCTCTCGCCGGCGGCACTTGCCCGTGACGAGATCGTCACGTCGTTCGACGGCACGCCGATCGCTACGTCTTTCTTCCCCGCGGCCGGGCTTCCCGCGGGCGCGAAGGCACCCACCGTCCTGATCGGCCCGGGCTGGTCGAGCGGCCGCGACACCGATGAGAACGGCGCGTCGAGCGACCTGTTCGGCATGACGGGCGTCGGGCCCCTCCGGCGGGCGGGCTACAACGTCCTGACCTGGGACCCGCGCGGGTTCGGCGAGTCGGGTGGCACGGTCCAGGTCGACTCGCCCGAGTACGAGGGCCGTGACGTCCAGGCGCTGATCAGCTACGTCGCGGAGCAGCCCGAGGCCAAGCTCGACAGCGCGGGCGATCCCCGCGTCGGGATGTCCGGCGCCAGTTACGGCGGCGGGATCCAGCTCGTGACGGCGGCGCTCGACTCGCGTCTCGACGCGATCGCGCCGGTGATCGCCTGGCACTCGCTGGTGACGAGCCTCTACAAGGCCCAGTCTCCGAAGGCCGGCTGGGGAACGGCGCTGTTCGGGCTCGGCGTGGAGGGATCGACGATCCCGGGCCTGCCGGCAGGCCAGACCGGCAACCTCGACCCGCACATCACGAGCGCGTACACCTCGGGACTCGCTTACGGGCAGTTCTCCGATGAGGACGTGGCGTGGTTCGCTTCCCGCGGGCCCGGTGCGCTCGTGGAGCGGATTCGCATCCCGACCCTCCTGATCCAGGGCACGGTGGACACGCTCTTCACGCTCGACGAGGCCATCGCGAACTACCGCATCCTGCGCGCCAACCGCGTCCCGCGGAAGATGATCTGGTTCTGCGGCGGTCACGGCGCCTGCTTGACGGACGCCGGCCCGCCGCTGTGGGTCGAGCAGCAGACGATCCGGTGGTTCGAGCGCTGGCTCCGGCACAAGCCGGTCTCCACCGGCCCGGCGTTCGAGTGGGTCGCCGACGACGGCCAGATCCGTGTCGCCGGCGACTATCCGCCGCCGGTGCAGCAGACGCCTGCGGCGCAGGGCGCCGGGCTGATCCCGATCACACCCGACGCCGGGTCGTCCGGCGCGCTGATCGCGGCGACGCCCAGCCCGCTCGGGCTGCACCTGCCCATCACGAAGCCGGCCGCCGGCAGCCAGGTCGTCGGAGCGCCCAAGCTGACCCTGTCGTACAGCGGCCTGGGCACCAGCTCGTCGGCGCCCGTCTACGCCCAGATCGTCGACAAGCAGCGCAACCTCGTCGTCGGCAATGTGGTCACGCCCCTGCGGCTCGTGCTCGACGGCCTGCCGCACACTGCCACGTTCGACCTGGAAGGGGTGGCGGCGAGCGTCGAGGCCGATTCGTCTTACGAGCTCCAGATCATCCCGGGCACGTCGGTGTACGGCCCGCAGCGTGTCGCGGGGCTCGTCGACGCGACGAGCGTGAAGCTCACCCTGCCGGTCAAGAGCGGCTAGCCCAGCCGCGCGCCGTCCTCGGATATGGTGCGCCCCCGAGAGGAGGGGCGATGGCGGAGTTGAGAGAGGTCACGACGGGCCTGAAGTTCCCCGAGGGGCCCGTGGCGATGAACGACGGCAGCGTGATCGTCGTCGAGATCGCGAGCGGCGCGGTTACGCGCGTCGCGGCAGACGGGTCCAAGGAGGAGGTCGCGCGTCCGGGCGGCGGCCCCAACGGTGCGGCGGTCGGGCCCGACGGCAACCTGTACGTCTGCAACAACGGCGCCGCCTTCGACTACCTGGAGCTGCCCGGGATGGAGGGCATCCTCGTCCCGCGCCAGCCGCCCAGCAACTACAGCGGCGGCCGGATCGAGCGCATCGACCTCGGGTCGGGCGCCGTCGAGGTCATCTACGAGGAGTGCGACGGCCGCCCGCTGCGCGCGCCCAACGACCTCGTGTTCGACTCGCACGGGGGCTTCTACTTCACCGACCACGGGATCCGCGAGCATCGCACCGCCGACCGCACGGGCGTGTTCTACGCCCAGCCCGACGGCTCTTCGGTCCGCGAGGTGGTGCCGCCGCTCGACTCCCCCAACGGGGTTGGCCTGTCGCCGGACGGATCCCGCCTGTACGTGGCGGAGACCTACAGCGCGTGCGTCTGGCACTGGGAAGTCGCCGGGCCGGGCGACGTGACCGTGCCGGAGGGACTGCTGCCGCACGGCGGCGAG
>Ga0209382_10002268_pt1 | contig 28339 bp, 20 predicted proteins | sample SoiMetdeltSBSDD5_FD_187599 | JGI IMG/M metagenome (GOLD analysis project Ga0209382, IMG submission 187599) | Bulk soil microbial communities from a Populus tree surrounding site in Tennessee, USA - Soil MetaG P. deltoides SBSDD5 (SPAdes) (version 2) | ecosystem: Environmental > Terrestrial >... | reverse complement strand
CCTGCAGGTTCGCGAAGGACGGGCCGCGGATGCGCAGGCGCGCGGCCTTCAGCCCGCCGTCGCTGCGCAGGAAGAATCCCAGCTCGCCCTTGGGGTTCTCGGCCCCGAAGTAGACCTCGCCCACCGGCGCATTCACCGACTCCGTGGCCACCATGAACTGGTGGATCAGGGCCTCCATGTTGGTGAGCACTTTCTCCTTCTCGGGCAGCACGGACTTCAGCGCGCCCTCGCTCTCGCGGTTCAGGAAGGGGCCGGCGGGCAGCGTGTCCAGCGCCTGGCGCAGGATGCGCGCCGACTCGCGCATCTCCAGCACGCGGCACAGGTAGCGGTCGTAGCAGTCGCCGGTGCTGCCGATGGGCACGTCGAACTCGTACTGCTCGTAGCCGCAGTAGGGATGCGCCGTGCGCAGGTCGTGCTCGACGCCGCTGCCGCGCAGGTTGGGGCCCGTGAGGCCGAACTGCAGCGCCTGCTCGCGGGTGATCACGCCCACGCCCTGCGTGCGCTTGATCCAGATCTTGTTGCGCGTGAGCAGGCCCTCGTACTCGTCCACCCGCCCCGGGAACTCCTTCACGAAGGCGTCCAGCTTCGGGAGGAAATCGGCCGGCAGGTCGCGCTCCACGCCGCCCAGCCGCGTGTAGCTGGTGGTGAAGCGCGCGCCGCAGATGCGCTCGATGAGCGAGTAGATCGACTCGCGCTCGCGGAAGGTCCACAGGAACACGGTCATGGCGCCGAGGTCCATGGCGTAGGCGCCCAGGCCCAGGAGGTGCGCGCTGATGCGCGCCAGCTCGCAGCAGATGACGCGGATGGCCTCGGCCCGCGGCGGCGCGGCGATGCCCATGAGCTTCTCGCAGGCCACCGAGTAGGCCACGTTGTTGGCCAGCGGCGCCAGGTAGTCCAGCCGGTCGGTGTACGGGATGAACTGGTGCCAGGACAGGCTCTCGCCGATCTTCTCCTTGCCGCGGTGCAGGTAGCCCACCACCGGCTCGGCCTTGACGATGACCTCGCCGTCGAGCTCCAGCACCAGCCGCAGCACGCCGTGCGTGCTGGGGTGCTGCGGCCCCATGTTGATCATCATGGACTCGGCGTGACGGTCGTCGCGGACCTCCACGTCCAGCGTGCGCGCGTCGCTCATGCGTCCGCCTCCGGCTCCCGCGGCACGCCGTGGATGGCCACGCGCCCGTCGGTCCCGTCCACGTTGCCGCCCAGCGCACGGCGGGGCGCGGCGTAGTTGCCCTTGCCCTCCACCGGGTACTCCTTGCGCAGCGGGAAGTCCGGGAACATGTCGGGCATCAGGATGCGCCGCAGGTCCGGGTGGCCGTCGAAGCGCACGCCGTACATGTCCCAGATCTCGCGCTCGAACCAGTCCGCGCCGCGGAACACGCCGACCAGCGTCGGGCACGCGGGATCCAGCGCCGGAAGCGTGGTGCACAGGTGCAGCCGCTTCCGCGCCGCCAGGTTGTAGAGGATGGTGATGACGTCGAAGCGCGGCTCGCTCTCCTCGCCGCGGTCCGCCCCGAAGCGGTCGACGAAGAGCTCGTAGCCCAGCCGGTCGCGCGCGTGCCGGGCGACGGCCGCCTCGTGCGCTGGCTGCACGTGCACCGTCACGTCGCCGCGCCAGACGACGGGCGCCTGCGTGACGGCCGGAAAGGCCGCGTGCAGGGCCGCGCCGGCGGCCGGGTCGCCCTGGTCGGTCAGCGTGCTCATGGCCGCGCGGGCTTCTCCTCCGCGCCGCGCGCGTCGCGCACGCCCTTGTTGTCCAGGATGGTCGGCGGCAGGCCTGCCGGCCGGGCGACCGCCGGATCGGCCTTGCCGAAGCCGTCGTCGCGCTGCGAGACCGGCCGCTCGCGCGCGATCTTCTCCTGCAGCTTCATGAGCGTGTTGAGCACGTTCTCGGGCCGCGGCGGGCAGCCGGAGATGTAGAAGTCCACGGGCAGGAAGGTGTCGATGCCCTGCACGACCGGGTAGCTCCGGTACATGCCGCCGCTGCTGGCGCACGCGCCCATGGAGATGACCCACTTGGGCTCGGCCATCTGGTCGTACACGCGCCGGCTGGCCTCGGCCATCTTGTAGGTGCAGGTGCCGGCCACGATGAGCACGTCCGCCTGCCGCGGCGAGAAGCGCGCCACCTCGGCGCCGAAGCGCGCCATGTCGAACTTGCTGGACGCCGTGGCCATGAACTCGATGGCGCAGCACGACAGCCCCAGCGGCAGCGGCCACAGGCTGTTCTTGCGCGCCCAGTCCACCAGCGCGTCCACGCGCGTGACGAAGAAGCCGCCCTCGTCGTTGAGGCCGGTCTGCGCCTGCGCCTCGGGCACGTCCAGCACGGCCGTGTGCCGGCCGGCGAGCTCTGCCTTGCCCTTGCTGTCTGCACTCATGGCTCGGTCCTCCGTGCGCCCGGCGCGGGCCGGCGCGGGGCCCAGTCCAGGGCGCCCTTGGCCACCACGTACCACCAGCCCACGGCCAGCACGGCCAGGAACAGCAGCATCTCCACCAGCCCGAACAGGCCGAGCTGCTTGTAGCGGACGGCCCAGGGGTACAGGAACACGACCTCGACGTCGAACAGGATGAAGAGCATCGCGACCACGTAGAACTTCACCGAGAAGCGGTGCCGGCCCACGTCCTCGAACGGCTCCATGCCGCACTCGAAGGGCGCGTCCTTGTCGCGGTTGGGCTTGCCGCGCTTGCCGAGCGCCCAGCTCAGCACGACGTTGAGGGCCGCGAAGCCGACGGCGAAGCCGGTCAGCAGCAGCACGGGCAGGTAGTCGTTCAGGGCCTCGTCGGGCACGTCGGTGAAGCTCGCTGCAGGGGTCAGGGAGCGTCCCAGGCCCGATCCGCGAGCTTCCATCTCGCGACCCGGGCATGGATTCGTCCGGATCCTAGCGCGATCGGCGGGGTCGGGGGAAGGCTCAAGGCCGGTTTCGGGGACGTGCCCGCTCCGTCGCGGCCGCCCGCATGCCGGGCCGCCGGCCCGTCGAAAAACGAGCCGGAGTCGTTGCTCCGGCTCGCTTTTTCAGTCTGCCGCCCGGCGCCCGGCGCGACGTCGCGCCTCGACGCCCCCGACCCGCTCGGCCCCGCAGTACACGTTGAACCGGCCCTCGCGCAGGAAGCCGATCAGCGTCTGGCCCCCCTCGCGCGCCAGCCGGACCGCCAGGCTCGACGGCGCCGACACGGCGCAGATCACCGGGATCCCCGCGCGCCGCGCCTTGTGCACGATCTCGAAGCTCGCGCGCCCCGACACCACCAGCAGCGCGCCGTGCAGCGGCAGCCGACCGAAGCGCGCGGCCTCGCCGATGACCTTGTCCACGGCATTGTGGCGGCCCACGTCCTCGGCCAGCGACAGCCGCCGGCCCCGCGCGTCGAACAGGCCCGCCGCGTGCAGCCCGCCCGTGCGCCGGAACAGGTCCTGCCCCAGGTGGAGCGCCGCCGGCAGGGACTCGATGACCGCCCGCGGCACCTGCGGGCCGGGCGGCAGCACCGGGCAATCGCGGGCCACGGTGTCGAGCGTCGCCCGCCCGCACACGCCGCAGGCGGAGGACACGAGCCCCACGCGCAGGGCGCCGGCGCGGTTCAGCCGCGCCCCGCGCCGCAGCGCGACCGTGACGACGTTGCCCCGCGCCTCGCGCGGCACGTCGTCGCAGTGCGCCACCGCCGCCACGTCCTGCGGCCCGGCGACGAGGCCCTCGGTGAACAGGAGGCCGCGCACGAGGTCGAGGTCGCGGCCCGGCGTGCGCATGGTCACCAGCAGGCTCTGCCGCCCGACGCGCACCTCGAGCGGCTCCTCGACGGCCACGTCGTCGCGCGGCCCGCCGCCGCCGCCGACGCGCAGGACCGGCACGCGCGCTCTCGAACGCCGCACCGGCCGCCGCGCCGTCACGCCGGCGCCTCGCAGCCGCGCACCTGCTCGCGCTCGAGCGTGACCCGGGCGTTGTAGTCGGGCACGCCGCCACCGGGCTCGATCACGCCGCTGGCGATGAGGCCATTGACCTCGGGCCAGTGGCCCTGAAGCGTGCCGGGCGCCACGTCGGCCAGGAACGCGCGGCCGCGGAACTCGCCGTGCGCGGACAGCAGGCGCACGCGGTCGTCCTGGCGCAGCCCGAGCCGCGCGGCGTCCTGCGGCGCGATGAAGACGTGGTCGCGCTCCGCTCCCGTGAGCGGATCGCGCTCCTGCTGCACCATGGAGTTGAACTGCTTGCCGCGTCGCGTGGAGAGCACGAAGGTGGCGCCGTCCGGCTCGCGGCCGGCGTCGGCCAGGCCCGGCGGCCGCACCGGCACGAAGCGCGCCTTGCCGTCGGCCGTCGGGAAGCGCCGCCCCTCGCACAGCCGCGGCCCGCCCCACTGGAACTGGTCGCCCTGCCGCGCGAGGTCCGCGATGGGACCATAGTCGGGCACCACGCGCGCGATGTCGCGCCGGATCGCGGCGGCATCCCCAATCCCGAGCTGGCCGGCGGCATCCTGCTTCACCGCGCGCGCGAACTCCGCCAGCATGCGGAATTCCTCGCGCGACTCGCCGATCGCGTGGCCCTCGATGTGCGGCGAGAAGATCACCCGGCGCTCGGTGGAGGTCTCGGTCCCGCCGCCCTCCTGCTCGTAGCGCGTGCGGGCCGGCAGCAGGTACACGGTGTCGGCCGGCTCCACGAGCATCTGGCTGCTGAGCACGATGTCGCTGTGCAGGCGCAGCGGGATGCGCGCGAGCGCCTCGGCCACGCGGGCGGGCTGCGGCAGCGTCTCGAGAAAGTTGCCGCCGATGCAGTACAGGCCGGAGAGCTCGCCGCGCCAGGCGGCATCGATCCACTCGGTGGTCGTCAGGCCGGGCCGCCCGGGCACGGGGAAGCCCCACAGCTCGCTGAAGCGCGCGGCGCTGCGCGCGTCCACGGGCACGCCGCCGGGCAGGGCCGTGGCATAGCAGCCCATCTCCGCGCCGCCCTGCACGCCGCTGTGGCCGCGGATGGGCATCAGCCCGGCGCCCGGGCGGCCCACGTGCTCGCGCAGCAGGCCGAGGTTGCAGATGGCGCGCACCGTGTCGCCCCCGTGCGCGTGCTGCGTGATTCCCATGCTCCACACGAGCACCGCCCGGTCGGCGCGGGCCAGCTCGTCCGCGAAGGCCTCGACCTCGGCGAGCGGCAGGCCGCACAGCGCGAGGAGCGCCTCCATGGGCTGGCTCTGCAGCTCGCGCTGCCAGTCCTCGAAGCCCGTGGTGGCCTGCGCGATGAAGTCCTGCGCCTGCGCGCCGCGCTCGAGCAGCACGCGCGCGACGGCATTGAGGAAGGCGAGGTCGCCGCCCACCTTCACCAGCCAGAAGCGGTCGGCCAGCCGGCTGCCGAAGATGGCCGACTCGGCGTCGCTCGGCACCCAGTAGCGCACGAGGCCCGGCTCGCGGAAGGCATTCACGACCAGCACGCGCGCACCGCGCCGGCGCGCCTCGAGCAGGTACTTGGCGGCCACGGGCTGGTCGTTGGCCGGGTTGCTGCCCAGGAAGACGAGCACCTGCGCGTCGTACCAGTCCCTGTAGCTGCACGTGCTCGCCGCCACGCCCACCGTGGACTTCATGGCCGCCGTGCTGGGCGAGTGGCACAGCCGCGCGCTGTTGTCCACGTTGTTGCTGCCGAGGAAGCGCATGACCTTCTGCGCGGCGTAGTAGGTCTCGTTGGTGATGCCGCGGCTGGTCACGTACATGGCCGTGCGCGCCGGGTCGAAGGCGCGCCAGCGCGCGCCCACGTCGTTCCAGGCCTCGTCCCAGCCCACGCGCGTGAAGCCCGGCTCGCCGCGCCGCCGGCGCAGCGGGAAGGGCAGGCGCCCCAGCTCGCGGAGCGCGCGCGACGAGAGCGCCGCCAGCTCGGCCGCGTCGCGCAGGCGCCCGACGTCCAGCGCGCCCATCGTGTTGAGGCGCAGCAGCTCCAGCCGCACCAGGCACAGGTGCACGCCGTCGAGCGTCCAGTCGCGCACGCCCGAGGTGCCGAGCGCGCAGCCGTCGCACACGCCGCGCGTCAGCACGCGCCAGGCCCAGGGCAGGCTGTCACGGTTGCGCCACGCGACGCGCAGCATGTCGCGGAAGTGGTGCGGCTTGGTCTGGCCCCAGCCGAAGGGCGAGAGGCCCGCGATGCGCTCGCGGAAGGTTCCGCGGCCCGCGTACGTGCTGCGCTCGATCCGGCTCATCCCATGAGACTAGCAACAGGGCGCGCCACCGCGGCGACGCTCGGAACCACCGCGGCTCCCGGTAACATCCGCGGCATGGACGCCGTCGTCGAGGTCCGCGGCCTGAAGAAGCGCTACGGCGACACGCTCGTGCTCGACGGCATCGACTTTGCCGTGCCGCGCGGCAGCATCCTCGGCTACATCGGCCCCAACGGCGCTGGCAAGACCACCACCGTGCGCATCCTGTGCGGCCTGCTCGGCGACTTCGAGGGCGAGGCCCGCGTGTGCGGCTTCGATCCGCGCAAGGACGCGCTGGAGATCAAGCGCCGCATCGGCTACGTGCCCGAGAATGCCGTGCTGTACGAGTCGCTCTCGGTGGCCGAGTTCCTGCTGCTCGTCGGCCGCCTGCACGGCCTGCCGGACGAGACCATCCACGCGCGCGGCACGGCCTTCCTCACGGCCTTCGAGCTCGCCGGCCACCTGCCCGCGCGCATCGCCACGCTCAGCAAGGGCATGCGGCAGAAGGTGCTCATCACCTCGGCGCTGCTGCACGACCCGCAGCTCCTGTTCGTGGACGAGCCGCTCTCCGGCCTCGACGTGAACTCCGCCATGCTCATCAAGGAGTTCCTGCGCGGCCTCGCCGCCGCCGGGCGCACGGTCTTCTACTGCAGCCACGTCATGGACGTGGTGGAGCGGGTGTGCGACCGCATCGTCATCGTGGACGGCGGTCACATCGCGGCGGAGGGGACGCTGGCCGAGCTGGAGAGCCGCGTGCACGGCGGCTCGCTCGAGGGCATCTTCGCGCGCCTCACCTCGGCCGGCGACGAGCGCGAGCGCGCCGCGGCGCTGCTGGCCGCGCTCTCTCCGCGCGACGGCGCCGCGTCGTGAAGCGGCCGCCCGCCGACCGGCGCTGGGCCGAGAAGGACGGCGGGCTGGTCGTCGGCCTCGCGCTCTGGCTGGCCGACCGCCTGCGGCGCCCACTGGCCGCGCTGGGCGTCGACTTCCCCGCCTTCCGCATCCTGCTGCGCACGCGGCTCTTGCTCGACCAGCGCGCCGCGCCGTCGCTGGGTCTCGGCGCGGCGCCCGCGGGCGCCGCGAAGGACAGCGGCTTCTCGTTCGGCGTCACGCTCATGCTCTCCGTGTTCTGGCTCGCGGGCCTGCCCGCCGGCCTGCTCGCAATCATCGGCGGGGTGCCGGCCGACGCGTGGATGGCGGCCGTCTCCGGACTCGCGCTGGGCCTGTTCGGCCTGCAGCTCGTGCTCTTCTACGGCACCCTGCTGCTCGATCCGACCGACATCGGCGTGCTGCAGAGCCGGCCGGTCTCCGACCGCACGCTCTTCGCCGCGCGCCTCGCCCACGTGGGCGTGTACCTGCTGCTGGGCGGAGCGAGCCTCTCCTTCTTCCCCATGTTCCTCGGCTGCCTCGGCTACCCGCCCCTGGCCGTGCTGCCCGTGGTGCCGCTCACGATCGGCCTCTCGGCGCTGCTGGCGCTGGGCCTCGTGGCGCTGTTCCACGGGCTCACGCTGCGGCTCGTCGGGCCGACGCGCTTCCAGCGCGTGTCGCTGTGGATGCAGATCCTGCTGGCCACCTTCCTCCTGGGCGGCCTGCAGCTCGTGGTGCCGCTGCTGCGCGAAAGCGGCGTGCTGCTCGCGGTCGTCGAGCGGCCCGAGCTGCGCGTCTTCCTGCCGCCCTTCCACTTCGGCGGTCTGTTCGCGGTGCTGCTCGGCAGCCGCACGCCGGCCGATCTGCAGCTCGCCGGCCTCGCGCTGATCCTGCCCGTCGCGGCGCTGGCGGCAGCCGTGGTGGTGGCCGGCAGGCACTTCGTGGCGGGCCTCTCCGGCCAGCTCGTGGTGCGCGCGGCGCGCGGCGCCAGCTGGCCGGGCGGGTTGGCGCGGCGCCTCGGCCGCCGCCTGTGCCGCACGCGCGAGGAGCACGCCGCGTTCGACTTCGCGCTCGCCCTCTCGCGACGCGACCGCATCTTCCTGCGCCAGGCGCTGCCCGGCACGCTGGGCATGTCCATCGTGGGCCTCGGGCTGATGCTGCCGCTGCGGCTGGACGACAAGGCCGCCTTCCTCCTGCCCTTCTTCGTGCCGGCCGCCGTGTGCTTCGTGGCGCTCACGGGACCCACCCTGCTGGAGGCCGGGCGCTTCTCGGAGCACTGGGCCGCGCGCTGGATCTTCGCGGCGCTGCCGGTGAGCGCGCCCGGGCCGCTCCTGCGCGGCGGCACGCTGGCGCTGCTCGTGGGCTGGGCCGCGCCGACGCTGCTGGCGGTGGCCCTGCTCTCGGCGACCATCTCCGGCCCGGCGCAGTGGCTAGAGGTGGCCGTCGCCCTGCTGGCGGCCTCGCTGCTGGTCCTCCTGCCCCTGCCCGCGCTGGAGCTGCGCGTGCCCTTCACCGACCAGGCGCGCCCCAACGAGGTCGACTTCCGCAACGTGGGCGTGATCCTGCTCTTCTGCGGCCTCGTCTTCGGCGCCGCCGGCCTCTCGGCCCTGGCACACCTGCACCCCCTGGCCCTCCTGGCCTGGGCCGCGCTGGTCATAGCCCTGCTGCCCCGCGCCTGGCGCGGCCTCGACCGCCTGCAGGTCGTCGACCCCGAAAGCGGCCGCACCACCCGCCCGCGCCGCGCCAAGTCCCCGCGCACGTCCTGACTCACCTCTGCCAGCCACCTTGCGCGCGAGGGCGCGTCAAATCGGTCTGAGCAAGGCGCGACGGGTTGCTCGACCGGAGGCGGGGCCCCAACCAAGGACGACCCCGAATGGGTCGTCCGACTTGGGGTCAGAGGCCGCTGGGGATCGAGCAATCCGTCGCAACGCAGCTCAGGCCGATTTGCCGCGCCCTCGCTAGCGGACGGTCCACCACACCTTGTTGGCTTCCAGGTGCAGCGGTTCGCGACGGCGGGCGAAGGCCTCGTCCACGGCGATCTTCACGCCGGGGTGATTGCGGCTGCCGTAGTCGTGGCCGGCGATGACGCCGTCCTGGCGCACCTTGGGCAGCCACGCGCGGATGTCCTCGCGCACGGCCGCCTCGGAGTGATCGGCATCGATGAACACGAGGTCCAGGGCGCCGTCCGGGATCTGCTTCGCCATCTCGACCGACGGCCCGTGCAGGAAGGTGACCTGCGGCAGGCGGTTCAGCGGGCTGTTCGGGCCCGGGCGCACGATGTCTACGGCGTAGATGCGCGTGATCTGCGGGCAGTAGCGCAGCAGGTGCTCGGTGGTGCGGCCGCCGCGGGTGCCCACCTCGCCGATGACGACGTCGCGCGCGGGGCAGTGCCGGTACACGAGGTCCACGAGCACGTGCTTGCGCACGCGCTTGACGGTGAAGTCGTCGCCCCGCAGCCTCGCCGACTTCTGCGCGCTGACCAGGGGCGCGAGCGGCCGCAGCAGCACGTCGCGCGCCGGCTTCGAGAAGCGTCGCAAGCGCTTCGTGAGCTTGCCCATCACGATCTCCCGGCCCGCGAGTCTAGCAGGCGCGCGGCCTGACGGACGAAGCCGGATTCGAAGGACACGCGCGGCACGGCCAGGCGCCGGCGCAGCTCGGGCTCGCGCAGGCCGCGCCGCACGGCCGCGCCGCACGCGGCTTGCAGCCCCTCCGCGCCGAGCCCGCCGGGAATCGCCGCATCGAATCCGGCGAGGGCGCGGTAGTAGCCGTGCTGCCCCGGCACCCTGCGGCAGCCGGTGACCAGCGCGTCGACCACGGCCGCCCGCTCGGCCGCGCCCCACGCCGGCCAGCGCGCCAGCCGCGCACCCCACTCGTCGAGGAACGGCCCCAACGGCAGCAGCAGCGCGGCGTCGGCCCGCAGCACGCGCGCCTCGCGCAGCGGGTAGTTGCGGTGGCCCTCGGCCGCGAGCAGCGCGCGGTACACGGCGCCGGCCTGCGCGAAGGCGCCGCTGTAGCGCTGGCCGTCGCGCCGCACCAGGTCGCCGAAGCGCGCGCGCGCCGCCTCGCCGCCGCGCCGGCCCGCGCGGCCGCCGAGGCCCTGGTCCACGTCGCCGGCGTTGTGCGCGAGCACCGCGGCGAGCCGCAGCCAGGCGACGCCCGCCGACGTGTCGCCGGACCGCGCGCGGCCGGCCGCCCGCCCCAGCGCCTGCCAGGCGCGTGCCTCGCGCAGGAGCTCGGCGTCCACGTCGGCTTCCAGCTCGTCGGCGACGCGCGAGCCACCACGCGCCCGGTGCGCCGCGAGCGCGCCGCACAGCACCGCGAGCCGCTCGCCGTCGTGGCCCGAGTGCAGGCCGTGCCAGGCCTCGCCCGTGATGGCGTCCACGTCCAGGAGCCGTGCCGAGAAGCCGCGCACGTCCCAGTGCGCGAGATGGCCGGCGAGCGCGCGCATCGTGGCCAGCTCGTCGCCGTCCGTCTGGTCCAGCCACAGCGCGTCGCGGATCTTGGCGTCCACGTCGGTGGGCACGTAGGTCGCAACCGTGGCCCAGTGCGCCGCGAGACACAGTGCGAAATAGTCGGTGATGGCCGCGGGCGAGGGCCGCTCCTGCGCGACAAGGCGCTCGGCGTGCAGCAGCACGGACCACCAGCCCAGCGGGTGCATGGCCAGCGGCGCGAGGCGCGCGGCCGGGTCGCACGGCACGGCGGGCAGCTCGGCGATGCGCGCGTGGCTGCCGTCGAAGAGCCAGGGTGCGGCGACGCGCACCTGCGCCACCAGCGTGCGCGGGCCGACGAAGCCGCCGAAGGCGCCGGCGGGCTCGGCGGGTGCGTGGACTTCCTGGATCACGGGCGAAGCGTTGGTTGTTCCACGACGTCAGCGGTCAGCGTGTAGCCACGATCCCGCATTGTAGACGTCTCCGAATCGCCTTGGCCGCCTGCAGCGGCGATTGGCGCATGATGTGATCGCGGGATCGGAGCCGGAAGCCGGAGACATTCCGGGGCTGCGATCCTCCACGCCGTCGACCCGCATATCGGAGCCGAACCATGCTGTCGCTCGCTCGCTGCGGCCTCCTCGCCTGCGTCCTGCTGATCCTGCCCGCCAGCCAGATCCCCGTCGGGCAGGAGGCACTTGCGGCCGCGAAGAACGGCGAGGTCTACACCCTGTCCTTCAGCGAGCAAGGCGAGTTGCTCGCGGACATCGTGATCCTGTTCCAGAAGCTGCTTTCCGTTCCGGTCGACTATCTTCCCGAGGAGGTCTCGAGCGTGCGCGTGCACGTGGAGGGGCCGCAGATCATCGCGACCGACCGCGTGCGGGACGTCTTCGACCAGTTGCTCGACCGCCACGGCTTCTGGAGCTGGGACGACGAGTCCGGCGGCAGGCCGCAGATCGTCGTGCGCAAGAAGAGCCTGCGCGGCCAGGCCACGTCGCCCCCGGCCGCCCGCCTCATCACGCTCGAAGAGCTTGAGGCAGGCCCCAGCCCCCGGCTGCCGCTCTACACCATGGTGTTCCCGCTCGAACATCTCACGGCGCGAGACCAGATGGCCACGTTCATGTCGACCCTCGATGTCGCGACCGAGTCCCTGCGGGCGTTCGAGAACAACGCCCTGATGGTGAAGGCGACGCGCGAGCACTTGCTCGTCGTGCGGGACATCCTCGCCGCCGCCGACGTGCCATCGCGCGGCGCGCCGGCGCCCGATCGCCTCGCCGCCCTCGAGCAGCGCCTCACCGCGATCGAGGCGCGCCTCACCGCCCTGGAGTCGCCTCCCGGGCGCTGAGCACAACTTCCAGTCCCCGCCCGGACCGTGTACGATCCCACCCGTCGTTTCGGGCAAGTCTTTCCCCCATTCTTGGTCGCCGGACATCACGCCGGTACCGAGCCGGCGATCCGTCCACGACCTGGAGGATCGTTCCCATGTCTCGTCTTTCTCGGCCCCGGGCGCTCTCGGCCGGGGCCGCAGCGCTGCTGCTGGCCGGTGTCGCCTTCGCGGGCACGGTCATGAGCCTCGACTTCGCCGGGCTCACCCACCTCTCCTCTCACATCGTCACCGGACGCGTGCTGTCGAGTGCGCCCGCGTGGACGCCCGACGGCGGCGCCGTCGTGACGCTGCACGAGCTGGCCGTGGCCGGCGCCTGGAAGGGCGAGGTCGCGAGCGACTCGATCACCGTGCGCACGCCCGGCGGGCGCATGGGCGACTACGTCATGGAGATGGCCGGCGCGCCCGAGCTGCACGTGGGCGACCACGTGCTCCTGTTCCTCGAGCGCAACGACGACGGCAGCTTCGGCGTGGTGTCGCTGGCGCAGGGCAGCTGGCGCGTCACGCAGGCGGCCGACGGCAGCTTCGTGGTCACGCGCGATCCTGGCGCGGCCAAGCTGGTGACGGTGGGCCCCGCCGGCGCGGCGCCGCCCGCCGAGGTGGTGGACACGCTGGCCTCGGTGCGCGCGCAGGTGGACGCCGCCGTGGTCGCCGAGCGCGCGGGCCTGCCGGCCGAGCCGGCGATCGAGGCCGTGCCGCTCCACGACGTGGCCGCGGAAGGAGGTGCCAAGTGAAGCGCCTCGTCCCGCTCGCCGTCCTCTCTCTCGTGGGCCTGCTCTCGCTGGCCTTCGTGCTGCTCTCGCCGCCGCGCAAGTGGCAGAGCGACCAGCTCCCGCGCAACTTCCGCATCGGCATGGCCACGGGCGAGAACTCGCTGGCCTCGAGCTTCGTGCAGCAGTCGGCTGAGGGCTGCATCGCGCCCTGGAACACGGCCATCACCTCGGACAGCTCGTGGAACGGCGCCGCGCCGTTCACCACGACGGTGCCCGCGGGCCTGGGCAACGTGGGCTTCGTGAACGATGGCCTCTCCACCATCTCGTGGGAGGACCCGCAGAACCTGCTGACCGCCGGCACGCTGGCGGCCACCACCACGGGCTACTACTCGACGTCACCCACCGAGGTGGTGAACGGCACCGCCTTCGCGCGCATCACGGACAGCGATATCGTCGGCAACAACAACATCGACTTCACCAGCTTCGCCGACGCCGACACCAACGGCGCCAACGGCAGCCAGTACGACCTCGACAGCATCCTGGTGCACGAGTTCGGTCACGCGCTGGGGCTGGCGCACTCGACGGCGGCCACGCAGGTGACCATGTACGCCAGCATCGGCGCGCACGACTACAGCAAGGCGGCGCTGGACGACGACGACGTGAATGGCGGCCGCTTCATCTACGTGAACGGCTACCACGCGGTGAACTACGTGTCGGGCTCGCAGCTCGTGTGCAACCCGCTGTTCCTGGGCCTCAGCACGACCACCATCAAGGGCAACACCAAGGTCTACCTGCGCGTGCAGATCGTGGACGAGAACGGCAACGCCGTCTCGGGCGCCTCGGTGACCGTGTCGGTCACGCGGCCGGACGGCACCATCGGCGTCGGCACGGCGAGCACGAGCTCGCTGGGCCAGGTCACCTTCGATTCCGGCAAGGCGCAGCAGGGTGGCACGGGCTACGTGGCGTCGGTGACGGCCGTCACCAAGGCCGGCATGACCTTCAACTCGGGCGCCGGCAAGAGCTCCGACACCTGCACGTTCTGAGGGCGGGCGCGAGTCGCTGAGCGCGCGCCGGCTGCAGTCGGCGCGCGCTCAGCGTGTCTGCGACGCCACCGTCGCGGCGGAGCTCGCCGTGAAGCGCGCGCCCACGGGCCACCCGCTCGTGAAGCCAGTGGTCAACGGCCAGGACACCGGCTGGTTCATCTTCGACACGGGCGCTGGCATCGGCTGCGTGTCGACGCCGCACGTGGAGAGCCTCGTGCTGGTGCTGGACTACGGCGGCGAGCGCATGGCGCTGCGGGAGCGCGAAGCGGCGCGCTGAAGACGCGGCCCGCGCGCGCGCGACGCTCCACACGCTGTCCCGTGCGGCGTGTCCGTCGCACCGCAGCACGCACGCCTTGACTCGTGCACCGCGACGACGGCCGGAACGCCTTCCGTCGCGCGTCCCTGCAGACGAGCCGCGAGCGCGATGACGATCCCGCGCGCACGGCCTGTCCGCTCCGCCGTGCCGGCTCTCGCGCGCTAGCTGCCGACCTCGCCGGCGCGCACGCTGCGCGCCATGTCCATGCGCCAGAAGAAGGCGGTGCTGCTCGAGCTGCTCGTGCTCTTCAGCCTGCTCTCGGCCGGCGAGGCCTGGATGCGCGCCGACCTGTGCGAGCGCTCGGGCGAGCGCGACTTCGCGCGCGTGCGCGAGCGCTTCCTGAGCAATCCGCTCTCGCTCGCCGCCAAGCGCGTGGAGCCGGCGACGCCCATCTCGCCCGAGCGGGCGGCGAGCCCGGTCGAGGGCATCAACGCCCTGGGGTACCGCGGACCGGCGGTGTCGCCGTACAAGCCCTGGGGCCTGCTGCGCGTCGTGTGCCTCGGCGGCTCGTCGGTCTACGGCACCGCCAACTCGTCGTGGCGCGCCGCGTGGCCCACGCGGCTGCAGAAGGTCCTGTCCGGGTCGACCCGCGCCGAGGTCCTCAACGGCGGCGTGCCCGGCTACCAGGTCCACCAGTCCCTGGAGCGCTTCGAGAAGCTCTTCGTCGAGCTCGCGCCGGACGCCGCGATCCTGTGCAACACGTGCAACGACATCGTGACCAGCCGCGCGCAGCGCATGGGCTACTACGCCGGCGACGTGGTCGTCGCGTCCGTGGACGGCGCACTGCCCTCGCTGCTGTCGCGCTCGGCGCTCGGGCTGCGGCTGCTGGCCACACGCACGCAGTCCGGCAACATCTTCGACGACGGCGCCGCCGATGCCGCCGGACCGCTGCGACCGGTGTCCGCCGCGGTGCAGGATCGCGAGGCGCGCAACGCCTCCATCGAGCAGGCGCGCGAGGTCGACGGCCGGCGGCAGGGCTCGTGGCTCGACCGCTGCTTCTACGCCCAGGACCTGGCCGAGTACACGCGCACGGTCGAGCGCTTCGTGGACGCGGCGCGGCGCGCCCGCTGCACGCCGGTGCTGTGCCTCGAGCCGCTGGCCGTCGCGCCTTGCGACGGCGAGGACGCATGGTGGTCGCGCGCCGGCCCGCTGCGCCAGTACTTCCCGTCAGGCGCCGTCTTCGGCGAGGTGTACGGGCGCTATGGCGCCGCGCTGCGCGAGGTGGCCGAGCGTCGCGGCGCCATCTTCATCGACGCCCAGGGCGAGCTCCCGCGCTCGCCGGGAATGTTCGCCGACATGGTGCACCTCACCGACCAGGGCTCGGCTGTCTTCGCCGAGTACCTCGCGCACAAGCTCATCGACTATGCCGTCGGGACGATGCTGCCCGCAGTAGCCTGCGAACCTAGTGCGGGGGGAGCGCCGCCCAGGCAGTGAAGTCGTCGGCGTCGAGCACGCCGTCATTGTTCACGTCGCCGGTGATCAGGCCGGGCGAGCCCGGGTAGGCCGTCGCGAAGCCGGTGGGATCGGCCACGAGGAGCTGGAGCATGGTCAGGTCCGCCGGCGTCAGGTGCCCGTCGGCGTCGAGGTCGCCGGTGTCGTCCACCGTGGACCGCTGGACGACGACGACCTTGTTGCGGCCGGGGTTCAGCTTGTACTGGGAGGCGCCGTCGGGCCAACGCACCACGAGCCAGTCGGGAGCATCCGAGTTCACCGGCTTCTTGACGCCTCCCGCCGGACCGGAGGCCGCTGCGGTGCCCGTGGCAGCGCCGGGCTGGCCGCCCACCGTGCCAGACGCTCCGGTCGCGGGCGTGCCGATGGTCGGCCCCAGCCCGAAATGCAGGCGCGGAGACTCCTGCGACAGGAAGCTCGAGCCGGTGAAGATCTCGCGCAGCTGCACCTGGTTGCCGCGCTTGAGGTAGACCCGCGAGCCCGTCGTGTCGAGGCTGCCACCGCTGTTGACCAGGTCGACCTGCAGCCAGCGGTTGGAGGACACGAGCGTGTTCTTGAACACGCCCGCCTTCTCGCCGTCGTTGCGGACGACGACGACGTCCATGTCGCCGTCGCCGTCGAGGTCTCCGGACGCCTGCCCGTGGGCCGAGTCGCCCAGAGGCAGGTCGAGCGACGCGTACTCCGGCACGAGCGACGCGATGTCGGCCCAGGCCACGCCCGCGTTGCTGGGCAACATCTGGGGCGAGAGGTTCAGGTGGGCGGAGTTGTAGTGCGCCTCGGCCGAGGCGTGCTCCATCCCGGAAACGTTCAGGTGGTCCTGGTCGCCGTCGTTGTCCAGGTCGAGGAAGGTGGTGCCCCAGCCGAACCGCGAGTTGTGCAGGCCGGACTCCATGGCGATGTCCGTGAAGCTCAGCGCCAGCTTGACCGAGTCGTTGCGGTAGAAGCGGTCGAGGAAGTTCACGTTCGTCAGGTGCATGTCCTGGTCGAGGTCGTTGTCCGGATCCCCGTAGGCCGTACCCATCTCGTTGCGATTCTCGGGCGGGTTGCCGTTCAGGCCCACCTCGCTGGCCACGTTGGTGAACGTGCCGTCCTTGTCGTTGATGAACATCAGATCCAGCGTGAAGTCCTGCGCGATGTGCAGGTCCGTCCAGCCGTCCCGGTTCACGTCCCAGAACGTGGGCTGCCAGGGGTTGCCGCCGAACTCGCCCTCCAGCCCGGAGTTGGGCGTCGCGTCCACGAAGATGCGCGGCGTGTAGGCGGGGTTGGCGGGATCGCCCGCCACCGTGTTCACGGCATTGCGGAACAGGCGCCACTGGTCGTTGGAGCTGCTGGAGGAGTTGAAGCTGGCGAAGAGGTCGATCCAGCCGTCGTGGTTGTAGTCGCCCGCGCAGACGCCGCTCACCCAGCCGAACTTGGTCTGCTTCGACATGATCGCGAGCGCGAAGCCGGCCGTCGAGGTCACGTTGACGTAGGCGTAGCCGCCCGCCGCGCCCGAGTTGCGGAAGAGCCGGAACGCCGTCGTGCCGAGCACCTGCGTCGTCTTGCCGAGGTGGCCCACGACCCACAGGTCGAGGTCGCCGTCATGGTCGTAGTCGAGGAACAGCGCGTCGGCCGACGCGAAGGTCGGGTCATCCACGCCCTTGGCGACCGCCACGTCCTGGAATTCGAGGCCGCCGAGGTTCCTGTACAGCTTGCTCGGCGCGTCCTTGCTGTTGGGCAGGAAGATGTCGAGTTTGCCGTCGTTGTCGAAGTCGGCGATGCTCGCGCCGGACGCGTCGATGTTCGTCGTCGTGTCCCACTCCATGTAGGTGAAGTCCACGCCGCAGTCATCGCGCGCCAACGGGTCGTCGGCGATGTCCACGAGGTCGAAGGGCAGGGACGTGATCTGCGCGAGCGCCGGCGCGGTGGCCGGGAGCAGGAGGCCGGCGGCCACGAGAGCCTGACCAAGGACGATCCACCGCCGTGAGTTCGCCATGTTGATCACCTCGAGAAGTTGGACTCGTGCCTAAGTGACTTCGACAACGTCCGGCCGAATCCGGACGACCTGGCAGGAAGCCGACAGTCGATCACGTGCAGGTTAATGGAGGTGGCAGTTTTGTCAACTGGACGGCCCCTTTCGGCCCCTTCCCGTCTCAGTCCGGCAGGCGCACCGGTCGCACATCCAGCGGCCGGCTCAGCAGGCCGGCATCGACGATCTGTCGACCGAAGGCCCGTGCGATCCGGCGATTGCCCTCGTCGCTCAGGTGCACTGGATCCACGAAGAGGCTCGGGTCGTCGCCGAGGTCGCCGTGGATGTCGACGACCAGCGCGTTCTGGAAATCGGCCAGCTCCACGGTGGCCTGGTTGATCCGATCCACGCCGCGGAAGCCGTACCAGACCATCCAGTCCTTCTTGAGCGGCAGCTGCTGCGTGTACGTGAAGGTCGAGAGAATGGGCTCGCACCCGTTGACCCGGGCGATCGCGATCAGCTCGTTGAGCGTGCGCCTGTAGTTCTGGACGCCGGCCTCGATGTTCTCCTGGATGGGCGCCCCCTCGAAGTTCTCGACGTAGACCAGGTCGAAGAGGTCGGGCAGGGCCTGCTTGCCGCCGCGCAGCAGGCCGTAGAAGTGGCTCCAGCCGAACAGGATGTCGCTGCCCCGCGGCGTGGGCACCTGCCACGGATGCCGCACGTGCGTGTAGTCGGGCCGGAAGGTGTTGCGGCCGATGACCCGGGCGTCGTTGATCCCGTGGTACACGATCACGACCGTCGGCTCGTGCGGCAGCACGCGCATCTTGAAGTGGATGAAGGACTCCATGATCGTGAAGCCGGAGACCCCGGCGTTGATCACCTCGACCCGGTCGTAGGGCCCGTCGTCCGGCAGCGCCTGCGAGAGCGCGCGCTCCAGCACGGCGGGCCAGGTGGCGTCATCCCCGCTGCAGCCGGTGCCCCAGACGGTGGAACCGCCGAGACAGGCGATGCGCAGCGTGCGCGGCGCGGGCAGGTCGTCGAATTCCGCGCCGCGGAAGCCCAGGGAGTTGACCGAGAACTGCGGCTGGTTCGGCGGGGACTTGGCGCCGGGCCGCAGGTCGAAGCCGATGTAGGGATGGGGCTGGAAGAGGATGTCGCTGAGGTCCAGGCTGGCCGCCAGGTCGACGGCAAAGCTCTTCCCCGTCGCGGCCTCGTAGATACGGACGCCGAGTTCGGCGCACACGACCGAGGCGACGAGCGCCAGCAGCAGCTTGGCGCGCCACGAGGCCCTCGTCGTCATGTCCCTCCGACTCGACTGCGGATCCCGGGAGTTGCGCCCCTCGCCCGGCGCGAGCGGCGCAGATCGTACCGGATGGCGGGCCTCGCGCTTGGAGCGGGGAGCACACAGGACGATAATCCGGCCGCGATGACGGCGAACGACACGGCGACGCGCGACGCGGACGGCACCCCGACGCCGGCCGCGGCGCCCGCCGGCGCGCGGCACGCGCTCGTGGTGGGCGCCAGCTCGGGCCTGGGCGCGGCGCTCGTGCGCCAGCTCGCCCGCGAAGGCCGCCGCGTGGCCGCGGTCGCGCGCCGCGGCGACGTGCTCGCGGACCTCGTGCGCGACGCCTCGGCTGAGGCGGCCGCCGCGGGCGGCGCAGTCTTCGCCCACACCCATGACGTGCGCGACACCGACGCCGTCCCCGCGCTGTTCGAGGCCATCGTGCGCGAGCTGGGCGGGCTGGAGCTGCTGGTCTACGCCGCGGGCACCAGGCCGGCGGTCGGACGCACGGAGTACGACACGGAGAAGGACCTCGACGTCCTCGCCGTCAACTTCGGCGGCCTCGTGGCGTGGGGCAACCAGGCGGCGCAGCTGTTCCGCACGCAGCGCGCGGGCACGCTGGTGGGGATCTCGTCCATCGCGGGCAACCGCGGGCGCAAGGGCCACCCGCTCTACGGCGCCTCCAAGGCGGCCATGGACAACTGGCTCGAGTCGCTGCGCAACCGGCTGGCCGGCGAGGGCGTGCACGTGTGCACCATCAAGCCGGGCTACATCGCCACGCGCCTGACGGCCGGCCTCGACGGGCTCTTCTGGGTGGCCACGCCGAGCCAGGCCGCCGCCGCCGTGCTGGAGGCGGCGCGCGCGCGGGCCAACGTGCGCTACGTGCTGCGGCGCTGGGGCGTGGTCGGCCGCCTGCTGCCGCTGATCCCGTCGTTCGTGTTCCGCCGGCTCGAGTTCTGATGCCGCGGCGGCCGGGCACGGGCGGCCGGCCGGCCGGGCCGCGTCGCAGCTTCGAGCTCGTCGAGGGCTGGGGCATGGTGGTGGCCGCGCCGTCGCGCGTCCTGCGCCCGCGGTCGGTGGACGAGATCCGGGCGTGCTACCAGCTCGCGCGCCACGACGGAGTGCCGCTGGGACTGCGCGGCACGGGCAACAGCTACGGCGACGCGGCCATCAACGCCCGCGGCCACGTGCTGGACATCGCGCGCATGGACCGCATCCTGCGCTGGGACAGGGAGACCGGCATCGCCGAGCTGGAGCCCGGCGTCACGCTGCAGCGGCTCTGGCGGCGCATCCTGCCCGACGGCTGGTGGCCGCGCGTCGTCCCCGGGACCATGTTCCCCACCGTGGCCGGCGCGCTGGCCATGAACGTCCACGGCAAGAACAACCACGTGGCCGGCAGCTTCGGCGATGCCTGCCTGCAGTTCGACATCGTGCTTCCGTCGGGCGAGGTGCGTACCGCCAGCCGCGACCGCGACCCCGACCTGTTCCACGCCGCCATCGGCGGCTTCGGCATGCTCGGCTGCTTCTCGCGCATCGTGCTGGCGACGCACCGCGTGCACTCGGGCAAGCTGCGCGTGGAGGCCCTGCGCGGCCGCGACCTGCGCGAAGTGATGGACCTCATGGAGTCGCGGCGCGCGACGGCCGACCATCTGGTGGGCTGGATCGATGGCTTCCCGGACGGCGAGCGCAGCGGCCGCGGCCTCGTGCACGCCGCCCGGTACCTCGAGCCGGGCGAAGATGGCGAGCCGGAGGAGTCCCTGCGCGTCGGCTACCAGGAGCGGCCGACGAGCCTGCTCGGCTTCCCGAAGGCTGACCTCTGGCGCCTCCTGCGGCTGCTCAACAACGACCCAGGCATGCGCCTCGCCAATGCCGCCAGGTACCTGGCCGGCTGCGCCACGGCCGCGCAGAACCCGCGGCTCGTGAGCCTCGCCGCCGTCGCCTTCCCGCTGGACCACGTGCCCAACTGGAAGTTCGCCTACGGCACCGAGCCGGGCCGCCGCGGGCTGATCCAGTTCCAGTCCTTCCTGCCGCGCGCAACGGCGCACGCCACGTGGCTCGAGCTGCTCGCGCGCTGCCGCGGCGAGCGGCTCGTGCCCTATCTGGCCGTGGTCAAGCTCCACCGGCAGGACCCGTTCTGGATGACCCACGCGGTCGACGGCTTCAGCCTGGCCCTGGACTTCAAGCTCACGCCGGCGAACCGCGCGCGCCTCTTCGCGCACGGCCGCGGCCTGGCCGAGACGGTGATCGCCGCGGGCGGGCGCTTCTATTTCGCGAAGGACCTCGTGCTCGGCCCCGACGCCGTCGCACGCTTCCTGCCGCCCGAGGACCTGCAGCGCTTCCTCGCCCTCAAGCGCCGCCTCGATCCCGAGGGCCTGCTGCAGACCGACCTGTCGCGGCGCGTCCTCGGAAAGGTCGCCGCAGGGACGCTGTGACACCCGCGTCCGGTGCGGTAATCTGGATGCTTGCCTTGGCCTCCGCCGAAGGGACGCGGCGGGCCAGAGTCACTTGCCGGGCAGCCACCATGCGCAGCCGTTCGAAGCCCGCCGACGGCACACGATCCGGTCGCACGCCGGACGAGGGACACCGTCGTCCATGACCGGCTCCGGCGGGTCCACCATCGCCTCGGGCACGCAGCTCGGCGACCTGCTCCTCGTGCGCGAGCTCGGCCGCGGCAACCAGGGCCAGGTGTACGAGGCGCTGCAGGTCTCGCTGGGCCGCAAGGTGGCGGTGAAGATCCTGCCGCGCGAGATCGCCGGCGGGGACGAGCAGCTCGACCGCTTCCACCGCGAGGCGGAGGCAGCCGGGCGCCTGGCGCATCCCAACATCGTGGCCGTCTACGGCTTCGACGACGCGCACGGGCACCCGCTCATCGTGCAGGAGCTGGTCACGGGCGGCAGCCTGGAGAAGGTGCTCGCGGAGCGCGCCGAGCGGCGCGAGGGCAGCAACGTGGCGAGCTGCCGCTGGGCGGCCGAGACCTGCCGCTCGCTCGCCGAGGCGCTCGACCACGCGCACAGGAACAACGTGATCCACCGCGACATCAAGCCCGGCAACGTGCTGCTGACGACCGAGGGCGTGCCCAAGCTGGCGGACTTCGGCCTGGCCAAGGTGTCCGACCTCATGGACCTCTCGCACACCGGCACCATCATGGGCACGCCCCACTACATGAGCCCCGAGCAGGTGTCGGCCGCCAAGTCGGGCCTCGATGCGCGCACCGACGTGTACTCGCTCGGGGCGGTGCTCTACCGCATGCTCACGCTCGAGGTGCCGTTCTCGAGCGACAGCTTGCAGCGGCTGTTCAACGACATCCTCACGCGCGAGCCGCGCCCGCCGCGGCGGTTGCAGCCGGGCGTGCACGCCGACATCGAGGCCGTGTGCCTCAAGGCGCTCGAGAAGGCACCCGAGGCGCGCTACGCCACGGCCGGAGCCATGGCCGAGGACCTCGCGCGCTTCCTGCGCGGCGAGCCCACGCTGGCCCGGCCGGTGGGCGTGGTCGGCCGCACGCTGCGCCTGCTCGGCCGCCAGTCGAACGTGGCGCTCGTGGTGCTCGCGCTGCTGCTGCCCACGGCCTGGTTCGCGGGCGACGTGCTCCTGCGTCGCGACGCGGCCCACGCGCCCGGCCTGCACGACGTTCGCATCGGCGTCGCCGCGCTGGCCGCCGCCCTGCTCGCCTGGCCCCTCTCGCACCTGGGCACGCGGCTGGCGCGAGGCCGCGCCTTCGGAGCGGCCGCCGCCGTGGCCTTCGCGCTGCTGCTCGGCGCCGGCGCGGCCTTCATGGCGCACGAGCAGAAGCTCACGCAGCTGCACCACGGCGCGCGCGACGAGCTGGCCGCCCTGCTCGACCGCGAGACCGTGGGCTCGCACCCGGACACCACGGACCTCGAAGCCTACGCGGACAGCTGGGAGCCGCGCTTCGTCGACGAGGACGTGCTCCTGCTGGCGCGCGGCTACCTCAAGCGCGAGCGCCCGGTGCAGGCCGAGGCCTGGGTCGGGCACCTGGAGGCGGATGCCGGCGGCAGCGCCGACCACCTGGCGATGCGCGCCGCCATCGCGGCCGCCCTGGGCAAGACAACCGAGGCCGCCGCCGCCGAGGCCGCGCTGCGCCAGGCGCAGGCCAGCGAGCAGGACTGGCACGCGTGGGTGCGCATCGGCGACATCCTGGTGGACATGCGGCGCTTCGAGGAGGCGCGCGCCAGCTACGAGCGCGCGGCCCGGCTCCCGAACCCCGACCGCGATCTCCTCAACCTGAAGCTGGCGCTCGTCTCGGCCGACCTGTGCGAGTGGGATCGGGCGGCCGACGTGCTCGAGGACGTGATGAAGTGGCAGCCCGACGAGCCGCGAGTGCTGAAGCTGGCCCTGGCCATCGCCCTGCGTGGCGACCATTGGGACGAGGCGCAGCGCCTCGCCGACCGCTACGCCGCCAACCCGGCCGTGAGCCCGGTCGAGCGCCTGAACCGCCAGATCGAGCTGCTGATCGCCTCGGGCCGCCGCGAGGAAGCCGAGGACCTGGTGACCCGGACGCGCGCCGAGCCCGACGCGAGCCCGCTCGTGCGCGACTGGTGCGCACACCGGGCCATCGAGCGCGGTCTCGACCGGAACAGGCTGGCCGGCGCAGCGCAGGCAGCCGGCGACCCGGCGGCGGCGGCAGCTCATGCCTCGGCCGCGCTGCGCTGGTTCCAGGCGGCGCGCGACGACTACACGGCCCTCACGCAGCTGCCGGGCGATTCGCTCATCGGCCGGGTGGGCCTGTCGGCGGCACTGCTGCGACTCGTTCCGTACGACCCGGCGCAGGCCGAGAGCCTGTACGCCCAGGCCGAGGAGAATGCGCGCCGGGCCACGGAGCTGGATCCCTGGTATTGGGAGGCGCACTACAACCTGGGCGTCATCCTGCGCGCGCGGGCCCTCCGCTCCGTGGACCAGATCGAAGAGAACGTGCCGGTGGAGTCCTGGCAGGCGGTTGTCGGGGCTCTGCGAGGGTCAGCCCAGGTGAACGGCCTGCAGCCCCAGGTGCTGAACGACTGCGCGGATGCGCTGACCCAGTGGCACCGCCTCGATCCCGCGGCGGCGAGCCTCGAGTCTGCGCGCGACTTCGCGGAGCGTGCCATCTCGCTGGCCGAGGCCGCGATGGCCGGCGCCTGCCGGCCCGACTACCAGCAGCGCATGATCGCCTCGGCCTCCTGGGACACGCTGTCCGAGATCCGCGAGCTCGACGGCGACCTGGCCGGCGCGCTCGACGCGTCGCGCTCGGCTCTGGGTGCCCTGGACGAGGGCGACACGGCCGCGCGCTCCAGGCGCGCCGCGCGCGTGGCGCTCCTGGAGCAGGCGGCCGCCGGAACGCCCTGATCACCGCGACGGGTCCGCTCAGGCGCGAGGTGTCCGCTCAGGGCACGATGGTGAAGGACAGCCCGTTGCTGAAGGCCAGCTTCGGCCCCGGACCGGTCGCGCCCGGATCCACCACCACCGTCTGCAGCACCAGCTCCAGGCCGGCGAAGCGCTCGATGTTGGGCAGGTGCGTGGTGATCGACACGTTGCCGGCGCCGGGCACGCCCGTCGCGCCGCCGAGGAACAGGACGACCTCGCCGGCGATGGTCTCCATGGCCGGGTACGGCTGGTCGGGCAGCGGCCCGAAGCCCACCCACAGGAGCGCGGCGGCGCCGCCCAGCGCATTCTGCACGTCGATCGTGATCGTGCCGCCCAGCGTGGTGTAGCCCTTGCCCTTCAGCGACGGCACCAGGCCGCCCGAGCCGGCCTTGCCCTCGCCGAAGGCCAGGAAGGTGTTGAGCTGGTTGATCAGCAGCGACACGTTGCCCGAACCGCCGTGCGCAAGCACCAGGTCCATGGCCCCGTCGTCGTCCAGGTCGCCCACCGCCGGCCGCAGGGCGCCGTTCACCCCCACGGACGAGACGCCCGGCAGCGTGACCACCCCGAAGGCTCCGTTGCCCGTGCCGAACAGCTCGCGCACGAAGGCCTGGTCGAGCAGTCCTTCGTCGCTCGCATTCGACGAGACGAGGTCGAGCTTGCCGTCGCCGTCGATCTGCACGAGGCGCAGCGCGCCGCCACCGAGCGCGGCCGGCGTCGCGCCGGTGACCAGCGGCTGGAAGGCGCCCTGCCCGGTCCCGCGCGCCAGCACCAGGCTGCCGTCCGCGACGCCGATCGCCACGTCGGCCTGCGCGTCCCCATCGATCGGACCCACGGTCAGGCTGCGCACCGAGTCCCAGGGGACATCGAGCGGGTTGCTGCGGACGACGAACACGCCGGCCACCTTGGAGATGACGACGAGCGAGCCGATGCCACCCTGCTGGCCCGTGGTGAGGATCTCGTCGCCCGGCGCGCCGTCCACGTCCGCGAGCTCGAGACCGCCCGTGAGCTCGACGCCGGCCGGCATGAACACCGACTGGGGCGGGAACACGAGCTGCCCGCCGCTGCCAGCCGCGAAGATGGCCACGCTGTCGCCACCACCGCCGCTGCGCTGCGTCACGGCGATGTCGGCCGAGCCGTCGCCGCCGACGTCGCCGCCGGCCAGCTCGCCGGCGCGCGGCATCAGCACGTCCTCGCCCCCCGCGAAGTGACCCGTCCCGTCGCCGAAGCGCGTGACGAAGGCCGCCTGCGAGCCGAAGAGTCCCGCCAGATCGTCCCACTGGCTGTAGATCGCGACGTCGTTCAGCCCGTCGCCGTCCAGGTCGAGCGCGACCACGGTGCGCGGCCCGCCCTGCCAGATGCCGCCCGCCGGCAGCGCGTCCACATCGATCGGATCGACGTCGGGCACGACCACCTTGCCTCCCACGCCGCCCTGACCGTCGCCCAGGAACACGTTCAGCGAGCGCGTGGCGAGGTCGGGGATCAGCACGTCCAGGCCTCCGCCCTCGTCGCCCGTCCCCGTGCCCACGTCGGCGAGCGCCGGGTCACCGGGCTCGTCCGCGCCGAGGAACTGGTTGGGCGAGGCGTCGGTGAAGCCGCCGAGGCCGTCGCCGACCAGCGCGGCGAGGAAGGTGACCGGCTGGGTGGATGCCGCCGGGCCGTCGACCGCGCCGGCCAGCTCGTCCTGCGTCCAGATGAGGATGCAGTCCGCCGCGCCGTCGCCTTTCGGCGGCGCGATGTCGTGGAGCAGCGGCGCCACGCCCTTGCCCGCGTAGGCCGTGGCGATCGAGGACGTGGCGAAGCCGCCGCCCGGCACGCTCAGCAGCAGCGTGAGCGACACCGGCGGCTGCTCCTGCACCAGGCTCTCGAGCGGCAGCGCCAGGCTGTCGGTGGAGGTGTACATCGCGTCCGGCCGTCCGTCGCCGTTCACGTCGGCCACGGAGCCCCAGCGCGGATGGATGCCGTCGGGATTCGGCTGCGCGAGGCCCGCGAAGACCGTCGAGGGCGAGAAGCCGCCGCCGCCGTCGCCGACCCACAGGTCGATGCGGCCCTGCGGCACGCCGCCGGGGCCGCCGTCCAGCTCGTGCACCGCGAGCAGCGCGTCCGGCGCGCCGCCGCCGTCGAAGTCGCTGACCAGCACGCTGGCCACGGCTTTCCCGGTCGCGAAGCTGGCATGCTCGACGAAGCCGCCCGAGCCATCGTTGCGCAGGCTGGTCGCGAAGCCGGCCTCGGCGCCCGGCCCCGCCGCGGGCGCGCCGCTGGCGGCGACCACGTCCAGGTCGCCGTCTCCATCGAGATCCCCGAGGCCCAGGTCGGAGAGCAGGGCCACGGGCGCGAAGCCGACGGGAACCAGCGTCCCCTGGCCGTCGCCGAGGAACGTGGTGAGTCCGCCGTCGCCCGCGACGAGCACGTCCAGGGCGCCATCGCCGTCGAGGTCGCCGGCGCGCACCGAGATCGGGTGGTCGTCGAAGGGCAACGTGAAGTCGATCTTGGGGGCGAATCCGCCGCCGCCGCTCCCGTCGGCGACTGTGGACTGCTGCACCAGCAGCGAGATGCTGTCCGAGCCGAAGTTGGCGGCCAGGATGTCCGGCTGCGAGTCGGACGTGAAGTCCGCGGCCGTCACGAGGACCGGGACGTCACCCGCCTCGTACGTGGCATTCGAGCTGAACCCGATCTCTTCGAAGTCGTTGAAGTTGACGGACTCGAGCGAGACGTTGCTCACGTCCATCGGCACCACGACGACCGGCTCGCCGATGAAGTCGTCGGCGCCGGACGGCGGCGGCACGAGCAGCGCGGGCTGGCCGGCCCGCCCGGCCAGGCTCTCGATCAGCGGCACGAAGGGCTGCGAGCCGGCCGTGCCCTGCAGCTCGAGCATCCACGTCGCGCCCGAGTTGGAGGCTCCGTCGTCATCGCGCCATGCGCCGGCGAAGACGCGCGCGTGGCCCGTGGTCGCGTCGACCGGTGACGCGGACACCGCGATGCCGAACTCGTCGCCATCGTCGAGCGTCCCTCCGAATCCGCCCTGCAGGCCGCTGATCACGGTCTCGGACGCGACCGACGCGTCCGCCGCCAGGAACAGGAGGCGCAGCGCGCCGCGGTCGAGGCCGCCCTCGTCCGCGCCCGGCAGGCCGGCGGCGAGATCGTCGCGGCCGTCGCCATCCAGGTCGCCCGTCGCCGCCAGCGCCCGCCCGAAGCGGTCGCCCGCCGCCACGGCCGTCGGCAGGCCATCGCTCGCGATGCGGCCCTGCCCTTGCGTCAGTCCGTCCGGCCCCACGTGCAGGATCCACACGGCGCCGGCATCCGATCCGCCCTCGTCGTCGCCGGGAGCACCCACGGCCAGCTCGACCAGGCCGTCGCCGTCGAGGTCGCCCACGCGCGCCAGCGCCGAGCCGAAGTAGTCGTTCGAATCGAGCACGCCGCCGAAGCCGCCGAGTCCCGCGGCCAGCTTGCTGCCGTCGCGCACGGTGCCGTCGGCGTTCAGGAACAGGACCCAGGCCGAGCCGGCCTGGGGCTGCCCGGAGTCGTCGCCGTCGGCCCCGACCGCGAGGTCGGGGATGCCGTCGCCATCGAGATCGCCGAGGCCGGCCACGGCCACGCCGAAGTCGTCGTTCGAGAGCAGCAGGCCCGTGAAGCCGCCCGTGCCGGAGCCGATCGCCCGGCTCGACTTCACCGAGCCGTCGTCGCGCAGGAACAGGACGAGCACGAGCCCGGCCTGCGGTGCACCCACGTCGCTGCCCGGGATGCCCACCGCGGCGTCCGGCACGCCGTCGCCGTCCACGTCGCCCAGGGCCGCCACGGACGTGCCGAAGTGGTCGTTCTCGTACAGTGGCGCGCCGAGGCCGCCCTGCGTGGCGCTGATCTTGCTCGTGGCGCGCACGGCGCCCGATGCGTCGAGGAACAGCACCCACAGCGCGCCGGCCTGCGACACGCCGTCGTCGTCGCGCGGCGCGCCGACGAGGAGGTCGCTGCGGCCGTCGCCGTCCAGGTCGCCCGCGACCGCGACGGATCCGCCGAACAGGTCGTCGCCGTCGAGATCGCCGGAGAAGCCGCCGGAGAGCTGCGAGATCTTGAGCTCGGTCTCCACCGTCCCCACGTCCTGCGCGGCCGCAAGCCCGGCGCCGAGGAGCGCAAGGCCGATCACGGTCGACCGTGTCACGTTGTTGCGAAATGACGACCTGTCGATGTTCATGGAAGGACCTTTGGAGGAGAGGACGACGCGCTCGAACCCCGACCCTGCGGAGTACAGCGGAACTTCCCGACGTAGCGCACATGCTACGGCCTGAAATGTTCCCGTGGGGCACTTTCACGCCGCCCCGGGATGCAGAATGCGACGGCTGGCCCCGCTCCGGAGCCGCCCGGATCCCGGCTAGGCCCCGGTTTCGACCGGTTCCGTGACCCAGCGGGACAGGA
>Ga0209382_10002266_pt1 | contig 28363 bp, 23 predicted proteins | sample SoiMetdeltSBSDD5_FD_187599 | JGI IMG/M metagenome (GOLD analysis project Ga0209382, IMG submission 187599) | Bulk soil microbial communities from a Populus tree surrounding site in Tennessee, USA - Soil MetaG P. deltoides SBSDD5 (SPAdes) (version 2) | ecosystem: Environmental > Terrestrial >... | reverse complement strand
GGCGGTGGCGGCCCGCAACCTCGACCTGGCGAACAACTGGGCGCATGACAACAGCATCCGCGTCGGCACGCAGAGCGGCGCGTTTGCCACCGGGATGAGCTACACGTCCGACTGCTCGGCGGCGCAGAAGGACGCGTATTTCAGTGGCGCGAAGAACCTGCGATTCTCCCGCAACACCTACTACGTGCCGGACGTCGGCGGCTGGTGGTGGCTCTGGAAGGGCCCTCTCGACGCTGACGGCCGCCTCAAGCAATGGTACCAGTGGCAGGGCATCCCGCAGGATGTCGACGGATCAGTTTCCCAATAGGTAGCTAGCAGCAGCTGGCCGGCGCGTCCGCAATCCTCGTGCGGACTCGCCAGTCAGCGTTTTGACGTTCTCTGAAGAACCGCCTGAAGCGAGGAAAGGATTTCAATGACGCTTCGTTCTCTTCTCTTTTTTGTGTTCGCAGTCGGCCTCTCCACACTCGCATTGCCGGCCGAGTCGTCAGCGCAAACCTGGACGTTGTGCGCGCGCGAAGGGGGTACTTGCACGGTCTCCGGCACACAACAGGTGCGATACGGCGCCAACGGCCTGTACGCCTTCAAAACGGTGACCGGGAGCACAGCGTGTACCAACGCCGTATTCGGCGATCCTGCGCCGGGTGTCCCGAAACAATGTGACACTGCTGGTACCACCTCGACCGGCAGTTGGAGCGTCTGCGCGAACGAGGGTGGAACGTGCGCGTTCAGCGGCACGCAACAGGTGCGATATGGCGCCAACGGGTTGTACGCCTACAAGACGCTGACCGGCGGCACGGCGTGTACCAACTCTGTGTTCGGCGATCCTGCGCCGGGCATCGTGAAACAATGCGCGACCGGTGGGACTTCTTCGACGCCGCCGCCGAGCGGTTGGACCGTCTGCGCGAACGAAGGTGGATTTTGCGGCTTTAGCGGCACGCAAGAGGTGCAATACGGCGCCAATGGCTTGTATGCCTACAGGACGTTGACCGGCGGCACGGCGTGCACCAACGGCGTATTCGGCGATCCGGCGCCGGGTATCCCGAAACAATGCGCGACCGGTGCGACTTCTTCGACGCCGCCGCCCCCGCCGGCGCCCTCATTGACTTCGGCGTACGGCCCGCAGCCCACGATTACGTGTCCGGCGGGTGCGGTCAACATCACGCCCGGTACGCCCATCCAGGGCGTCGTCAATGTCAATGCAGGAACGACGACGTTTTGTCTGCGCGCGGGTGTGCATAACCTGACCAGCTCCATCACCCCCAAGACGGGCAATACCTTCGTCGGCGAGTACGGCGCCATCCTCGACGGCTCGAACTGGTCGACCAGCGACACGACGCAGGCGGCGTTCCGCGCCCACAACCAGGACATCGACTACGTGACGATCAAGAATCTCGTCATCCAGAACATGCCCTGGAAGGGCATCCATGCCTACTACTGGCTGACGCCGGACCACTGGACCATTGAATACAACGAGATTGCCGGGAACCACGTGGGCATCATGTTCCCCGACCACTCCACGATCCGGAACAATTACATCCATCACAACTATGGCGATCCGTCATCGAACGACGCCGCCCTGCGCGGCGGCGCCTACGGCGGGTATTACTCCAGTAATACGACGTTCGAGAACAACGAGATTGCCTACAACGGCAAGGAACAGAAGGTGATGGATTCGCAAAACGTGACGTTCCGCAACAACTTCGTCCATCACAATCAGGGCGATGGCATCTGGTACGACGGCGGCAACCCGGGCGCGCTCATCGAAGGCAACCGCGTGGAGGATAACGCCCGCAACGGGATCTTCTACGAGGCCGGTCTCGGCACCGTCATCCGGAACAACACGATCCGCCGCAGCGGGGACACCGGCATTTTCATCTCGACCTCAGTGAACGGCGAGATCTACGGCAACACGGTCGAAAACAATTTCCGGGCGATTACCTACTTCGTCAACTGCGGGGCGGTGGCGGCCCGCAACCTCGACCTGGCGAACAACTGGGCGCATGACAACAGCATCCGCGTCGGCACGCAGAGCGGCGCGTTTGCCACCGGGATGAGCTACACGTCCGACTGCTCGGCGGCGCAGGTGACGCTCTATCACAGTGGCGCGAAGAACCTGCGATTCACGAGCAACACGTACTACGTGCCGGACGCCGGCGGCTGGTGGTGGCTGTGGAACGGCATCAAGCAGTGGTTCCCGTGGCAAGGCATCGGCCAGGATGCCGGCAGCACAGTTCAATAGTCCTGCTATCGGCTGAGTGGCGCGCCCGCAGTCCCGCTGCGGGCGCGCCACTCAGTACGCCGATCTTTTCCAGTACCATACGATCTTTAAGCACTGTCTCCTGACACCCACTGATGAGCGGCACGCGTTAAGAGGAAGCACCCCAGTGCTTTCCGAGGCGACGCGCACGTGACTCACGTACACGGTGGACGCGCGGAGAGCGAGCTATCAGGCGAAATCGTGGCCCAACAGTCGGAGTCGATCACATGGACAGCGGCGGCCTCGCCTTTCTGAGGCGCGTGGCGAGCGCGTGTCTGGTCCGCAGAGAGTCCTGGCGGCGCGTCGGTATAGCACTCTTCATCGCCGCGCTGACCAGTGTCGCTGCGGTCGCTATCGATGCAGCCTATCAAGCGTCCTCCGCCCCGCCTGGACGGAACGTCACGACAACGGAAGTCCCTTGGGGCGGCATCGCTGGCCCTCAGCGCAGCATCACATGTCCAGCCGGCGCGGTTGATGTTCCACCAGGGACGGACATCCAACGTGTTGTCGATGCCCATCCGGGTCGGACGACCTTCTGTCTGAAAACCGGTGTGCATGCGATCACTGGCGCAATCACACCCAAGAGTGGCAACACGTTCGTCGGTGAATACGGCGCCACGTTCGACGGAACCGGATGGAAGAGCACCGACCCGAATCAAGGCGCGTTTCGCGCGCACAACCAGGACATCGACGACGTGACGATTCGCAATCTCGTCATCCGCAACATGCCTCAAAAGGGCATCCATGCGTTCAGGGATTTCTCCGACCGTTGGACGATCGAATACAACGAGATCGCCTCGAACCAGACCGGCCTGTCGTACCCGAACCATTCGATCGTGCGCAACAACTACATCCACCACAACGTGGGGAATGCATCGGCGTCGGATCCAGCGGCGCGAGGTGGAGGTTACGGCGGATATCGCGCGATCGAGGCCATCCTCGATACAAATGAGATCGCCTACAACGGTCCGGAACAGAAGATCATGGAATCGGAGAACGTGACGTTCCGCAATAATTTCGTCCACCACAACGTGGGTGATGGCATCTGGTACGACGGCGGCAACCCTGGCGCGCTCATCGAAAACAACCGTGTCGAGGATAATCGGCGGAACGGGATCTTCTACGAGGCCAGCACCCGCGGCGTGATCCGGGGCAACACGGTACGACGCAGCGGCGACACGGCCGTGTTCATCTCAGCCTCGCAGAACGTCGAGATTCATCACAACCAGCTCGAGGCCAATGTCAGAGGCATTGTCTATTTCATCGACTGCGCGCTAACCGGTCCGAGTCGTGGTCTTGATCTCACCAATAGCTCTGCGCATGACAATACCATCCGCATCGGCACGCAGAGCGGAGCGATCGCCAACGGCTTCGCCTACCCCGGCCACTGCCTCTCCACACAACTGGCGGCGTACCTGAACGGCTCGAAGAACCTGACGTTCTCGCGCAATACGTATTACGTGCCGTCGCTAACCGGGTCGTACTGGCTCTGGAACGGATCCAAGCCATGGTCTGAATGGCGGTCGCTGGGGCACGATATGGACGGTGTCATCGCTCAGTAGCTCCCGGTAATGCGGATCCTGCTCGTCCACAACTTCTACCAGCAGACTGGTGGTGAGGATCTCGTTGTCGCCGACGAGGCTCGACTCCTCGCGTCTCGAGGACACGACGTCGTTCAATATTCGATTCACAACGACGAGGTGAACTCCCTTTCAAGGTTGGCTCTCGGACACCGGACCATCTGGAGTCGGCCAGCGTACCGCGACGTGCGAACTGCGATCGCGACGCATCGGCCAGAGGTTGTTCACGTCCACAACACGCTGCCGCTGCTGTCGCCGTCGGTCTACTATGCCGCCAACGCGGAAGGCGTGCCCGTCATACAGACGCTCCACAACTACCGGTTGATGTGCCCGGCGGCGGTGTGCTTTCGGGATGGTCACGTGTGTACCGACTGTGTCGGGAAGTCCGTCGCCTTGGGAGCGATTCATCACGCGTGCTATCGCGAGAGCCGAAGCGCGAGCGCGGCCGTCGTGACGATGCTGTCACTTCATCGACTGCTGGGCACTTGGGAGCGCAAGATCAACGTGTACATAGCATTGACAGCTTTGGCCCGTCGCATGTTCATCGAGTCGGGATTGGCGGCAGAGAAGCTCGTCGTCAAGCCCAATTTCGTCGACCCCGATCCAGGGCTCGGAACCGGCGGTGGCGGATATGCTCTGTTCGTGGGGCGACTCTCCGCTGAGAAGGGCATTCGGACGTTGCTGCAGGCATGGCGATCGGTCGGCGAGCAGATTCCGCTGTGGGTCGTCGGTGACGGGCCGTTGGGCCCCGAGGTGGCGGCCGCCACAAACGCCACTCGCGGAATAAGATGGCTGGGCAAGCGTGCACCACAGGACGTGGTCCCGCTGATCCAGGAGGCGACGTGCCTGGTCTTTCCGTCGGAATGCTACGAGACATTCGGGCGAGTCATTGTCGAAGCGTTTGCTGCGGGAACTCCCGTCGTCGCCGCCGGACACGGCGCCGCCGCAGAGTTGGTGGCCGACGGGATCACCGGCGTGCATTTTCGACCTGGCGATGCAGGGGATCTTGCGGCCAAAGTGATTCACGTCAGCTCTCATCCGGCTTTGCGCGAGAGGATGAGGGTTGCCGCCAGGGCCGACTTCGAAAATCGATTCACGGCCGATGTGAATTACCGGTCGCTGCTGGCTATTTACGAACGCGCGATCGACGGAGTGTCCTCATCAACGCGCAGCGCTGCAGAGTGAGCTGAGGATGAAGATCCTCATGTCAGCGTTGGCGTGCGAACCCGGAAAGGGTTCGGAACTGGAGGTGGGCTTTCGAGCACTGATGGCTGCCGCCAGCCAGCACGAGGTGTGGCTGCTGACAAACAGCGCCAGTATTCTCATTCTCCGTCGTGCCATCGAGCCATTCGACTGGGCTCACAGGGTCCACCTGGAAGGAATCTACTTCGACGTCGATGAGGAACTGTATCCGAGGCTCACGGCTCCCGGCTTCCACTGGTATTACGACCGATGGCAGCGTAAAGCGGCAAAGCGAGCGGTGGAGTTGGAGCGGCGCATCGATTTCGATGTTGTTCACCATGTCTCGCTGGCCGCGAACTGGACGCGCGCCGGAGTGAGCGCAGTCGACAAACCACTGGTGTGGGGACCGGTAGGCGGTGGTGTTGAACCGCCCTTCACTCTCATCGGCGAACTTGGGTGGGAAGGCGTGTTCGATGAAGTGGTCCGCTTCCTGGCGCGTCGCCTCCTCGTACGCGTCGGGCCCGCGCGCTCGACGAGGCAGCGAGCCGTGGTGATTTTTGCTCAGAATCAGGACACTGCCCGGCTCATGGGTCTCGACGACGGCCGCGTGCGTGTCTTGTCGAACGCGACATCGGTTGACGTTCGCGACATACAGCCAACGGGAACCAGACGCAACGATATCGTGCTTGCATCGCGCTTGCTCCCGTGGAAAGGGGGGCGGCTGGCTGTTCGCTCCCTACGCTACGTTCGGCACCCGGGCGCAGTGCTCCGCATCTTTGGCGAAGGCCCGGAACGACGGAGGATTGCGCGCGCTGCTCATCGATGGGGCGTCGCCGACCGAGTGCACTTCGAAGGTCGTGTGAACCGTGCCGGGTTGCTCCGAACGCTTGCCACCGCTGGCGTGTTCCTCCACACCGCCTTCCATGACGAGGCGGGGCTTGCGGTGGCCGAAGCGCTTTCCCTTGGCACGCCAGTTGTGTGCCTCGATCGCGGCGGGCCACCGGAGCTTCTCCGTTGTTGGCCGAACGCACGCGGCGCCGCGATCGCACCTCAGTCGCCGGCGAAAACCGCTCGTGCCATCGCCGCGTCGATCGATCAGTTTCTGGCTGATCCGCCGCCAGTCTGCCTAACTCCCCAATCTTCAGTGACCTCCTTCGACCAGGAGCTGTTGGCGGCTTACCAGACCGCGTCCGCGCACCGCCCTGAGATGCGCCGCGCAAAAGTGTGGGCATTCCCGGTAGGGAAACCGCAGTTGTTCACTGACTCTCCGCGGTCGTTGTCAGAAGGCGTCATGGTGTATGGCTTCGGACGCCGGTTGGCGACGTGGATGCAAACCGCGCTGGCATGGCAGGTCCGTATGCCGGGAGTGCGCCGGCTCGTCGCCGAACAAATAGTAGAAGAACCACCGGTGTGCGGCTGGACGCACTGGCACCGCATCGAGGAGGACGTGAGGCGGCGCAACAAGCTTTCCTGGTTGTCGTGGGTGCACTTCCGTTCGCAGTGGGGGAAGGAGCGCTCCAAAATGTTGGGGTTGGATGGAAACGGCGCGCCGCACGTCTTCGTCGTCGTGGAACCGCAAACCAGGGAAAATCTCACCGAGCGATTACCGCCGACTCGTTCGTTCCGGGTGGCCACGTGTATTGATTCGTTCCGCGACGACCGCTGGTCGGTACGCCTGTACGAACCGCTTCCCCGCCTGCATAGACCTGCTCGGTTGGACGCGCCGAGGATTCGACGGGTCTCTGAAGAAGCGTCGCGAGCGCTCGAGCAATTGCTCCCGCGAGTCCACGGCATCCCGAGTCATTGGCGGCCGATGCATGGTGATTTCGTGCCTTGGAATCTGCGGGAGGATTCGCAGGGCCAACTTTGGCTGCTGGATTGGGAGGACGCTGGGTGGGGGCCGCCACTTGCCGACTTTGTCCGCTACGTTGTCGCCCATCATTCACTCGGTTGGACTCGTCCTGCCCGAATCGCGGCCGACGTCGCACAGACGGTCGGCGTCGAATCATTCCCTGCGCTCGCCGAGGTGGCCTCTTTTTGGTTGTCACATCGCAATATCGATCCGGAAGAAAGCGGCGCAAGAGTCAGTCGGCGACGGGCGAAGGAGTCCGCTCGTGCTTCTCGCGAGATAGAGGCGTTCCGTGCAATAGGGCGCGTGGCGTCGACGTCGCCATCATCAGTCCAGCTTGAAGACAAGCTGCCGTCCCGCATATTCGACGGGCGCATAAAATGAGAATCCGACAGGTGATCGAGGCGCGCTTCAAAGCGGCGCTTGTGGAAGCGGGCAAACCGGTGCCAGAGACATTCAGCGACGATCTCGTCTTGCTGCAAAGCGGTCTGGATTCACTGGGCTTCGCCATCCTTGTAACCCAGTTGGAGCAGGAACTGGGCTATGACCCGTTCACGATGATGGAGCAGGCAGTTTATCCAACGACGTTCGGGGAATTCGTCTCCATCTACCAGCAGTTTGCGGCCTGATTCATGCCCTGCCTGCTTGAATTCTTGAAAGACCGCCAAGCCGATGAACCGGTGATTGGCACGAAGGCCGGTTGGATGTCCGCCGGAGAGTTGCAGCGTAGGGTACGCCTCCTGCGGAGTGAAGCGTTCGCGTCACTGCGCAGCCAGATAGTAAGTCTCCCCTTCACTGACCCCATCGATTTCGTCGAAGGATTAATCGCGCTCGATGGGTGGGCATCGGGCATTCTTCTGTTTGACTCGAGAGTCGAGTCCGGTCTTTCAAAACGATATGAAGACGGTGTCGGAGCAGCCTGGAGAGTACAAGGCAGCGCGGCGCGGCCGATCACAGACGCTGTCGCGGTTCAAGATGTAGAGAAAGGGTCGACTCGCTGGGTCATCCCGACCTCTGGAACCACGGGCGAGCCAAAGCTCGTCAGCCACACCTTCGCGAGCCTGTGCCGGACAGTAAAGTCGCGCTCGAATGCGGCCGAGCCGCTGATTTGGGGGCTCTTGTACGAACCAACGCGTTTCGCGGGATTACAGGTGTTGCTTCAGGCGCTGGGCGGCGGTGGCAGCATCATCGTGCCCGGTGATATGCAATTGGTTTCCGCCGTCGAATTGCTCGAAAGCCTGGGCTGCACCGCGCTTTCAGCGACGCCAAGTTTCTGGCGAAAACTGGCCTTCGGCGGCCTGCTGAAACACCTTTCACTTCGAACCGTGACGCTCGGAGGTGAAGCCGCCGACCAACGCATCCTCGATCTTCTCGCGTCTCAATTTCCCAAAGCCGTCATCCGCCACATTTACGCTTCCACCGAGGCTGGCGTGGGTTTCTCGGTGTCCGACCGAGTGGCAGGATTTCCCGCAACGTTCCTGGATCAACCGCCGGCCGGTGTGGAATTGCGCGTGCGGCCGGACGGAATGCTTCTGCTCAAGCCGGCGCGGGTGGAACAGGAGTTCATCGGGCGAGCAGAAAATCTGGTGGGGGCCGACGGCTGGATGGAAACCGGAGACCTGGTCGAACAACGCGGCGATCGGTTTCATTTCCTTGGCCGGGCCAACGGATGCATCAATGTGGGAGGCCAGAAAGTGCATCCTCTATCTGTGGAAGAAGTCATCCTCGGAGTTCCCGGGGTCCACGCCGCGCGCGTCTTTGGCCGTCGTAATCCCATCCTGGGAGCGCTGGTGGCCGCCGAAGTCGTGGTTGAACCAGGTCGGGACACCAACATGTTGCAGGAGGAGATTCTGCGCGCCTGCAAGGCTTTCCTCCCCCGCTTCCAGGTGCCCGCCGTCGTTTCGTTTGTTGAACAGTTCCAACTCAACACCGCCGGGAAGCTTCAGAGATGACCCCACCGCCGACCCTCGTCCTTGTCACCGGAGCCAGCCGCGGAGTTGGTCTGGCGATTTGTGAACACCTGGCAAATACCGGTTATCGCGTGGTCGGAGCCGCTCGAAACAACACACCCGAATTCGAGGCGTTGCAGCAGCGGTACGCGGGGACCGTCGAGTTCGTTTCGCTGGATCTGGCTCAGATCTCTGGACATCACGAGTGGGTGCGGCGACTCGAACGGCAGTTCGGCCCGCTTTTCGGGCTGGTGAACAATGCTGGCATCGCTTACGACGGCGTCCTGGCCACCATGCACGAAACTCAGATCGCGGAACTCATCCAGGTCAATCTCACCGGCACCATCGTGTTGACGAAGTACGCCTTGCGCAGCATGCTGCCGCTTCGACGGGGCCGTGTGATTCAAATTGCCTCAATCATCGCGAGCACTGGTTTTAATGGCCTATCGGTCTATGCCGCGACCAAGGCCGGGCTGCTCGGCTTCACGCGATCACTGGCCCGCGAAGTGGGACGGGCCAACATCACCGTCAACTCGGTTTCGCCGGGCTACCTGGAAACACAGATGTCCGCGGGACTGGCACCGGACAAATTGGAGGCCATCGTGCGGCGCTCTCCGCTGGGAAAACTCGCCGAGGTCGTTGACGTCGCCGCCGCCGTCGGGTACTTGTTGAGCGCGGCGGGCGAACGGGTCACCGGCATTGATCTCAAGGTGGATGCGGGCAGCACCAGCTAGGATGTATTCGTGAATTCCGTTTCCGCCTCGGATCCAGGGAGGCTGAGCGATGCCGGCTTCGTGGGCTCAGCCAAACACGCGGTCCAGGGAACGTTGCGGGTCCTGCATCTGGCGTTGTTCCGACGGCATTTACCCCGCCGCGTCGCGCTCTATTTTCATGATCTCGACCGCGCAACGGCCGCGGCCCTGAATGCCATCATTCCTTTCTTCAAACGGGAAGGCTACTCGTTCGCAAAAGCCAAGGAATACGATGAAGACGCGAACCCGGAACGTCGCATGGTCTTCGTCAGTTTCGATGACAATTACCTGGGCTGGCATGAGCACCTGCCGCTCTTTGCAAAGCACGGCATCAGCGTCACCTTTTATTGCAATTCCCTGCCGCTGAACCGCGCCTCAGATGACCCAGTGGTAACGGACTACTATCGTCGACTGGGCAGTCCCGCGGACCGCCGTCCGCTCCGCAGCGTGCACCTGAGAGAGATGTCTGAGGCGGGGCATGATGTCGGTTGTCACAGCCATTCACACTTCAATCTCGCGGCATTGGATGCACCAGCCCTGCAGGAGGAACTCAGGCTGAATCGCCAGATGATTCAGGACGCCACCGGGTCGGACGCTTCTGAATTTTCCTTTCCCTTCGGACAGCCTAGGCATCTTCCGCCGCGCGTCGAGCAGCAGGTCCGCAGCGCGGGCTTTGTCAGGATCGCTCACGCCACCTCCGGGATGCTGCACGCGCCCGTCCCGCACGGCACCATCCACCGGTCCATGTGGCGAACGGAGCAAAGCTTCAACGCTAATCTGGCGGAGTTGCGGGTGGACGGGCAATGGTTTGTCCGCCGTTTCGGACGCAGTCCCCTCGGATGAGAATCGACGAGCACAAACCGGCTCGACTGATGTGACGGACACCGCGACAATCACTACCATCGAACCGGCCGACGAAAGCGCTGTGCTGCGCATTCTCCGCCGACACATGCGGCCTGGTTGGGATAACACCCTGCCGCCGAAAGGCTATTTGAAGTGGCTGGCGCAGGCGGCGGCAGTGGCCGGATTTTCTGGCCCGATGCTCGGCTGGAAGCTCACCCAGCAGCAGGAAATCCGCGGAGTCCACCTGGTCACACCGTTCCGAAACGTCGATGCCGCCGGACGCCCCTTCCACGATCTGGTCAGTCACAATTTCTTCGTGGACGAAGAACTCCGGGGGATGCCGAGCTTCGGTCTTTTCCACCGATTGATAGCCTTGCGCCGCCAGTATCGCCTGAAGGCCACCACGGCGAACGACATCAGCAGCAAGCTCTGGAGCCGTTTCGGAGCAGTCGCGGCAGCTGGCGCGGACGTCGAATTCTGCCGCATGCGAATCTCCGGAGCCGTTCTGACGGAGGCCATCGGACGGACCGTACCCAAGAGCGTGCCCCTCCTGTTTCGATGTGTTCCACCCAATCGCAAAGTGGCTGAACGGCTGGACAAAGTGGCCGACTCGCTTGCCGGGGTCGAGGAGATTCCAACGGAAGAGGCAATCGAATGGGCCGCCAAGCTTGCGGCCACCGAGCCCGGTCCGAGACTGGATATGACGGCAGAGTTTCTCCAATGGATCCTGAAAGATCCGCTGATGCCCCGCCGCTTGCTGGTGATTCGTGCCGACGGCAGACGCAGCGTGGTGTTTCTGGCTGGTTTCACGCGTGGGCTGTGGAACCAGGTTGCTGCCATTTCGGTTCTCGGCATCTGGTCGGAGGGTGGAGGCGTGAACGGCGACACACTCGCTCGCGTCTTCGACGCGTGTCTCCGGCAGGCTCACATTGTCCGACTGGAGTGCGACGTTCGCCGGCTGCCGCTGCCGGCAGGAGTCCGACGCCGCGCGCTGCTGGCGCCGCGCCGCTGGGTTATGCCCAATCCTGATCTGCCATCGGAGGACAACTGGACCGGGCTTGATGCGGTGTGAGAGATTTTCGCCTTTCCTGTTGGAGTCGGAGCCCATATACTCCCACGACTGTTTCGGTCCCTTCCGGCTGCCAGGAGTTTAGATGTGTCCCAATGCGCGCTGCAGCAACGCGCTTGATGCTGCATGTGAGCGCAGATCGGCACAGTGTGTAGCGATGAAACTCTGGTCTGTTCTTCTCCTGATACCGCTTTGGGTCGCAGCATTCATCTTGACGCTGTCCGAGTCACCTTTGGCTCAGACGAGCGATTGGACATTCTGTGCCCCGGAGGGCGGCAACTGCGCATTCAGCGGCACGACCCAAGTACGTTATGGCGGAAACGACACGTATGTGTACAAAACGTTGACCAACGGCACGCCCTGCACCAATGCCGTGTTCGGGGATCCTGTACCAGGGATCGCAAAGAGTTGCGCCCTTACGACACCACCACCTGCGCCAACATCGACTCAGCCGGGTGACTGGACGTTTTGTGCCTCTGAGGCCGGCCACTGCACATTCAGTGGCACGACCCAGGTGCGCTATGGTGCGAACGGAGCGTATGTGTACAGGACGTTGACGGACGGCACGCCGTGCACCAATACGGTGTTCGGCGATCCGGCTCCAGGGGTCGCGAAAAGCTGCGCCGTGACGAGTAGTGAGTGGACCTTCTGCGCCTTCGAAGGCGGCTTCTGCGCATTCACCGGTACCAAGGACGTGCGTTACGGGGCGAACGGCTTCTATTCCTACAAAGCGGTCACCGATGGGATCGCATGTTCAAACAGTGTGTTTGGCGACCCGGCGCCGAACGTCCAGAAGCAATGCATGATGAGCGTTCGGCTATCGGCGCCGCTCCCGGCAATCATTGCCTCATCGGCATATGGTCCGCAGCCGACGATTACGTGTCCGGCGGGTGCCGTCGACATCTGGCCCGGTCAGTACATCCAGGGCGTCGTCAATGTCTATCCGGGCACGACGACGTTTTGTCTGCGCGCCGGGGTGCATGAACTGACTAGTTCCATTACACCCAGGACGGGCAATACGTTCGTCGGCGAGTACGGGGCCATCCTCGACGGCACCAATTGGTCGACTACTGACTCGACGCAGGGGGCGTTTCGCTCGCACAACCAGGACATCGATTACGTGACGATCCGGAATCTCGTCATCCGCAAGATGCCTCAGAAGGGCATTCATGCTTTCTACTGGATGGCTGACCACTGGACGATCGAATCCAACGAGATTGCGGCGAACAAGATGGGCATCGTGTTCCCAAACAACTCGATGGTGCGAAGGAATTTCATCCATCACAACTACGGCGACCCTTCATCGGCCGACTCGTCTCTTCGCGGCGGTGGGTATGGGGGGTACTACGCTTCGCACACCGTGTTCGACAGCAATGAGATCGCCTACAACGGCAAAGAACAAAAGGTGATGGAATCAGTCGGCGTTACGTTCCGCAACAACTTCGTCCATCACAACCAAGCCGACGGCATCTGGTACGACGGCGGCAATCCCGACGCGCTCATCGAAGGCAATCGCGTGGAGGATAACGTCAGGAACGGGATCTTCTACGAGGCCGGTCTTGGCAGCATCATCCGGAACAACACCATCCGCCGCAGCGGTGACACTGGCATTTTCATCTCGACCTCTCAGAACTCTGAGATCTACGGCAACACGCTCGAAGACAATTTCCGGGCGATTACCTACTTCATCAACTGCGGTGCGACCGTGGGCCGGGACATCGACCTGCAGAACAACTGGGCGCATGACAACAGCATCCGCGTCGGTATGCAGAGCGGCGCGTTTGCCACCGGGATGAGCTACACGGCCGACTGCACGTCGACTCAGGTAAACACCTATCACGGTGGCGCGAAGAATCTGAGGTTTTCGCGCAACACGTACTACGTGCCGGACGCAGGCGGCTGGTGGTGGCTCTGGAATGGCATCAAGCAATGGTTCCCCTGGCAGTCATTCGGCCACGACCTCGACGGCGCTGTGATGGAATAGCTCGCCGCCACTCCCGAACGGTTATCCTGTTGGTCCGCGCCCATGAAAACGTTGAGGCCGAGTCGGCGAAACTGTACCCGCTTTCTTGTGTCGTTGTTTTTCGCCGCGATTCTCCTGTCGCTCTCGCTAGGCGTCCAGTCAGTACTTTCAGTCACTCTGGCCGGTCAACTGCCGTCGGCCACAATTGGCCGGGCCCTCCTGCCGCAGTCTCAGGATTCCTCGACCGGCCCGCAGCGCGCCATCACGTGCCCGGCCGGCTCCGTCGATCTCGCACCCGGCACGGATATCCAACGCGCTGTCGACGCGTATCCCGGAGGCACAGTTTTCTGCCTGAGAGCGGGCATGCATGCGATCACCAGCGCGGTAACTCCGAAGACCGGCGACGTTTTTGTCGGCGAGTACGGCGCGATCCTGGATGGAACCCGCTGGACGACGGCGGACCTGACGCAAGCGGCTTTTCGCGCACACAATCAGGACATCGACGACGTCACGATTCGGAACCTGGTGATCCAGCACATGCCCCAGCGTGGCATTCACGCCTTCCCCTGGATGTCCGACCGTTGGATCGTTGAGTACACCGAAATCACGGGAGGACAGACCGGCATCCAGGTGGGCAACCAGTCCGTGCTCCGCCACAGTTGGATTCATCACAACGTCGGGAATCCGTTCTCGCCCATCCCGTCGGATCGCGGGGGCGGCTACAGTGTGTACCAGGCCAACGACGTGCTCTTCGAGAACAACGAGATCAGCTACAACGGCCCGGAGCAGAAGGTATCCCAGTCGACCAACGTCACCTTCCGCGACAACTTCGTTCATCACAACCGCTGGGATGGCATCTGGTATGACGGCGACAATGTTGGGTCGCTCATCGAGGGCAATCGCGTCGAAGACAATCCGGGTTCCGGCATCTTCTACGAGATTAGTGGCCGTGGCATCATTCGCAACAACGTCGTCCGGCGCAGCGGGGAACATGGCGTGTTCATCTCCACTTCAAAGGACGCCGAGATTTACAGCAACACGCTTGAAGACAACTTCCGCGGTATTCAGTACTTCGTCACGTGCGGCGCGGTTGGCGGCGGTGCGATCGGGTGGGATCTCGTGAACGATATCGCTTACGCCAACATTGTGAAAGTCGGTGCCGCAACCGGATCGTACGCGAGCGGACTCTCTTACACATCAGACTGCGCACCTCGACAAGTCGCTGCCTATGTGAATGGCTCGAAACGTCTGCAATTCGCCAACAACCGTTACTCGGTCCCGTCGATCATAGGCTACTACTGGCTCTGGGGGGCCGGCGGCTTGAGGCCCTTTGGCGATTGGCAGGTGCTTGGCCTGGATCGTCAGGGCTCGGTCTCTCAAGAGCGGTGAGCCGCGAACGACACTGACACTGAGCTATTTTTTTCCAACCAGGTAGATGTCGTTGCACAGGCCAGGAGAGGATCGCAGAGCGTTGTCGGCCAACCTCAGGGCGGCTTCAGGGAGCTCTTTTCGACTCTGATACAGGCTCCAGTTCCGCCCCAGCAGATGGAATTTCGACAACTTCAGATAACGAGCCAGCGCCTCCACCTCGCTCTTCACCCAAAAACGCTGGTGAAAGTCATCGAAGAAATATTCTGAAAACGTGTTGGTGTTGTTGCGGCCGAGGAGCACGCGGACTCGGCGCAGCAAAGAGACGGCGTTGTTGCACTCCACGACCAGGTTTCCGCCCGGTTTCAAGACGCGGATGCATCGGTCGAGGAGCTGGCGAGGATTGAAATAGTAGATCGTGCCAAAACAACTGACCGTAGCGGCTGAGGCCGGTTCGAATGCGTTCGCGGGGTCGTAGTCGCGCAGGTCTGCCTTGACCAGTTTTACCCCGAAGGACTGAAGGACGTCGCACAGCTGCTGCGCCGAGAATTGCTGGTAGAACTTGGTCGAAGCGAACGTGTCTACGACCGTCACGTTCATGCCGAGCTGGGCGAGAACCGCGGACGTCGGCGAATAGCCACCGCCGAGGTCGATCAACCTGCCGTTCGGGACATACGTCAACTGCACGTGCAGCAGGTCCTTGTTGATCGCCTGCGGCGCATCCGTCCACAGAGCTGGCGGAAGCTTCCTCCGGACATCGAGAATCATGGAGCGAACTCTCGAGACATCCGGTAGGCCCTCGCGCAAGGGTATTTCAGGTGCGGCCAAGCGGCTCATCACGATCTCCTGTCCGGTCGCAAGAGCCGGCACATTGCAGGTCTCGGCGACGTGATCGATCCTCGGGATTCTACGTTCCGTGGCGCAAGCGCTCAATCTGGCGAAGGTAATGGCCGATAATCGCGTTCCATGACAGACGCGACTGGACGAAATGGATGGCCCGGTCCGAGTACTGCTGTGGGTTGCGCAGTATCGTTGATATGCCCTGCGCGATGCGATCCGGAGTCGGCTCGACGATGACTGCCGCATCTGCTGCCCGTAGTTCGGGCGCGATCACGCAGAAAACCGATACCACGCTTGGAAGCCCATACGCCAAGGCTTCGACGAGACCGAGGCTGTGTGATTCCCAGCGCGAAGGGTGCAGATAGGCGACGGCCCGCCGGAAGAACTCCGTCTTTTCGTCCTCGCCTATCTGGCCGCCGACTGTGACCACATCAGCCAGCCCAGATGCCTGCGCAATTTTTTCGACGTCCTCGGGGCCATCCTCCGAACGCCTGCCATGCAGCCGGAGAGGACGGCGGTCCGGCGCCGCGACATGACTCATCGCATGGACGAGTAGGTCGAGACCCTTCGTGCGGATGTCGTATCGCCCGAGCCAGGCCAGATAGCCACCGCTTCCCCCATCCCAACGGTGAAGGGGCATATCAAAGCCGGTGGGTGCTACGAGCCAGCGCGCGGCAGGGGCGACCTCGGCAGCATCGTGAGTCTCGTTCTCGAAGAACACGTGAACTGCCAAGGCGTGTTCGAGATACGCGCGCTCCACCGGCAACCACAGCTTTTTTCTGCGATGTCGCCGTTCACGAGCCTGCGCGTTGTACCCGCCGTGCGGCATCACGATGTAAGGAACTCCGTGACGATGTGCGCTCCACGCCGCCGCAACGTTGCCTGGAATGTAGGTGGAGTGGAGCACCAGGACGTCGCGTGTGGTGAGGACATCGGCGAGTTGTCGTGGAACACGGATGAGACCGGCGCCGGTATGCTTCAGCGGGAGGACCGGAATGGCAGGGTTGCGAAGCGATGACTGCGCTTCGAGATCGGCGTCGTAGACGACCGCGACGTCGCATCCGGCCGAGTAGGTCGCGCTCGCCCACGTCCACATCGCCCGGGTGGGGCCGCCGTCACCAACGAGTGCGCGGGGGTAATAATGAACGAGCCTCATCTGTCGTATCTCTCGATATGCCTGCCCACCTCATGAATCATCTTGCTATGAGTGTGGCGAACTGAGCTCGCGTTCCCGGAGGGCGCGCGAGAATTGCCACCATGCGTTGAGACTCCTCAAGCAACCTGTCACCGCATAGCCCCAGGCGACGCCCGTTGCGCCTCCGAAGTAGGCGCCTGCCAGCCCGAGTGAAAAAGTGAGCGATCCGTCGATGCACCTGGCACGGAGACTTCTTCTGGCTGCTGCTAAGGCACGGAGGCCGGTCCAGGCCCCAAAACTGAAGGCATAGCCGATCAGCGAAATCAACAGAGGCAGCAGCAACGATCGCGCGGCGTCCCAATTCGCTCGCAACACCAACTCGCCGATACCGCGCGGAACGAGGAGGACAGTGACACCCCACGACAGGACGCCGGCCGCCAGCAGTAGAGAAAGCCAGCGACACCCGTGCACCAATCGACTCGGAGACTCGCGCAACAGCCGGACGCCCTCTGGCGTCGCCACCATCCCGGCGCCGGCGAAGAGCACGGTGAGCGGGCCGAGTGCGATCTCGCCTGCTCGCAGACGTCCGAGCTCACCAAGACCCGCAATTGCTCCAATCGCAAAAAGAGCGATGGTCGAAACGCCGCTGCTGACTACGAATTCGGCGAAAAAGCGCGGCGCGATCTCGCGATGATGTCGAAGCCACCTGACGGCAGCCACCGGGCCGCTGGGAAGAAGCTTCAGCTGGAACACCCCGAAGATCGCTGCGAGAGAGCCGGCGCCCGCCCACCCAAGCGTGAGCCACGCAACAGAAGAAACGTCGTAGAACCGCAGGAGCGCGAACGCCGCAAACATCATCACGGTCCAGACGACATCGTTGAAGAAGGCGGCGCTGCCGCGGCCTCGCGCGAAAAAGGCAAAACGCCACACGTCTTGCACCAGCAGGAATGGCAGCGAAAGACCAACGATGCTGAGCACACTTCGGATCGGCTCCACAGCGCCGGCGCCCGCAATGAGACAACCAACTCCGACTACCATTCCGGCCATCAGCGCTGTTCCGGCCGAGCGCGTGACGCCCTCTCGCCACTCATCCGCCGAGACGGCACTGTGCCGGACAGCCAGCAACTCTCCTGCGATCGCCCGAACTGCTCCCAACGAAAACGTGAACGTCGCGTACGCCACACTGAACGCGCCGAGATCGCTGGGACCGACTGTCCTGGCGACGAGCACCGCGAGGAGGAAGTTGGTGGCGCTCGAGAGCAGCTGGTCCGCCAGGCCCCATCCGAACCGCCACGCCATGCCGACAGAAACGGGCGATGATGCGACGGGCGCCCTATCCTCGACCATCGCGGCTCGCGTCGAGTCGTCGCGCTGAAGTAGCACGCTCGACGTCGTTGAGCCACTCCGCCCGGAACCGCGCGTCGTCATGCCAGGGACTTCGGCGCCGGGGCTGCCGTGTTGGCGAGAACGGACGCGTAGAGAGCGTCGAGGCGGTCGCCCTTCTTCTCCCAGATGTACTCGTCTCGAACACGCTGCCGGCCAGCTTGGCCCATTGTGTGCCGGAGGTCTGGATCTGTTCCCAGTACCGTCATCGCCCGGGCGAGGTCTGCAACCGATTGCTCCGGATTGTCAGCCACGACCTTGATTCCTGTTCGGTCGGTCACCTGCTCGGCTGGGCCTCCAAGATCGAGGCAGACAACTGGCTTGCCAGCTGCCATCGCCTCGAGACAGACCCAACCGCCAGAATCGTGGAGGCTCGGATGGACCAGCACGTGACAGGCGGCGAGCAGATCGAGAGCATCCGGCCGTGTCCGTTCACCCCATAACCGCACCCGATCGGCCAAGCCCAGTCGCCGGACGAGGTCGGACAAGTTCGCGTGCTCGGGGCCATCCCCCACAATCCAGTACTCTGACTGCGGCACAGCGGCCAATGAGAACGCCTTCAGACCCAGATGAAATCCCTTCCAGTGAAGGAGTCGCCCCATGCTGATGAACCTGAGCGGGGCAGCCGGGGCAGTAGGCATCCTGCTGAACGACTCATAGGCCGCGCGGTCTAATCCCATCGCGCTGAAGATCTCCACGCATCTGGTTCCGATCGCGAGAAGTCGCGCTCTCGTTTCCTGGGTGACCGCCAGTCCCAAGGCAGTTCGTTGCGCCGCTCTGCGCACAGACGGGGCCGCTTCACCGCAGCGTCGTGCCTGGTGCCGGACGAATTCATAGATCTGGCCGCGGCGATCGAAATCACCGCGGAATGCTGCCGGAGCCGTCTCTCCGCCGCCTACTGGCCCCCAGATGAAAGGTGTCGACACATCTGCGAGGGCGGTGGGCGCCCAATACCGTCCAAACGTGACATGCTGCGTCAGATCCAATCGCACATCACGATGGAGATCTTCGATCACCCCACGCGTCAGGCGCTGCCACAGGCGATAGTACACTTCGATACCCACCTGGCCTTTCTTCCAGACGAGCAGCGGCTTGGGCAAGTCGAAATAGACCATCCGAAGCTTCGGCAGAGGAGCGCGCTGCAATTCCGCAGAAATCACCGCTTCGTTCTTTCGTCGGGTAATCGCCCAGACCTGATGACGCCTGGCCACTTCGCGCACGAAATTCCAGCCGATGCCCGGCTCCGAACCCCTCGTGGGATCGCATGAATAGGCGGAGATGCAAATGTGAATGTCTCCCAAGTTCATCCTGTACTCGTGTGCTGACACAGCTCCGCGCAGATCGGGATGATCGGCGCTCTGAGGCTGCTCACACCGCGCTCCGGCGGGAGGTAAGTGCCACGAGGATGTCACTGGCGATATCGCACGGTGGCCGCGTCGCATCAAGGGTCTGAATGTTCGCCACGCGCAGCGACGACCATGCGAGCAGCTCCTGTTCAATCTGCGAGAGGGTCAGTTCCTGCTTACGCTCCCTGATGACATGCGGTGGGGCGGCGAGGTTCACAATCAGGTGTGGACGAGGCAACACACGCAACACCGCACGTGCCAACACATCAGGTCCGTGGAATCTCAGGGCCGCTGGTTGGACGACATACCCGTACATCCAACGGTCTCCAATGACAAGCCAGCTCCGATTGAGTGCGGGTCGAACGGTACTGAGATAACCGACCCAGCATCTTGCCGCGTTTCTGAAGAGGCGGATCCACCCGAGAACAGGCGAGCCGCCCGGCTCCGCTTTCGGCGGCGGTACTGACGCCGGTCCTGGAGAACGAGGAAGCGGGCCACGAAGTGGGGGCAGAAAGTGAAAGTATGCCGCCGGTCCTCCATGGTGGGCGAGCAAGGCACGCGCGACTGTAGTCTTCCCCACTCCATCTGGCCCCACGAGGACGACAAAGCGACCTGACCCATTCGACACGCGCGACGTTGTCATTGATTGGTCTCGGCCTACGCGTTGCGCAGCCCTATCATGGTGCTGGAGCGCAGTCGCTGCTGGTCGGCTATCGGGACGCGAACGGCTTCACGCGAAAGTCTCGGAAGAAGCGCCGTCAACGACCAGAAGGCGAAGCCCAGCGGCCCCGGGTGCAAGGAGGCCTGCGACGTGAATCCCATGAGCAATGCGACGCCGAGCAACCCAACTGCGGCGACTGCGCCTGATTGCCCGCTCGCCACTCTCAACAGGCGGACAGCAAACGCGACCAGCGACGCACAGAACATCACGTACAGTGCGGCTCCGAGAATCCCGCCTCCAACCAGAACCTCGAAAAACGCGGAGTGCGCGTTGCCCAAACCAGGATTGTATTCGGTGGCCAGGACGCGAGACGCCGAGTAATAGCCCAGTCCAGTTATCGGCGCGTCACGCATCACAATGCTGGTCAGATACTGCCAGAGCGGGATGCGATCGCTCATCGTCTCAATGCTCTGGGCATCTCGCAGCAGGTAGTCGGTCGTGGAAGTCGCCACGTCCAACAGGACGACGCTGAGAGCGAGCGCTGCGAGCGGAACGATGAGCGATCGGACGCGAAGCCCTTTTCCGTGGATGACGCCGATCGCCAGGAACGCCAGAAAACCAACATAGGCGCTCCGGGTGCGCGATGCGACGAGCAGGACACCAAACAGGGCGAATGCTCCCAAGAACATGGGCCCACGCAATCGAGGAATGCCGGAGAGACAGAATATCAATCCGATCACCGCCACACTGCCCGTATCAGCGATGTTGCTCCCACGCACACGTGTCTCGAAACCCGTGCCATCAGCCACGAGCTCCGGGGCAAGATAAAGGGCGGCAACTGTCACCAATGCGAGAATGCTCACGCCGATAAAGAGATGTCGGAAGCACTCCTCGGTCCCGAACCGATGGGTGAACACCCAGAGGAAACCGAGCATGACCGCGAACTGTCCAAGAGTGAAAGCCGTCAAGTAGAAGCCCGGGGATTCCCAGAGGGAAAGCGTCAAAGACGCGATAAACAGCGCTCCCATGGCCTGGGCAGGGTTTATAACGGGAAGGACGCCGCGCCGTAGCGCTGAGGAGTACAAGCGCGCCAACATCCAGAGGCCGCCGCAGACCCAAACTCCAATCTGGATCACAGCGACAAGATCAATCTCTCCGTTGAGCGACGCATACGGATCTCGATCCCTGAAGTTGGGAGGCCCGGACATCAGCGCCAGAAACAGGACGCTGTCGAACCAGGTCGGGGTGGGCGCGACGCGAGTCGCTGGAGTCGAAGTCATGGCATGCAGCTGATCGTTCACGTCACCGCCGCTCACCGAAAGTGGCCGCACCGCTCGGGCCCACGGATCTGGCAGTTGGAGTGGTGACTACTGGAGCCGGCGCGCCGAGACTCGCTGCTGATCGATTCAACATCCACGCTCGAACCACGCGCTGAATGTCGTCAGAGATGGCGCTGAGCGGTAGACTCCCGTCCAACACATGTCTGGCTGGCGGTTCGCCTGCTGTTGATCCGTCAGCGTGCCTCGGGCGCACGAGCCGTGAGGATGGAACGTCCTGCTCGCGGTGCCAGCGCGAGTCAGAGTCTGAGTCCAGAACGAAGACGAGGTCTGGTTTAGGAAGCACCCGCGACAATGCGCGCCCCAGCCAAGGCGCTGCCTGATCGGCCGCGCGGGTGTGGTCGGGGACCGCGTCGAAATACGTAAGGTCGAACAGCAGGACATAACCTTTCGCCCTGAGATGCACCCATCGAGTCCAGTAACACACCAGCCAGTCCACCGCCAGAGCCAGGATCCTCCAGGCAGAGCTGACCGGTGGGCGACCTGGTCTCTCGTGCGGATCTGTGACCGGTTCGACGCCTTGTGGCCTCGCGATCAGGTCTGAACGCCAATGGAGTGCCTTGACGTTCCCGTACGGACACGCGCCAAAGCGATGAACCATTTCTGCCGCCAGAGAGGATTTCCGGCTGCGGTCCTGGCCGAGGATCGCAATCCAGGGGACCCGCGGCTGGAATCGAAGTCTGAGTTCCCCAATAACGAAGGCGACAGAGCGCTGGATGGTACGCACCGGTGACCTGAGCCATGCTCGCCACCAGACGGCCAGCCGCAGCGACCACGTCCATCTCGCCGAAATCTCAGCGTGTCCGTCGACAGCGGCCTGCCACAGCCGGAGCCCCAGCTTCTTCCCAACAGCTTCGATCAAGGCCTGCCGAAACGCGCTCCCGTCGACCTCGACAGCCTGACGAATCTCCGCCGCATATCGCTCCTTGAAGAAACCGCCAAACAGGATATTCGTCAACCACGAAACCAGAGCCTCGTGCGCGATCCTCGGCACAGGCCGTTCTCTGGGCGAGAGTCGTCGATTCTCGAGAACCGCTTCGGTCCGTAGATAGCACGCACCGCGCCATTCGATCGTCGGCAGCAGGTCGACGTGTCCCCAATCGTACGAGTAGCCGCTCACATAGGAGGATTTGATAATCCGGACGGGAACACCAAGATGGCGAATCAGAGTGCGTTCGGCGAGCCCCAAGTCCCCCACGAGCAAATCGACATCACCGCCGCGTTGAAGATTCGCGAACAGATCCTCCTCGTTGCGCAGCACGACGTAGTTCGGCAACTCGCCAAGACATCGTGTCAGTGCGGCTTGTGGAACCGAATCGTTCGGTGGCACTAAACCCATTTTTTCACGCGTGTGGTCGGCACTTCACGGGTTGGAATTCCCTTCATTCCGGGCGCGATGCACATCGCCGGCCGTGCCGAGCCTCAACCAGTTTCAGCGTCCGACCTGGGAATGTGTAGGCGATCGCGTGGGTGCCAAACTCGCTCAAGCGCAAGGTGCGGCCGCGAAACATCTCGTATCCGGCTCGTACCACCGCGCCCAGCCCCAGTATGGCGCACATGAGCCGCGCCGTGACCCAGCTGTGTGTAGCAGTCAGGTATTCGACGAGAGCGGACGCTCGGGACCAGGCGAGGCGACGGACATCCGGGACAGCTGAGGAAGTTCCTGGCACGTGGCGAACACGAAGATCCCCTACCACGACCTGCCGGTATCCGTGGTCGCACAGACGCCGCCCAAGATCCATGTCTTCCTGATACAGGAAATACCGCGGCGCGAACCCTCCCAGCTGCCGGAACACATCGGTCAGGATGACCAGACAGGTGCCAGCGATCCATTCCACGTCAAGCACCGCGTTCGTTTCACGTCCAATCCAGATCCCGCGTTCCGGAAGCAAACGAAACAACCCCGTTGCGTGCACCGCTGCACGCAGAGGAGTCGGCAGCCATCCTCCGGATCCAGCGCTTGCGGTTCCATCGGCCTCAACCAAGAGCGGCCCGGCTGAACTGCGCCGCCGATCGCTTGCGATTTCGTCCACCAGCCTGTCCAGGACCGCAACGTCCACCTCCGCGTCGGGATTGACAAATGCAATGAACGGCTGTGAGGCGACGCTCGCCGCCAAATTGCAGGCCGCCCCGAATCCGATATTGCCGCCCGCGTCGATGTAAGTTGTCATGGGTCGCGTGCGAACGAGATCAGTGATGTCTTCATGGTCCGCGGAATTATCGACCACGATCATCGGCGTCGGTGGAGCGATCCTCTGAAGCATGGCCTTCAGCAGCGGCCGACTGCGGTAGGCAACGGTCACGACTACATAAGCCGGCTGACGGCGCCCAGTGTGACCGCGCTCGACGCTCATGTGGCGGAACCCTTCGAACCGTTCGTGCTAGGATTTCGTGATTCGCAATCGAAAAGAAGATGGGATGGAAGCGCGCCATGAAACGCGCGGCGCTTGCTGCCTCGCGAGTGGCGCCCCGCCCCGACCCGGCCACTCGGCGGATCGTCTTCTGCTATCACTCCGTGCATCCCAACCGGGGATTTGCCTCCTCGACTCCAGAGGTCTTCGAGCGCCACGTGCAGTGGCTGAAGGCGCACTGCAACGTGACCACGCTGGCCGACGTCGTGGCCGACCGCAACATTCACAACAGCGGCAGGCCGCTCGTTGCGATCACCTTCGACGACGGGTACGAAGACAATCACTCTCATGCTCTACCGATCCTGTCTAAGCACGGTGTCCGAGCGACATTCTTCATCACTGCCGGATTGGTAGACAGAGATCCCGCGGTCCTCAAGCGACTCCAATGGCTCTGGGGGTGCAGTCCGGACGACGTCGCCCCTCTCGACTGGGGGCAAGTACGCGAGCTCCACGCCAGCGGGATGGACATCGGATCGCACACCTACAGCCATCCAAACCTGGCGCGCCTGTCCGTGGTTGAGGCAGAGCACGAACTGCGCTGGTCCAGGGATGTCATCAGCGACCAACTCGGCGTCACGATTGATCTGTTCGCCTACCCATTCGGCAAGCCGGGCGTGCACTTCACGCGCACGACGACCGACGTGGTTCGCGCACAAGGCTACCGCATGGCGACGGCCGTCACGTTCCGCGGAGTGCGCGACTCCGACTCGGTGTACACGATTCCGAGGTTCTTCACTGATGGTGACGATGTCACCAAGCTCGACGCGAAGATCGCGGGCCTCTACGACGTGATTGGCTGGTGGCAGGATCATGCACCGCTCTCCGTGAAGAGGCTGGTGTCACCGGACGATTTCAGACGCTGACTGCCACGACCCGGGCCACTGGTGATGCGCGCAAAGGGGACCACCATCAGCCCTTCCGCAGATCCGGGTCGAGATCGTGCCGCACCATCCCTGACCATTGCAGCAAGAGTCGCCACACAAACAAGGGATTGTTGATCAAGTACCGGCGCCCCAGGCGGCGGGGCTCGTTTGCCAGGCGGAACAGCCACTCGAGGCCGCTTCGTTGCATCCAGCGCGGCGCCTGCCTCTTCAGGCCGGCGTGGAAATCAAATGCGGCACCAACGCCAATCAGCACCGGCACAGGCAGACGTCCAACGTATCGAGCCATCCACCGTTCCTGCTTCGGAGTACTCAGTCCCACCCAGACGATGTCCGGATGGGCCACGGTAATCCGGTCGATCATCGCCTGTTCCTCGGCCGCGCTGAGTTCGCGAAACGGCGGCGACGAGGTGCCGGCAACCCTCAGTCCTGCGAAGCGCTCCGCGAGCCGTGCCGCCAAACGCTCGGGTACGCCCTCGGCGCCACCAAAGAAGTAATGACGATAGCCTCTTGAAACTGAGGCACGGCAACACGCGAGCATCAGATCGGGACCGTATACTCTTTCGACGTAGCGGTGTCCGTTTAGCCAAGATAGCCAGACGAGTGGCATGCCGTCCGGAGCGACCAGCCCAGCGCGGTTATGGATATCGCGGAGAGCCGGGTCTCTCTGGCTTTCCATAACGCCGTGCACACCAGTGACACAAACGTAACGATTGGCACCGGTCGCAATCCACCCATCGATCTGCGCCAGCGCGTCTGCCATGGTGATGGCGCTGATACCGACCCCGAGCACGTTCACCCGGTCCGGTCGATCACTCCCGAGGGCTGAGACGTCGTGGTGGGTCACTTGGCGCGAAACGTCGTCACCGACTCCGTGCCGCGGCGTCAGTGCCGGCGCCAACCAACGCACTGCGCGCCACTTGCTCCTCTATCCACGTATACGTTCGAGCCAGGCCCTCCTCCAGCGAAATTTGCGGCTCCCAGCCGAGAACCTGGCGCAGCGTGGAGTTGTCGGAGTTTCTTCCGCGTACCCCCTGAGGCCCTGGCACATGCTTCTTGACGATCGAGATGCCCGCCGCGTCAGCCACGAGGTCCGCGAGTCCATTGATCGAAATCAGACGATCCTGGCCAAGATTCAGCGGCTGGTGATAATCGGATCGCATCAGACGGAAGAGGCCCTCGACGCAGTCGTCGATGTAACAGAACGACCGCGTCTGCTCACCGTCTCCCCAGATCTCGACTTCCGGATCGCCCGTCAGCTTCGCCACCGCGACCTTTCGACACATGGCGGCAGGTGCTTTTTCACGACCGCCATCCCACGTTCCTAACGGCCCGAATATGTTGTGGAAGCGAACGGTCCGCGTTTCGATGCCGTAGTCTTCCCGGTAATGTTCGCAAAGTCGCTCTGTAATCAGTTTCTCCCATCCATATGCGTCTTGTGGTGCAGCTGGGTACGCGTGTTCCTCGCGAAGTGGCTCGACGTTCGTATCGACCTGGCGATACTCGGGATAGACACAGGCTGACGACGTGTACAGATAACGACGAACGCCGTTCTCGCGCGCTGCGTCCAGTGTGTGTGTGCTGATCAGAATATTGTTGTGGAGAATCTGCGCGTGATGGGCGGAGATGAAACCCATTCCTCCCATGTCAGCTGCCAGTGCGTAGACTTCTTCGATTCCCGACGTTGCCGCCACACAGTTCTCCCAGCGTCGTAGATCGAGAAGCTGGAATTCGTCCGCAACCGTCGCACCATATTCGGGGCGCTTCAGATCGACTCCCCTTACCCAGTACCCCTGTTCCTTGAGAAACGCGACGAGATGGTGCCCGATGAAACCGCCGGCACCCGTGACGAGCACCCGAATTCCCGAAGTTGAAGAAGACATGCCCAGATCTCCACCCGCTCAGAGGACCCGCTTCAGTGCTCTTTACTCGGCGCCGTTACCGCTTAACACAGCCGGAATCGTCTTTACCAGAATCCGAGCATCCAATACGAGAGACCAATTGTCGATGTATTCGAGATCGAGCTCCACCCAGCGCTCGAAACCAATGTTGCAGCGGCCCTCGACCTGCCACAGACAGGTGATCCCCGGCCGCATGCTGAACCGACGCATGTCCGACGGTCTGGTGATGCGCTCTATATCGCGCCAAGGGAGCGGACGCGGGCCGACAAGGGACATATCGCCGCGCAGAACGTTCCAAAACTGCGGTAATTCATCGATAGACGATTTACGCAACAACCTCCCCACCGGAGTTACGCGCGGGTCGTTCCGAATCTTGAACACCGGTCCGTTCGCCTCGTTTCGCTCCTCGAGCGAGGCCTGGAGCTTCTCAGCATCGGCATACATCGACCGGAACTTGTACATCCGGAACGGCCGCCTGCCAAGGCCGCACCGATTCTGCGGGTACACGATCGGGCCGGGACTCGTGAGCTTGATCGCGACTGCCGCAATCAGCATCAGGGGGGCAAAGAGGACCAAACCCGCTATGGCACCGATGATATCGATCGCGCGCTTGACGACAAGGCGATAGCCGTCCGGCGCCACCTGCATTGCGACGAACGCGCGATCGCCTTGGGCATCGTATCTGGGAAACGCAACGGTGCTCTGGAACATATCGGCGCCATACTTCGCCTGGACCCCGGCGCGCTCGCATACGCTGATGACGTATTGAATCTGGTGATAGCGGGACTTGATAGGGAGCGCGATCACGACTTCGTCAATCACTTCGCGCATCAGCATCTGCTCGAGCTGCGGAAGAGTCGCGATCATCTTCGGGGAAACGTGGTTGTCCGGGAGACCGCCGGTCGGATCATCCACAAATCCGACCACTTCGTATCGATACGACCTGTCAACTTGGATATCTCTGTAGGCGCGCTGCGCCAGATCACCAGTGCCGATGATGAGGGCTCGGCGCGAGTGGCGCTGGCGCGCATGCTCGACCGCCCGTCTGCCGGCTCGTACCAACAAACAGAGGGTGAGCTGCGCCAGCCAGAAATACGGTAGCTGCCACACCGTCACGGTGCCTGTGGCGCTCGTCAACGGAAAGACAAGCGCCAATCCAGATCCAGCGGTTGTGGCAGCTATCAGACGACGAGCCTCGGATCCGAAGTGCCCACAGACACGAGCCTCATAGAGGCCGAAAAGGCGAAAGAGGATCGGCCAGACCGTCGCGAGAAAGATCAGGAGCAGTACATTTTTTACGGTGATGCGCGCCGAAAGGAAGCTGTCCACACCGCCTGGAAGGCTCGAAACGTTCAGGCTTACCCACACAGCCACGATCCCCGCCACGGCCGCAAGGCTGTCGAGACATGCGATGAGGCCCGCGCCGCGGACGAGCGTCGGCTGACTGCGACTCGTCGGCGCACCAAAACGTACCCGTGGGGTTGAATGGGGGATGCTGTCGGAGACAGAAATAGAGGGTAAGGTCTCGTGCATCGTCGGTCGTGTTCAGTTTCAGGTGCGAGGCGAGCGACGAGGGTGCGCTGAAACTGCCGATCGTTCACTCATCCGTTGAACGCAGTGGCGACAGGGCGACCGGGCGACCTGACGCGTGCTGAC
>Ga0209382_10002263_pt1 | contig 28387 bp, 24 predicted proteins | sample SoiMetdeltSBSDD5_FD_187599 | JGI IMG/M metagenome (GOLD analysis project Ga0209382, IMG submission 187599) | Bulk soil microbial communities from a Populus tree surrounding site in Tennessee, USA - Soil MetaG P. deltoides SBSDD5 (SPAdes) (version 2) | ecosystem: Environmental > Terrestrial >... | reverse complement strand
AGATCACCACGTTCAGGAACGAGCCCACGACGAGCCCTAGCACCGCCATCGCGACCACGAGCACGAGCACGAGCAACACCCTAGATCTTGTTCGTTCGCCGCCGGATTGGCGGTGCTTATCGTCAGCAATGTGACAGTGGCGGCGGCCCGGTCGAGGCACCTGGCGGCTCGGGATTGTCCGCCAAGGCCCGCCTGGGGCAGACTCGGCGACGTGCGTCCCCCGCAGATTCTCGATGGACGTTACCGCCTGCGCGAGGTGCTCGGCGTAGGCGGCATGTCGGTCGTATGGAAAGCAACGGACGACGTGCTCAACCGCGCCGTAGCGGTGAAGATCCTCGCGGGCGACCTCGCGCTCGACCCGGAGGCACGGGCCGCCGTGCTGGCCGAGGCACAGGCGGTCGCCAAGCTGCCGCACCCCAACATCTGCACCGTTTACGACTACGGGGAGTCATTGCAGGCCGACGGCCACCTGGTTCCGTACGTCGTCATGGAGCTTCTCACCGGCCCGTCGCTGGCGGATCGCCTCAAGGAGGGGCCGCTGGCGCCACAGGAAGCCCTCAGGGTCGCCGTGGAGGTAGCGACCGGCCTGGCCGCGGCCCACGCACACGGCGTCGTACACCGGGACATCAAGCCGGGCAACGTCATCCTCACGTCGACCGGAGCCAAAGTCATCGACTTCGGGATCGCCGCCATCGCCGGCGCGCCGGATGCGTGGGGGCCTGATGGCCGCCTCGTCGCCACCCTGTCCTACGTGGCACCCGAACGGCTCGCGGGCGGCACCGTTCTGCCTGCGTCGGACATGTTCAGCTGGGGCGTCCTGCTGTACATCCTGCTCACCGGCACGCTGCCCTGGCCGGCCTGGGCTACGCTCGCGAACCGGCAGTCCGCGGCCGCGCCCCTCCCGATCCTGCCAGGCATCCCCGAAAAGATCGGTGACCTGTACATGAGCTGCCTGGCCGGGAACCCGGACGACCGACCGACGGCGGCTGCCGCGGCCGCTGTACTCCAGGTTGCGCTCACGGTCCGGACGCCGCAGCCAAGTGACGTCGTACCGCGGGGCGGACTGCCGGACGACAACACTCAGTCGGTGAGCCTCGGCGCGATCGCCGACGCCGACCGACGGCGACGCCGCCGACGGGCGGTGGCGCTCGCGGCCGGCCTCGTCGCGATCCTGGCGGCCGGCGCCTTCGCCTTCATCGACAGCGCCGGCAAGGGTCAGGGGCCCACGCCGTCGCAGACGACCGCACCGGCCGGCAAGGGCTTCGCCGGGTCTGCCGCTCCGGGCGATCCGAACGCATCGCCCACGGGCGCGCTCCCCGGTGACGAACCCGTTGTCACGACACCGGGCCGGGAAGTCCCGGTGCCGGGTGTCGCAGCTACGGGCGGAGGGACCACACCGGTCGCCGAACCCGCCACGTCGTTCAGGACCAGGGGCGGAAGTGTCGTCGTGGTCTGCGACACGTACGGCCCTCGCGCGACAAGCGTCGTGCCGGCGTCCGGCTACTATCCCAACCAGGTTTTCCTGATCTTCGCGACCGTGGTCTTCTTCACCAAGCCAGCCGATGGTGGGAGCCCGGGCATCACCTACCGGCTGATCATCAAGTGCTCCAGCAGCGGCGTGCCGACCGTCACCGTGGCGTCCTATATCGGCGACCAACCCGTGACACCCGCCCCGACGAGCACGTGAGCCTGTATACGAGATTGTTCGCCCGAATCTAACCAGCGGCCCGCTGCCCGTCGCCGTTTCACGTGACTGCGGGCCCGCTGTGGCCGGGCCCTAGCGTCAGCAACGAGCGGCGCACCGCGCCCGCCGGCGGTGGGCGTATCGGCCCCGCGACGTCGTTGTAGTAGGGCACGTCGTCCCACGCGAGTAGCCAACATCATGAACCCGTCAGGCGTGCCCGCCCGGATCCTGGACGCCTGGAAGGGGACGGACGTGGTGGAACTGAGTACGATGCCCGCGCTGCTGCTTGCCCTGGCGGTCATCGTCCTGCTGGCACGGCTGCTCGGTGCACTTGCCCGGCGGCTCGGTCAGCCGCCGGTGATCGGCGAGATCCTCGGCGGCATCCTCCTGGGACCAACCCTGTTCGGCGGCGCGATCACCCGGGTTCTCTTCCCGACCGACGTACGGTCGATCCTCACCACGCTGGCCAACGTCGGCGTCGTCGTGTTCATGTTCCTGGTCGGCCTCGAGCTGGACCGTGGACTACTGCGCGGACAGGGGCGCATCGCCGTCACGCTGTCGCTCAGCGCCATGGTGGTGCCGTTCGCACTGGGGTCGCTGCTCGCCCTGTACCTCTTCGACCACCACCCCACCCCCCACCGGCTCGCGTTCGTGCTGTTCCTCGGTACCGCGATGGCGGTCACCGCGTTCCCCGTGCTGGCACGGATCCTGACCGACAAAGGGCTGATCGACACGCCGATCGGCGGGCTGGCGTTGGCGTGCGCCTCAGTGGACGACGTCATGGCGTGGTCGCTGCTGGCCGTCGTGGTGGCACTCGCCGGCGCGGGTACCGTGCCCTGGAGCGTCCTGCTCGTGGTGCCGTTCGCGGCCGCTCTGCTGCTCGTGGTTCGCCCCGCGCTAGCCCGGCTGGCCGCGCGCGGCCCGACCAGTGCGGGCGGCAGGGCGGGGGGCCCGCTCGCCGCGGCCGCCGTTCTGGTCGCAGTATCGGCCGGGCTGTGGCTGTCCGCTGAGGCGACGGACCGGATGGGTCTGCACCTCATCTTCGGCGCCTTCCTGTTCGGCGTCGCCATGCCCCGCGACGGCGCGGTGGTGCTGCGGGAGAAGGCCCTGCCATGGATCCGCCAGATCTGTGCGGTGGTGCTGCTCCCGGTGTTCTTCATGGTCGCTGGCATCAAGGTCGACCTGTCCTCGATGAGCGGTACCGCTCTGGGGGAGCTGGGCCTGGTTTTGCTTGTCGCGATCGTGGGCAAGTTCGCTGGCGCGTTCGTCGGCGCGCGGCTCAACGGGGTGCGGGTCCGGCACTCCACCGTGCTGGCCATTCTCATCAACACCAGGGGCCTGACCGAGCTGGTCGTCCTGACCGTCGGCCTTCAGTTAGCCGTCCTGGACACCCAGCTGTACTCGCTCATGGTGGTTATGGCGCTGGTCACGACGGCCATGGCGGGCGTGCTACTGCCGGTTGTGTACCCCGAGCGCAGGGTCCGCGAGGATCGGGCGGCCGCCCACGCCGTTCTCACCCGTTCGTGATCCAAGTGTCTCTCGTCGGTCATGCGGTCGACGTGGGGCTGCCTGGCGGCGCGAGGATGTGGCCGAGCAGGGCGGCCCGGGTCAGCTCGGCCTTGTTCCCGACGCCGAGTTTCGCCCGGATGCGCTTGACGTACGTGTCGACGGTGTGCCGGCTGATGCCGAGTCGCGTGGCGATCTGTCCGTGGGTTAGTCCGCTGGAGATCTGGCGCAGCACCTGCTCCTCGCGTTCGGACAGGTGGTAGTTCGGCGGTTCGCTCTGGACACCGGCGTGGTGGTGCCCGTCGTTGCGGTCGACCACCTGCAGCGGGGTGCCGGAGGTAACGGTGCGGATAGCGTTGACGATGCAGTCGCCGGTCACGGTCTTGCTCACTACTCCCGCAGCACCGGCGTACAGGTAGGCGTCGCTGTCTACGTCGTCGGTGAGGACGAGTACGGCGGTGCACCTGGCGGTCTCGCTGATGTGTTCGAGTTGCTCAGGCTCGGTCAACGCGTCCGCGTCGATAATGACCGCGTCGGCCAGCCATGACGGTTCCTCGTCGAACGAGTTTCGGATCGCGACGACCTTGATTCCGGCGTCGCTGAGTGTCTGGGTGAGACCCAAGAGGAAAATCGGCGAACTGACAAGAATATCGACCCGGATCACCATGCCCTCCGTGTATCGCGTTACGGACGTCGAGCATCACGCCGCATTTACGCGGCGGCCCGCGGAATCCCCGAACGGAGGTAATACTCCGTGAGTCATTGATCGCTAACCTCACGGCCGGCGGGTCGCGGCCGGCAAGGGCGATGACCTGTCCCCGCCAGCCGGGGTCGTACGCGACGATCAGCGTCCGGTGCATGCCAGGAATAGTTGGACCCGGCGGTCCAGTGGCGCTGAAGGATTCCTCGACGCCTCTCGTCGACCGGCCGTGGACTGGGGGTCGAGCTGCGCGGCCGACACTTCCGACATGGCAGGCCAGTGCCCGCGGTACCCGTTCCAGTGGCCGTCCCAGGTGGACCAGCCGGCCGAGTTCGCCGTCGTCCACGCCCGGCCGGCGCTTCCCGTCGTGCTACCCAGTGGAGACCGGGCCTGGCTCGTGACCCGCTACCACGACGTCCGGGCGCTGCTCACCGACCCGCGGATCAGCAAGAACCGCAACCGGCCCGACATGGCCCGGATGACCCCTCCCGCGGGCGGGCCGACCAAGCATTTCGCCAACCAGGTCGAGATGGATCCGCCGGGTCACCCGCGCATGCGCCGGCTCGTCGCGAAGGCGTTCACCGCCGCCCGCGTGGAGAAGCTGCGTCCTCGGGTACGGGAGATCGTGGCCGAGCTTCTGTCCACTATGGAGGCTCAGGGCGGGCCGGTCGATCTGAGCGCCGCCTTCGCCCACCCGTTGAGTATCCGGGTCATCTGCGAGCTGCTCGGCGTACCGGTCGAGGAGCAGACCCAGTTTGCGTCGCTGAGGGAACCACCGTGGGCGTACATGGCGGAGCTGATCGAACGCAAGCGGCGTGCGCCGAGCGACGACCTCATCAGCGCGCTCATCGAGGTCACCGACGCCGCCGACGGCCGGCTCAGCGAGGCCGAGCTGCACTGGTGGAGCACGGTGCTGCTGCTGGCCGGGTACGAAACGTCGGCCCACCAGATGCTCAGCGCGGTCGTCATGCTGCTGTCGCATCCTCGTCAGTTGGCGAGGCTGCGCGAGTGTCCCGCGCTACTCGAGTCCGCGGTCGAGGAGCTGTTGCGCCACCAGGTCGTGGGCACCTCGCTGTCGATGCTGCGCTACGTCACCGCCGACATCGAGGTCGGCGGCGTGACGATCCCGGCCGGCGCCAGCGTCGTGCCGTCGCTGGAGTGCGCCAACCACGACCCGGCGGTGTTCCCCAACCCGATGGAGCTGGACCTGGCCCGGTCCGGTCCGCAACAGCTCACCTTCAGCTTCGGGCGACACTTCTGCGTCGGCGCGCCGTTGGCCCGCTTGGAGCTCCAGATCGGTCTCGAAGGACTGCTGACCCGCTTCCCGAACCTGCGTCTCGCCGCCCCGCTCGACCGCCTGTGCCGGCGCGAAGACCCGTTCACCCAGGGCTTTGCTGGCGTTCCCGTCAACTGGTGAACCTCCTGGGAATCCATCGACCCGCCCATCGTGTCCGCGCAAAAGGGGACTTCTTGGCTGGCGATACCCGGGCTAACGATGATTGGTGTGCGCGAGTTCGCCCTGGGCCAATGCACCACGGCGGTGATGAGTAAGGCCGACATGAGATCAGCCCGCCGTGGGTGCCGAGATGCTCGGCGGTAACTCCGCCGTGGAGCGGGGCGGGCCGGCGGCCGGTCGGGTCGCGCTCGTCACCGATGGCAACCGCGGCCTGGGCCTACGTATCGTCCGAGCGCTGGCCGAACGCGGCCTGCGGGTGGTGCTGGCCAGCCGGTTGGTGGAGCACGGTTGGGAGGCGGTCGAGCTGCTCGGCGACCTCGCGAACCGCGTCGCCGCCGTACGCCAGCTCGACATCTCGGATCCGGCGAGCATCGCGCGGCTGGCGCTGTGGCTGCGCCAGAGGCTGGGGCGGTGCGACGTGCTCGTGAACAACCTAGTCGTGCCGCTGGCGGACGACCGCCTCGCCTTGCGGGCCGACCTGAGCGTCGTGCGGCATGCGCTGGAATCCAACCTGCTCGGCACCTGGCGGCTGACCCAGGCGATCGCGGCCGTTATGCGCGGTCACCGGTACGGCCGGATCGTGAACGTCGCCGGCGACCGAACCGGCATGGGCGCGGCGTGCCGAGGCCGTCCGGCGTACAGCGTCTCCGCGAGGGCTTTCGTCTCGCTGACTCAGATCCTGGCCGCCGAACTCGCCGAGGACGGCATCCTGGTCAACGCTTGCTGCGCCGGGCACCTGGCGTCCGCCGACACGCCGGTGCGGCTGGCGACCCTGCCCGACGGCGGTCCCACCGGCGGCTGGTACCGGGACGGGGCGTTACCCGGCAGGTGAGACCGGCGCCCGCCGCCGATGCCGCGTCGCCGGTTCACGTGACTGTGCTGGTACGGCCGGCGCTGCCTACGGTCGATCGGACGGTCGTGAGCGCTGCCCTGCACGGTCGGAGGGAAAGCCGTCTGGAGGTCGCGAGGAGCGACGTGCCGCGCTGGTTGCGCGGCACCGCGACTCCGCGAGCGCGCGCTAGGCCAACTCCTGGTGGGAGGAGTCGATCTCATGAACCCGTTCGTCATGAACCTGTTCGACGATCCGGACGGTCAGGTGCTGATCAATGACGACGAGCAGCCCTCGTTGTGGCCGAGCTGGCTGACGGTGTCGGCCGGCTGGCGGGTCGTGCACGCCGAGGACATCCTGGCCGGCGCCCGGGCGGCCGCGGTGGCCGGACAACTGGCACGGCCGGTGCCCTCGACTCGGGACGACACCGACTCCCCGCTCGCCACCACATGACCAGCCCGGTGGTGGTGGTTCGGTGTGGAGGCGGTCCGGCTGGCGTTCGACGTGGCCGTCGGCCGCCAGCCGGTGATACCGGCGCGCCGCCTACTGCGGTCGGTGTGTGGTCAGAAGTCGAAGATGTAGAGGCCGTAGTTGCGGTCGCTGACCAGGACGTAGGTCTTTTCGCCGATTTTGTGGGTCACGACGCCGGCGAAGTCGACGCCGGGTTCGCGGTAGGCGCCGACCTCCCGCAGGCCGTTCGGGCCGTAGTTGAGTACCCGCAATCCGCCTTCGTAGAAGGTGGCGTACACCAACTGGCGATCGGGGTCGATCGCCACGTGGGACGCCGAGAGGTTACCGAAGCCGAATGCGAACTTCGGGTCCTGTGACTCGGGGATGGCGTACGTGTCGATCTGGGTCATCGAGCCGGTGCCGGCGCGGTCCGGGATGTTCGTCTTGAACAGCCGCAGGTAGCCCCAACCGTCGAACACCGCGGTGACGTCGGTGGCGGAGACGGTGGGCATGGCCGGCGTGGGGGTGGTGCCGGCCGTCTCGGCGGTCACGCCGGGCACCCCGAGCAGTTGCAGACCGGTGAGGCGGTTGACGAACATCAACGGAATCGGTCCCTTGGCCCCCAAGGGAAACTGCTGAAGCGCGTCCGGCCCCTGGTGGTTGAAGATGATGCCCGCGTCATAGCCGGCCGCGACGATGGTGTTCAGCTTCTCCTGGAACGAGCATCCTTCGGCCGACCCGCCGGTCAGGATCGAGACGTCCCGCTCGACGAGCGCGATCCCGCGACCGGGCGGCACCGTCCCCGGGCAGCCGAAGCCGACGAAGGTCGGCGTACCGGAGATCGTGGTGTCGGCGTCGACCGGTGCCGTATCCGGGCTCGCTGTCGCGATGTACTGCGTGCCGGCGTGCGGACCCGAGGTGATCGTGCCGAGCAGGCGATACGGAGCGAAGTCCTCGTCGGCGCCGATCAGGTACTCGCCGTCGGGTGAGAGGTCGGCATGTTCGGCGTTGCCCTCCGGCGAGATCTGCTGCCCGCGCTTCGCCCGTTCCTCGTCGAACTCGGCGTACTCGCTGCGGGCGATCAACGCCACGTTGCCCGGCGTCGGGTCGGTCACGTCCAGCAGCACGTACCCGCCGTCCCAATAGGTGGCGGTCATGACGTACCGGTCGCCGACCCGGCGCACCTTGACGGCGTGCCCGAACACCGAGGTCAGACCCTTCGAGGCGTCCCCGGTGACGTTGAACGGCGCCACCCTCAAATCGAGGGCGTTGACCATCACCGGGTTACCGGGGTCGGTGATGTCCATGATGACGATGTCGGTGGTGGTCTTGACGGTGACGAGGCCGACGTAGCTGCGGCCGGTGACGCTGCTGGTCCAGGGGAACGTGTAGTACACCTCCACGGCCTGGTCCACGGCCTCGCCATCTACACCCGTGTAGTCGCCGGCGTGGGCCGCCAACAGCTGGGGGTGCTCCGGGTCGGAAATGTTCCAGATATTGATGCCGCCCCGCTGGCGCGGCCCGGTCGGGTCCGGCGCATGGGCCTGGGCGTAGATCTCGTTCGGGTGGATGAACAGCGCACCACGGAAGTACTCGTTGTCGATCTCGATCACGCTCGGACCCTCGCCGACGTAATTACCCGCCGTGGTCTCCATGAACGCGCTCGGCACCTCGACGGGCGCCTTCGGATCGCCGATGTCGATGACGTACGCGCCGGTCCGCTCACACGTCGGCTCCCGATACGCCGTCAGAAACGCGTAGTCGCCGTACGCCGCCACGTCCGCGATGTGACGCGCCAGGCCCGCCCCCGACGGGTTGGTGACCTGGGCCCTACCCACCAGACTCACCCCATACGAGACAGACGGCAGGGTGCCGGTCATGCGTACCTCCTCATGCGTACCGTCTCGACAGAAAGAGGACGTCGACCCATCGGCGACAGGCCGGTGTCGAACTTACCGGAGCGGCCCGACGGCCCGATGTCACATAAAGCGGGGATGGCAACACCCACTCGGGATCATCTCTCTGAATGGCACCCGATCGAATACGAACAGAAACAAATGTCCCCGGAAGAGGGGACCGGCGTGTTCCGGATGCGTGCTGCTAGCGTTTGGCCCGTTGTCAATGACAATAAAGAATACCTGGGGCGAGGGCAAGATAGGTAACCGGAAGTAGACGCGATCGGGGCTGCGTTGTGATCCGAATCGATGTTCTTGTCAGCTCACCAATTTTTCTCCTCGGACTCACCCAAACATTTACCAACGCGGGGATAAAAGTCATCTCAACAAGAGTCTCGCCCGAAGAAGAGCCGTCCTGGCTGGCTGATGCCGTTATCATCGATGTCGATGCGCTTATCCTACCGCATCACCTCGACTACGTCACCGAGACCGCGAAGTCCACCGCCGTATTGATTCTCGGTAACGGCACCGATACCGATGTCGCAACCTATTTGCGCGCCGGCGCCGCCGGCGTCATTAGTAAGCGCGAAACCGGCGAAAGCATCGTCGCCGCTGTCCACACCGTGACCTGCGGCACTCCGTTACAACACGACCACCAGTACAACGCCGCACCGGCCAGCAGCGAACCCGCCGATTCGCCCAACCACCAGCTGTCCAGACGCGAAGAACAGGTGCTTCGCCAAATCTCCCGCGGACTCACCCATATGCAGATTGCCACGCGCCTCGGCATCAGCCCGCACACCGTGGACACGTACGTCAAACGCATCCGCGCCAAGCTAGGCGTCGGCAACAAGGCCGAACTGACCCGGGCTGCTCTTCTCGGCCGACTGATCACGACGACGCCAACTGTGCCTACCGCATAGCCGGTCCATGGCCGCGGCCCGGGCTATCTCTGGTCGCCGTACGGGGTCATCTGGAAGCTGACGAACCGCCAGCCGCTGTGGTCGTCGCGGCGCAGGATCTGGGTGGCCACGCCCGCGAGCGTGCGTTCACCGCCGTCGGGCGTACGTACCAGATTGGTGAGCGGCCCGGTGACGACCGCGACGTCGCCGATGAGCCGGATGAGCAGCTCGCCCCGGGTGATGTCTAGGTAGGGACGACGGTTGGCGGTGTGTTCCAGGAGCTGCGTTTTGGTGTGGGTGATGCCGTGCGCGTGTGTGTGCACGAGTGTGTCGTCGAAGAGCTCGTCGAGCGTGTCCAGGTCCACGTCGACGAGCGCTCGCTGCCGGCGCTGCTCGATGGCGTGTAGTTCAGTGATCATCTGCTCGTCGGCTGGATGAACGGTAGTGCTCATGCGGGCTCCCGATGGGAGATCTGGCTCGATTGCATTCCGCGGCCATTCTCTGACATCTCAGGATCGGCTGCCGGTCGCGCCAATCGGGGACATGAACGACCACATTGGAGCGTCGGGCCGTTCCGTCGCCGGTTCACGTGACTGCGCTGCTGCGGGCGGCGTTGCCTATGGTCGCGACGTACGTCCGCACGCTCCTCGGATGGCGTTGGTCACCACGTTGATGCGCACCGTGGCTGGAAAGGAGTCGATGTCGTGAACCCGTTCGACGACCTGGAGGGTCGTTTCCTGGTGCTCGTCAACGACGAGGAGCAGCACTCGCTGTGGCCGAGCCGCCGGGCGGTACCGGCCGGCTGGCGGATCGTGCATGGCGAGGACAGCCGACAGGCGTGCCTGGACTACGTCGAGCACCACTGGACCGACCTGCGTCCGCTCAGCGCCCGCTGAGCGTCTGCCGCTGGATCCCCACCGCCCGTCGAGAAGGGGCAGCCCGTGCTTGCGATTTCCGATTTCCTGGAGGAACTGCGCTTGGCCGGCGTCCAGCTGTGGCTGCAGGACGGCAGGTTGCGATACCGGCCGGCCGGCGCTCTCGACGGCGAGCGGTTGGCGGTGCTGCGCGAGCGGCGCGACGAGGTGATCTCTGCGATGCGCGCCGACCCGGTACCGGTGGCCCGGCCGGACACCATCCCGCTGTCCGAGCATCAGCAGGGCATGTGGTTCCTGGATCAGATGGGCCTGCTGGGGCCGGCGTACAACCAGACGTATGTGCACCGCATCACTGGTGATCTGGACGTGGCGGCGCTGCGGTCGGCGATCACGGAGATCATGCGGCGGCACGAGATCCTGCGGACCGCGTTTCCCGCGCGCGACGGGATCGGCGTACAGGTGGTGGAGCCGGCCGGCGATCCCCGCTTCACCTTCCTGGATATGTCCGGCCTTTCCGCCGCCGAGCATGACCGCTGGTTGGACGAGCGGATTCGGATGTACGCCGAGTACCGGTTCGACATTTCCGTGGCGCGCAACTTCTGTACCGAGCTGATCCGCTTCGGCCCGGCCGAGCACGTGCTGATTTTCCGCGCGTACCACCTGGTGATCGACGGGTCCTCGTTCGCGATCCTCTTCCACGAGCTGCGCACACTCTACGCGGCCTACCGGAGCGGGACCCCGTCCCCGCTGCCCGAGCTGACCATGCAGTACGCCGACTACGCGCTGTGGCAGCAGGGCCGGGACGGCGCCGAGGCGAAGCGGCACCTGGACTACTGGAAGGAGCGGCTGGCCGGCGCGCCGCACACCTTCGACCTGCCGACCGACCGGCCCCGGCCGGCCGTCGCCGAACTCGCCGGCGACCTTGTCGAGATACCGGTGCCCGCCGAGGTGGCCGACGGGCTGCGCCGGTTGGCCCGGCGGGAGGAAGCCACGCTGTTCATGGTGCTGCTGGCGGCCTTCCACACGCTGCTGTACCGGTGGAGTGGGCAAACCGACGTCAGCATCGGGATGATCGCCGACGGGCGGGCGCGCCCGGACGTCGAGGCCAACATCGGCCACTTCGTCAACCCGGTCGTGCTGCGCGCCGACCTGGCCGGGCAGCCGACCTTCGCCGGGCTGCTCGGCCAGCTCCGGCCCCGGCTGCTCGAGGCCCTGGAACACCGGCACGTGCCCTTCGACCGGCTGGTGGCCGAGCTCCGGCCGCAACGGGACCTGGCGGTACAGCCGCTGTTCCAGGTGCTGTTCACCTATCTGCTGACCGAGGAGTTCGACCTACTCGACGGGCTGACCGTCACGCCGATCGAGGCGGCCGGACACAAGGCGATGTTCGACCTCACACTGGGCGCCTCGGAGACCGCGGCGGGGGAGCTGAGCGTCGGGATCGACTACCAGACCGCGCTGTTCGACCGGGCCACCATAGAACGCCTGGCCGGCTATCTGGTCACGCTGCTGGCCGGGGTGGTCGCCGCGCCCGACGTGTCGATCGATGACCTACCCCTGATGTCCGCCGCGCAGCGGCACGAGGTGCTCGAGGTCTGGAACGACACGGCCCACCCGTTCGACCACGGCCACTGCCTGCACCAGCTGATCGAGCGGCAGGTCGCCGCCACGCCGGCTGCCATCGCGGTGGTGTTCGACGGCCGGGCGCTGACCTACCGCGAGCTGGACGAGCGGGCGAACGCCCTGGCCTGGCACCTGCGCGAGCTGGGCGTCGGCCCGGACGAACGGGTCGGCATCGCGCTGCACCGCTCGCTCGACCTGGTGGTCGCCAACCTGGCGGTGCTCAAGGCCGGTGGGGCCTGTGTCCCGATCGACCCGACCTACCCGATCGCCCGCCAGCAGCTGATCGCCGAGGACGCGGCGCTGCGGCTGCTGATCCGCCCGACCGCCAACGAGGACGGAGCCACCGAGCCGGCGCCGGTGCTGGCGTTCGACGCGTTCGGCACGCCGGCCAGCGCCTCCAACCCGCCGAACCTGGCCGATCCGGCCAACATCGCCTGGGTGCTCTACACCTCCGGCTCCACCGGCCGGCCCAAGGGCGTGGCCATGTCACACCGGGCCTTGCACAACCAGGTGCAGTGGCAGCAGCGCCAGGGCCCCGGCGGCCGCGGGCGGACGCTGCAGTGGGCCGCGCTCAGCTTCGACATCTTCTACCAGGAGTTGGTGACCACGCTGTCGGTCGGCGACACGCTCGTGCTGGTCAGCGAGGAGGTCCGGCACGACTTCGAGCGGTTGCTCGACGTCATCGACGAACAGCGGATCGAGCGGATCTTCATGCCGTTCGTGGCCCTGCGGGGGCTCGCCGAGCTGGCCGTGCGCCTCGACCGGATCCCGCGGTCGCTGCATGCGGTGCTCACGGCCGGCGAGCAGCTCCAGGCCACCCCGGCGATCCGGGCCTTCTTCGAACAGATGCCGGGCTGCACGCTGTACAACCAGTACGGACCGATCGAGGTGCACCTGGGCACCTCCCACCAGCTCGACCACAACCCCGCGGACTGGCCGGCGCTGCCACCGATCGGCCGGCCCTTCGACAACGTGCGGACGTACGTGCTCGACGCCGAGCTGCGGCCGGTGCCGCCCGGGGTGGCCGGCGAGCTGTTCATCAGCGGCATCGCGCTGGCCCGCGGCTACCTGGGCCGCCCGGAGATGACGGCGGAGCGGTTCCTGCCCGACCCGTTCGGGAAGGGCGCGCGGATGTACCGCACCGGCGACCGGGCCCGCTGGAACGCCCACGGCCAGCTGGAGTTCATCGGCCGGTTCGACGACCAGGTGAAGATCCGTGGATTCCGGGTCGAGGTCGCCGAGATCGAGGCGGTCCTCACCGGCTGTCCCGGGGTACGGGAATGCGCCGTCGCCGCCCACCGGTACGGCGTCGGCGACCGGCGCCTGGTCGCCTACGTCGTGCCTGTCGCGGACGCCCCGCCGGCCGCCACCGAGCTACGCGCCTTCCTGGCTGCCCGCCTGCCGGACTACATGGTGCCAGCCGCCTACCAGACGGTGACGGAGCTGCCGCGTACGCCCAGCGGGAAGCTGAGCCGGCGGCTGCTGCCGCGGCCGGACGAGGAGGCCGAGTGGGCCGGGGCGGCCGAGTACGAGCCCCCGAGCACGCCACTGGAGGAGCACATCGCCGCGATCTGGGCCGAGGTGTTGACCGTGCCCCGGGTCGGCCGGCGGGACAACTTCTTCGAGCTGGGCGGCCACTCGCTGCTGGCGGTCGCCGTCGTCACCCGGCTCACCGAGGTCACCGGGCGGACGGTCACCTTGCGTACCCTCTTCGAGGCGCCGACCGTGGCCGACCTCGCCGGCCGCCTGAGCGACGCCGAGCCGTGATGACCGGGTCCTACCGGCATCCGTCCGCGTACTGCCTGGCCTGCCCGATCCGGCGGTTCCGGGTGGGCACGTTCGACGTCGAGGACCGGCCGAAGTCCTCGACCCGCTTCGACTGGGAGACGGGGGTCCGCACCAAACCGGAGTCGGGCATCCCGGTCTGCGTGCACCCGGACCGGATCGGATTGCCGCCGGGGGCGTACGCGAGTGCCGGCACGCCACTGCCGTACCTGCGGCAGCTCTGGTTGAGGATCCGGCTGGCCGTAGCGAGCGGTGCCTGGCCCCGCTGACCGGCGGCGCGCGGGCCGTGCCTAGCCGGCCACCTGGTCGACGTCCTCGAGCCCGATGGCGAACTGGATCCAGGCGGCCGCGCAGGACCGGGCCAGCGAGCCGAGGTTGAGCCGACTGTGCGGCGGGATGCGGCGCAACGAGAGCGGGAACTCGTCGGGCACAAGCACCCGCGGACCGAGCCAGCGCAGCAGCATCCGGCCGGACTCGGTGTAGCGCAGGGATGGATCCCGCTGGATGGTGTCGAGCAGCGACCGCAGCTCGTCGGAGGGATCGGCCTCCGGCAGCTTCACAGTCATCAGCCGGTTCACCGTGCGGTCCGTGCGCTCCGGCCGGGTGCGCCGATCCAGTACCGGGTCCTCGCCGGCCCGCAGGCGCGCCCGGACACTCCGCGCGGTCTCCACCGAGATGCCGGCGTCCTGCGCGATCCGGCGCAGTGTCGCGTCCGGGTGGAGGGCGATCAGCTCGGCCGCGGCCTGCCGCCCGGCCGCCCCGTTGATCGGCCGGACCCGGCCGTCCCGGCCGATCCGCGCCTCTACCGGCGAGCTGTCGATCTCGCGGCGCAGCGATCCGACGGTCTTCGCGGCCAGCCCGGCGGTGAAGGCGACGGCCCGGTCGGACAGCCGCGGGTGGGTACGGATGATCCGGGCCGCCGCCGCTCGCCGGTCGGCGATCGTGAGGGGCATGCCGTGCGACACGTTGAGCCGGACGGCGAGCAGGAACGCCTCGTTGTCGTCGCCGTCGAACAGCTTGGCGGAGATCTCCGGCTCGCCGCGCAGCCGGGCGGCGGTGAGCCGGTGCATGCCGTCGATGACGCGCATCGTCCCGCGATGGACCACGATCGGTGGCAGGTCCGCCTCCACCTGCGCCAGCGATCTCGCGTGCGCCATGTCCACGCCCGCGGACCGCGGCGAGTCGGCCTCGCGGATGTCGGAGATCGGCAGCCGCACGACGGCGCTGTCCCAGGCGGAGGCGGGTTCGACTGGGTATCGGGAGGTGTCGACCAGCACTAGATAAGCCTCGTTCCTTGTCACGGCCACGGTTGTCGAGCGAGGACACACGTCTTCGATCATCCTGACCGCGCGGCCGGACGTACGGGACTCACCTGTTTAGGGGTCAACACCTCACTCAGCGGGCGTGCGCAGGAATCCCAGGCGGCGTACCTCCTCCACACCGTCGGCCAGCGGGACCGGATCGCCGCCGAGGGCCAGCGTGGCAAGGAACTCGCGGCGCGGTACCGGTCCGGCCCCGAGCCGCTGGCTCGGCTCGCTGTCCCACTCGACGTCCAGCAGCGTCACGCCGGTGCCGGCCAGCCGTTGCTCCATGTCGAGCAGCGCCACCTTCGACGCGTCGGTCCGCCGGTGGAAGCAGGTGTCCAGGGCGAACACCGTGCCGGTGCCGACACCGATGACGCCCCCCACCAGCTCGTCGCCCTCCCACACCTCGACGCTGTGGGCCCAGCCCAGCTTGTGCAGTTCCACCATGCACTCGCACAGCTCGTCGGTCAGCCACTCGGGAGTGCGATCCCGCCGGCACTCGGCGAGCACCTGATCGAAGCCCTGGTTCGCGGTGGTGATCCATCGCAGCCGGTTGCGCAACAGCCTCATCAGGTTGCGTGGCTTGGTCAAACCCCCGTACGGGATGACCGGTCGGGGGTCCGGGGACCACCAGGTCAACGCGTACGGATCGGGCAACGGCGAGTCGAGCACAACGGTCGTCCCGGCGGCCACCGAGTCCTCGTACAGGAAGTGATTCACCTCGATTTCGGCCGCTGATGCCGCCGGCATGGGGAAGGTGCCGTGCCGGTAGCCGCCGATGACGGTGGCCGGCTCGATCCGGCCACCGATCGCGACCGGCAGGTCGGCCGGGGCACTATCCAACGCAAGTCCGTCCCAGACGCATCCTTCGCAGCGAAACACATGCGGATTGTCGCCTCGGACCAGCGATTGACGGGAGCCCTCCGATGACCGTACCCACGACAACGGGCACCTTCGGCGCCACGGCGCGATGGCTGCGCTGGCCACGCCCGTGCCACGACCCGTCGGCCCGCCTGGTGTGCCTGCCCCACGGCGGCGGCACGGCCAGCAGTTACGCCACCTGGCCCGGCCGGCTGCCGGCCCGGGTCGAGCTGATCGCCGTGCAGTACCCCGGCCGGCAGGACCGGCTGGCCGAGCCCTTCGCACGGTCCATCTCGGAGATCGCCGACGCGCTCGTCCCGGCACTCGCGCCCTACGCCGACCGGCCGCTGTACCTGTTCGGGCACAGCATGGGCGCCCTCGTCGCCTACGAGGTCGCGATCCGGCTGGAGGCCGGCGCCGGGCCGGATCCGGCGGGCCTGTTCGTCTCCGGCCAGCTCGCCCCGCACCGGTCCATGCCACTGTCGGAACAGCTCGACGACGCCACCGTCGAGGCGGAGGCCCGGGCGTCCGGCTGGAGCGATCCGATGGTGTTCGACCATCCGGAACTGCGCGAGCTCGTGCTGCCGGCCCTGCTGGCCGACGTCCGGGCGGTGCTGTCCTATCACCGCGGCGATCCGGTTCGGCTGCGGTGCCCGATCGTCGCCTACGCGGGTTCCGGCGACCCCGGCGATGTACCGGCCGAGCTGGCCGCCTGGGGTGCGCTGACCTCCGGCCGGGCCGCCTGGCGGCGGTTCGACGGCGACCACTTCTACCTCCAGGCCCGGGAGGCCGAGCTGGTTGCCGACATCGTGGCCCGGATGTGTGATGTCTGACTGGGGAGAGTCGTCAGTTGGACGCCTGTAGCGAAAGGAAGGACCTTGGGCGATTCGGATCTCGCCGAGCGGTACCGCTTCGCGCCGGACATCCTCGCCGCCGTCCGGGCGGCGTCCCGACCGGACAACCGGCACGGCCCGCTCGAGGCCGTCGAGCATCGGGTCTACGGGATCTACCGATCCCTACCCTCGCGGCGGGACCAGGCCGATACCGCGCTCGTCGGCGTCGGAGCATGACCGGCACGGTGGTCGTGGTCTACACGGCCGGCGGCGCCACCCCGATCGAGCTGGCCGCCGACGCCGAGGACTACGACCTGCTGTTCGCCGCACACGTCGGTGACCTGTCGAACGGGTTACCCGAACTGCTGGCGGCGGTCGGCGATTTCGTCGACGTGACCGACGAGGCGGCCGGAGCCGCCGTACTCGCGGCCCGCCGGCCGGTGGGCATCGTGGCGTTCTCCGATCAGGACCTGCCGCTGGCCGCGCGGCTGGCCTCCCGGCTCGGCCTGCGGTACCACTCGGAGAGCGCGGTGCTCGCCGCCACCGACAAGTACGTCCAGCGGCAGGTGTTGCGCGAGGCGGGGCTGCGGGTGCCGCGGTTCTGCCGGCTCGACCGGCCCGACCAGGTGGTGGACGCCCTAGCCGCGGTGGGCACGCCGGCGGTGCTCAAGCCGGCCCGGGGCGCGTCCAGTCGGCACACGTATCGCCTGGACAGCCTCGAGGACGCGCTGCGGTACGCCACGGACGCCTTCGCCGCCGGCGACGTCGACCGGTTCGTGGTCGAGGAGATGCTGGTCGGCTGCCCCTCGGTCGCCGGCCCCGACCTCGGCGACTACGTGTCCGTCGAGACGCTGCTGTGGCGGGGCACGGTCGTCTACCAGATGCTCACCTCGCGGCTGCCGCTGACGGAACCCTTCCGGGAGAGCGGCTTCTTCGTACCCGGCCGGCTGCCGGCGGCGGTACAGGCGGAGGCCTACCGGCTCGCCGAGGCGGCCGGCCGGGCGATCGGCATCGAGGACGGCTGGACCCACATCGAGCTGAAGCTGACCGCCGACGGGCCCGCGGTGATCGAGGTGAACGCCCGGCTCGGCGGCTTCGTGGCCACGATGCTCTACCGGTCGTACGGCGTGGAAGCGGTCCGGCTCGCGTTCGACGTGGCCGTCGGCCAACGCCCGGTGGTACCGATGGGCGCGACCTCCGCGGTCGCCTTCTGCTACCAGATCCTGCCCCCGGTCGGCGACTGGCGGCTCGCCTCCTGGGGCGGCTTGGCCGGCCTCACGGAACGCTCGGACATCCTCTCGATCGTCCTCACCGCCGCACCCGGCGACCGGGTCGACTGGCGAGAGGGCACCCAGGGCGCGCTCGGTCTCATCGAGGGCGTGGTGGAGCGACCGGAGGCGGTGGTCACCGCGGTCCGCGCGATCGAGCGGACGATCGCCGACCAAGTGGTTTTCAGCCCGGCGTGATCGACACGCGCGGCGGCGCCGGCGCGCCCTGACGCGCCGGCCGCCGTTACCGCGCCGGCGTCAATCGGCCGAGTTCTGCCAGTAGCTCTGGCGACCCCGCGACCAGGACCGGCGCATCGGATCACGCACGACCCGAGCCACCAGGCCGGCCGGGATCACGAGCAGGACGTAGGCGATCGTGAGCAGGGCTCTACGCATCAGGGATCCTTTCGGTACGGGAGGCGGGTGCGGTCAGTCGAGGGGCACCTCGGTACGCCAGTCCAGCTCCTCTTTCCACTCGGGCTGATCGGACTTCTGCAACAGGAATCCGCCGAGCGCGAGCATGTCGATGTTGGTCCGCATGAAGCAGGTGTAGGCCTCGTGCGGCGTGTTCACGATCGGTTCGCCGCGGACATTGAACGACGTGTTCACCACGACGCTGCTGCCGATCTCCTGCTTCAGCGCGAGGAGCAGATCGTGGTACGGGGGGTTGTCCCGGTGGCGGACGGTCTGCACCCGTGCGGAGTAGTCCACGTGCGTGACCGCCGGGATCAACGACCGGTGCACCTTGAGCAGATCGAGACCGGTGAGGTCGGAATCCGCCTCGACGGCGAGGCGAGCCGCCTCGGCGACCGGCGCGACCACGAGCATGTACGGGCTGTCCTGCGGAAGGTCGAAGTAGTCCTTCGCGTCGTCGGCGAGTACCGACGGCGCGAATGGACGGAACGACTCCCGGAACTTGATCTTCAGGTTCATCACCGACTGGGTCTGCGGATCGCGCGGGTCGCCGAGGATCGACCGCGCGCCGAGGGCACGCGGGCCGAACTCCAACCGGCCCTGGAACCAGCCCACGACCTTCCCCGCCGCGATCGCCTTCGCGACCTCGGCGGCCATCTCCGCCGGCTCGAGTCGGCGGTACGGGATCCCGCCCGCCGTCAGGTATGCGGCGATCTGGTCGTCGCTGTACGCGGGTCCCAGTAGCGATCCGGACATCGCGTCGAATCCGGTGCCGACGTGGGCGCGCTCGGCGCCCCGGTCGATCGCGACCGCGAGTGCCGCGCCCAACGCACCGCCGGCGTCGCCCGCTGCGGGCTGGACCCAGATCTCGTCGAAGAGGGAGTTGGCGATGATCTTTCCGTTGGCGACGCAGTTCAGGGCAACACCGCCGGCCATGCACAGCCGTGACTCGCCGGTCAGCGCGCGGGCGGTCCGGGCGAGCCTGAGTACGGCCTCCTCGGTCACCAGCTGCACGGACGCGGCCAGGTCGAACTCGCGCCGGGTCAGCTCTCCCTCGGGCTCCCGGCGCGGACCGCCGAACAGCTTCTCGAAGCCGCGACCGGTCATCACCTGGCCGCGCATGAACTCGAAGTAGCGCATGTTCAGGCGGAACGAGCCATCCGGCTTGATGTCGATGAGCCGCTCGCGGATCAGGTCGGCGTACCGGGGCTCGCCGTAGGGCGCGAGGCCCATCAGCTTGTACTCACCGGAGTCGACCTTGAATCCGCAGAAGTAGGTGAAGGCCGAGTAGAGCAGGCCGAGCGAGTGCGGGAACCGGATCTCGACCAACGGCTTCAGCCGGGTGCCCTGCCCGTGCCAGATCGTGGTGGTCGCCCACTCGCCGACGCCGTCGATGCACAGCACGGCGGCCGACTCGTACGGGCTGGCGAGGAACGCCGACGCCGCATGCGACTCGTGGTGCCGCCGACAGGTGATCTCCGGTACGGGGCCCAGCGCCAGTCCCTCGAGCTCGCGGCGGATGACATCGTGGATCCGCCGCTTCGACGTCCACCAGCCGGGCAGGGTGTCCCGGAACGAGGCCAGCCCGAACGGGACCGCGCCCAGGTATGTCGCCAGGACGCGGCGGAACTTCAGCGCCGAGTCCTCGTAGTAGGCGACCGCCGACACGTCCGCCAGCGTGGCACCGACCTCACCGAGCGTGTACGCGACCGCGCGGGCCGGGAAAGCCGAATCGTGGCGGCGGCGGGTGAAGCGCTCCTCCTGTGCCGCCGCGACGGGTCGGCCGTCGCAGACGAGCGCCGCCGCACTGTCGTGGTAGTAGGCGGAGATGCCCAGGACTAGATCAGACATACGATCATCTCTCGAGTTGTGCTCGGCGGGCCCCTTTACGTGCCAAGAGTCCGGATGGCGGGTTCAGCGATCGGTATCCGGCCCGGATCCGGTCCCATGCGTCCGCGCGAGCTGTCGGCGTCTGCTGGGCCAGGTAGTCGTCGATGGCGTCGGCCGCCCAGGCGGAGTGCCCGGTCGCGACGTTGTCGATGGTGTTGTGGATGTCGACGAACGCCGTGGAGAAGCCGTGCTTCTTTAGCGCCTGCCGGCCGCGGCGATAGTTGCCGCCGACACCTGACAACTCCATCGCCAGGTTCAGGCCGAGAATTTCCGCCTCGAACGTGCGCGGAAACCGGCCGATCGCCAGCCAGTAGACCGGCGTTTCGAACGACCGGTCCCGGAATCCGGGCCAGGCCGCGAACTCCGGCGACCGAGTCGGTGGGAGATCGATGCCCATCTCCCGCAACATGGCACGGTAGATCAGCGGATGGTTCAGGCTCAGGTCGCCGTTCCCGAGTTCGTCCCAGTAGATGTCGAACAGGAAGTGCCCGCGCTCGGAGGAGGCGAGCTGATAGTCGGTATAACCGGCCAGCCAGGAACCGTCGATCAGGGTGAGCGGCGCCAGTTGCAGGGTCGAATCGATCAGGTCGGCGCGGTCCGGCAAGGGATCGCCCAGGCCGTTGTGGAACTCGGTGTCGTGTTGGTCGTGCTGGTCGAGCAGCCAAGGCCGCAGGCCGTCCACCGGTTGCTCGACCGGTAGTGACTGGGCGGACGGCTCTATGTCGCGGCGGCACCTGGCGAGCCGCCTTTCCACGTATCGCTGCGCGTACCGGCGGGTCGCGGGCGTGATCGTGCGCCGCAACAGGTACGTGTACGCCTGCCGTAGGTCCGCGGGAGCATCTCTGTCGTCATCGCGGCTGTCCGGGGCCGGCCGGAGCATGATCCGCCGGGGCTGATGGGCGTGCGGCCGCCACTCTGCCCGCTGCCCGGGATCCGCCGGCAATGCGTCGATCCATCGCTTGATCGTGTCCAGGTCGTTGTCCGGGAACACTCGGAACATCGGGCCCTTCTCCGACACCAGCGCGCCGGTCAAGCGGCTGGCCTCGGACCTGCCCGGCCGGACGAGGCGACTGTTCGCCAGCGTGGTCAGGAACGGGATCGGGTCGGTGCGCGCCTCGGCGAGCCACTCCTTCAGCGGCCGGCCCTGCACGCTGAACCGGTCGTGATAGGCGGATGCCTCTCTGGCCCGGGACCGCACCAGCTCCGCCATCTCGAAAGCCGGGTCGCGAGCGGCGTCCAGCTCCTGGTACACCTCGTCGCACCAACGTCGCAGCGCGCCGAACGCCCAGGCGAAGCCGCGCTCGATCGCGGTCGCGCCGGCCGTACCGGCTGATTCGACGAACGCGGCCGCCACGGCCCGAGCATCCTCGACCGCCGGCGGCCCGTCCGGCGTGCGCGCGCGGCTCGGATCCAGCGCGTCCCAGCCGATCGCGTGCGGAAGCCGGGTCCGAACGCCGTCGAGCGGCGGGAGCATGCCGGCCTCACGCAGGCAAAGATCAAGACCGATGATCTCGCCCCGGTATGTGTCCGGGCGCCGGCTCATCGTCAACGCGACGGCCGGTAGGTAGAAGGACTGGTCGGCGATTCGCCGGTCCTGCGCCAGTTGGCTCGCCGGATGCGCATGCACGGCCACCCGGAGGTGTTGCATGAGCGAGAGGTAGGCGCTCCCTCGCGACGCCCGCGGATGCCCGACGCCGACGTCGCCCGCGAACAGGGCGAGCACCCGCATGGTGACCGCTTCCTCGGCGTTGCCCGGCTCGCTCATCCATTGCAGCCAGGCACCGGACACCGAGGCCAGGGGTGCACACGCGAGTGTCGCCCGGCGGACGAGTACGTCGGCACAGCCCTCGCGTTCCGCGGTGGCGAAGAGGGCGGCGAAGCGTGAACGTTGCGTGGCGGCCCACGCCGAGACCGATGGGTCGAGACCCAGCGATGCCGGCGGAGCGGACTCATCGAGCGTGGTGGTCAGCGATACCCGCGGGCCGCAATCCTCGCGGTTCAGCTCAGCGACGATCGCGGACCGCAGCGCGTCGGGCAGCGGCGTGCTCTCCGGGTCGCACGCCCGCGCGAACACCGTCCGCACCGACAACGCCGCGGGATCGTCGTCGACCGCCTGGTCAGAACATCGGGTAAATGGACGCATCGCGCTTCTTCCTCTTCTTACGTCGAAAAAGCTTGGCGACTGCTTTGCGCAGAAAGGCCATGGTGCCCTCACCTCCCCTAGCCGGCGGGCGTCAACAACTCGCTCTGCCGCACCACGATAGGGACCTCCTTCGCCAGCAGACCTCGAAGATCATCGACTGCCAGACTCCAGGTCCACGTCTGCTGCCAAGAAAAACTAACGCCACGCCGAAGCGGTGCCGCGTCCCGTAAAACGGCTCCGCACGGCCATCGGCCCGGTGGCACCGGCCTACGGCCAGGAAAGGCAGAAGGTGTGGCCGGCCGCCGCGTCGCCGGTTCAGGTGACTGCGCTGGTCCGGCCGGCGTTGCCTACGTTCGATCGGACGCGCGTGGAGGTGAATCGTGACAAACACCAGGTACGCCCCGGATTTGGTTTTCGAACGGCAGATCGGTTCGGCCGCGCCGCGGGAATTCGCCGAGCCGCCATCGGGCGCGAGTGGATTCGGCAACGTCTTCACCGATCACATGGTCACCATCCGCTACCGGCCCGATGAGCAATGGCACGGCGCGAGGGTGGAGCGGTTCGGGTCGATGACGGTGTCGCCGGCGGCGGCCGTGCTTCACTACGGCCAGGCGATCTTCGAGGGGCTCAAGGCGTACCGCGCGCCGGACGACCGCGTCCTGCTGTTCCGACCGGACGCGAACGCCGCGCGGTTCCGGCGGTCGGCCCGCCGCCTGGCCATGCCCGAAATTCCCAGTGAGCTATTCATCCGGGCCGTGGAGCAGCTGGTCGCCGCCGATCGGCGATGGGTGCCATCGACCGACGGAGGCAGCCTCTACGTGCGTCCCTTCATGGTCGCCACCGAGCCCTTCCTGGGCATGCGCCCGGCCGAGGAGTACCTCTTCTGCGTCATCGCCTCCCCGGTCGGCGGGGTCTTTGCCGGTGGGCCGGGCGCCATCTCGGTGGACGTCTCCCACGACTACGCGCGGGCGGCGCCGGGCGGTACGGGCTCCGCCAAGTGCGGCGGCAACTACGCCGCGGCACTGCCCGCACTGCGCCGCGCCGTCTCGTCGGGGTACGACCAGGTGGTGTTCCTGGACGCCGCGCGGCACCGCTACGTGGAGGAGCTCGGCGGCATGAACATCTTCTTCGTCTTCCACGACGGCCGAATCGCGACCCCGCCGCTGCTCGACACGGTTCTCGCCGGCGTGACCAGAGACTCGGTCATCACGCTGGCCGAGGAGGCCGGTCATCGGGTGGTCGAGGCCCCGTACACGGTCGAGCAGTGGCGGGATGACGCGGCCACCGGTCAGCTCCGCGAGGTGTTCGCCTGCGGGACCGCCGCGACGATCGTCGGGATCGATCGCGTTCGGTACCTCGACGAGGAGTTCACCGTCGGAGACGGTGGCGTCGGCCCGATCACCGCGGGGTTGCGGACCCGGCTGCTCGATCTGCAGTACGGACGCGCTACCGACGTCCATAACTGGATTCGGGTCCTCCCATGACCGGCGCCGGGTGTGTTCGATCGACGGTGTCCCGTAAACGGCCCGCGCCGCGCCGGCGCTCGTCGAACCGCGGCGAGAGGCGCCCGACGTAACCGCCATCCCCGCTTTGTGTGACATCGGGCCGTCGGACCGCTCCGGTAGCCCCCGCCCGGTGGCTTCGAGGCCTTCGCTGGAGTGGCGAGAAAGGGGTGCGGATGCCCTACTTGCGGATCGGCGACGCCGACCTGTACGCGGAAGTCGCCGGGGACGGTGATCCGGTCCTGCTGCTGCACGGCGGCTTCTGCTCGCTCGAGTCGCTGCGGGCCCAGTTCGACGCGCTCGCGGGCGGCTACCGCGTGTTCGCCTTCGAGCGTCCCGGGCACGGCCGTTCGGCCGACGTGGACGGGGAGTACGGGTACGGGCGCAGTGTCGCCGACACCCTCGCCTACCTCGACGCCGTCGGCCTCGAATCGGCGCACGTCGTCGGCTACAGCGATGGCGGGATCATCGGGCTGCTGCTGGCGCTCGGCCATCCGGAGCGGGTGCGATCACTGGTCGCCATCAGCGCGAACCTCGATCAGTCGGCGTTCACGACCAGCCCGGAGGCGGAAGCCGCCACCGTGCTCGTTGAGTCGAAAGAGAACAAACCCAAGTCGGAACCGGATGCCGAACGGCTGCAATACGAGCGTCTCTCGCCGGACGGCCCGGGGCACCTGCATGCTGTCCTGACCAAGCTTTTCCGGCTGTGGGCGAACGAGCCACGGATCGACCCGGGGGACCTGGCCCGGATCACCGCGCCCGTGCTGGTGATGTCGGGCGACCGCGACACGGTCCGCCCCGACCACAGCCTGCTCATCGCCGCGTCCATTCCCGGCGCGCAGCTGTGCATCGTCCCAGGGACGACGCACGGCCTCATCGGCGAGCGGCCCGAACTCGTCAGCCTGCTCATCCAGCAGTTCCTGGCGGCTGGGCAGGCGCGAGCGCGGCGCAGCAGCCAGACGAAGTAGGGGGCGCCGACAACGCCGATCGCGATCACGCTGACGGCGGCCAGGATGGCTCAGCGAACCGGCTGTCCCAGTTGAAGCCTGCCCGGCTGGACGACCTCGGCGTAGGTGCCGAAGCAGGCCGCGCGCCCCAGCCCGCCCACTGGGATGCGGTAGTGCCGGGCCAGGGCGGTCAGTACCGAGCGGTCGGGCGGCAGTTCGGCATGCCTGAGCCCGGGAACAACGCAACGCGGGGTGGGCATGGTCACGCGAAGTACGACCTCACCTATGCGCAGCTCCTGCCCTAGCTCGGGATCTTGCGGGGCATCAACGACCAGGTTCGGGCGAAACCGCACCGCGGCTACGTCAGCACGTCCCATCCGTTGGCGCAGCAGGGAAAGCGCACCGGTGGTCACAATGTGCACGGCGCCGACCTCCATCGCGGTGACCGTCTCCTGACCCGGCAGCACACCATCCATCCACTCAGGCAGCATGCCGACCTCATCGGGCAGCCTCCGGTGCAGCCTGGCGTCGGGCGGGATGTCTCGGCTCAACCGCATCGGGCGGCCCAGGTAGTCGCTGAGTGCCGCGTCGGCATCCGCAGACCCGGCGCGCACCGCTGTGCCATCCACCTCCACAATCAGCATCGGATCTGGCACGTCGTCCTGCAGTCGGGTACCGACATCGAGCAGGCGGCCCCACCGCGCTGGATGTTTGGCGCTACCCACGGTCCCATCCACGCGGTCGATGCAGGCCCAGATCCGATCGCCGCGCAGACCACCGGGCTCGACATCAACCGCCTCGAGCGCCTCACCCCGAGCACTCTTGAGCGGATAGCGCCGAAGCGCGGTAACCGTCTGCATCGCAACAACCTCGAAGATCATCGACTGCCAGACTCCGGGTCCACGTCTGCTGCCAAGAAAAACTAACGCCACGCCGAAGCGGTGCCGCGTCCCGTAAAACGGGCTCCGCACGACCATCGGCCCGGTGGCACCGGCCTACGGCCAGGAAAGGCAGAAGGTGTGGCCCGCCGGATCCGCATAGAACCCGCACGCTGTACTACCCATTGACGCAGGCGGGACGGATCCGCAACGCTGTTTCGATGCCTGCTGTGTACGCCCACAGTGACCAGTTCCGTGGTGCCCGCATCCACCTATGCGATCTTGCCGGCCTCGAGATTCGCGATTGCGAGGTCAGCGGCCTGAAGATCGTGGACTGCTCTGGGGGCGACGTCTACCTCGGTGGCGCCTTCGAACGTGTCGTTGTCAAAGACGTCGACGTGACTGCCTACGTCGAAGCCGAGCTCGACCGGCAGCATCCCACGCGGGTGCTGGCGCGTGACGCCGCGTCCTCCGTCGACTACCGGGCTGCTTGGGATGCCATCGAGACGCAATGGGAGGCGACGCTCGACCGCGCCAGGCTCCTGCCCGAGGCCAAGCTGCACGAGCAGGTCGACGGCGAGTGGTCGTTCGTCGAGACCCAACGGCACCTGCTGATGGCCGGCGATGCCTGGCTTGGTAATGCTGTGCTCGAGGAGGATGCGCCGTATCACCCGTTGGGCCTTCCTCACGGCGGGATGCCGCCCGACGCAGTGGCGAAGCTCGGGCTCACCGTCGAAGCCACCCCGAAGCTCGACGAGGTACTCGCGCCGCGGCTCGCTCGTATGGCCACGATGCGGCGTGTCGTCGACGGGCTCACCGAGGCCGAGCTCGATCGGGTGTGTGGTCGCAAGCCGGCGGACCCATATCCAGACCAGGAGTACCTCGTGCGCCGCTGCCTCAAGGTGGTGCTCAAGGAAGAGGCCGAGCATCACCGTTACGCGGTACGCGACCTCGCCGTGCTCGAGGCCGGTACCTGAACCGGGTGAAGGCGCCCGCCGAGCAGGAGCGCTGATCGGTCGGGCGACTTCCAGCCGCAGTGCTGCTGCTACTCCCGGCTCCTCAGCTCCCGTCCCTGGCAGTTGGCAGACTGCGGGTCGCCCGCTGCGGCGTCGAGGTGTTCGGCTATGCGTGGAGCTGGCCGTACCGCGACCACGACGCCTTCCGGGAGACACGTCGCGGTCGCCGGCATCTTGCAGCCCAACGATGCGTCGGTGGCACTGCACCGCCGGTTCGGCTTCACCGATATTTGCCGCACGCCGGGTTCGGGAGGGGAAACGAACCGGCGGCAAGGCCGACACCGCGTCCGGAGGTGTACCTCACTCGGGGTGTCATTCAGAGGTGCCCCCAAAAGGTTGCCGGCCGTGATGGTATGCCTGCCACCATCCCCGATTTGCGCGACATCTCGCGGTCGGGCCGCCCCCGTAGCATCGGCGAAGAGCGGTGCCCCCGGGTCATGGCACCGGCCAGTCGCTGATGGATCGGTCATCTTCTGTTCGGACGGGACGCGTTGCTGAGGAGGTACGCATGGTCGGCACGGATGTGGTCAATGTCGACCGGCGCGGGCTTGACGAGACACAGCTTCCGTCCGTCTCGTATGGGGTGACGCTGGTGGGTAAGGCCCGGGTCACCAACCCGTCGGGTGCGGGCCTCGCGCGTCACATCGCGGACGTGGCCGCGTACGGCGACTACGCGTTCCTCACGGTGTACCGGGAGCCGACGTGTGAGCGGACCGGCGCCTACGTCATCAACATCAGCGACCCGAAGGCGCCCTTCGAGGTCGAGAGCGCGTTCATCGAGACCACGGCGGGCAACTACGCCGGCGAGGGTCCGTGCGTGATCGAGATCGACAACGAGTACTTCAGTGGTGCGCTGTTCATCCACCCCAACGAAATCTATGCCAAGGCCGATGCGCCGGACCCGACCGGGCCGCGCCAGCGGGGTGGCATCAACATCTGGGACGTTTCCGACCCGGAGAATGCCCAGCTCCTCGCCGCCCACGCCGGCGACTACACGGACCCGGATGACGAGCCGGTGGACCAAGCCCTGGCGGCGTACTACACCTGCGCCTGGACGGACAGCTCCACCAGCCGCACCTACGTCAGTTTCGTCACCGACAAGCCCACCACCGACATCGTCATCATGGATATCACCGATCCCCGTAATCCGGTGATGGTCAACGCCCTCGACCTGAGGGTGGCCCCGTTCCATGTGACCGGGGACCCTTCGAGGAGCCTCGTCTCGGTGTTCGGGCACGCCGTCGACGTGCGCCGGGTCGGCGACCGGTACGTCATGAACGCGACGTACTGGGACGGCGGGTACGTGCTGCTGGACGTGACCGACCCGACGCCGGGCAACGTGGCGTTGATCGCCCGCAGCGAGTACGCCGAGTTCGACGAGGAGCGGGCCAAGCGCGGGCAACAGATTTCGCCGGAGGGCAACGCCGAACATTGCGACCTCTCGCCCGACGGCGAGTACCTGGTGGGCGCCGACGAGAGCATCGAATCCTATCGCCTGCTCGGCACGATCACGTCGGGTCCGCACGCGGGCACGGAGTACATCGCGGCCTGGAGCCCGGGTACGGCATCGGTCGATGCCGACAACCCCATCTCCGGTACGCCGACCTTCGTCGGCTTCGGCTGCCC
>Ga0209382_10002261_pt1 | contig 28417 bp, 18 predicted proteins | sample SoiMetdeltSBSDD5_FD_187599 | JGI IMG/M metagenome (GOLD analysis project Ga0209382, IMG submission 187599) | Bulk soil microbial communities from a Populus tree surrounding site in Tennessee, USA - Soil MetaG P. deltoides SBSDD5 (SPAdes) (version 2) | ecosystem: Environmental > Terrestrial >... | reverse complement strand
GCAACGCAACCTGTTCAACCGCCTGATCGGCATCCTGTATCACTGCCTGCAAACCGGGCAGGCCTACGACGAGCAGAAGGCCTTCCAGACCAGCCCAACGGTCGCCCTCGCGGCCGCTGCTTGACAAGTAGCTGCGTGGGAGGTCTCTCCGCGCTGTTGGGTCAGCTCGCCACCGACAGCCCGACCAGCAGCGACGGCGAGACACCATGATCGACACGATGGTCGATGAGGCGATCGCCGAGCTGGCCCCGCTGGTCGGGGTGCGGGCGGCGTGCCGGGCGACTGGGCGGCCGCAGGCCAACCACTACCGGCGGCACCGCCAGTCGTCGAAGCCGCCCCGGCCGCCTCGGCAGCGCCGACCGCAGCCGCGGGCGCTGAGCACGGCCGAGCGGGACACCGTGCGGGCGGTGCTCAACAGCGAGGGCTTCGCGGACAAGGCACCGGCCACGGTCTACCACGAGCTGCTCGACGAAGGCACCTACCTGGCGTCGGTGTCCACCATGTACCGGATCCTGCGTGCGCACGACGAGGTGCACGAACGGCGCCGCCAGGCCACCCACCCCGCGAGGGTCAAGCCTGAACTGGTTGCCACGAAGCCGAACGAGGTCTGGAGTTGGGATATCACCAAGCTGCTCGGGCCGGCCAAGTGGACCTACTACTACCTCTATGTGATCTTGGATGTCTACAGCCGGTACGTCGTCGGCTGGATGCTGGCCGACCGGGAGTCCGCCGTGCTGGCCGAGAAGCTCCTCGCGGACACCATCGTCAAGCAGCAGGTCGACCGGGACACGTTGACCATCCACGCCGACAACGGCTCCTCCATGGCCAGTAAGCCGGTGGCGTTCCTGCTGGCCGACCTGGGCGTGACCAAGAGCCACTCCCGGCCGCACTGCTCCAACGACTGCGTATAGCGAGGCCCAGTTCCGCACGCTGAAGTACCGGCCCGACTTCCCCGACCGGTTCACCAGCCTCGGCGAGGCGCGGGCGTTCTGCCAGCAGTTCTTCAGCTGGTACAACCACGACCACCGGCACTCCGGCATCGCCTGGCACACCCCGCACAACGTCCACTATGGACATGTCGAGGTCGTCCAGGCCAAGCGTGCCGACGTGCTGGCCGCCGCGTACGCCCGAAACCCGGAACGGGTTCGTGCGCAAGCACCCCGAACCAGCTGCCCTGCCCACCGCCGCCTGGATCAACAAACCGGCCGAGCGGGACCAGAACACGGAGGCCTACGACTCAAAGATTCCTTGAGAACGTTGCCTCAAAGATCTTGAGTGCGCCACGAACGAGGAAGGTGAGGTCGATGTAGGTAGACCCCACTGGATGCGGTGCTGTGTAGGAGATGAAGGTTGTGGCCCTTCGGCGTCGCCCTGCGGGGGGAGGCGTCAAACCACCTCAAGCTGCGTTGGCTGAAGACCGTCGTGGTGAGCGTTGAGGAAAAGGCGCACGTGATGCGTCAGGTGGGGACCGGGAAGGCGAGCGCAAGCGAACCGCTGACGACGTGTCGATATTTGTAGCTGACATCGAAACCGGGGCACTCAAGAAGTCCCGGGATGAGCCTGGCGGGTGCCCGTCTATTGGTCAGGCGGTGTCCGGCATGGAGGCGGCGCGAGCCCGGTCTGCAGCTCCTACATGGAACGTGGGAAGGCGGGTGCCGACACTGTCGCTCTCGCACCGGTTGGTGCGGGACCGCGAGAGGGAGCGCGCCGAGCAGCAGAAACTGCGAGGCGCTGAGTACCGTCGCGGCACGCGCTGGCGGACCGGCTCGTAGTAGCGCTGAGGTGCCCGGAAACGGGCGCGGAGCCAAGGGGCCGGCTCATCGATGAACTGTTCGCGCGAACAACCGGACGTTCTCCGGGAGGAAGCGGGTGGACATGTCAGGTCCGCACGACAAGCCCTTCGACATTCCCAAGCGGTTGGTGTGGGAGGCGTACAAGCGAGTCAAGGCGAACAAGGGTGCCGCCGGTGTGGACGGGTGCTCGATCGAGGACTTCGAGAAGGATCTGAAGAACAACCTGTACAAGATCTGGAACCGGATGTCTTCGGGTACCTATTTCCCGCCGCCGGTCAGGGCCGTGGAGATCGCGAAGTCCGGGGGAGGTACCCGAACACTCGGGGTGCCTACCGTGGCCGATCGCATCGCCCAGACGGTGGTCGCGCTCGCACTGGAGGCCCGCACGGAGGCCATCTTTCACGAGGACTCCTACGGGTACCGGCCGGGCCGGTCGGCGTTGCAGGCGTTGGCGAGGTGCCGGATGCGGTGTTGGAAGAAGGACTGGGTTCTAGATCTTGATGTTCAGAAGTTCTTCGACTCCGTTGATCACGATCTCATGGTCAAGGCGGTGGCGGCGAACACCGACCAGCGTTGGGTGGTGCTGTATGTCAAGCGGTGGCTGGTCGCACCGCTGGCGCTGCCTGACGGAACCCTGCAGGCGCGGGATCGGGGGACTCCACAAGGGTCTGCCGTCTCGCCCGTGATCGCTAACCTGTTCATGCACTACGCGTTCGACCTGTTCCTGGCCCGGGAGTTCCCGACGGTGCAGTTCGAGCGGTACTGCGACGACGCGGTGGTGCACTGTGCAACCGAGCGGCAGGCCCAGGCCGTGTGGGCGGCGCTGGCCGAGCGGATGGAATCGGTCGGGCTGCGGCTGCATCCCGACAAGACCAGGATCGTGTACTGCAAGGACAGCAGACGTCGTAGCCCGTACGAGCACACGTCATTTCGGTTCCTCGGCTACACCTTCCGCGCTCGCAAGGCCCGCAACGCCGACGGCAGGTTCTACATGGGCTTTCTGCCCGCGGTCAGCCGGGAGGCGCTCAAGGAGATGGGCCAGCAGGTCCGCTCCTGGCGGCTGCATCTACGCACCGGACTCAACTTGGGCGAGCTCGCCGAATGGATCAACCCGATCGTGGCGGGCTGGATGAACTACTTCGGCCGGTTCTACCAGTCGGAGCTCCATCAACTCCTACGACGCATCAACACCTACCTGATGCGCTGGGCGCGCAAGAAGTACCGAAGGCTGCGCTCCTTCAAACGGTTTAGGGCGTGGTGGACCGGGCTCCTCGATCGAGAACCCGGCCTATTTAAGCACTGGACCTCGGCGCGCGAGATCGAGTGGACTCGATGAGAAGAGCGGAGTGACGGGAGACTGTCACGCTCCGTTCCGTAGGAGCCCCGGGGCGAAATTCCCCGGGGCCACCCGACCACGCGCCGCGCCGATGTCGCCGTCGCCATCCGGGATGAGCCGCACACCGAACCAGACCTTGCCAGCCCAACGCCGGTGCCGGGCGAGCGTTCGGATGGGCTCGTCGCCCTTCGCGAGGTTGGCCGGGTCGATGGTGGTCACCGAGCAGCGGTCGCACTGTTCGGAGACGCGGAACGGCACATCGCCGATGCGGACCCGTTTCCACTCGTCCTCGGCGAACGGCGGGCAGCCGTCGACCACGACGTTGGAGCGGAACCGCACCATGTCCAGCGGCGCCGTCGCCGGCTCGCCGCGTTGGGCGGATTCGGCGGTGACCCACTGGTCCAGCAGCCGGAGCGATGAGGCCGACGTGAGTAGCAGCGGGCCGACGTCGGCGAGGCTCAACATGTCGCCCTGCCGACCACCGTGCGCGGTCGACATCCGACGCCGGGTCGGATCGTCCAGCCAGACCAATCGCGCTGGTTTCCCGAGGACGATCGACAGCCAGGCATGCGCCGCCGGCTCTGCGACAACCAGGTGGTCGAGGCGGGCGAACCTGTTGCCGGCGGTCCGTTCGGCCGCGGCCCCGGGTCGGGTGACCGGCAGCGCCGGGGCGCCCGGTGCGGTCAGCATGAGACCTCCGTCCGGCGTTGGCGTTGCGGTGATCTTCATGATCGATGTGCAGTTCTTCGCCCGGATCTTCTCGCCGCGGTCGTCGACGACCGCCCAACGGCGGTCGTCGACGAGCCCCCACGGCGCGATCCTTGCGGTTGTCCGGGAGATCGGGCGAGTGGACTTCACCGGATAGACCATGATCCGGGTAACGACGGCTATCGGGGATGCACTGGCGTCGCTCATCACCGCTACCCCGCCCTCGTCTCATTTGCTGTCCACAGGGTCGCCACGGTCTCGCGTAGGTACCGTTTGCCGTGCATGTCCCCGTACTTGCGCTTGCGCCACGACATCTGGAACTCGAACATGTCTGAAAACTCGGCGAGGAGCTGGTCGTACGAGAAGAGCACGTTGCCGACGTTGGCGACCGGGTCCCAGGTGAGCGGCGCGCTGGAGATGTCCGCCCAGTCTGTGATCCGCTCACAGGCCGCGTAGTAGCCGTCGCCACCGGTGGCGAGCGACACGAGGAGTACGCCACTGGGCTTAAGTACGCGCCGTATTTCTGCCCTGTACCGCTTGCGATCGGCGTCAGCCAGTTGGTGGAAGTACACGAAGATGTCGGTTGCGAGGTCGAACGACGCGTCATCGAATGGCAACGGCTGGCTCACGTCGCCGAGCCGGAAGTCCACCTTGTCGGCGCCCTCGCGGGCTCGCGCGGTCTTCAGGGCGACCTCGGAGAAGTCCAGCGCGGCGACCCGGACGCCCTTGGCCGACATCGCCACCGAGTTGCGGCCGGTGCCGCAGCCGAGGTCGACCGCCGTCGTCACCGGGCGCTCGCCTAGGAGATACCTGACGTTGTCCAAGGCCCACGTGAGCACGCCGGAGGGCTCCTCGCGGTGGCTCGACGGTATGCCGCGCTGGGTGTACTCGCGGTTCCACGAGTTGGATGCGTCAACGCTCATCTGGTTGCTCCGATCGTGTTTGGTCATGCCGCCGACGGGAGGATCCGTGCGGCGTCGGTGTGCTGGCCCGTGTCGTCGCCGGTCAGGCCGAGTCGGAGGAAGTGCTCGTAGACCCCGCCGTCTCGCAGGACGCCAACCCGTTCCAGCAGTCTGATGGTGTACCGGGCGGCCTGCCGAATCGCCGCGCCGACGTCGGCCGCGGGATGAGTGTCGGCCAGGATCTGCCGTGCCTCGGCCGGATCGAATAGCATCGCCCGCAAGATCGCGCCCTGCGCGCGGAGGTCCGGGCCCAGAAAGGCGATGATGAAGTCAGCGAACAACGGGCCCAGCGTGCGCTGTTCAGCCGCACCTAGCTGAGGCCAGAAGTCCTCCATGAGTTTCGTGAAGTAGGCGTGATGCTTGCGCTCATCGACGGCGTGGTCGGCGATCGACTCGCGGACGGCGGTGACCACCGATGGGTCGGCCGGAATGCCGGACAGCACGCCGGAGATCAACGTCTCCGAGACGACCGCGAAGCAGATCTCGACCAGCGGCCGCATCCCGCTAGGGACGTGCCACTTCGCTTCGCGCAGCACATCCGTGAACCGGGGCCACCCGACCACGGTGGCGGGCGTGCGGGTGCACACCTCGACCTGGTGCTTCAGGTCTGCCGAGAACAAGGCGTGGTACGCCTCGTCGCAGTAGATCCGGTGGGCGTCTAGGCGCATCTCCTCGCTGAAGCGGACGCCGATGTTGCCGCGACCGATCCGCATAAGCGTCGGGTTGATATACCCCTGTTCGAGGATCGTGGTGAAATCCAGGTACAGATAGAGCCGACGGGTGAGGAACTCGTCCACCGCTGCCCTGCCGCGTTCCTGCAGCAGCGGGTGCGAGACACAGGGCGCGAGTGGCGGCGAGAACAGCACCATTCCATGGTCGACCTCCTCGATCATCCGGCGTGGTCGAGTCCGTACCGTGCTCCTCGTGTCCCAGTCGGTGAAGATGCTCTCGTAACCGTGGCTGTTGATTGGGTATGCCTGAACCATTTCTTCCCTCCGATATACGTTTCCCGATGTACGCGTGAATTAGGTCGGCCGTGCCTGGCCCGCTCATCGACCGGGCTCAACTGGTGGGTTAAGTGGGAGCTACGTGAGTGCGATCCGAGGTTGCCTTGATCCCGTGATCCCCCAGACGAGTTCATCGACGCCGACCGACAGATCCTTGGTCGACCGGAACCGCACCATCCGGAATTCCCGGAGAAACAGCGGGAGCATCGGCTCCGGTCCGGTGCCGTCGAGCATGACCGGTATCACCGGCAGGCCGCGGGCGACGAACTGGCTGATAGCCGCCTTGATTTCAAGCCGCTCCCACGGGCCGACGCCGTCGGGACCGACGAACATCGCTGCTGAACGGCAAGAGCGCAGCACGTCCTCGATCTTGTCCTGGAACAGCGTGCCTGGTGGCAGGTCCATCCGGTCCATCCAGGTGCGTACTCCTCTGGTGCGCAGCGCCTCGACCACGGGACGTACCAGTACGTGGTCACGGCTGTTGTACCCGATGAACACGTCGTACTCGTCTGGCGTCTTCAACTCGGCCGGTCCAATCTCGTGCGAGTGTCGGTGGTAGCTGATGTGGTCGGACAACGCGATCACCCGGAGTTCCAGCTGGTGGCGAAACGACCCGGACAGCGGTTGGGGCGAACCTTCGCAGATGCGTCGCAGGCGCAGGGCGACACCCGGCCGGCCGAACGCCGCGGACCCGGTCCGGTCCATCACATGCAGCAGGCGCAGGCTGTCCAGCTCGGCGATGGGGGCGTATTGGTCGGGGCGTTCCAGGTGACGAAGAATGTTGCCGATGGACCGCTCGAAGTGGCTGACGGTCTCTGGCAGGTGGCCGCTGCGGTCGAGCTTCGCGTCGCCGTAGTGGACGGCGTCGAAGGTGAGATCCGCCCGGAGTAGGCGTGGGTCGCGACGCAGCATCGCCGTGTAACGTTCGATCGTCTCGGGGTCGCCTGAGTTCATGATCAGGCCCATGTAGCCCAACCGGGTGGCCAGAGGGTCGGTCGACGACCGAGCGTCCGCGATGATGTCGTGCACGATCGCGCGGTCATCGGCCTGCCCGTGCCGGGCCAAGATGTGAATCGCGTGGTGACGGGCCAACTCCTCCGAGCCATCGGTGGGTCGGGACTCGGCGAGGGTGCGTAGGCCGGCCAGCGTCCTGAGGCGGAGTTCGGCCAGGTGGCCAAGGTGGCCGGCCGGGAGCAGCGGGCCGCCAAGGTCGAGCACGAGTCCGAAGAAGTGGTTACTGGGATAGCGGAGGTGCCGGTCGATATTGATCGGCGCGATCATCCCGGTGAACTCGCCGGTGACCGCCGCTTCGAGCCAGAGTCGGATGACAAACTGCGCGTCGATGAGGTGGTGGACGTAGATTGTGGCCCGCTCGGTGTCGGTCAGCGTCAGCTCGTCTGCGGCCCTGGCCGCGATGACCCGAAAGACGTTGTCCTTGAGTTGCTCGACCGTGCATCCGGCCCGACGGGCTAGCTCCTTGAGCTGGGCAACCAGCCGGTTGGCGAGTTCCTCGCCCGTCTTCAACTGCATGACGTGGTCGAGTTCGCTATCGCAGCCGAGCTGAACCGCGATCTCCGCGAGGTGATGGCGCGGGATCTGCTCGCGCTCGGAGGTCCACCGCTGAACCTCCTCACGCGATCGCCCGATCCGTCGGGCCAACGCTCCGCGCGACATCGAGTGCTCCTCCAGCGCCGTCTTCAACCAGCGACCGGGGCTCGGCGGCACAGCCAGCTCAGCCATGGCCGACCCCGGGGTCCGGGAACGGCTGCCGGTCGGGGTCGACGCTAGGCTCGTGGCGACGGACCAGGTAGCGGGAGGATTTTCTCCCTACCTGATCGGGGGATAGGGCGGTTCGGAACCGGACCACATTGTCCGAGGTGCACATGTCTCATCGCCTCAGTCGATTAAGTCGTCGGCGGGTGGCGGGGCGGCGTCGAGCAGCTTGCTGAGGCCCGGCACGAGGTTGCGGACCCAGTCCGGGTCCAGGCCGCGCACCCGGCTGTGGAAGACCACCGACGAATCGACGCGAGCAATTGCCCTCCCGAACGCCGGGCGGTCCGCTGCGGCCGCGTCGGCCGCCGCATGGCGTACCGTGCTGACGAACGAACGGACGTGCCGGAGCAGACCGGTCAGCGGCAATTGACCGTCGCGGCATGCCGCGTCCAGCCGCGGCAACTCCGTGAACGCGAACGTCAACGCCGCTGACGTGACATCCCTCCCGCGGATGGCTACAATCGGCGGGTTTGTGCTCACGGTGCGCACCCGGTACGGTTGTGCGGGTCGTGGGTCGTCGGGGTGGTGATCCTGCTCAACTGCGTTGACGGCTGGGCACAACACGCTGCTTCGACCCAGCCGAATATCGTAGGTGCCGGTATTAGCCGGAGATACGCTGCGCGCCATGAGGGTAGGAAAGCAGGCTCCACCCGGAGGTGAACAACGGTGATTCTGCCGGCCGGGAGGGGGTACTCATGGTGGCGGGCCGCCCCGGTGGAGGGGAAACGCCGAGACTCCTTGATGGCCTGCGCGCCCTGGTCGTGGAGGCCGGTCCGAGCGTACAGAGGCTCGCTCACGACCAGACGGAGGGCATCGTAGCGATCATGAAATCGGCAGCGCCCCCGGCGAGTTGGACCGACGAGGACAAGGCCACGGCAATACTGGCGGTGGTCGCCGAACTCGTCGATAGGTTGAACAACCCTCGATGGAAGGCTGCAGCTCAGGCGGCGTTTCGGCTGCCGCCCGAGCGCTTCGAGGGTTCTGCATTCGACTCGCTCATGGCGCGTTGGCGGGACCTGGCCCGCCAGGAGGGCGAGACCCTGGGCGGCTCGATCGAGGAAGTGGCTGAGAGGTACCGCGGCTACTGGCGTACGTCGGCCGCGCCGCACCTCGCACAGGCCCTCGAGTCCCGGCTGCACGATCTCAACAGCAGCGACGGCTGGCAGCGCTACCGCAGCGACGAGCCGTACTCCCCGCCGCTCGCGCTGCCTATCTCCTTCGAGCGCACCGAGGTGCTCTACCAGTTCGACGGGACCCGGGGGATCCAGTCGACCAGCCAACGGTGGCTGGTGGCCCACGGTGCGGTGGACCACTACGAGGCCGTCGGCTGGTATTACAGCGAACCAGATGCCCCGGTGGACATCGTGCCGGTCGCCAACTGCACGCTCGACGGCCTCCTGGTTCCGTTGCCACAGGGCGGCCGCGCCGGCACGCTCCGGTTCTCTCATGAGCTGCAGGATGGCGAGCGGTACTACTTCTCCTACACGGTCCGGTTCAACTCCCAGAAGGAATGCCGGCCCACGATTCTGTACGAGGTTCGCGGCCTGCGGATGGACGTGCTCATGGTGCGGGCACAGTTCGATCCGAACGCCATACCGGTGCGCTGTTGGCATTTTGACATCGGCGCGCAGTCCGAGGGATATCACATGCCACCGGACGGGGCTCCCGAGTTCCTGAAAGTGCAACCCAACGGGTACGTCGCGCACGAGTTCCGAAGCTGCAAACGCGGGCGCAAGTACGGGCTCCGCTGGATTTGGCCGGACGCAGCCACTCCTCCCCTCAAGACAGTGAGAGGAGGGCCCGTGGGCGAGGGCTGAAGACACAGGGCGCGGCATACCGCCCCGGACCCTTGCAATAGTTGATCGTGCGACTGTCGCGTCAGCCGCACGTCTTAGCAACCTTTCATAATGCGTGGGCGGGTCCGGCAACGCCGGGCCCGCCCACTTGCGTCGATCAGCCGTCCCCCACCGTAACCTCCACAAGCTACTGGCACTCCAGCACATATGTGGTGCTGTGTGAAGAAAGTGAGCATGGCCTCCGCCCTTGAGGTAACACCCGGCCTTTGCGCGATCTTGTATTGCCACCGGAGCCCTCGACGGATAACCAACATCAGCTAAGCGAACCTCGCCCGTACCGGGAAGAGGCGCCGAGATACCCGTACAAGGCCGTACACGATCACGAGGTGAAGACCACGAGATATGCCTCGGCCTACGTATGCGTTGCCGCTTGGCGCCCATAGCTCCAGTGGTCACGTACGGAGATCACGAATCAAGGCAATTACCTGACCCCGTCAGTTTGTCGAGTATTCGACTGTCGCTGATCCCAGCCGACGTCGTCCCAGATACTGTCCCCCGGCACTGAACGTAGCCGTAGCGGCTCGCACAGCGACGGGACGGGTGATCGCTTTGGTGGACACCACACCGGATGTTGCGGATCCGTCGTCGATATCGACGCGCGTAGAGTTCGCTAGAGCGTTGACGCTGCTCCGTGAGCAGGCGGGTTGGACGGTACGGGACGTGGCCCGGGCCGCGGGCATGCAGACCAGCACGGTCGGCGGCTACTTCGGCGGCAAGCATCTGCCTCCGCTCAAGCCGCAGCACATCCTGCCCGACATCTTGCGGGTTTGTGGCGTCACCGACGACGTCGCATTGGCGAGCTGGCAGGAAGCTCTAATCCGGGTCCGGCGGACTCCCGGTCCCCGACCGGCCGGCGCTCCGATCCCGTACCGGGGGCTGGCGAGTTTCCAGCCGGAGGACTCGGACTGGTTCTTCGGTCGCGAGGCTCTAACCCAGGCCCTGCTCGAGCACGTCATCGGGCAAACCCCCGCCGGTTCGGGGCTGATGCTCGTCATCGGCCCGTCCGGAGCCGGCAAGTCCTCTCTGTTAAGGGCGGGCCTGGTGGCCGAACTCGCCCGCGTCGACGCCGACGCTTCCGGCCAGTGGAGAAGCGAACTGATCACCCCAGGCCCGAGCCCGCTGAAGTCGATGGCCGGCGGACTGACGAACCTGATCGGACAGCCGGTTGATGTCGCGTCGACAACGTCGGGTAGCTGGCGGGACGCGGCGCATGAGCCCGCTCCCGGCCTGTGGCCTCGACGTGTCCTGGTCGTCGACCAGTTCGAGGAGACGTTCACGGCGTGCGGCGACGAGGGGGAACGGCGCGCCTTCATCGCGGCCATCACGGCCGCCGCCGCGCCCGCTGGTCATGGCCGAGGCACGGGAGCGCAGGTCGTGCTCGGGATGCGCGCCGACTTCTACGCCCAGCTGCTCAACTATCTTGACCTGGCGCGCGTGGCACAGGACGCCCAGCTCGTCGTCGGCCCGATGACCGCCGATGAGTTGCGCCGCGCGATCGAACAACCGGCCAACAAGGCGAAGGCGGATATCGAGAGCGGTCTCGTCGAGCTGTTCCTGCGTGACCTGCGGCCGGCCCAGGGCGACCCGGGCGCTGGGGCCTATGACGCGGGTGCGCTTCCCCTGCTGTCGCACGCGCTGCTGGCAACCTGGGAACGGTGCCGCGGCCGAAGGCTGACCGTCGCGGACTACACGGACATCGGTGGCATTCACGGCGCGGTAACTCAGACCGCGGAGCGGGTCTACGCCGGTCTCACCGACGAGCAACGGGAGCTGGTCCCGGGACTGTTCGCCCGCATGGTCATCGTCTCGGACGACGCGGCCGACACCCGCCGGCGGGTGCCTCTGGCCGAGGTGGCCGGCGACGAGAACCTCGCCGAGGTGCTCGACGTGTTCGTCGACAACCGGCTGATCACCGCGGACGCCGAGACGGTCGAGATCAGCCATGAGGCCCTCATCCGTGCGTGGCCACGGTTGCGCGGGTGGATCGACGCCGACCGCGCGGGGCTGGCGTTCAGCCAGCAGGTAGCCGAGGCCGCAACCCGATGGGACCGCGACGGCCGCGACGTCGGCGCCTTGTATCGGGGTGCCCAGCTGGCAGCCGCGAAGGACCGTGTCGAGACATCCGCCGCCAGCCTCAGCCAACTGTCGGTCGACTTCGTCCAGGCCAGCGTCCGTTACGAACGTCGCCGGACCCGGCGGCTGTACCAGACAATCGGCGCCCTCGCCGGACTGCTGCTCATCGCTGTGGCCGCTGGGGCGGTAGCCATCCAGCAGCGTTCCGAGGCCGTCGACCAACGGGCGGCGGCGACGCGGGAGCGCAACGCCGCCATCTCACGGCTGGTCGCGACCACCGCCGACCGGGTCCGCGACAAGGATGTCGCCCTCGCCGCACAGTTGAGCGTCGCCGCCTACCGGATCACACCGACAGCGGAGGCGCGGGCCAGCCTGCTCGACTCTGCCGCCACCTATGGCGCCACGCGCCTGCTCGGCGGATCCGGTGTCATGCAGTCGGTTGCCCTCACCCCCGACCGGCGAACCCTCGCCGCCGCCGGCGCCGACAAAGCCGTGCGCATGTGGGACGTCACCGACCCGAACGCACCCACGCTCCTGGGCCCGGTGTTGACCGGCCCGACCGACACGATCTTCAGCGTCGCCATCAGCCCCGACGGCAGAACCCTCGCCGCCGCCGGCGGCGACAAGACGGTACGGCTGTGGAACATCACAGACCCACGACACCCCGTCGCAGTCGGCCAGCCTCTCACCGGTCCCGCCGCCCTGGTGTATTCGATGGCCTTCAGCCCCGACGGCCGTACGCTCGTCGCGGGCAGCGGCGACACCATGATCCACCGCTGGGATGTGTCCGACCCCCTGCAGCCGACCGTCCTCGGCACCCCGCTGGCCGGGGCCGGCAGCTACATCCAGTCCGTGGCTTTCAACCCCACCGGAACACTCCTCGCCGCGGGAAGCGACGACCGCACCGTACGGCTGTGGGACATGCGCGACCGCAACCATCCGGCACCCGTCGGCCAACCCCTGACCGGCTCCACCCGCAGGATCTACGCGGTTGCCTTCAGCCCCGACGGGACAACACTGGCCGTTGGTAGCGCAGACAGCAACGTCTACCTGTGGAACGTCGCCGACGCCAGCCATCCCACCCTCCATGGGGCACCCATCAGCGGCGTGACCGGCTGGGTCAACGCCGTCGCGTTCAGCCCCAGCGGCACGACGCTCGCGTTCGCCAGCTCCAGCAGCGCCGTGCAACTGTGGGACCTGCACGCCCAGAAGATCACCGCGACCCTGCCACATCCCGGCCCGGTCACCGCCGTGATCTACCACGGCGACAACTCCCTGGTGACCAGCGCCGCCGACGGGATCGCCCGGATTTGGCACCTGCCAGGCCCGGTCCTCACCGGACACGACGAGGTCGTCAACGGCGTCGCCTTCAGCTCCGACGGGCAGACCCTCGCCATCGCCAGCGGCGGCACCCAGCTGTGGAGCGTCGCCCAACGCAGACAGATCGGTACCACCCTGCCCAACGCGGCACGGTTCTCCAGCGCCATCGCCTTCACGTCCGACGGGCACACCCTCGCCGTCGGCAGCCGCGACGGAACAGTCCAGCTCTGGGACGTCAGCACCTCTGGCACCCCGGTCCGAGCCGGCCCACCGATCACCGCCCACAGCCTGACCGTGGAAACCCTGGCCTTCAGCCCCGATAACCACATCCTGGCCAGCGGCAGCGACGACAACACCGCCCGCCTGTGGGATGTCACCGACGCCGCACGACCGCAACCCCTGGCCAGCCTCGACGGCTTCGCCTCCTACGTCTACTCCGTCGCCTTCAGCCCGGACGGACGGCTGCTCGCCGCCGCGAGCATTGACAAGACCGTCCGCATCTGGGCTCTCGACGACCCACACCGCCCTGCCCTCCTCGGGCAACCGCTGGCCGGCTTCGACCACTACGCGCTGGCTGTCGCCTTCAGCCCGGACGGGCGCACCCTGGCCGTGGGAAGCGCCGACAAGACGCTGCGTCTGTTCGACGTGACAAACCCCAGCAGACCCGTTCAGCTGGGCCAGCCCCTCGGCGGACCGACCAACTACGTCTACTCGCTCGCGTTCAGCCGCGACGGACGCACGCTGGCCGCGGCCAACACCGACGAAACGGTTTGGCTCTGGGACGTCTCCAACCGTACGACGCCGCACGCACTGGCAACGCTGACGATCCCCAACGGCGCGGTCTACTCCGTGGCATTCCACCCCGACGGGCGCACCCTCGCTGCCGGCGGAGCAGGCAAGACCGTGTGGCTGTGGACCGTCGACCCGGAGCGTGTCCTCACCCAGATCTGCGCCTCCGCTGGCGACCCGATCACCCGAAGCGAATGGGAGCGATACATCCCAGGCATCCGCTACCAGAATCCCTGCGAAGGGAACTGAGCCACACGCAGGCAACACTGCGGCGGACCAGGCCCTACCACACTCGGATCGATGCCCAGCAACCACCCGGGAACGCGCAGGCGGCCGGACCGCTGACAGCATCGGCATAAACGGGGCCGGGGTGGCATCGCCACCGTCGCTCACGACCTTGGCCGCCGTTGGCCCGAGGTTGTCGACCTTGCTCGGTCGTGCCCTTACCTGCTGGGCGGGCACGTCGCCGTGGACGAGGTTGTACGGCGATCTCCATCCCGCGTCCGGCGTTGTGCGGGCATCTCGCCAGCACTTCCGATCCGCGCCGCTGACCTGTGCGCTGTTTGACGGCGGCATCAGGCCGCAGGTCCGACCAACAGAAGGGATCTAGTCATGAGAGGACTCGTCAACATCCGCCGGATGGCGTCCGCGCTCGCGCTGACCCTCAGCCTCGCCGGCGCCACGATCGCCATCTCGGCGTCTCCGGCCCACGCGAGCTGGTATCCCGCCAAGACCGGCGGCAGCGGCGTCACAATCCGCGACTGTTTCCACTCAGTCGTCCAGCAGCCAAGCACGAGCTGTACGTACGTCACTTTCGTACCGGCGAACACCCCCGTCCGGATCGTCTGCCAGCACAGCGGCCAGAGCATCGGCGGCGACCCGGTCTGGGACTACATCGTCTGGGAGAGCGGCCCCGGGCGGCCCGATGCTTCGCGAACACCTCCTACGCGGCGGGTCGGCCAGGTTGGCCACGGCCACCACCGCGATCGTCTACCTCACCGGACAACCACAGCCGCTTGACCTGGCCCTCAAGGCCGCACGGCTCCTGGCCGAAAACGCCGCCCTCGTTGCCCTCCTCGCCGCCGGGCACGCCGAGATCGTCAACCTGGGATGAACATCCAGCCCGACCCCGCCCGCGCCGCGGCCCTAATGGCGGCGCTCGACGCCTACCGGCAGGGCTTCCAGAGCGGCGTGAAGCATGCTTGCCGACCCCGCACCAGGTACGTAGATGACTTGTCCCGTGGCCCATCGCTCGATGAAGCCGGTCGCGGCGTGGGTCGCCCGCCGGGTTGCGAGAAGCACAACCTCGCTCGCCCGCGCCTGGTCCTTGAGCCGGTCACTGCCGTCGTGCTCGCTGCTGGTGTGAACGGTGATTTCTGGGGCAACTTGGACGAGTGTTCGGCGGACGCGGTCGAGTACGCGTTCTTGCAAGCTATACAGCAGCACTGTCCGGCCACCTGCAAGTGGGCGGGGTGCTCCGACTTTCTCGGACCGGTCGGTCAGGGAGGGCCAGTCCAGACCGAGTTCGGCCTCCGCGCTCAGTTCAGCCGCGAGGACGAGTTGAGCGGGCGTTAGCCGCCGGGCGAGCCCGCGCACACGTGAGAGCAAATTCTGACAGACGACAAGTCGGATACCCTCATCTACCGCCGGCCCGGCCAACAGAAGGTCAGCTAGGTCCAGCACTCGGTCGATCGTGGCGACCTGGACCAATTGCGGGGCGGCATCGGACAAGGAGCCAACGACTTCACGGTATCGGGAGGCGTTTGGACCGGAGGCAAGGAAGGACTTGAGTGCCAGGGCGAGAGCGACGAGGGCGGTCTCGTTGAGGTCCTCCGACAGAAGGATGAGGCTGATCGCCACCCCGCTGCTTTCGCCTGCTCGGCCGTCCTCCAGCGACTCCAGCAACAGTGGCAGGGCGTCGAGGACTACGCCGATCGCTGGGTGCTCGAGTGGTGCACCGGCGAGTTTCCCTGCCAGCGTGTGGTCGCTACCCGGCGGGACGGACCACTGGCGGGCGAGGTCGTCGAGGGTGTTGGAGATGGCGGTGAGATCCTCGCCGGCGGCTACCCGGTCGAGGAACTCGAACCATCCGGTAGGCACGTCGTGGCCTAGTTGGCCGATGGTTTCCAGGTGGCGTTGCCAGGCGTCGAGTTGCCACTGCTGGGTCAGGACCTCGCGGAGGTAGTCGCCTCCGTGGCGCATGAGGGCGGTGTGGACTTCACCGCTACGGACTGGGTCGGCCAGGTTGAGCACGCAGTGGACAGCGAGCCTGTCGCGCACAATTCCTTCTGGCAGGGTCGTCAGGTTCCTCCATGCGGCGTCGTAGGCACCGGCTTCGAGGAGGTCGCGGATGTCGGCGGCGCTCGGCGCATGGGTGGGGGCCGATGGAAGCGGCAGGCGGTCGCGAAGTGCCACCAGCCAGGGATCGTGGGCGTCGCGGGTGGCGGCGTGCAGTCCGACCATGTCTGCCGAAGGCGGGTACGTCAAGGCCAGGGCTAACAGCGCTGCTTGCGCCTGGGTACGGTCCAGTTTCGCCGCGCCGGCGAGCACGGTAGCGAACTCCGGATGCTGCCTGAGCAGATCGCACGCGGCGTCGACGTCCCGGGCGGCGGCCGGGGTGGCGAGGTAGCGGCGATGTATGGCGACGAGCAGTGCCTCCCGCACGGCGGCGGGCAGCCGCATCCGGAAGAGATCGTCGATCTCTGCGCCGTCGAGCGCCCGCTCCGGGAAGCCGAGCGCGTCGTGTCGACGGACCTTCATGAAGGCGATGTTGGCGGCGTCGAAGGCGCCGGCGGCGATGAGGCGCTCGAGGCATGCCGCAGACAGCTGCTCATCGGCGCTGACCAAGGAGATGCGGAAGTCACGTAGCAGCCGTCCGACTGGAACAACTTCGTCGCTGTTGCGCACTGGCCGGTCCAGCCACGTCCTACGGAGTAAGCCAAGGGCGTCCCAGGCGGCATGCCAATGATCGTTGGGGACCTCCAGCCGCCACATCGGGCCCGGCCCCAGCCCGTGCAGGGCCGTCTCGACCTGGTCGCCCTGGCGGGGCGCTACTGGGGCAGGGACAAAGCGCGAGTGGGTGGGGCCGACGAATGCTGCAAGCGCCTCCGCAAGGCGGCGGCCCATCGCCGCGCTGAACGCCTTGGCGTAGATGTAGCGGCGACCGTTGTAGCCGCGCGGGAGGAGAACCGGCCTGGCGGGCGCGGCGTCCAGATCGTCGAGAAAGGTAGCCAGACGCGCGTAGCGGTCGTCGGTTCGCCATGCCGGCGGAAGGTTGAAGTCGTTGCCGTCGCCGAAGAATTGCGCGAGGAACCCGGGAACGTCGATCACCCCTGCCCCCATCGGGCGCGAAAGGCTAGGCGGGCCTCGGCGATGGCTTGGGCATCGGTGTCGAAACGCACCCACTCGTCGAGGAGGTGGACTCCGCTGTAGGTGAAGTTCATCGAGCCGTTGAGCAGGAAACGGTCGCCGAGCAGACCTTTCTCGTGCAGCACCTGGGATCGACGCACCTCCATGGTGCCCGCCGCCGCTTGGGCCTGCATTCGTTGCAGAAAGCGCCGGTTGTGCTCCTCGGGACGCACTTCGACGAAGACCCGCGTTCCGCGTGATGTCAGGCAGGCAAGGACCTCCGACAACCTGACCTCCCGCGCGCCCCAGGTCGGTTCGAGTCCGCTGAAACCGCCGTCCACGTTGTCGATCACGGCGATGTCGCTTACCCACGGGGAGATCAGCCAGATCTCCTCGCTGGGCGCCAGCAATTCACCGACGAAGGCGGCCTGCAGGAGCGCGCGGAGGTCCTCGGTGGTGCGGGTATGGCCGCGTCGCAGCGTGCGGGCGGTGCTCACTGCTCGACCTCCCGCAGTTCGAGGCGCACTTTGAGCCGACCCTCCTCGCGGCGAGCGCCCCGCACGACGGGGTGGACGAACAGGTAACCCGTGTCGATTGGCTGGGTACTGGCGGTCAATTCTGCCTGTTGGAGCGTCGTCGCCGCATCAGTCGGCGCGACGAGGTCAACCACTCCGCGGGCCGTGACCTCCGCTTCGTAGGCGGCCTGCCATCCGTCGTTGGTGACGAGCACCTCGGCGACCTCGTCGTCGATCAAGCCGGCGGCGAGTTCGCGGTCCAGGGGCGGCGGCAACTCCTCGTACATCGCGGGAACCTCGAGATCGCGGTTGAAGGTCTCCGCCCCGCGCGGCCATAGGCTCGAGTACACCTGGTCGGGGGTGCGGTAGACGTCGCCGACCTGGTCGGCGTGGCGGTTGAGGACGACCGATGCCCAGGTGCGTGCGTCGATCTCGAACCCGACGGTTCGCGTCGCGTCGTCCCAGGTCTCTATTACGTTGAGCAGGGCGGCGTCGTGGCGTTCACCGGTTCCCGGGCGAAGCAGTCGCACCGCGATGGCCGATATGACCGGGTGGGATACCAGGTAGCCGCGGCGGTCGAGTTCGCGGCGCAACGCCTGCCATGCCTCGCGGGCCGAGGCGTTGTTGGTCGCTTGCCGCACGCCCACCAGGGCCGCGCCGAGCGGGCCGGTAGGTGTGGTCGCCACCTCGGCGAGCAGCCGACGCAGTTCGCGGTCGACGATTTCGAAGTCGCCTTGGCGCAAGGCGGCCCAAACCAGTCGCCAGAACCGGCGGGGATCGTCGACGTAGGTTTTGACAACCTTCTCGATGACGCCGGCGCCGCCGATGGTGTTCTCGGTGAGCCACGCGTCGGCGCCGTCACCGCCGACGTGCAGGTCGAGGTTGAGGTCCTGCTCAGTGGCGTCAGGCACGAGGCACAGGGCTGCGGCGTGTACGGCCGCGCCGATGGTACGGCCCAGTACGTGCCGTGCGAGGTCGATGTCGGCGTCGGTGACGCGATGCAGACGCTGGGCATGATGGCGGAGTCGGTCCGTTGTCGTTGGCGTTTGCAAGGCGGCGAGTAGCTTGACCCGCAACTGCCACGGATCGTCGTCGGATTGATCGATGGCGTCGGCGGGATCCGAGTCGCCGCCGATCACGCCGGTGATCTGGTCGACCGCCTCGCGCAACTCCTCAGCGGTGACTGTGGCGCATGCATCGGCGACCGGTTCATCACGGGCGAGGACGCGCAGCACGATCGCGCGTTCGAAGACCGGGCCCAGCCACAATCGCACGAAGCTGTTCGCCACCGGGTCCATGCTGTCGTCGGCGGCCACGGCGTGCCGGAACGACTGTGAACGCCACGACGGTGTGGACAGGTGCGGCATGGCCGCAAGAGTCGCGGTGTCGGGCAGGCGCAGCCGCAACTGCAGTCCATCAACGTCGAGGGCGAAGCCCAGCGCGGCCGGCTGGCCTTGGTGGGTGGCATACGTCACGCGAGTCTGAGCGGGCGTCGTCCCGCCGGCCCGGTTGTCTCTGACCTTCAGCGATGCGGTCGCCCCGGGTGTAAACCGACGCACCTGCAGCGGCCGCCGGTTGGCGTGCGTGTGAACGGAGAGGTACTCGATGTGGGCGGCCCACGGCTCGGGAACTTCCAGCAGCGCCGGCTGACCATCGTGGACCACAATCTGAGTGCGCCACGACGGTCTGCTGTTGGCCGTATCGGCGACAGCGGGGAGAGGTTCACCAACCCGGATACGGTATGGGCGCACGACCGTGAATTGCTCACCCGTGACGTCGTCGGTCCAGACCCCTTCGACGCTGCCCTGGTCCACGAAGTCCCGTAGCGACAGCACACCTGAAGGGGTGTCCAGGGGCACCGGAACCCAGGTGCGCTGCGCGCCGGACCGCACCGCGAAACGCTTGCTGACCCGGCCGGGCGCGGTCTCACGCAACGCCTGCGATACCGGCATCCGACTGTCGACCTGGGCGAGGAAGGTGGCTGGCAGCAGCAGTTCGACCTCGGGCAGGTTCAGCGGCGCGAACAGGGCGCGAGGCGCGAACTCCGGTGCGTAGGAATCACCGACACCGCCCGGATCGTTTTCGCCCTCTACAGGGGTCCAGTCGCTCCGTACGCGCCGCAGCAGCGTCGGAACGACGGCCGTCAGCAACGCCCGAGGCGGATCCCACAGCACCGCGAGGATCTCGTCATCATCGAGATGCAGCGACCACCGCAGGTACTCGCCGAACTCGCGCTGCGTGAGCGGATCGGTGAGGAGTTGCTCGAGGAGGGTCGCGACCTGCCCGGAGGCGGCATGTCCCTTACCGGTCTTCGCCGTCAGCACTTCCCGCGCGTCGCACCGCCATTGCAGTTGCCGCGTCAGCCAGTCCTTCAACGCGAAGGTGGCCTGCATCCGCTGTACGTACCGGTTGCCGACGGGCAGCGCCCGCGGCGGCAGCTCCGGGTCGAAGAGCCGGTCGTAGGCCTGGTAGGTCAGGCGGTCGCGGCCGAAGTCGCTCAACACGACGGTGGTCAGTGGGCGGACCTGACGCGTACGGCCGGCGCGGCCACGACGCTGCACGAACTGGGCCGGGTCGCGCGGCGATTTGTGCTGCACGATGAGCCCAACCCGCGGGTCGTTGAAGCCAACGTCGAGTGATGCGGTCGCCACGACCAGGTCGGCGCTGTCAGCGACGCCGGGGTCTTGTGACGAGGTCTTGCCGATGCGCAGGCCGCGTGCCGGATACGTGCCGGGCAGCATGTGGCCGATTTGCTCGAGGAGGGCCCACACCTGCCCGTCGCCGTCGCGGCGGGCCCGGTCGGGCAACGCTGCCGAGCGCAAGTTGGCTAGGACTTTGTGAGCGCCGGACCGTCGTCGGGCCGTCCATCCGTCGCCCTCGGCGTCTTTGAGGTCGTGGAACAGCCGGTTGGTGACGTCGAGGTCGTCGGTGAACAGGAAGCCTTTACTGCCGGCGAGGCTGATCTCCCGGTCGGGCAGGTCAAGGACGCGGCCCAGCAACATGGACGCCTGGATGGTGACGGAGAGCATGCTCGCGCCGGTGGTCGGGTCGGCGCGTACCGCGACCTGGTATTGCCGGCCCTCCTCGATCAGGTCGTCCTCAGCCGGCTCGACATGGGTCACATCGGCGTCGGGGATGCCGACGAGGCGGCTCATGAACGGCCCGGCGTCGCGCAGGGTCGCGCTCAGACCGACAACGGTGACCTTCGGGCCGACGGCATTGCGCCAACGGCGCACGAGCAGCGCGACCTGGGCACCGTGCACGCCCTCGTAGGTGTGCACCTCGTCGAGGAGGAGCAGCCGTGGCCGGGATCCTGCGGGTGTGAAGCCGAACAGGCCACCCAGCCGAGGAGCTGAGGAGGCCAGGTTGAGCATCTCGGTGGAGGAGAACACCACGTCCGGCGGCTGCTCCAGCATCTTTTCCCGGGTCAGCCCAAGCACCTCACCAGGCACCTCTATGCCGCAGGCCGCGCAGACGAGCCGCTCCCGTCCGGTGGCGCGGTCCTGGTTCGGCCAGACCAGGTCTGCGCCGCAGGCCGGGCAGGTGGTATAGGGGCAGACCCTGCCGTTGGCCACCTTGCGCCAGGTGTTGTCCAGCCGCGGCGATGTGTCCAATGCACTCCCTCGCCAGGGCGTGTCGCCGTAGAGCGCACCGAGGCGCAGCGGGCGCCGGCCCGCCGTCGCGAGCGCGGGGGCGATGCCCAGCGCGGCTCGCAGGGCCTCCCCGACTTGGTCCTTGAGCAGCTCGTTGCGCGGGTACAGCGCCAATGTCTGCACCTGGTGTCTGCCGAGGTGTTCGGCCATCCACAGGTAAGCCGGCAGGTAGAACGCCAACGTCTTACCGCTGCCGGTGCCGGCGGCCACGATCACCGCCTGGGTGCCGTCGCTGCGTAGCGACTCCAGCACCGCCGCCGTCGCGTCGACCTGGAACTGCGCCAACGGCCCCTTGTCGACCTGCGCGGACAGCTGTCCGGTGGGCAGCCGATGCACCTGCGCGGCGAGCACCTGACGCCCGACCGGGGTCAGCGGCTGAATCTCCTCGATCCGGTCGAGCAGGGCCGCGAACGAAACCTCGCGCTTCGGGTATCGGCGCGGTTGCGCGAAAAGCCGAAAGTCGCTGATGAGACGCCGCCCGCGCAGCCACCACTCGCCATTGCCGGTGTTGAACAACTGGCGGGAGCGCACCAGCAGGCGCAGAGTCTCGGCCAGCCGCGACCTCCAGCGCCCGTCGGCCACCTCTGTGATCAAGGCATGCTCGGCGAGATCGTCGAAGGTGGGGTCCACCTTGTGATCGCCGTCGAGTTCGGTGAGCGCGTCTGCGATGGCTTCGCGTACCTCGGCTTCGGTGAGCCAACTGTCGACGATGCCCCAGGACAACAGCGGCAATTCCCGGTTTTCGACGGCGTTGAGCACGTGGCCGAGAACCTCCGGTGAGGTGGTGGTCATGCCGTCCACCGCACCACCAAATCGTCGGCCAGTCCGCGTTCGCGTAGCAGGTGCACCTGTTCGTCGGTGAGTTCGGATAGTGGAAGCCCTCCATCGCCGAGGCGTTCGAGCACCGGCACGAGCGGCGCGGGCAAGTCCTGCAAGCGTGCCGCGCTGACTTCCCGTTCGACAGCGGCCGCGTTGCGCACGAACATCCGAACCTGTGCCGCGTTGGTCGGCGGGCGGGTGAGCGCCTGCTCGACTGCGCTGATCGTCTCGCTCAGCGACTGGCGGGCGGCCGGCGGAAGGATTCTGACCGACGCCAACGCCGTGGCGGCTTTCGACCGTGCGAAGGCGGGCCATGCTCTGGCGACCGCGTCGTTGGTGCGGCGCGCCCATGCCAGCAGTCCATTTTCGACCGCATCGAAGTCTGTGTCCGGCGGCGGTTCGGCCATCTTCAGCCGCTGCCCGAGATCGGCTATGGCGCGCGCCAGACCTGCGTCGTCGGGCATGGGCAGGTTGGCAGCGCCGGCCTCGCGGCACGCTATCCACGTTTGCGCAGCGCCTGACGGCGCATCCAGCGCCGCGCGCAGGTCCCTGGCGCGGTTCTGCAGTCGTTTGGCCTGTTGGACCGCGCTCTTGGCAGCCTTGACCTCAGCAGCGACCTCTTGCAGGCGGCGCGCTCGATCCAGCAGCGATTCACTCATCTCGTGTCTCCTGCAGCGCGCCCAACACCGTGGTGGCTTCAGCGAGCGCCTCGCTGAGTTCGGGGAGTGCATCCGTCGGTTGCATGCCGCGTTCGTGTTCTGCCCGACGCAGCGCGTCCTCGAGCCACCGGCCGCACTGCCGAAGAAAAGACAACGTCGCGAAGAACTGCTCGCCGCGGTCGGGGGCCGTGACGCGTAGACGCTCGAGGAATTCGTCATCCCCGGTTGGCGTCACTGTCGCGGGAGCGCCGCCGGCGGTACCGCCGGCCGGAAAATCCGCTGCCAACCGCTGCCACTTCTTCCATGGATAGCGTCTGGCCTGCCGGCAGTCCTCAAGCCACTCCTCCGGGCTACGCCCGCCCGCCCTGGGTGCGATCAACGCCAGGGTACCGATGGCTCCATCCAGTTCCTTGAGCAAGATCTCCGGATCCGCGTCGCCGGTCAGCAGCCGGTACTCGTTCGTCAACTCGTGCAGGTGCGCGTATTGGGCGCGCACCGCCGAGTCCAGGCCGCGCCGCAGCGGTGTGTAGGCGTGGGCTACCCACTCAGGCAGGCCGTCTAGATCGGTCTTGGGTCGCCAGTCCGACACGAGGGTGTCGATGGCAGGTAGGAGCAGCGCGGCGTCGATGAGTTGTTCGCCACCGTCGCCCTGGGCGGCGCCGACCGCCTGGCGAAGTTGCGTCACTAGCGCGGTTCGCCCTGCTAGGTGTTGGGCGGCGAGCTTGGTCCATTCTGGGGTACGGGAGCCGACGTCGCGGTGCGTGGCGCCCGCTGTTTGATGTGCGGGGCCCGGGGCGAACAACGCGGTCAGCAGATCTTCGCGGTTCTGCGTGCGGCTGCCTTCGATGTCCAACAGACGCGCGCCGAGCAGGGATGCCTCGACGGCGGCGGTCACGGTTGCCGGTTGGTGTTGCCCCAGGTGCTCGCGCATAGCGTCGACCATCGACGCGGCCCATTCGTCGAGGCGGCGGCACAGCAGGCGCTGCTGTGCCGGTCCGCCGGGAAAGTTCCAGTGCCCGCGTTCGACGCGTTCCAGCACCGCCTTGACCAGGGTTGCGGTGACCGGGTCCTTGTCCAGGACGATGGTGGCCCTGAACGTCGCTCTTGCGCCCTTTTCACCAAAAGCCCCAACGATGACGGCGGCGTTGCCGAGCCGGTCGCCCAGCACCACCTTGCGGATGGCCTGGGTCGGAGTAGGAAGTCCCAGGTCGTTCCAGGGCACCCGGGCAATGACGGCGTCCCGGAGCCACGACCGCAGATTGTTGGCAAGATCCTGGGGCAAGGCTTCCCCGCGGCCATACCACGCGTCGACCTCAGCGAGTTTCACTTGCAGGGGGGACGGGGGCGTTGGCTCAACGCGGGCTCCTGGCGCTGCCACCGGCTCAGGTTCGTCCTGTACCGCCTCGACTGCGGAGGCCGCGAGCAGCGGGAGCCCTATGGCCTGGTGAAGCACAGGATCGAGGTTGACGACGGCGGTGGTGGCGCCGCCCCAGAAGTTCAGGACATCGACCCGCCTTTGATGGTCGGCCGGGTCCAGCCTCAGCAGCCGGGCTTCCACCTCGGGTGGCAGCATCCGGTCGAGGCGACTGCTGGGAAAGTCGGCGTGAAAGGCCGGTGGAGGGAACCGGCCCTCGCGCAACGCGACGTCGTAGTTGTCCAGGACGACGCGCACGACGCGGCTGAGCACGTTTCGCGGGTTGAAGGTGTTGTCGTTGCGGGCCGCGGTCACCCGCACGGTCTGGCGGATCGCGGATTCGTTGTATGGGTACAGCCCGAACCCGTCGGAGGACACGCCGAAGGCGTCGTGGCATTGCGTACGATACCGGCACAGCCTGCAGGCGTTGGGTATCCATCCGCTGTCGCCTCCGCTCTCGCTGTGCGCCCGTACCAGCGCCGCACGGCCGAGGCGAGCGGCGTTGAGGTAGCGAGCCGTGAAATCGACCAACTGCTCGTCGCTGACACCAACCGGGCCTTCGCCCAGCGGAACGTCGAGGTCGTACACGTAGGGCACGCTGGCTGCGGCGCGGGTCTTCAATGTTTCGGGCAGGCTGTCGAAGTAACCGCCGGTGACAGCCATCAGGGTCCGGATCGTTGCCACCTCTTGGCGGCCCTCGCGCACGCCGGTTTCGCTGATCGCGTCGAGGAGGTCGCGCTGGATGCCTTGGATCAGCGCGAAATCTTCGATCAGGAGAATGATCTCTTGGCCGCGGGCGTGCACGGCACGCCGGATGTCGATCATTGCGGCGGCCAGCCGGCCCCCGTCGAGTTCGGTCAGACGCAGGACGGCGTTGCCAAGCTGCTCCGTGAGCAATCGCGCAGCCTCCTCAAGCAATGGCTCTGAGGCTAGGAGTTGGCGAAGGCAGTCATTGGCGACCGGTCCGAGAGCTGCGCTGCCGATGTCGGCCTTCAGATCGCCGGAGCTGAACGCGGCAGGTCGTTCGGCTTCATCGCTGCTGCGACCGCGCAGCAACTCGGTCGCGAACCGGACGATGACACCATCGGGGTGCAGCAGATGCCGGCGATACTCGTAGTCGCGTAGCAATGTCGGCAGTCCGCGTTCGCTGGTAAGCATCTTGTGCATGCCGGCATGTAGACGGTCTCGTGGTTGTTCGGCGGGTGTTGAGAACTGCACGGCCAGGGCGAGCCGGTCCAGCAGTTCGTGGGGAAGCTGCTCCGGGTCGTACTGGCCGATGTTGCGGCTGACCCGGCTTCGGATGTCGTCGAACGGAGGTCCCTCGAGATCGATCAGCAGAGCATTGACGACTGCGGCAAGATTCGTGTCGGTCTTGCGAAGGTAGATCACACGCTGGTTCGGGGCGTCGAGCGGCAGGTTCTCCTTCACCCAGCGCACAAGGTGGGATTTCCCGGTGCCGGACTCACCCCTGATCGGCATCAGGACGACGCCGCCGGTCGGCGGGCGGTGGATGAAGTCATCGAGCACGGTCTCCTCGTCGACCTGCTCGCCCTGATCCGTTGACCCCCAGCCCCGTCGAATGATCGCCAAGGGACGGTGGGTGGCCAGGAACACGGCCCGGTCGGCGTGTACCGCCTCGGTGTTGATGGTGTCGTCGACCGCGGCACGCGTCCAGCACACGTATCCGGCAAAAGCGTCGGTCACGGCGCCACCTCGTGGAAGACAGCGTGGCTGAACGGTCTGACCTCGGGACCGTCGGACAACAGCACTTTCTCCGCATCGGACCGGTTGTCCAACTTCAAGACGCCGTCCTCCTCGCACCGGAGCAGGGCGTGACTCAACGCCACGTCTAGGGCGTTTGCCGCCGCCCGACGTCCGGCGGGCAGGTTCCATTCGCTTCGCAGAGCTGTCGCGAGCAATCCCCCGTCGATCATCGGCAGCCGGGTCTGTAGCAGGGCAATCAGCCGAGAGGCCGTCGTCTCGTCGCCGGTTTGACGTGGACGCAGGACCGCCCTGACTGCTCTGGTGATGTCCGGCACCAGGGTCGAGGTTGATCTCGGCGCGAGCCCGTCGTGCTCGGCGAACCCGAGCGCTGTGGCCCAGCGGATGAACGACTGCCAGGGGTTGGTGTTACCAATGGGAAACGAGGCGAAGTCTGTCCCAAGGTCGTGTGACAGCAGACGACCGACCTCCTGCCAGCCGATCGGCGGACCGTGCGGGTCCTGGGCGCACCACCAGGTCAGCGCGACGAGAAGATCACGTTGAGGTGTCGCCGCATCGTCCTGCCCCGCCTCGACGCCGGAGCAGACGGCGAACAGGAGGACCTCACCGAAGGCGCGCGCGTCCGCAGCCGCCTCCAGTTCGCGGCCGGCGGACATGGCTGCGCCGTCGGCGGTGATGAGAGTGAGATCCTGCAGTGCCTTCAGGCAGGCGTCGAAAGTGTTCGTGCCGTCTCTGCGCAGCGGCAGCGTCGAGGGCTGGAGGGCCGCTTTGAGCCGCTGCCTGTCGACAGGCTTGCCGTGGATCGCCAGGTACTTCACGATCAGGTGCATGCCGTTGGGCAGGATGTTGGGCGGGTTGAGCAGTGGCATCAGAGATCCTCGAGCAGTCGAACATGGGTCACGCAGGGTGGGTGCAGATCCGACCAGGATATGTGCGATCGGCTCGGCGCGGTGAGGTCGGAGGGGACCAGCAGAACGAGAGCGGGGTACCGATCGAACCAGTCCGGCAAGTCTGCCGGGGCGGCCCGCTCGCCGAAGGGCAGCACAGCCACGGTCGGGACTGGCGGCTGGACCGGCGCCGGGCCGCCGATCGAGCGGATGACCGGTCGCGGACCGGCAGCGGTCTGTAGCCGCCGCCACTCGGCATCGGCGATTTGGCCGCTGACGTCAAGGATGTGGCCGACGCCAGCGACGACTAGGCGGTCGAGAACCCGCGCGGCGATCCGCCGGTACTGCGGTTCGTCGTTCGCGGCGAGGAGGACGGTGAGTCGCGCGTGCGGCATGAGCGCCTCCAGACGTGCGGTCAGCCGGGCAGCATGCGGACGCCAGTCCGCGACCCAGGGAAGCGGCAATAGGCCCTGGATGGGAGCTCGACCGTTGCGCCTGCAGGACGGGCACCCCCGGCAGGATCGGGGTACCTCGGAGGAGCCCCACGGCCGGCTGAAGCTGTACCAGCGGTGCAGAGTCTCGCCGACGCACTCGTCTTCTTCCTCGAGCATGGTCAGAGCTTGCAGTCCGGCGTCGCTGGCCGCCGCGATGCGCTGCCGCTCGGCGGCATAGGCTGCCCAGTTCACCTCATCCCTGACGGCGATGTCGATGTGCCGCCCGACCCGGTTCTGGTCGGACACGTCCTCGTGCGCCTCGGCGTCTTCTCGCGCAATGAGGTCGAGTAGGCCTGTCCTTGCCATGGTGGTGAGCAGGCAGACGTTCCATTCGCGGTTGGAGGGGCCTTCCACGGTTACGTTCGGGGGCCGGGTGTCGAGGTCGACGCGTAGGTGCGTTGATGGCAGGGCGCGCGCGGTGTCCGCCATCGCGTCCCACCGGCCTCGTGCGGTGTCCGGAAGCATCAGGGTCGGGGTGGCCAACTGGTGCGCGATGCGCCGGTCGTCGGGGGCCAGCAACAGGCAGCTCACCGAGGGGTAGCCGTCCCGGCCACCGCGCCCCACCTCCTGGTAGAAGCGGTCGATGGTCTCCGGTTCGCAGGCATGGATCACCGCACGCACGTCGGGCATGTCGACACCGAGCCCGAAGGCGGAGTTCGCCACGACGACGTCGAAGCGGGCGGCACCGGCATCGGCGCGCCAGCCCTCCACGATCCGGCGACGCTCAGCCGAACCGCTGCGTCCGCTCACGCCGGCGTGCCGGCGAAATCCCCACCCGGTCAGAGCAGCCCGGACCTCGTCGACCTGGTCGGGTTTCGACACGTAGATGATGGCGGGACGAGGCAGATGCAACAGGTGTTCCCGCAGCGCGTGCAGGCGCGCCTCGCGGCTGTCCCACCGGGAAATGAAGTACTCTGGTTCGCATCGCAGCGCGGAGCTGCTGACCAGCCGAAAAGGCCGGTCGTCGGCGAACAGTCGATGCAGGGTATCGGCAGTTGAGGCGCTCAGAGTGCCGGTCATAAGGACGGTGACTGGTTTGACGTCGTCGGCCGACTCATCCACGAGGGCTCGGCGCAGTCCCACCATCGCCTGGAACTCCGGGCGGAAGTCGACTCCCCACTGGTCGATGATGTGCGCCTCGTCGACGACAAGATAGCGCAGATGACCCGAGCGGGCCGCGGCGTGCAACGCCGGACCGAGCCCCGAGGTGAACGCCTCCGGTGAGGTAAACACCAAGCGCTGCTCGCCGGATCGCACCGCCTCGCGGATCGCTGCCTTGTCCTCGTCGT
>Ga0209382_10002260_pt1 | contig 28428 bp, 8 predicted proteins | sample SoiMetdeltSBSDD5_FD_187599 | JGI IMG/M metagenome (GOLD analysis project Ga0209382, IMG submission 187599) | Bulk soil microbial communities from a Populus tree surrounding site in Tennessee, USA - Soil MetaG P. deltoides SBSDD5 (SPAdes) (version 2) | ecosystem: Environmental > Terrestrial >... | reverse complement strand
AACGTCGGGTCCAAACAGTGATGTTGTAAAAATCCCGCGCTCATTGCTGGAGGGCGTAACTGACGCCATTTGTTATGCGGCGTGATGGATAAAGTCCAGCTTAGTTTACAGAGTACTTAACAAGAGGAGAATTATCGGATGACGCCTGTGGGCATTGAAGCAATGAATGTGTGGGGCGGCACGGCCTATGTGGATGTTGGGCAGTTAGCCGAACACCGCCGGTTGGACCCCACGCGCTTCGAGAACTTGCTGATGAAGGAGAAGACGGTCGCGTTGCCCGACGAGGATCCGATCACCTTTGGGGTCAATGCGGCAAAACCAATCGTCGATGCTTTATCGGATGCGGAGAAGGATCGGATAGAGTTGCTTGTGACCTGCACCGAATCGGGGATTGATTTCGGCAAGTCCATCAGCACCTATGCTCACCATTATTTGAGATTGAATCGGAACTGCCGGCTGTTTGAAATCAAACAGGCCTGCTATTCCGGAACGGCTGGCTTTCAGATGGCCATCAACTTTATCCTTTCGGGCGTCTCGCCAGGCGCGAAAGCGCTGGTGGTGGCGACCGATATCTCGCGATTGGCGGTCATGGAAGGCGCTCATGCGCAGGACGAAGGCTTGTCGTTCGCCGAACCGAGCGCCGGCGCCGGGGCCGTCGCGCTCCTGGTCAGCGAGCGCCCCGAAGTTTTTCAGGTCGACGTGGGCGCCAATGGATATTACGGCTACGAGGTGATGGACACCTGTCGACCGTCCCCCGATATGGAAGCCGGGAATGCCGACTTGTCACTCTTGTCCTACCTGGACTGTTGTGAAAACGCTTTTGGTGAATATAAAAAGCGAGTGAGCGAGGTTGATTACGCCAGGGCTTTTCAGTATCTCGCTTTTCATACGCCCTTCGGCGGCATGATCAAGGGGGCCCATCGGACGATGATGCGCAAAATGGTCGGGGCCAAGCCGCAGGAAATCGAGGCGGACTTCCAACAAAGGGTGATGCCAGGACTGATCTATTGTCAGCGCGTCGGTAACATTATGGGGGCGACCACCTTCCTGTCCCTGGCCAGTACCATCGAGCATGGCGCTTTTCAGTCCGCTAAACGGATTGGTTGTTTTTCTTACGGGTCAGGTTGTTGCTCGGAATTCTACAGTGGCGTCGTTCGCCAAACAGGGCAGGCGAAAATACAGCGACTCAACATCGCGAGGCGGCTCAATGACCGTTACCGCTTATCGATGGCTGAGTACGATCATTTATTGCAGGGTAACGGCCAGCTCAAATTCGGGACTCGCAACGTCGAAGTGAATGATGACGCTTTCCCGGGCGTCAAGGAAGCATGGAAGGGCAATCGGCGCTTGACGTTGCGCGAAATTCACGAATTTCATCGCGAATACGAGTGGGTATCATGACATCCGAATACCAAACATTGCGAGTGCGTTTTCAGGGTCCCATATGTTTTGCGCAGTTCTATCGGCCGGAAGCAAACAATACGATCAATGATCAGTTGATTGAGGAGTGTCTCGACGTGCTAGACCGCTGTGAGGTGGCCACGACGATCGTTGTATTTGAAGGGCTGCCGGAGGTCTTTTGTTTTGGCGCCGATTTCACCGGCATCCGAACGGCGGCGCGGGGCCCGGACGGCAATGGCCCAAATCAAACGGTCGCCGCGCAAAATCCAGAGCCTCTTTATGACCTGTGGCTGCGATTGGCGACCGGGTCTTTTATCGTAATCTCCCACGTGCGGGGCAAGGCCAATGCCGGTGGGATCGGTTTTGTCGCCGCCAGCGACATCGTCATTGCCGACAATACCGCTGTGTTTAGCCTGTCTGAATTACTGTTCGGTCTCATGCCCGCTTGTGTCATGCCGTTCTTGATCCGCCGCCTCGGTTTTCAGAGGGCGCACTACATGACGCTGACGACACAGCCGGTCAGTGTCTCCCAGGCCGCGTCCTGGGGCCTGGTCGATGCTCATGACGCCGACAGTGAGTCAATGCTGAACAGGCATTTATTGCGGTTAAGGCGATTGTCCAAACCCGCCATCGCCCGCTATAAACGCTTCTCCAGCGCGCTCAGCTGGGCGATCGCCGGCGATCGGCAAACGGCGATCGCGGCGAATAGGGAAGTGTTTTCCGACCCGCGCAATGTCGAGAACATTGTGCGCTATGTCGAGCAGGGGATTTTTCCGTGGGAGTCACCTTAAGATGCCTGCATCCGTCGTCCGTCACCAGGAGGTAGAGCCCTCGATCGTTCAAGTAACGATGGAAGACCGCGCTCACAAGAACACGTTTTCGGAAGGCCTCAGCGCAGGCCTGGTCGATGTTTTTAAAGACATCGAGTCCAATCCGGACTACAAGGTAGTTATTTTGACCGGGTACGATACCTATTTTTGCTCCGGAGGCACGCAGGAAGCGTTGCTGGGGTTGTCCGACGGGCAGGGGAAATTCACGGACACTCCGATTTACAACTTGCCCTTGGCCTGCAATATCCCTGTTATTTCGGCCATGCAGGGGCATGGAATTGGCGGCGGATTTGTGTTCGGCCTGTTTGCCGACTTTGTTATTCTCAGCCGTGAGAGCGTGTACACCACCAACTTTATGAAATATGGGTTCACGCCAGGCTTCGGCTCGACTCTCATTTTGAAGGAAAAGCTGGGGCTTCCCCTTGCGCAAGAGTTGTTGATGACAGCGAATACTTATCGAGGCGCAGAATTGGCGGAGCGAGGCGTTCCATTTCCCGTATTACCTCGGTCCGATGTGCTGGCCTCCGCGTATCAGCTCGCGAAGCAACTGGCCGATAAGCCCCGTCATTCGTTAGTGACGTTAAAAGATCATATGGTCGCCGATCTGAGGGCCCGATTGCCGGCCGTCATCGATCTGGAAGTGGCGATGCATGAGAAAACTTTCCATTACCCGGAAGTCAAGCAACGTATCAAAAACCTCTTCGGAAAATAGCGTTCGGCCAACTTCAAAAAAACATTGCTTCCGGCATATCCGATATTATGCTGTTAAGAATCATCGATAAACCGGCGGCCGCCGACCGCGGGGCTGCGGCCGAGATTCGCTTTGAACAAGACGGCAAGACGGAAAGCTTTATCACGGAACCCTATCGGGCGCCGATAACTATCGACTTCCAGAAGACCCTGGCCTGGTATTTCGAAAGATGCCTTCAGGGGTCGGTTAAACAGTCCGCCGGCGGAGTGGCTGAACAGATCATTGGATTCGGCCAGGACTTGGGCCACAAGTTGCTTGGGGCCCAGGGCCAGCTTGCGAAAATTGCGGCGGATGTCGAACGGGCGATAGTGGGAGCCGCGGAAAGAGGAGAATCTCCGCAACTCAATGTGCGGATCGAATCGTCCCGGCACGCCTTCTTTGCGGAGCTGTGGGAGATCCTGGTCTTGCCGGGATCTAAGCGCGTTTTATCGTCTGTGGCGACAGACTACATCAGACAGTTCAAGGGCGATGGATTTTGTGAAGAGTATGTAGGGCTGGATTACGATCTAAAAGTTACTCCGCCGGCGCCCGGTATGATAGCCGGGATCAACCAGGAACAGGCCGGAACGGTGGCCGCCGCGCCCCCGGCCCGCAACGAACCTCTGCGGATACTGCATGTCGTATCGAGAGCGCGCCCGGAGCTTTTATCGGTTACCTCCGGCAACGCGCTTAATTGGGCGACCGATTCGTTTTGCGCGGAGGGCGCCATCGATTACGAAGTTTGTGTGGCAGGCGCCTGGGATCAACTTCAAAACCGGCTGGCCGATCGCCATCGCCCGGTACATATCGTCCATTACGATGGACCTATTTTCCTGGCCGGCGATTCAGCGGGCATCCTCTTGGGCGGCGTGAGTGATGTGGTCGAAGGCGTCCCGGTCGCAGATCTTTCGAAAGTCTTGATTGACAACCAGATCGCGGTGTTGTGCGTCGACGCCAGGGGATATTTCAGAGACGCTCAGCCGGTTCGCGCAAGTATCGGGCTCAGCGCCGTCGCTTATGAGGCCGGTCGCCAGGGCTTGGGCAATGTGGTCGGTCTGGGACACCTGACTGACCCGTGGACCAGCGGCCACTGTTTTCAACTGGTTTACAGCCGCCTGGCTGCCGGGCTGAGTATTGGTCAGGCAGTGGTGGAGGCGAGAAAATCCCTCCAATCTCACCCGGAGACTTCTCGCTTCACCCCGGAATCTTTGCCCATTCATTCATGGTCGTTGCTCGTTCACTACGGCGGCCAGCCGGTAACGTTCTTTAAATCACCACAACCGTTTGTGAGCCTGCAAGATTCACAGATGCTGGCGCGCATTCGCCGCCGATTGTTGGGGTTCAAAAGCGAGCTACTGCCGCCGCTGGTCAACAGTACGGGCGATGGAGAGGGCCTCGCCGTAATCGGCCGGCTCGAACAATCGCCGGCGGCTCTGGCTCTAATCGGTGAACCCGGCAGCGGCAAGACTCATCTTGCGCACCGCATCGGCTTGTATTTGGCGCAGCACGAACTCATCGATTTCGGCTTCTATTTCGATTTCGGCCTCGACTTCTATTCGGCGGACACGATGCTGGAGATGATCGCGCCGGTCTTGGATCTGGCGCCCGATCGGAAGTCCGAGACCCGCGCCAAACTGTCGGACCTCCGTTGTTGTTTTGTGCTGGATGATCTCTTGGGGCGCGAAGATCTCGATGAAAAACGGCTGCCGGAAGCTCGAAAACTGATGGACGAGTTGGCGCCTGAACTGATAGCCGATGGCCATATCGTCATCATTACCGGCCGGAGTCGATCTCATCCGCTCTCATCAGGTTTTAGTGAAATCCTGTTATTGCCATTGCCGCCGGTCGAACAAAAGATCCTGGCGGCTGATTGTCTGCGCGGGCGAAACCTGGTGGAGAGAAAACCGGACCATGACTGGGCGAAGCTGTTGCCGTTATTACGAGGCCACCCGTTCCTTATTAAACAAACGCTGCCTCTGTCGAGCGCCGGGTCACTCAAAAACTTGATTGAAAAGATCACCCTGCATCTTCATCAAGATCGATCGCCGGTCGACTTGTTCTACGAGTGGCAGTGGACCGAGATGCCTTTCCATTGGCGACAACTGTTGTTGATGAGCGCCAAGGTCGAGGGACTGTTGCTTGAGATGCTCATGATTGCGTGCGGCCAGAAAGAGCCGTTTGCGCCTGCCCGGTCGTTATTTGCGCTACTCGGCGCCGATTCCGTCTCGTTCTCGGAAGGATTGGAGTTATGGGAAAGGTCCGGTTTTATCGTTCGCTCACACCATGGCCGGATTGTCGATACCCGCTGTTTGCCATTTCTGGAGGACAAGCAGGCGCCCCGCATTGCCAACGGCGCAGAGTCGGACACCGAGCGGCGCGCCCTGCTCTATTTCAGCCAGGTGCTTTGTGAAGGCATCCGGTTATTAAGCCACCATGCGCTGGGTCAGCGAAACCCGATGATATCTCATAACCTGTTAGTGAACCGGCGGCGGTGGGTTGAGCATTTTGAGAGGCTGTGGTTCGCGGGCGATTACAGCGGATTTATAGGCGCCAAGCATGCCTTTGATCAGCTATTGCTGCAGGCAAAACTCGGCGAAGAGAGCGCAGCCTGGTCGTTGAGCTTGCTGGAGAGATCACCCGACATCTATACCGATGAAGAGACCAGTCTCGAAGCCAAGTTATCGTGGCTGGCGCTGGCCATCAAAGCGATGGAGAAAGACCAGGCCGGAACACATGCGACCCTGGCAAAAGGGGGCGCCGCTTGGCAATTGTGGTTCGATAAGTTGCCCGCTCAGATCGACAGGCCCCAGGCGCTCCTGTTTCAACAAGTCTCGACTTTTCTCGCCCTATTCTATCAAAGGAGTAATAACTGGACCTCCGCCGTTGCGGTCGGCGAAAAGACGTACCGGATGTACATGCAATACCAGGCCTGGCCTCGGGCGATCCAAACGCTCAAATCTTTGGCGCGTTATTACCTCGAACTCGGTGAGCCCGAAAAAGTCCTGAACGCTGAAGAAAAGATCCTCACCGGCATCCCTTATGCAGATTCGCCCCCCGGCTTTTATGCGCAACAATTGTTTGACGTGGCCCTGGCGCGCGTGACCCGTGGCGCTTCGGCGCCGGCCCAGGCGGTATTGGATAAATTGAAAGTTATGGATGAGGCCAGGCGCTTCGGCGATATGTTGGAAGGGCTACAGGCCGACATTTACTATCAGCAGGAAAATTACACCGACTCGATACCTTATTACTGCAAACTGTGGACGCTTACTCTGCAGACACAACAAAAGCCATTCCTTGAACAGTTGAAACAACGATTTCTGGAGATGGAAAAGAGGCTCGGTTCGGAAAGTTTCAACCGCTACCTCGACCATGAAATGCCCGGGGATGTTGTCCGCCCGCACGAATATGCGGCATAGTTATAATATAACAGGTCTCACTTGCATATGTAGGTTATTGGCAGGACAGGATAATATCCTGTCCTACCAGCAGTCTGGCTCATGCCTGCTCATCCATCTGAAAACTGCTGTACTGTTTGCGAATTATCAGATAAAGGTCGCTATCATCGGCGATTTTTCCAAACATCAAAGCGGTAGTCTTCATGATCTCATCATCGAGTGTAATAGAGGGCGTCAAGTCTTCTTCGTTTCAAGCGTGGACGAAGCCGCCGAGTATCTCAGCCACTGAGAACTCATCATTCAACTTCGTTCTTTCGTCGTAATCAACGATTTGATCTGCCGGGTCAGCGATTCCTCTTGTTCAAAAATGTATTCGACGTCAGCCGGTAGCGGGAGCTGTCTGTGTCTGCCCGACTCCGAGTTGCGAAGCGCAGGAAAAGACCTTTTCCTCGATCCCTTCTCGTATAAAACAGCCTTCGTTTTATCGACTTATCGCCATCGATCGTTACGCGGCATGATCGGATCAAACCAAAGCGTCCATCCAATTTAAGGAGACCCTATCATGAACAGTCGATCAAAACGTCTTAAACTTCTGACCGTGTTTCTGATGATGGGAGCATTTATTTGGGCGATGTTCCCGGTTACGGATAAGTCCATTAAATCAGCTGCGGCCAGCCCTTCTTCACCCAACCAGGTATTTACGGAATTTGAAAGCGGACAGGTGCGACCGATCGCCATGTCTCCGGACGGAAAAAGGTTATTTGTGGCGAACACACCTGATAACACCTTGGAGATTTTCCGGATCACCGGCAGGGGGCTGGTCTTGCAGGACCGCGTCCCGGTCGGTCTGGAGCCGGTGGCGGTTGCGCCCCGGCGCGATAATGAGGTCTGGGTTGTCAACCATCTGTCTGACAGCGTGAGTGTGGTGACCTTGGATGGCACGCCGCGCGTCGTCCAAACTCTGCTGGTCGGCGATGAGCCGCGCGACATCGTGTTCGCCGGTTCTCCGTCCCGCGCGTTCATTACGACGGCGCATCGCGGACAGCAACGCACACACCCGTCTATCGCCGAAGTGCCTGGAGCGGGCGACCCGGAATTCTCCACGCCCGGTGTCGGACGGGCAGATGTATGGGTGTTCGATCCCGCCAATCCGGGAACGACGGTAGGCGGCAAGCCCATCAAGATTATGACATTCTTTACCGACACTCCGCGCGCGTTGGCCGTGAGCCCCGACAAGAAAACAGTCTACGTCGCAGGCTTCAAGACCGGCAACCAGACGACCATAATCCATGAGCGGTTGGTGTGCGACGGCTTCAATCCGAACCAGCCCTGCACTACGGCCAACGGCATCACCCTTCCGGGAGGCAATCCGGGACCGGCCACCAACTTCCAGGGCGTTCCGGCGCCGGAGGTCGGACTGATTGTGAAATTCAACAACAGCACCCAGCAGTGGGAAGACGAACTGGGGCGCAATTGGAACAACGCGGTTAACCTCAGCCTGCCGGACAAGGACGTCTTCGCCGTCAACGCGAACACCCTGACGCAGAAGTCCGTGTTCGCGCATGTGGGAACGACCTTGTTCAACATGGTCACCAATCCGATGAGCGGCAAACTTTACGTGTCGAACACCGAGGCCTTCAACCAAGTCCGCTTCGAAGGCCCGGGCATTTTCGGCGGCAGCACGGTCCAAGGCCACCTGGCTGAAACTCGCGTCACCGTGATTTCGGGTTCGACGGTGACGCCGCGACACCTCAACAAACACATCGACTACACCAAGCTCGCGGGCGATCCAGGTTTCGACCCGACGACGAAGAATCACAGTCTCTCGACGCCGCTCGATATGGCGGTGACGAGCGACGGCCGAACGCTCTACCTCGCGGCTTTCGGATCGAGCAAGGTCGGCGTCTTCGACACATCGGAGCTGGAGAAGGACACTTTCGATCCGAGAAGCGACAGCGCGAATTACATTCAGGTCAGCGGCGGCGGACCGAGCGGACTGGCGCTTGATGAAGCGAGGGGCCGGCTCTATGTCATGACCCGCTTCGATAATTCTGTCAAAGTAATCGACCTGGAATCGCGGCGAGAGATCGCCAAATCGATCCTGCCCAATCCGGAGCCGGCATCGGTGATTGAGGGCCGGCCGCTGCTCTACGACGCCGCCGGTTTTTCCTCCAACGGCGAAGCCTCATGCGCGAGCTGTCATGTCTTCGGCGATGTGGACGACCTGGCCTGGGATTTGGGCAACCCCGACGAGACTGTCACCAAGAACCCGATGTTCATATTTTTCGGATTCACCATCATTCCAGGGGTCACTCCGGCGGGGATATTCTCGCCGCTAAATGGCACAGGCTTAGTCGATGACTTTCACCCGATGAAGGGGCCGATGGTAACTCAGACTCTGCGTGGCCTGCGGAATTCGGGCGCGATGCACTGGCGCGGCGACCGCTCGAATGGGTTCTTCGGCGTCGATCCGGTCGACTCCAACCTATCGTTCAACAACTTCATCGTCGCGTTCCATGGCTTGGTGGGGAACGCCGATCTGCCGTCGGCCGCGGAGATGCAGAAGTTCACCGACTTCCAGTTGCAGGTCCTTCCGCCGCCTAACCCGGTACGCAACATCGACAATTCGTTGACGGAAGGACAACAGCGCGCCCGAGATTTCTATTTCGGCCCGCGACCTGCCGTAGGAGTCATTATTCCCGGAATTCCGGGGACTTCGTTCAACTGTAACGGGTGCCACGCGTTGGATCCAGCCCAGGGTCTTTTCGGCACAAGCCGGAATGGGTCCTTCGAGATGGAAAGCCAGGTCATTAAGGTCCCGCAGCTTCGCAATATTTATACCAGGGTCGGAATGTTCGGCCTCAAGAAAATATTTCGACGCGATTTGCCTACCCAAACTTTCCAAGGCGATCAAATCCGCGGCTTCGGTTTCGTCCATGACGGCTCGAACGACGCCCTGTTCACTTTCTTCAATGGCGTGGCCTTTGAGCCGACGCCCGATGTCGGGTTCCCGGTCGACAATCCCGACGGGGCCCGGCGCGACATGGAGCAGTTCGTCCTGGCATTCGACAGCGATCTGGCTCCGATCGTCGGCCAGCAGGTGACGCTGACCCGCGCCAATCGTTCGTCGGTGGGCCCGCGCATCGATACTATGATCGAACGGGCGGAAGCTACCTTTGTCTCGAAATCGCTGGGCGGTGAGGTGAAAGAGTGCGACCTGGTGGCGAGAGTAGCGCTTGGCGGCTGTCAGAAGAGCTTTCTGTACGATCCGGTCACCAGGAAGTTCGTCGCGGATAACGGCGTCATCCGTCTCCCGGACGTAGCCTTACGCCTGCTCGCGACCATTCCAGGTCACGAAGTGACCTATACCTGCCTGCCACCTGGGGCCGGCTCACGCGCAGCATCTAATCATCGTCTCGATGATTGATCTTGAGATCGTCAAACACGAAATCCGCAAAAGACGCGAAGCACGCCCCCTACCGAAGTTTCACGTGTTTCGTGTCTTTCGCGTGTTTCGCGGTTTAAAAGCGGAACGTCGAAGAAAACTTAACATCGAGTGAGGTCAACGGAGTAGTGAGTCTTTACGTGGAAGAGAAGATCAAGTCGTTTCTGGCCGAACGTCTGATGATCCGGTTCGATCAGGACGTTGATGAAAACAGCGATCTGTTTCAACTCGGGCTGGTCGATTCCCGGACTTACGTCGAACTGATCCGATTTGCAGAGGACGAATTCAAGCTGAAATTCACCAATGAGGAGATCTTGTCGAACGTCTTAGTCTCCTTTTCCGGCATTGTCTCGCTGGTGGCGGACGCCTTGGATCGACGAATCCCGGTCACACCCGAGACGAATTGAACCTCCGTTATCTGGACTTTTAACTGTGGCTGTGACAAGTCGCGCAAGCGCCGCGATAGCCGGTCCCTTATCTGTAGAAAAGATTGACGGGCTGATTCGCATATGAAGAGTAAGGAAAGAAAGAAGCCGCGCAAGAAATCGTTTTCCGATCCGATTAACCCTCGAATCGACGTTGCAATAATCGGCATGGGCGCGCGCTTTCCGCAGGCGAAAAGTGTAGGAGAGTTCTGGGAGAATTTGATAAATGAAAAAAGCTCCATCACGGAAGCGCCTGCCCATCGATGGAATTCCGCCGCAGACGCAAAAGCGCTTGATGACTTTGGACAGCCGCGGAAGTTTTGGGGCGGTTTTATCGACGACGCCGACTGCTTCGACGCCGCATTCTTCAAAATATCTCCTAGAGAAGCGGAACTAATGGACCCGCAACAACGCGTCTTGTTGGAGGTCGTATGGCATACGCTCGAAGACGCGCGCATTAAGCCTTCTTCCGTGGCCGGAAGCAAGGTCGGCGTATTCATGGGGGTGTCCAATACCGACTATGGCGAACTCCTGCGCGAAAGTGGGCATTCCGAAGCTGGTATTTATGGCTCGACCGGAACATCGAGTTCGATCCTTTCCAATCGAATTTCATTTTTCTTCGACTTCCGAGGGCCGAGCTTCACCGTTAATACCGCAAGTTCCAGTTCTCTGGTGGCGGCGCATCTGGCGGTCAAAGCGATTCAAGCGGGTGAATGCGACTCGGCCCTGGCGGGTGGGGCGAACATGTGCTCGACACCGAGTCGTTTTCTCGCGTATAGCAGCGCCGGCATGCTGTCTAAAGATGGCTTGTGCAAAACGTTTGATGAGCAGGCAGACGGCTACGTGAGAGGGGAAGGAGTCGGAGCGGTTTTCCTGAAACCGCTGAGCGAAGCGATCCGCGACGGCAATTATATTTACGGGGTGATCAAGGGGAGCGCGGTAAATCATGGCGGAAAGACGAAAGGGCTGACAGTTACCAGTCCTACTCAGCAATGCCGACTGCTCATCGATGCCTATCTCGACGCCGGTGTGCATCCGGAGACTGTCGGCTACATTGAAGCGCATGGGAGCGGCACCTCCCTGGGAGATCCGATCGAATTTCTGGGGCTTAAGTCCGGGTTCGAATCGCTGTGTAAGGAGTTCGGGGGAACGAGCGGGCAGACGGGTTACTGCGGGTTAGGTTCGGTCAAGACCAATATCGGCCATCTGGAAGCTGCGGCCGGAATCGCCGGATTGATCAAGGTCTTGTTGGCCATGAAGCACGCCATGATTCCGGCCAACCTGAACTTCAAAAAATTGAATCCGCTTATAGCTCTCGACGGGTCGCCATTCTATATCCCGACGAGTAGCCGGATTTGGAAACCGATCACGCGCGATAACCGCAAATTTCCACGGCGGGCGGGGGTGAGTTCATTCGGGTATGGAGGGGCATACGCCCATATTGTGATTGAGGAATTCAACAACCCCGTTCCATTGGCGACTCCGAATTCGGCGGGCGCGCAGTTGATGGTGTTGTCAGCGCCGAACGCCGAACGATTGCGGGCGTGGGTGAGATCAACGCTCGATTACCTGGAATCGCCTGATAGAGAAAAATCTATTTCACTACCCAACCTGGCGTACTCGTTACAGGTGACAAGGGAAGAGTTCGAAGAACGCCTGGCGTTCGTGGTTGCGGATTTCGCTGGCCTGGTAGAGAAGCTTCGATCTTATCTTTCTGGCGCCGATGACCGCGGCCTATGTTTTCGAGGGAGGGCGCGGAAGAGAACGGCCACGGCGGCGCACGACGCGACAATCGATCAATACCTCAAAGACCGTGATCTCGAACAATTAGCTGAGATCTGGGTGAATGGGCAGGCGGTCGACTGGGACCGGCTCTATGATACATGGCCGGCGTCGATATCGCTGCCTCTCTACCCATTCGCTTCGCAACGGTACTGGGCGCCAAGAACCAATTCCAGCAGTGACTCTCCGGACGTTGCAGATATCGGTCAGGCGCCGCATCCGGAGCCGCAGCCTCGAATCGCCGCGCATCCGGAGCCGGTCGTGATCGAGGCCGGGAAGGCCGAGGCGCCGCGTGAAGACCGCCTCGATGGCGGCGCACTATTCGACAAGGCGCTGGAAGCGCTAATCCGAGCGATTTCGATATTGCTGAAAGTCGGAAGAGAAGACATCAGGATCGATGCGGAGTTCAGTGAACTCGGCTTCGACTCCATCGGCCTGCGGGAGTTTGGCGACCATTTAAATCAAGCCCATCGGTTGAAATTGTCGCCGACGATCTTTTTTGAATACCCGAGCGCGCGCAGTCTGGCCGAATATCTGGTTAATGAGCAGGCCACGCTCCTGTCAGAGAGGTTTTCAGTTGGCGCGCCGTCAAAAGGAATAGAGGCGGCGCCCGAGCGTTCATCCGGGGAACGGAATCCAGAGACGCCTTCTTTAAGGCATGGCGCGCTCCCCACAGCGCCGACTGCGACTCAATGCCATGAACCTATTGCGATCATCGGTGTGAGTGGCTGCTTTCCGCAAGCGGCCGATGTCGAGGCCCTCTGGGAGAATTTGAAGTTGGGTAGAGACTGCATCACGGAGATCCCGAAAGATCGCTGGAATTGGCAGGCGTTATACGGAGACCCAGTGATTGAGCCGAACAAGACCAACATCAAGTGGGGAGCATTCATCGCGGAAATCGCCGAGTTCGATCCGTTGTTTTTTGGTATTTCACCGCGAGAGGCGGAACTCATGGACCCGCAGCAGCGATTACTGATGACGTATGCGTGGAAAGTGATCGAAGATGCGGGATATTCAGCGCAGGCTTTATCCGGGAGTCGCACCGGAATATTCATCGGCGCCGCCGCTAGTGGCTATGGCGAGTTGGCCGCACAAGCCGACATTCCGATCGAAGGCTATAGCTCAACGGGAGTGACGCCCTCTGTGGGCCCGAACCGGGTGAGCTATTTTCTTAATCTGCATGGCCCGAGCGAGCCGATTGAGACTGCCTGTTCGAGCTCCCTGGTGGCTATCCACCGGGCGGTGCGCGCGATGCAGAGCGGCGACTGCGAGATGGCGCTGGCAGGCGGGATCAACATCATTATTACTCCCGCCATGCATATTAGCTTCAGCAAGGCCGGGATGTTGAGTGAAGACGGCCGCTGCAAGACCTTCTCCGAGGACGCGAACGGTTATGCTAGAGGAGAAGGCGTAGGGTTGCTGTTGCTTAAGAAGCTCTCAGCCGCCGAGCGCGACCACGATCATATCTATGCCTTGATCCGAGGCAGCAGCGAGAACCACGGCGGTCGGGCGAACTCACTAACGGCGCCCAATCCCAAAGCGCAGGCGGAGTTGATCAAGGCTGCATATACGGAGGCCGGGATCGATCCGCGAACCGTGAGCTACATTGAAGTTCACGGGACGGGAACGCCTTTAGGTGACCCAATTGAGATCAATGGGCTAAAGAGCGCGTTCAAGGATCTGTATATAGCCACCGGCGACAGCAAAGTTGAAGCCGCCCATTGTGGATTGGGATCAGTGAAGACCAACATCGGGCACCTGGAGCTGGCGGCTGGCGTAGCCGGTGTTATCAAAGTGCTCCTGCAACTCAAGCACAAGATGTTGGTAAAGAGTCTGCACTGTAAACGGATCAATCCATACATCGAGCTGGAAGGCAGCCCGTTTTACATCGTCCAGGAAAGCCGGCCCTGGGAAGCCATGCGGGATGAACACGGTCGGGAGGCGCCGCGCCGAGCGGGTGTGAGCTCATTTAGCTTTGGCGGGGCCAATGCGCATGTGATTTTGGAGGAGTACCTCTCCTCGGCAACGGTAGCGCCCTTCAATATTGAGGTCACAAACAAACGTCCGGCGATCATCACGCTGTCGGCCAGAAGTGAAGAGCAGTTGCGGGAGCGAGCGAGCCAACTGCTGGAAGCGATCGGGAGTAGGAATTTCAGCGATGCTGACTTGTTGGATCTGGCTTACACCTTGCAGGTCGGCAGAGAGGCGATGGAGCGTCGGTTGGCGTTCAACGTGAACTCGATCGAGGCGCTTAAAGAGAAGCTGAGCCAATACTGTGAGGGCCGAGAAGAGATCGAGGATTTCCATCGTGGCGAAGTCAAACGTAGCAAAGATGCGCTGTCGATCTTCAGCGTCGACGAAGAGCTGCAGGAAGTGGTGGGCAAATGGATGGAGCGGGGCAAGTACGGCAAGCTGCTGGATTTGTGGGCGAGGGGTCTGGTCATTGACTGGAACCGGCTTTATCCGGAGGGGAAGCCCAAGCGTATAAGTCTGCCGACCTATCCATTCGCAAGGGATCGGTATTGGATATCTGACGCCCGGAAACAGCCTGCTAATCTAGTCATCGGCCGTACCGCCGATTGTCCTGAGCCTGCGACGGCGGCGCAAGCGGCGGAGCCGCCAATCGGTTCCAGTGCGATCAATAAGCCGAGCGGGATTTCTCTGCCGATGTTATCGAGTGAGCCTCTTCTACCTGAACACGGAGCAAGTCAATCCCGGCCGCAGCTTGAGGCGCCGGCGCCGGTCGTGACGATGTCTCAACCGGACCCGGCATCGCAAGCGCAGGCCGCGTCGCTGGCTGATCGGTCAGCTTCACTCAAAGTTCTGGAAGAAGAGCTGGTGAGGAGCCTGGCCGAGGCGTTGTACATCGAGCGAACCCGGATTGATAGTGATCGTCCGTTCGTCGAGCTGGGATTGGATTCGATCGTGGGAGTGGAATGGATCCGGGCGATCAACAAGGCTTATGGATTGTCGATTCCCGCGACCAAGGTCTATGACTATCCCACAATTCGTCAGTTGGCCGGGCAGTTGTTAAAGGAATTGAACGCGCAAGGCTCACCGGTTTTTCCCCTCTCAGCGGTTCCGGTTGAACAACACTCGCATCCGGATCATGGAATTCCGGCCACATCTCAAGCTGTAGCGGAGGGTGGAGTCACATTATCCGAGCCGACCGTTGAGACTCAAGATTCTCCGCCGGAGATTGCCGTCGTCCGCCTCCAGTCGCAATCTGCTCTCCCGCGTTATCAATCAATTCCGCAATCGGCAGCGGCCGCGCCATTGGAAGAGCAGCGGCAAGGAGTGGGGGCGATCGACAGGCGGATCGCGATTATCGGTTCCTCCGGTCGCTACCCCGGCGCCAATGACCTGAGCGAGTATTGGGATCGTCTGGTTGAGGGATTCGATGCGGTCAGGGAAGTGCCCGCCACTCGATGGGACGTCAATCGCTATTACGACGCCGCCATTCCATCGCCGGGCAAAATCTACTGCAAATGGCTTGGGGCGCTGGACGATATCGACTGCTTCGATCCTCTGTTTTTCAACATCAGCCCGGCGGAAGCGGAATTGATGGATCCGCAGCATAGGTTGTTTCTGGAAGAGGGGTACAAAGCGTTCGAAGACGCGGGATATGCGCCGTGGCGATTGGACGGGATCAATTGCGGAGTCTATCTCGGGATAATGAACAACGAGTATGCGCAGATCGTGGCGCAGAGCGGAGTGAGTAGCGCGACAGGAAACAGTTTTGCGATCGGGGCGGCGAGAATCGCCTATCACCTGAACCTGAAGGGGCCTGCGGCGCCGGTGGATACGGCCTGCTCGTCGTCGCTGGTGGCGGCGCATCTGGCGATACAGGCGTTGGTGAGCGGAGAGATAGATATGGCGCTGGTGGGAGGGGTGACCCTGTATCTGATTCCGGAATCGTACGTTGGGATGTGCGGGGCTGGGATGTTGTCGGCGGATGGGAGATGCAAAAGCTTCGATAACAGCGCGGATGGTTTTGTGCCTGGAGAAGGTGTAGGGGCGCTGGTGCTCAAGCGTATGAGAGACGCGGAAAGGGACGGTGATGGTATCCAGGGAGTGATTATCGGGTCTGGAATAAATCAGGACGGGAAAACGAATGGACTGACGGCGCCGAGTCAGAGAAGCCAGGCGGAGTTGCTGAAGGGGATCTACGGGAAGTGTGGGATAGATCCGCGAAGCGTGAGCTATGTGGAAGCGCACGGGACGGGGACTAAGTTGGGAGATCCGATCGAGCTGGCGGCGTTGTCGGAGGTCTTTAGTGAGGCGGGGGGTGAAAAACAATATTGCGCGCTGGGGTCAGTGAAGAGCAACCTCGGGCACACGTCTGCGGCGGCGGGAGTGGCTGGGGCGCACAAAGTATTGCTGTGCCTGCGTCACGGGAAGTTGGCGCCGAGTCTGCACTTCAAGGAGCCGAACGAGCATTTTGACTTCAAGGAGTCGGCGTTTTACGTCAATACGGAGTTGAAGGAGTGGAAAAGAGAAGGCGATGCGCCGCGGCGAGCGGGGGTGAGTTCATTCGGCTATAGCGGGACGAACGCCCACCTGGTCATCGAAGAGTACCATCCGACCACTGCCGCCCCGGCCGCGACCACAGTGAATGTGAGTTGGCCGATACTGATGGTTTTATCGGCGAAAACCGGCGCCCGGCTCAAAACATACGCCGAGAAGATCAAGGCTCATATAGAAGAAGAAGCCTCTCTCGATCTGAGAGCGGCGGCTTATACACTGCAGATCGGGCGTGAGGCGATGGATCATCGGTTGGCGTTCGTGGCCGACTCCAGGGGAGAGGTTCTTAGGAAACTGGGCGAATTCATAGATCACGGCGCCGCATCCGATGTGTTCATTGATCGGGTGAAGAAGAACAAAGATGGGGTATCGATATTCGAGAGTGATGAAGACGTTAGCGTCTTACTGCAAACATGGATTCGCAAAAAGAAGCTGAAGAAGCTGGCAGAGTTATGGGTGAAGGGGCTGGCCATTGACTGGAACCGGCTCTATCCGGAGGGAAAGCCGAGGAGCATCAGCCTGCCAAGCTATCCCTTCGCCAGGGAGCGGTACTGGGCGCCGGTAAGCGCGCTCTCGGGGCCTGGCCACAAGGTTGCAATTTCCACATCGCTGCGGGCGGCGGGGGCTTCAGCGATCCATCCCCTGCTTCAGGCAAATACCTCCGAGCTGGACGAGCAGCGTTTCACCTCGACTTTCAGCGGCGAGGAATTCTTTCTCGCCGATCACGTGATTGCGGGAGAGAAGGTCTTGCCGGGAGTGGCCTATCTGGAGATGGCGAGGGCGGCGGTTGAACAGGCCAGCGGGGCCGGCGGGAGCCCGCGCCGCCGGCCCGGCGATTCAGAGCCGATGGTGGCGCAGCTCAGGCATGTAGTCTGGTCGCGGCCGATAGTCGTCGGCGCCCGGCCGGTGACGGTCCACATCGGGCTCTTCCCGGAGGAGAGCGGAGAGATCGGCTATGAGATCTACACCGCGGCCGAAGGATCGGAAGCCGGAGACGAGGTCATGATCCACTCGCAGGGACGCGCGCTGCTGTCGGAGCGCAGAGCGGCTCCGCGCATCGATCTGACATCCCTGCAGGATCGGTGCGGGGCTGAGGTCTTGACGGCAGCTCAATGCTATGCGGCGCTCAATGATCAGGGGCTTGTTTATGGTCCCGGGCATCGAGGGTTAATGGCATTACGCGTAGGCGCCGATGCGACCGGGGGGCGCTTTGTGCTGGCGCGTCTTGCGCTGCCACAAAGTGTCGCGGGAACACACGATGACTATCTGTTGCATCCGAGCATTTTGGATGGCGCGCTGCAAGCGAGCATTGGACTGGGGCCGAATGGAGACTCCGAGCCTTCCTTGCCATTTGCGCTTGATACGCTGGAGATCTACGGCCCGTCTTCGACACACTCATACGCGATCATCCGAGAAACCCAAGGGGGCAGCCAGAAGATTGATAAGCTGGACATCGACCTGTGTGATGAACAGGGCGTGGTAAGCGCACGCCTCCGCGGGGTTGCCCGTAGGGTGTTTACGGGAGAAGCGGGTAGGAGGGAGGAGCAGAGGGTTGGCGAAGTTGATCAGGCTCCCGAAGTTGATGAACGGACGGGCATATCTACTGTCGTTGTTTCTGATCTCCTTGAGGCAAAGGCGGTACAGTTTTTCAAAAAGCTGTTGGCATCCAACCTGAAGTTGCCGCTCGAGCGGATTGAAGCCGATGCGCCGCTTGAGAAATATGGAATCGATTCGATCCTGGTCATGCAGATCACCTCGGAACTGGAGAAGCTCTTTGGATCATTGTCGAAGACGCTGCTCTTCGAGTACCAGGACTTGGAGTCTCTGACTCGCTACTTTGTCGAGACGCACCGAGAGCAGATGATCAAGGCGCTCTGGATTGAGGAGCCGAACCTGGAACAAGCGCCGCAAGCGCAGGAGCAGGTATTACTCGAAGGACGTCTCAATGGATCGATCAAGACTCCATCACAACGCCGCCGCTTTGCCGTGCGGTCGCGCAAACCTCTCTCTTTCTCGGAGGGCGCATCCCGCGACATTGCGATCATCGGGGTGAGCGGTCGATATCCGCAGGCGAATAACCTCGATGAATACTGGGAGAACTTAAAGACAGGTAAAGACGGCATCACCGAGATACCTCCGGAGCGTTGGGACTATCGTCTCTACTTCGATCCGCAGAAAGACAAGATAGGCAAGAGTTACAGTAAATGGGGCGGCTTTATCGATGGGGTCGATCAATTCGACCCCCTGTTCTTCAACATCTCTCCGCGCGAGGCGATTGGCATGGACCCGCAGGAGCGACTCTTTTTACAATGCTGCTATGAGACGATCGAGGATGCGGGATATACGCGAGAGTCGCTGAAGGATTATCGAGCCCTGGGGTTAGACGGCAATGTGGGCGTCTTCGTCGGAGTGATGTACGAGGAGTACCAACTCTACGCCGCCCAGGCTCAAGCCCTAGGAAAACCCTATGCGCTCTATGCCAATCCGTCTTCGATTGCCAACCGGGTATCTTATTTTTGCAATTTTCACGGTCCGAGCATGGCGATCGATACGATGTGCTCCTCTTCGCTGACGGCCATTCACCTGGCGTGTCAAAGCCTGATCAATGGGGGATGTGAGCTCGCGATTGCCGGTGGAGTCAATGTCTCGGTACATCCGAATAAATATTTAGGTTTGAGCCAGGGGCAATTTGCCTCCAGCGTCGGACGGTGTGAGAGCTTCGGAGAGGGCGGCGATGGCTACGTGCCAGGTGAAGGAGTGGGCGCTGTGCTGCTCAGACCACTCGACCGGGCCGTCGCCGACGGTGATTACATCTATGGAGTGATCAAGGGGACGAGCATCAATCACAACGGCAAGACCAACGGTTACACAGTGCCAAATCCCAACGCACAGGCGCGGGTGATCGCGCAGGCGCTGAAAGACTCGAAGATTGATGCCCGCACGGTCAGTTATATAGAAGCCCACGGCACCGGGACCTCGCTCGGAGATCCGATCGAGATCGCGGGCTTGAGCAAGGCGTTTCAGGCTCACACTGCCGACAAGCAGTTCTGCGCGATCGGTTCGGTGAAATCGAACATTGGGCACTGTGAGAGCGCGGCGGGTATTGCCGGTGTCACGAAGGTCCTTTTGCAGCTCAAGCATCGAACGCTCGCGCCGTCCTTACATGCCGAAACTCTCAATCCGCATATCGACTTTGCCAACAGCCCGTTCGTGGTGAAGCGTGAGTTGGGAGAGTGGCGACGTCCGGTCCTCAAGATCGATGGCCAGGAGAGAGAGTATCCGCGAATCGCGGGGGTCTCCTCGTTCGGAGCAGGCGGCGCGAATGCTCACGTCTTGATCGAGGAGTACATTGCGCCGCAATCGAACAGCCAACGGCCGATCTACACCATCACGCCCACGCGACCTGCGATCATTCTCCTCTCGGCCAAGAGCGAGGATCGGCTAGAGGAGCAAGTAAGACAATTGCTTCGAGCCGTGGAGACCGGGCGCTTCAAAGAAGAAGACCTCACTGACCTGGCATACACGCTGCAAGTTGGCAGGGAGGCGATGGAGCAGCGCTTGGCCTTCACCACGACTTCGATCGAAGACCTCAAGGAGAAGCTGACTCATTACCTGAAGAGCAAGAATGAGATCGATGATCTCTATCGCGGCGAGGTGAAGCGCGGCAAAGAGACCCTTGCAGTCTTCAGCGCCGACGAAGAACTACAAGAAGCGATCGGCAAATGGGCGCAGCGCGGCAAGTACGGCAAGCTGCTGGATCTCTGGGTGAAGGGTCTGGCGTTTGACTGGCGGCAGCTCTATCCCGAGAGCAAACCCCGGAGGGTCAGCCTACCGACCTATCCCTTTGCGAAGGAGCGATACTGGATACCAGTCAACGATTCGATGCCGGCCAATCACGAAGCCCCTGCTAAAACATTGAACGGCGGAACGAATACATTCGTGTTACATCCATTGGTTCATCGTAACACTTCAAGTCTATCTGGGCTGCGATTCAGCTCGACCTTCACCGGCCGGGAGTTTTTCCTCGCTGACCACCAAGTCAATGGAGAGCGTGTCTTGCCAGGAGTCGCCTACCTTGAGATGGCTCGCGTGGCGGTGCAGGAAGCGATCAAGGATGATGTGGGGAATGAACAGCCCACCATTCAATTGAAGCACGTGGCGTGGTCGCGGCCAGTAGTGGTGGGCGACGAGGCCATCACGGTCCACCTCGCGCTCTACCCGGAAGACGGCGGAGAGATCAGCTATGAGATTTACAGTCTGGACCCGAGCGGCGAGGCGATCATTCACTCGCAAGGTCGAGCGGCGCTTGCGGAGGCCGGCCAAGCGCCGCGCATCAATGTGAGGTCGCTAGAGGAGCAGCATGAGGCGAAGGTCTTGACGGCAGCCCAATGTTATGCGGCGTTCGAGGGTTTGGGGCTCGTTTATGGTTCCGGACATCGAGGGTTGACGGCATTACGTGTGGGCGCAGATGAGACCGGAGCGCGCTTTGTGCTGGCGCGTCTTGGGCTACCACAAAACGTGGCGGGAACGCGCAATGACTATCTGCTACATCCGAGTCTGCTGGACGGCGCGCTGCAGGCGAGCATCGGACTCAGGCTGAGCGATGGAGATGCCTCGCCGTCCTTACCGTTCGCGCTCGACGCAATGGAGATCTACGGTCCGTGTTCAACCGACTCATACGCAGTCGTCCGGGAATCCATGGGCAGCGGCGAAAAGACTCATAAGCTGGATATCGACCTGTGTGATAAACAGGGCTTGGTGAGGGTACGGCTTAGAGGATTTACAACAAGAGAATTGACCGTAGAGCCGGACGAGAGAGCGAAGCAGGGAATCGACACGATATTGCTTGAGCGGAAATGGCAGGCGAAGGGGCTGAGCGCGAGCCAGCCCGTCTACGCGCAGCATTGGGCGCTGATCGATTCCATATTGCAAGAGCGCCTGCCGGAACGGGAGACACAATCAGCCGGGATCAAAGCAATCTTACTCGCGGAGCATGGTCAAGGGCTGGCCGAACGATTTAACGCCTGTGCGGAGCAGGTCTTCGGAGTAGTCCAGCGTATCCTGAGAGACAAGCCCAAAGGAGAGGTGCTGCTGCAGGCGCTGCTATCACGGGAGAACCAGCACGCAGGGTTTTTCGGCGCGCTCTCCGGACTCTTAAAGAGCGCAAGCCAGGAGAACCCGAGACTGATCACACAAGTGATCGAGGCGGAAGCGGCAGAGAGCGCCGCCGGTTTGATTGAAATGCTCAAGGATAATGCCCGCGGGAAAGAAGACCGAGAGATCCGTTACCAAAGAGGTGAACGGCAGGTCGCGTCGCTCAGTGAGTTGTCCACAACAGATAAGCCTGTGGTGATACCGTGGCGAAAGGACGGCGTCTATCTGATTACCGGAGGAGCGGGCGGTCTGGGCCTGATCTTCGCGCGGGAAATCCTTAGTCGTGTGAAAGACCCAAGGCTGATCCTGACAGGACGTTCCTCACCGAGCGGCGAACGTCAAAGGCAGCTTGAGTCATTACAATCATTGTCGCCCGGAGCAGAGATCGAGTACCGGCAGTTGGATGTGGGCGACGCAGCCGCGGTCAAGACCTGCATTCAGGAGCTGATCGAGAGGCATGGCCGTCTCGATGGAGTCCTTCACAGCGCGGGCGTGATCCACGATAGCTTTCTGCTGAAGAAGACGGTCGAGGAGCTGCGTTTTGTGCTCTCGCCGAAGGTGAGCGGGCTGATCAATCTTGATGAAGCGACTGCGCGCCTGCCGCTCGACTTTCTGGTGGCGTTTTCTTCTGCGGCAGCCGTCTTCGGCAATGTTGGACAAGGAGACTATGCCACGGCCAATGCCTTTATGGACAGGTACGCGGAGTACCGCAATGGCCTGGTCAAAGCGGGAAGTCGAAGGGGGCGGACGCTGTCGATCAACTGGCCGTTGTGGGAGAGTGGCGGTATGCAGGTGGATGTCGCGACGCTGGAGCGAATGCGAGCAAGCGTTGGCATCGTTCCGTTATCGACCGAGCAGGGAATTGAAGCCTTCTATCAGTCGTTGGGAACCCAGAAATCGCAGGTGGTAGCGCTGGCGGGTGAGGTGGCGCGCTTAGCGCCCATGCTAGGAAAAGAAGAGCACGTTTTGTTCGAGGAGAATCTCTACTCGGACCTGTTTGAGAAGACCCTGAACGGTGTTCTATCAGAGAATGACTTTCGAGAACTACTCCTGAATAAGCCGCCGGCTCTCAATCTCAAAAATAGTGTAACAAGCTTTCATTGAATTGATCGTTCGGCTAATGACCTTCCAAAGTTTAGAACCGACCTTATAAACGCAATCTCCGATAAGCCAGATATGAATGATGAAATAGCAGACTTGTATCGACAGATCAAGGAAAAGAGATTGGATCGCGAAGAGGCATTGAAACTTCTTGAAAAGGTTGGCGCGTTATCGCGTGAAAGGGCTGGGAAGGGAGTGAGTGGTTCATTCGGCGGCGTATTGGCCTCTGAGATCCTTGATGAGAAGGCAATAGATTACTTCAAAAAAGTACTCGCCTCGAGTTTGCAGTTACCTGTGGAAAGGATTGAGGCGGATGCGCCGCTCGAGAAGTATGGGATCGATTCGATCTTGGTGACGCAGCTAACCACGCAGTTGGAGAAGATCTTCGGATCGTTATCGAAGACATTGTTTTTCGAGTACCAAACTATCGAGTCTCTGAGTCGCTACTTTATAGAGGCGCATCGTCGGCAATTGATTCAGTTGTTGGAGACGGATGCTCCAAGCAGAGTCTCCGGGGCGCGGGTGGAGGAATCCGGATCGGTCGGACGTGGGGTAAACGGATCGAAACGGTCCGAGCCGCGGCGCGACCGCTTTGTCACGGCACGGCGCAAATTCGCTCCGCTTGCGGTCGACACCTCACATGACATCGCGATCATTGGTCTCAGCGGCCGTTATCCGCAGGCGAAGGACTTGAACGAGTATTGGGAGAACCTGAAGGCGGGCAGGGATTGCATCACGGAGGTCCCCCCCGAGCGATGGGATCATCGACTCTACTTCGATCCGCAGAAAGGCAAGGCAGGCAAGAGCTATAGCAAGTGGGGCGGCTTCATCGATGGTGTCGATCAATTCGATCCCCTGTTCTTCAACATCTCGCCCCGCGAAGCGCAGTTCATGGACCCGCAGGAGCGATTGTTTTTGCAGTGTGTCTTTCAAACACTGGAAGACGCCGGTTACACCCGCGACGCCCTCAAGAATCACGGCGCACGTGGTTTGGAAGGCAATGTGGGGGTGTTTGTCGGGGTGATGTACGAGGAGTACCAGCTTTACGGCGCTCAGGCCCAGGCTCTGGGGCAGGCCTATGCGCTGGGCGGCAATCCCTCCTCGATTGCGAACCGGGCTTCGTATTTTTGCAACTTCCACGGTCCGAGCATGGCGGTCGATACGATGTGTTCCTCGTCCTTGACGAGCATTCATCTGGCGTGTCAGAGCCTGATCCTTGGAGGATGCGAGCTTGCGATTGCGGGCGGGGTGAATGTCTCGGTGCATCCGAATAAGTATCTGGCGCTGGCGCAGTGGCAGTTTGTCTCCAGCGCCGGGCGGTGCGAGAGCTTCGGAGAAGGTGGGGATGGCTATGTGCCCGGCGAAGGAGTGGGGGCGGTCCTGTTGAAGCCCTTATCGAAAGCGATCGCGGATCGGGACCATATTTATGGCGTAATCAAGGGGAGCAGCCTCAATCACGGCGGGAAGACCAACGGGTATACGGTGCCGAACCCGAATGCGCAGTGCGAACTGATCGTTGAGGCGCTCAAGAAAGCGCGGGTCGACCCCCGGGCCGTCAGTTACATCGAAGCGCACGGGACGGGGACCTTGCTGGGAGATCCGGTAGAAATCGCGGGACTCACCAAGGCATTTGACCAGATCAGCAAAGAGCCCCTGATCCAGACCTGCGCGATCGGATCGGCCAAATCCAATATCGGTCACTGTGAGAGCGCGGCGGGTATTGCGGGAGTCACGAAGGTGTTGCTGCAGATGAAGCACCGGCAATTAGCGCCGAGTCTGCACTCGCAAACGCTCAATCGGAATATCGATTTCGGACGGACGCCGTTCAAGGTGCAGCAGCGGCTGGAAGACTGGTCCCGGCCGACCTTGAGGGTTGATGGCGAAGCGAGAGAATATCCTCGGATTGCCGGGATCTCGTCGTTTGGGGCGGGCGGGGCCAATGCGCACGTGATCATCGAAGAATATATTCCGCGAGAAGGGAACCAGGCGTCGCCCCCGATAGACCCGAGCCGTCCCGCGATCATCGTGTTATCGGCGAAGACGGAAGAACAGTTAAAGGAGCAAGCGCAGAATCTGCTCGCCGCCATCCGAAGAGATGGTTATACGGATAGTGATCTATGGGATATTGCGTATACGCTGCAGGTGGGAAGAGAAGCGATGGAAGAGCGGATGGCGACCACGGTCACGAGTCTGGCGTCGCTCGTCGAGAGGCTTGAACAGATTTGCGCCGAGCGATCGCATGACGGCGAGTGGAGCCGGGGAGCGGTCAAGAAGGACAAAGAGATCTTGTCACTTTTGGCGGATCAGGAGCTACAAGAAGCGATCGGCAAATGGGTTGAGCGCGGGAAATTCTTCAAGCTAATCGATCTTTGGGTGAAAGGCCTGTCATTCGACTGGAATCAGTTGTACCCGGCCGGCTATCGCCCCCAGCGGATTAGCTTGCCGACCTATCCTTTTGCTAAGAAAAGATATTGGATCTCGCCGGCTGAACCGGTCCAGAACAACCAGGTTGTTTTACCTCATGAGTCTCAATCTTGCCCGAGTAACGGCAAAGCGGAATTCCGCCCGAAGCCTATTGTGCCCTTGCAACTGCCTTCACTGGAGGACAGTGTTACGCCAAACCCGCCGCATCGATCAGCAACAGTTCGTCAGATCGAATTGGATGACATACCACCCGATAGATACGAATTGGGCATTAACGGGCATGCAGACCGGGCCGCGCACAGTTCGTTGAAGTCGGGCAAATCACTGAAACATGAATCGCGGGATTCATTCGAGAAGGTCGCCAACCGATTGCGAGGCAGTTTAGCTCAAGCATTGTACGCCGACATAACCGATATCGATCCAGACAAACCGTTCATGGACCTGGGCCTGGATTCCGTTGTCGGCGTCGAATGGGTAAGGCGGATTAACAGTCAGTTCGAACTGACTCTTCCGGCAGCCGTACTTTATGACTACCCGACGCTGACTGCGTTTTCGCGGTACCTGACAGAGTTGAAGAGTGTCGATGAAGCCGCCTTGGACAAAAAAGGCGATGGAGCGATTTGCCACGTCTCCTCGTCATCGGTGGCCGAAACACCTCGTGAGGAACCTATCAGGATCATTGTACCCTGGTTGATGGAGTCTCTCGCTAACGCGCTTTATGCGGACGTTGAGGAGATCGATCCTGATAAACCTTTTATCGATCTCGGAATGGACTCTGTCATCGGAGTTGAGTGGGTGGGGAGGATCAACACGGCATTTCAGCTCGATGTAAAGGCTACCGCTCTTTACGACTATCCCACGATTAACCAATTGGCGAATCATCTGGCTACTTTAATCCCGGCCGCCAGCGAGATTGCAGCCCCACACGCAAGGGGGCAGGCGGCGTCGTCGAGCGCAAAAACATTGCCTGAGCCGATAGTGAAGGCAGAAATTTTTCTCCCGGAGGCCGCCGCCGCCGGCCGCCAGCCGGGGCCTGCCATTGCGCAACACCGGACAACTCGACTGGCAACCGTACCGGCGCCCTCTCGAAGCCCGGCAGGGGCAGCATCGACGACCGAGAGCAGGATCGCCATCGTCGGCGCCGCTGGGCGTTATCCCGGCTCCAGCAACCTCGATGAGTACTGGAACAATCTGGTTTCAGGATTCGATGCCGTTAAAGAGGTGCCGCCCTCTCGATGGGACATCAGCCTCTATTACGATCCGCACATCCCATCCGAGAGTAAAATTTACTGCAAATGGTTAGGCGCGCTCGACGGTATCGATTGCTTCGATCCGCTGTTCTTCAACATCAGCCCGGCCGAAGCCGAATTGATGGACCCGCAGCACCGGATATTTCTGGAGGAGGCCTACAAAGCTTTCGAAGACGCGGGGTATTCCCCGGCTCAGTTAGACGGCGTCAATTGCGGCGTGTATTTGGGCATTATGAGTAATGATTATGCTCAGATCGTGGCGCGGAGCGGACGCGGCAGCGCCACCGGCAATAGTCTTGCAATCGGCGCGGCGAGAATCGCCTTCCATCTCAATCTGAAAGGGCCCGCGATACCCGTGGATACGGCCTGTTCGTCCTCGTTGGTGGCAGCGCATCTGGGGATCCAAGCGCTGCAGGCCGGTGAAATAGATATGGCCCTGGTGGGCGGAGTGAACCTCTATTTGGCTCCGGAATCCTATGTCGAGATGTGCGGCGCGGGAATGTTGTCGCCGGAGGGACGATGCAAAACATTCGATAACAGCGCGGATGGCTTTGTGCCGGGCGAAGGTGTCGGCGCCATGGTGCTCAAGCGCCTGCAGGACGCCGAGCGCGACGGCGACTCGATCCACGGGGTCATTATCGGCTCGGGGATCAATCAGGACGGCAAAACGAACGGGATCACCGCGCCGAGCATGAATAGCCAGGCGGCGCTGCTGAAAACCATCTACAGCAGGTTTGCGATCGATCCGCGGAGCATTAGTTATGTCGAGGCCCACGGTACAGGGACAAAGTTGGGAGACCCGATCGAGTTGGCCGCCTTGTCAACCGCCTTCGGTGAGGGAAGGGGCGACAAACAATTTTGCGCACTGGGTTCGGTAAAGAGCAACCTGGGTCACATCTCGGCGGCGGCGGGCGTGGCTGGTGTACACAAGGTATTGCTGTGCTTGCGCCATCGTCGACTGGTTCCGAGCCTTCACTTTGTCGATCCGAACGAACATTTCGATTTCAAAGATTCGGCGTTTTACGTCAACACCGAGTCGAAGCCGTGGGAAAGTATCGATCGGTCGCCCCGTCGGGCCGCGGTGAGCTCATTCGGCTACAGCGGAACGAATGCGCATCTGGTAATTGAGGAGCACATCACGCCAATCAAACAAGCCGGCCAGCCCGTCATCGATGATTACCACCCGGCGATTATTGTGCTATCAGCCAAGACCGAAGCGCAGCTAAAAATCCAAGCAGCTAATTTACTCGGCGCTATACAAAGCCGATCTCTGACTAACGATGATTTGGCAAGCATTGCTTATACCTTGCAAATAGGCAGGGCGGCAATGGAAGAGAGACTGGGGATTCTGGTCGCCAGTTTCAATTCACTGGCCGCTAAATTAACGGACTTCATCGAAGCTAAGGCTTTGCCCGATGGCGTCTACCGCGGCAATGCCAAAAAGGACAAAGATGCTCTGTCCCTGTTTACCTCAGACGAGGATTTAGAAATTACACTTCAATCCTGGGTGGTAAAGGGCAAATACGACAAGTTAATCGATTTATGGGTAAAAGGTGTGACCTTTGACTGGACCAGGATTTATCGAGACGGGGACAATCCGCGACGGATCAATTTACCTACTTACCCGTTTTTAAAACAGCGTTGTTGGATCGATACAGATGATCGATACACGGCGCAGTATCGCGATCGCGGAGGAGCGGTTGCGACTGCGAACCAGTCCGCTTCCGCAGCGCCGCAGCGCCGCGCCGATATCGAGGCTGCCATTCAGACCTTACTGCCTTTCTGGGAGACCTGTGCTGCCGCAATAGTTAAAGAAGCGGCCGTCGATTCCGCAGTCCTTGTCGGCGGAGACAACCCGGCGCTTCAAGAAGCCTTGATTGCTCACGTTCCACATACGCAGGTCTTGTCTTTAAGACTCGATGAGTCCGTGGAAGCGCTGATCACGTTGCTGCGATCAGTGGGTGATA
>Ga0209382_10002259_pt1 | contig 28440 bp, 25 predicted proteins | sample SoiMetdeltSBSDD5_FD_187599 | JGI IMG/M metagenome (GOLD analysis project Ga0209382, IMG submission 187599) | Bulk soil microbial communities from a Populus tree surrounding site in Tennessee, USA - Soil MetaG P. deltoides SBSDD5 (SPAdes) (version 2) | ecosystem: Environmental > Terrestrial >... | reverse complement strand
TGCCATCATCGCGGCGCGCGCACGGCTCGCCGCGATCTGGGCGCCTCTGGTGTGGCTGTCCTTCGCCGGCGGCATCGCACTGGTCGCCGTGTGCGCCTGGGGTGTCATCAATGCCGCGCGCGAGGGGGAGTGGGGCGCCTTCTCGGGGGCACTCCTCATCGGCTCCGTCGGCGGATGGGCGCTCGGTACCGCCTGGTGGAAGGCGCTGAGGCGCATGCGCGGTCACCGCTCCCGCGTGCAACAGGCGGAGTCCGCGCTTCGCGCGAGCGGCCAGCCTCCCGAAGCCTAGAAGTCCGCGTTAGCCCCGCCGCGCGGCGTCGATCCTGGCGACGTCGATCTTCTTCATCGTCATCATCGCGTCGAACGCGCGCTTGGCCTCGGCGCCCCCCTTGGCCATCGCCTCGGTCAGCGTGCGCGGCGTGATCTGCCAGGAGAGGCCCCACCGGTCCTTGCACCAGCCGCAGTCGCTCTCCTGGCCTCCGTTGCCGACGATCGCGTTCCAGTAGCGGTCGGTTTCCTTCTGGTCGTCCGTCGCGACCTGGAAGGAGAACGCTTCGCTGTGCTTGAACGTGGGGCCGCCGTTGAGACCGAGACACGGAATACCCAGGACGGTGAACTCCACGGTGAGGACGTCGCCGGCCTTGCCCCCCGGGAAGTCGCCGGGCGCCTTGCGAACCGCGGTCACCTTGCTGTCCGGGAAGGTGGCGGCGTAGAAGCGTGCGGCCGCCTCGGCGTCCTTGTCGTACCAGAGGCAGATCGTGTTCTTCGCGTTCATGGTGGTGACCTCCTATCGCTCCCCCATCGTCCCTCACAGCTTCTCACCATGTCCGCAATCGATCAGCAAGTGGCGCGTCGAGAGACCACAGGGCGCCTTCGAGAAGCGGCCCTGATAGCATGCGTGCAACCGTCGGTCATCTGGCTCAGGAGGCTCCACGGTGCTCAATTCAGCATTCGAGGCTCTCGTCCTCACCACTCTCGCCGTGACGCCGGTCGCCGTGGCGCAGGGCCCGTCCGCATCCTTCACCGTCACCGTGGTGCCGCCGGTCCACGGGACGCTGCAGGTCGTTCCGCCTGTGCCGCCCGACGGCAAGTTCCCCGCCGGCACGGTCATCAGCGTGAGAGCCACCCCGGAGCGCGGCTACGTGCTGGATTCCGCGTGGTACTCGGTGCCCGGCCGGTTCGGGCAGATGTATCACGAGGGCATGGGGCGCGAGTTCGCGGTGACCATCGACCGGGACAAGCGGATCGGCGCCTCGTTCATCGAGGAGGCGGCCGTCCGCCACATCGACGTCACGCACGACGTCGTCTATGCCAAACCGGGCTTGAAGCCCTTGAAATACGACGTGTTCTCGCCGAAGGGCGCGCGCAACCTGCCCGTCATCGTCATCATCCATGGCGGCGGCTGGGTGGCGAACGACGAGGACATCATGCGCGGCCTCGCCCGGGAGCTCACGAAGGGGGGCCGGTTCGTCGTCTTCTCGATGGACTATCGCTGGGCGGGCAAGGAAGACGGCGAGGCCACGAGCACGACCATGGCGAACATCATCGAGGACGTCTTCGGCGGTATCGCCCACATCATGGAGCACGCGAAACAGTACGGCGGCGATCCGACGAGGATCGGGGTCACCGGAGACAGCGCGGGCGGGCATCTGTCCGCCGCAGCGGCGCTCATGCCGAACATGATCGGTTCGCGCGGCTTCGCAAAGACGCCCGGCGTGTTCGAGTTCATGCCCAGCTACCTGCCCAAGGGCAAGACCGTGGAGCAGGTGCGCACGGAAATGATGGCGGCCATCAAGGCGGCGGCGCCGAGTTACGGCGTGTTCGGCCCCGCCCGCCTCAACCTGTACACGGACGCTCCGGCGGCGGACGAGTCGTGGAAGCAGGCGGTGGCTCCGCTGCGGCACATTCCTGCCGTCAAGGATCGGGCCGTGGCGACGTTCCAGGTGCGTGGCACGAAGGATCCTCTCATTCGCAACGACGACGTCCAGGAGTTCCTCGACGCCCTGGTCGAGGCGGGGCAACGCGCGGAGTACATCCAGGTCGGAGGAGCCGGACACGCGTTCTTCGACTGGAAGCCCGACGAGAACACGAAAGCGACGTTCGCGAAATACGGCGTCTACCACGCGGCCGCGATGAAGGCGTTCTTCGAGTCTGTTCTCTACTGAGAGTCCCTCTCGAGACGCGCTTCTCTGATTCGCGAGGCGCTTCGCGCTGCGGATCGGGTGCCGTCGCGCGGCTTCGTCCCTACCGGCCCTTCGCCGCCGCGGGGGCGTGCTGCGCCTCGATGCGCTCCCAGTAAGCGGCGAAGCCCGCACCGATGCTTGCCTGCGGCTGGGACTGGGTCAGGTTGCGCCGACGCTCCTCGGCGGCGAGCGCGGCCTTCGCTTGATCGAAAGCCGCGACGAGCGACGGCGCCCCGGGAACGGCGTCCCGGAAGAAGGCCTCCCCGAACTCCGTCAGGTCACGGTCGTCGCTGCAGCCGAAGGACGTGCGGTCCGCCGCCGACGACGTGAAGATGGCCGTCCCGTCGTCGGCCAGAGCCGGGATGAACGCTCCCGAATGGCACGCCGAAATGACGACCACACGCCATCGGACGCCCGATGCGTCGAGCGCCTTGCGAAGCGCGATGGGGTCGAGCTGGTCGAGCGGCCAGGTCGAGTTCGACACGGCGAGGGAAGGCTCCGCCGAGCCGTGTGACGTGAGGAACAGGAAGAGGACGTCCTTCGAGCGGTCCATGTGCTCCGCGACGCGACCGAGGGCACGCCGCAGCCCGTGGACGGTCGCGAGGGGCCTGGTCTCGAGATCCCGCCGGTCGTTGACGAGCAGGACACTGCGGCCGGCCGCGCCGTAGCGCGCCGAGATCACGCCCTCTGCGAGCTTGGCCTCTTCGGCGAACACCTTCTGTCCGCCCGTGCCCGCGAATCCGACGAAGAACACGCTCGGCCGGTCGGGGTCGCCGGGGCGCAAGCGGGCCGCGGCGGCGTCGATGCGATCGGGTTGTTCGAAAAGCAGGCGCTCTGAGTCCTTCCAGCCGCTGGTCTCGTCGTCCGTGTCCGGATACCAGAGTCGGGGATGGACCCATGCCTTCTCCGTCCCCCAGGCGAAGAGCGCGACGAAGGCCATCCCGGCGAGGAGCGCCGCGCGTGGCCGGCTCGCGCCGACGCTCATCAGGACGCGGCTCGCATGAAAGAGGCCGGCGAGGGCCAGCAGGAGGACGCACGAGCGCTGCGCCTGCTCCGGCGCCCACTGGAGCGCCATGCCAACCGCCAGCGCGAGCGGGACCCAGCCCACGATCGGAGCCAGGACACTGCGGAAGCCCGCGAACGTACCGGAAACACGGTGGAGAACCCATGCCAGGGCCAGGAGCCCGGCCCCGTACCAGGTGAGAGCGGTGAGGCCGCTCGGGTAGAAGCGCGCGGAGGCGCCGGCCGCGTAGCGGTCGTACGCGAACCACACGGCGAGAGCCGCGAGCCCGCAGGCAGCGATCACGGCATCGCTCGAGGCGACGTCGTCGGGGGACGAGACCTGCCACTTGAGCCGCTTCTTGAGCGCCGCCGGGAATCGGCCTCGCACGCCGGGCGCCTCGAGCATGGGTGCCGCCCCCTCCCCCACCGGATCACCGTGCCCCCACGCGACGACCTTCGCCCGCGAGAGACCGGCACGCTCGAGCAGGGCGACCAGTGCGCCGTCGCCGGCGTCGAAGCCCGCCGCGAACACGTCGGCGGGGCTGAGCTCCTCTTTGGTGCCGGATTTCGAGTGCCAGGCGAGAGCGATGACAGGGCCGAGGGAGGGGTCCGGCGCAAGCCTCGACCACAGTCGTCCAATTCGTCCCGAGACGGCAGCGCCGGATGCCGCAGAGTCCAGCGCGGAGGCGAGGACATCGGGGTCGCCACCCGTCTGATGGATCATCAGGTGGACCTCCGGGGTCTGGATGAGGGAGCCGAAGAGGTCGTAGACCGTTGGCGGTCGCCTTGCGGCCCGCGCCCGTGCCAGGGCCCGGGCAACGGCAGCGCGGAGATCGGGGTGGTACTTCATCCCGGTGGATGCCCAAATGCTACCTTCACGAGGCTAGCGAGAGCCCCGGCGCTGGTCGATGAGGAAATCCGCGAGGAGATCCGCGTCGCGGCGGCGGGGAGACGTGCGCCGGGCCACCAGGGCCAGCATCCGCGACGGCGCCGCCTTCGAGAACGGGCGCGCGACGAGGCGCGTACCCTTGAGGATGCCGGCGTCGAGCGTGATCCCGGGCAGCAGCGTCACGCCCAGCCCGCCTTCGACCATCTGGATCAGCGTGGTCAGGCTGGTGGCCTCGACGCTCGTTTCCCAGTTCCGGCGGCGCGGACCGCAGGCGGCGATCGCATGATCGCGCAGGCAGTGGCCTTCCTCGAGCAGCAGCATGTCGCCGGTGTCGATCCGCCGCAGCGACACGTCCTTCTCCCGGACGGCCGGATCGGCCTGGCGGGCGACGAACCAGAACTCGTCCTTGAAGAGCTCGCGCACGTAGAGGTCGCCGGTGTCGAAGGGCAGCGCGATCAACGCGACGTCGAGGCGGCCTTCGCGGAGCCGCTCCAGCAACGGCTTCGTGAGGTCCTCGCGCAGGTAGAGCTTCAGGTCTGCCCGAGCGCGCCGCAGTGCCGGCAGCACGTTCGGCAGCAGGTAGGGCGCGATGGTGGGAATGGCGCCGAGGCGCAGGGGCCCGGACAGCGGGCGCGTCGCCGCCCGCGCGGCCTCCGCCAGATCCGTGGCCGCGGCCAGCAGCTCCTTCGCTCGCGCGACCACGTCCTCGCCGATGGCGGTCAGCCGCACGTTCCGGTTGTCGCGCTCGACGAGCTGCACGCCCAGCACCGTCTCCAGCTCCTTGATCCCGGCGGACAGTGTGGACTGGGTGACGAACTGCGCCTCGCCGGCGACGCGGAAGTTCAGGCGCGCGGAGAGCTCCACCAGATAGGCAAGCTGGCGCAGGGTGGGAAGGCTGGGGCGCTCCATCGAGAGACTCGATCATTGTAACCAGAATAAGTCGTTGGACCATTCGCGCCGGTTCCCCCAGAATGTTCGTCCGGCCCTCGACCCGAGAGCCGAGGAACGCGCCATCATCGCGGAGTTGCCGCCGGCGGCAGCTCCACCCCGAGAAGGAGAAGGTCGCATGCCCGACAAGGAACAGACCCGAAGCGCCAGCGAGAGCGAGAGCCCCGTCATCCCCGCCCCCACCGCCAAGCGGGGCCGCCCGCACACGAACAAGGACTGGTGGCCGAACCAGCTGGACCTCTCGGTGCTCCACCATCACTCGCACCTGTCGAACCCGATGGAGGAGGACTTCGACTACGCGGAGAAGTTCAAGTCCCTCGACGTGGACGCGCTGAGGCGTGACCTCGTCGAGGTGATGACGAAGTCGCAGGACTGGTGGCCGGCCGACTACGGCCACTACGGCCCGCTCTTCATCCGCATGACGTGGCATGCCGCGGGCACCTACCGCATCGCGGACGGCCGCGGCGGCGGCGGCGAAGGCCAGCAGCGCTTCGCACCCCTCAACAGCTGGCCCGACAACGCGAACCTCGACAAGGCACGGCGGCTGCTCTGGCCGCTCAAGAAGAAGTACGGCCAGGCGATCTCCTGGGCCGACCTCCTGGTCCTGGCCGGCAACGTGGCCATGGAGTCGATGGGGTTCAAGACGTTCGGCTTTGGCTTCGGCCGCCCCGACGTCTGGGAGCCGGAAGATCTCTTCTGGGGTCCCGAGAACACGTGGCTCGGAGACGAGCGCTACAGCGGCGACCGCCAGTTGGCCAAGCCGTTGGGCGCCGTGCAGATGGGCCTCATCTACGTGAATCCGGAAGGGCCAGGGGGCAAGCCGGACCCGGCGGCGGCGGCGCGCGACATCCGCGAGACCTTCGCGCGCATGGCGATGAACGACGAGGAGACGGTGGCGCTCATCGTGGGTGGCCACTCCTTCGGGAAGACGCATGGCGCCGCCCCGGGTTCGAACGTGGGCAAGGAGCCGGAGGGCGCCGCCCTGGAGGACCAGGGCCTCGGGTGGAAGAACAAATACGGCACGGGCAAAGGCGGGGACACCATCACCAGCGGCCTCGAGGGAGCCTGGACCAACAACCCCACGAAGTGGGACAACGGGTTCCTCGAGAACCTCTTCAAGTACGAGTGGGAGCTCACGGAGAGCCCCGCCGGCGCGAAGCAGTGGAAGCCGAAGAACCCGGAGGCCCAGGGCACGGTGCCCGACGCGCACGACCCCAAGAAGCGGCACGCGCCGATGATGCTGACGACGGACCTGGCCCTGAAGGTCGACCCGATCTACGCGCCGATCGCCAAGCGCTTCTTCGAGAACCCCAACCAGCTCGCGGACGCGTTCGCCCGCGCCTGGTTCAAGCTGCTCCACCGTGACATGGGGCCGCGACCGCGGTATCTCGGGCCCTGGATCCCGGAGCCGCAGCTGTGGCAGGACCCCGTCCCCGCCGTCGATCACGAGCTGATCGGTGAGCAGGACGTCGCGGCCCTCAAGCGCAAGATCCTCGACTCCGGCCTCTCGATCGCTGACCTCGTCTCCACGGCCTGGAACGCGGCGGCCAGCTTCCGCGGCACGGACAAGCGCGGCGGCGCCAACGGAGCGCGCATCCGCCTCGAGCCGCAGAAGAGCTGGGAGTCCAACGAGCCGGCCCGGCTGGCCGGGGTGCTGAAGAAGCTCGAGCAGGTCCAGCAGGACTTCAACAAGTCCGGCGGCAAGAAGAAGGTCTCGCTGGCCGACCTGATCGTCCTCGGCGGATGTGCGGCGGTCGAGGAAGCGGCGAAGAAGGCGGGACACGCCGTCACCGTGCCGTTCGCGCCCGGCCGCACCGACGCCTCGCAGCAGCAGACGGACGTGAACACCTTCGACGTGCTCGAGCCGGCGGGGGACTCCTTCCGCAACTATCTGGGCAAGGGAGATCCGCTCACGCCGGAGACCCGGCTCCTGGACCGGGCCAACCTGCTCAAGCTCACCGCGCCCCAGATGACGGTCCTCGTCGGCGGGTTGCGCGCCCTCGGTGCGAACCACGGTCAGTCGAAGCACGGTGTCTTCACCGATCGTCCGGGGACGCTGACCAACGACTTCTTCGTGAACCTGCTCGACGTCGGCACCTACTGGAGGCCGTCGGCTTCGGACAAGAACGTCTACGAGGGCGCCGACCGCGCGTCGGGCAAGACCAAGTGGACGGCCACCGCCGCCGATCTCGTGTTCGGCGCCCACTCGCAGCTCCGGGCGCTGGCCGAGGTCTACGCGAGCGACGACGGGAAGGAGAAGTTCGTGCGCGACTTCGTGGCGGCCTGGAACAAGGTCATGACCAACGATCGGTACGATCTTCTCGCCCAGGCGCGCAGCGGAAAGGGCGCAGCCGCCCGCCGCTAGGTTCGTCTCATCCCTGCCGCAAGCGCGGGCGGCCGGCAACGGTCGCCCGCGCGCGTACTTCAAGCCTACCGGCTGCGTTGCGCTCAGCGACGTGCAGGGCCCGGGCACGGCCTTCGGCGGACACGAAATGGATCGCGAGCGGACACGGCACCCCCGTTTCACGTTTACGCTGGAAGGCGTCCGCCTTCGCAGCGCAAGTGAAAGGAGTGCTCGTCATGTCCAAGAGCGTTTGCGCCATGACGCTGCTGGTCTCCGCCGTTCTCGGCCCCTCCGCTCGCGTGTACGCAGAGCCGCCGGTCGTACCCTCCTGCGCGGTCTGGCAGGCCTGCGGGACGTGGGACTCCTGGAGTGAAGGGGGCTACGACCTGTACAACAACATCTGGGGCGACGGCGCCGGCCCCCAGTGCATCTGGGCCTGTTCGCACAGCAACTGGGGCATCTGGGCCGATCATCCGGATACGAGCGGGGTGAAGTCGTACCCGAACAGCGGCCTGGCGAACCTCGGCGCCAAGCCCAGTGCCATCGGCTCTCTCACGGCCACCTTCGACGTTACGGTGCCGAGTGCCGGCGCGTACACCACGACCTTCGACATCTGGTCCGGTCGCCGGACCGAGATCATGGTCTGGATGAACAAGCAGGGGAACCACGAGCCGTGGGCCCACGCCTACGACGCGAGCGGCAAGCCCATTCCCGACGTCGCCAACGTGACCGTGGGCGGCCACACCTGGAACTACTACTGGAACGGCGGTCCCCGCGGCTTCAACGTCTTCAATATGGTGCGCACGTCGAACACCACGTCGGGCACGGTGGACCTCAAGGCCATCTTGCAATGGCTGGTCACCAACACTCCGCTGGATGACGTGACCATCGACAAGGTCCAGTTCGGCTTCGAGATCTCGGGGGCCTCGAGCGGGATGAACTTCACGACGAACAGCTTCGACATCTCCTTCACGTCGAACGACACGGGGATCCCCGCCGCGCCGACCGGCCTTACGGCCAGCGTGGCCAGCGCGACCTCCGTGGGCCTCGGCTGGACGGACAACTCGAACAACGAGAGCGGCTTCGCCATCGAGAGGGGGACGGACGGGACTACGTTCACCGAGATCGCCACCGTGGGATCGAACGTCACGACCTATACGAACGGGGGCCTGTCGTCGGGGACGAAGTACTACTTCCGCGTCCGCGCGTTCAACACCGCGGGAAACACCTACTCCGCGTATTCCAACGTGGCCAGCGCCACGCCGTTGCAGCTCGGCACCGGCACCGGTCTCAAGGGCGAGTACTTCGACAACGCGGACCTGACGAACCTGAAGCTCACGCGGACGGACGCCACCGTGAACTTCAACTGGGCGAATGGCTCGCCGGACGCCTCGATCGGAACCGACTCGTTCTCGGCGCGCTGGACGGGCACGATCCAGCCCCTCTTCTCCGAGCCCTACACGATCGAGACCTTCTCGGACGACGGAGACCGCGTGTGGATCAACGGCCTCCTCGTGATCGACGACTGGAAGATCCAGCGCGGCGGCTCGGGTACCCACGCGGCCACCGTTCTGCTCACGGCGGGGGTCAAGTACACCATCACCGTGGAGTTCATGGAGAACAGCGGCGGCGCGGCCATGCAGCTCCTATGGTCGAGCCCGAGCCAGGCCAAGGAGGTCATCCCCAAGACGCAGCTCTACCCGCAATGAGTCGGGCGTCCGCGTGAACGGGACCAGCCGCGCCCGCGGGGGCGCGGCTGGTATGCCCCTTGCTCTCACATCGACGAAGGGAGGATTCAATGACGCAACCAGACCGTGGATCCATTGCCGCACCCGAAGAGGCTGGACAGGACCGCGAACGTTCGATTCGCGGGTTGCACGGCGTCCGGTACCAGACGGGCGACGTGCAACGCGCCATTGACTTCTACACCCGGCACCTCGGCTTCAAGCTGGAACACAAGCAGCTTCCCGCGTTCGCCACCGTGTCGCTCGGTCAGTTCAAGCTGCTGCTCAGCGGCCCAGGGGCGTCCGGTTCACGGCCGATGCCGGACGGACGCCGGCAGGACCCGGGCGGATGGAATCGGATCGTCCTCCACGTGACCGACCTCGCCCGCGAGATCGAGAGGCTCCAGAAGGCGGGGCTGACGTTCCGCAATGAGATGGAGACGGGCCCCGCCGGCCGGCAGATTCAGATCCTGGATCCCGACGGCAATCCCATCGAGCTGTTCGAGCCGGCTCGCTGATTCGGGTGGTCGCGCTCGCGTCGATCAGTCGGGCGTCTGATCGACGGTTCCCATCCTCATCGCGTCCGAGTGGCTCTGGCCGGCGGAGTCGGTCACGGTCAGGGTGATCACGTAGGCATCGCCGGTGAAGTTGGGATACTCGTGCACGACCTCCGTCGGCGGGGCCGAGCTCCAACTCCCGCTCACGGACGTGCCGTCGCCGAAGTCGAGCGTCCAGCTCGCGATGTCGCCGTCTGGATCGCTGCTGCTGGTGCCTCGGAAGCTCACGGTCAACGGCAACGACGGCGACGGGCAGGGAACGCCGACCCCTCCGCAGACCCAATGGAGGATGCCGGAGTCGGTGCCGCCACCGTCCGGGATCTCGCTCGTGCTCGTCCAGACGGTCCGCGGGCTCGACTGCTCACAGCTCAGCCCGCCGGCCCAGAACGGGAAGCAGTCCGCCACCGTCTGACCGATGGGCGGCGTCTTGATCTCGAGCCGCGCCGTCGGCGCGCCATTGCTCTGCACGCAGTCGAACTGCTCGCTCGTCGTCCCGGACTTGACGAGCGCGAACTCGATCGCGTCGCCGGCCCCGCCGTCGATCGCGTAGTCGTGGCTGCTGATGCTCTCGTCCTTGACCACGCGGCCATCGGCGTAGTGCAGCTCGACGTGCGAGATGTCCTTGCTCGAGTGGGCGGCGAAGTCCTGGCACGAGTCGGCGAATGACGCGGTGATGGTCGCGGCGCTCTTGCCGCCTCCGGCAGCCGCTCGCGCCACGGGCGCGGCGGCCAACCCGGCCACAATCGCCACGGACAGGGTGCGTGTCAGCATGGCATGTCCTCCTCCGGCACAGCCCTTCCTTCCCGGACCAGGCGGCGGCCGGCGGCCGCGATGGCCTCGAACGTCGTGTCCACGTCTGCGGCCAGCGTCCGCTGCGAGCAGATCGACATGCGCAGGGCCACGCGGCCGCGGATGCGGGTGGTCATCAGCAGGGCCAGGCCGCTCTTCTGGATCGATCCCGCGATCTCCTCGTTGAGCCGGTCGACGAGCCGCGCGATCGCCGGCTCCTCCTGGCGGTCGGCGAGGGCGTGAGGGACGTAGCGAAAGGAGTAGATGTACAGCGTGGGCTCGTGCAGCACCTCGAAGTCGGGATGGTCGCGGACGAGCTCGTGGAGGCGGCGAGCGAGCCCCAGGTTCTTCGAGAGCAGGGCCCGGAGGCCGCTCGCGCCGAAGAAGCGCAGCACCATCCAGACCTTCAGGGCCCGGAAGGCCCGCGACATCTGCGGGCCGTATTCGAGCAGGTCGAGCCCCTGGTCGGAATCGAGGGCGTCCAGGTAGGCGGCCCGGATCGAGAAGGCGCGGCGCAGGCCCTCGGGGCGGCGGACGAGCACAGCCCCGCAGTCGTGAGGCACGCCCAGCCACTTGTGGGCGTCGAAGGAGAGCGAGTCGGCGCGCTCGATCCCCCGGAAGAGGCCCCGCGTCTCCGGGAGCCCGGCCGCGAGCAGCCCGCAGGCCCCGTCCCCGTGCAGCCAGACGCCGTGCCTCGCGCACACGTCCGCGATCGCGTCCAGGGGCTCGATCGCGCCCACGTTCACGGAACCGAGCTGGGCCACCACGCAGAAGGGCAGATCGCCCTTCGCGCGGTCCTCGGCCAGCATGCGGTCGAGGGCGGCCGTGTCCATGACGAAGTCGGGCCGGCTGGGCACGAGGCGCACGGCCTGGCGCCCGAGGTTGAGCATGTCCGCGACCCGCGTGACCGAGACGTGGCCTTCGTGGTCGGCCATGTAGACGAGGAAGCGCCCGCGCCGCGCGCCGTCCTGCAGCCCGCCCGGAGTCGAGTCGTAGGGGGCGACGTGGCGGAGCGCGGTGAAGAGGGCGGTGAAGTTCGCCATGGTGCCGCCGGAGAGGAGCACGCCGCCCGCGTCCTCGGGATACCCGACGAAGCGCGCGATCCAGCGCAGGCACTGCCGCTCGATCTCGGTGGCCGCGGGCCCGAGCTTCCAGGCTCCGGCGTTCGTGTTCGTGCACGCGGCCAACGCGTCCGCGAACATGCCGATCATGGCCCCGGATCCGTTCACGTAGGCGAAGTGGCGGGGCGACCCGATGGCGGTGAGGAGGGGGGCCACGCGTTCACGCCAGTCGGCGATCAGGGCCTCGGGCGACTCGCCGGCCTCCGGGAGCTCGCCCGCGAAACGGGCCGCCACCTCGCCCGGGCTGGCGTGGGGCAGCACGGGACGGTCATCGAGATGGGTGTGGTAATCGGCGATGGCCTCGACGAGCTGGCTTCCCAGCCGGCGGAGCTCCCCCACCTCGATGTCGCCGGGCCGCGGCGTCTTCGGCCGGGAGTGGATCGTCTGCGCTTCGGACATGCGGGAAGGATCGGCCCCGGAGCGCGCGGGCGCCATGAGACTCCTGTCCCGATTCGGCGGGAAGGGGGACCGGCGGCTAGGACGAGTGTCCCGGCCCGGGCGCTACTGCCAGGACCCCAGGCCGCCGGCGGCTTCGACGACCACCACGTCGTACTTCTCGAGCATGGGGAGGAGCTTGTGCTCGAGCTCCCGCTTCCACAGCTCGCCCTCGTAGAACCGGTCCTTCATCGGTCCGCGGCTCTCCAGGTCCGGGAAGCCCCTCATGAAGAAGAAGACGTCGGGATCCTCGACGGAAAGGAACGGGCCGAGGATCTTCATCCCGATCTGCCGATGGGCGGGCAGGCTCTTGCTCTTGAAGATCTCGAGGAACTCCTCTCGCATTCCCGGCTTCGTCTTGTAGGTGCGCATCTCGACGATCATGGCCGGTCCCTCCGTCAGGCCTACTCCTTGACGCGAGTGTCCGTCGCGATCCAGTTCACTTCCCACGTCTGTCCCCCGTCGTCGGAGAACGCCTGTTCGAAGCGGCAGGAATCCGGCGTGATGTTCGAGATGACGAATCGAACCAGGATCGCTCGGTTGCCCAGCGTGTCCTGGGCATAGAACTCACCGCGCCCGTTCTTGAACTCGCCGATGGTGGGGGGGCTGAGGGTGCCGCCGCGACGGTTGGAGAAGTTGAGGCTCCACTGGCGCGCCTCCGGGTTGTAGAGGCGCAAGGACAGTCCCTCGATGCGGCCGGCGGGGCCATTCACATCCAGCTCCACCAGGTTGGCGCCTCCGTTCCAGACCTTGCGGACGACGGAATTACCCTCGTATTCGACCCAGGTGCTCGAGCCGGTCAAGGGATGCTGGAGGCGCCGGAGATGCGTCTTCCAGGTGCCGATCTCGAAGTCGAAATCGCGTGAGCCGTCCCGTCCCGGGAGGGACGGAGAGGCGGTGGCCAGGGTACCCAACAGGAGAACGAGAGACAGGGGATGCGACATCACGCGACCCGGCGGAGCTCCATGATCCAGTTGGTCTCCCAGGTCTGGCCCCCATCCGCCGAGAAGGCCTGCTCCCAGCGACAGGAGGCGGGTGTGATCGCGGACCAGATGAACCGGACGTAGATGCTGCGGCCCTCGAACATCTCCTGGTCGTAGAACTCGCCGCGGCCCTCCTTGAACGAGCCGATCATCGGAACGTCGAGCGTGCCCGCGGCGCTGGTCGCCCAGTGGATGCTCCACTGCCGCGAGCGGGGATTGAACAGGCGCAGGGTGAGGGCCTGGATGTGTCCCGCCGGCCCGTCCGCCTCGTATTCGTCGAGGTTCGCCTTTCCGTCCCAGATCGGTCGGACGACCACGGTGCCGTCGAATTCGTCCCAGGTGGTCGAGTCCTTGAGCCGCTCCCGGAGCCGCCGGTTGTGGACGGTCCAGCGGCCGAACAGGAAGTCGAAATCGGACTGCGGATCGGGCATATCACCCAGCCTCTCATCGAGAGTGGCCATCGCCAATGGCCATTTCGCGCCCACTCAATAGAGCCATTATGATTGCCGGGATGAGGCGGACGCCGGCCATTCCGCCGCTCCTGGCCATCGACCGGCGCCTGGGCCGGCCCCTGTACCGCCAGCTCTACGACGGATACCGGGAAGCCATCGTGAACGGCCGGGCACGGCCGGGTCAGCGGCTGCCCTCGACGCGAGCGCTGGCCGCCGAGCTGGGCATCTCCCGCATCACCGTCCTCACCGCGTTCGAGCAGCTCGTCGCCGAGGGCTACTTCGAGAGCCGGGTGGGCGCCGGCACCGTGGTGGCGCGCTCGCTGCCCGACGAGCTCGAGGCCCCGCACTCGCCGGACGCCGCTCGCCGATCGCGGCGGCGCGGCCCCCGCCTCCTCCCGCGCCGCTCGGCCGCGGGTCGGCATGAGGCCGAGCCGTGGCTGGGCGGCTGGGGGGCGTTCCGGGTCAGCCAGCCCGCCGTCGAGCACTTCCCGATCGCGGTCTGGTCGAGCCTCGTCGCGCGCCACTCGCGCAACCCCCTGGCCCGGCTGCTCCACTACGGCGACCCGATGGGCCACCGTCCTTTCCGCGAGGCCGTGGCCACGTACCTGCGGACCGCGCGCGCCGTTCGTTGCGAGGCCGAGAACGTCATGGTCGTGAGCGGGTCGCAGCAGGCCCTGGCCATCACCGCTCGTGCCCTGCTCGAGCCGGGCCATCCCGTCTGGCTGGAGGAGCCGGGATATCCCGGAGCCCGTGACGTCCTGGCCGTGGCCGGCGCGCGGCTCGTCCCCGTCCCCGTGGACCACGAGGGGCTCGACGTCACGGCCGGGGCGTCCGTGTGCCCACGCGCGCGGGCGGCCTACGTCACGCCGTCCCACCAGTACCCCCTCGGCATGACCATGAGCGCTTCGCGGCGCCTGCAGCTGCTCGACTGGGCTCGTCGCGCGGGGGCCTGGGTCATCGAGGACGACTACGACAGCGAATACAGATACGAGAGCCTTCCCATCGCCGCCTTGCAGGGGCTGGACCGGGACGACCGTGTCATCTACATCGGCACCTTCAGCAAGGTGCTGTTTCCGTCGCTCCGCATCGGCTATCTCGTGATCCCGCCCGACCTGGTGCCGCGGTTCGTCGCGGTGCGCGAGGCCATGGACATCTTTCCCGCGAGCCTGCCGCAACTCGCCTTGGCCGAATTCATCGACGACGGCGAGTTCGGACGTCACCTCCGGCGCATGCGTGCCCTCTACCGCGACCGGCGAGCGGCGCTGGTCGAGGCCCTGCGCCAGGAGCTCGGTTCGGCCCTGACCGTGATCGGCGACGCGGCGGGGATGTACCTGGCCGTCACCGCTCGCCGGCGCTGGCCCGACCACGCCATGGCCCTCCGGGCGGCGGCTCGCGGCCTGTGGGTGATGCCGCTCTCGTCCTGCTACCTCGGCCATCCGACGCGACGCGGGCTGGTCCTGGGCTACGGGGGCACGACCGTCGGCGAGATCCCCTCGGCGGTCCACCGCCTGCGCCGCGCGATCGCGTCGGCCTGACCGGCGTCCTTACGGTTACGGTAGCGGCCCACGCGATACGTAAGACGGTTCGGGCCGCGGCCCTTCCGAATTCGGCATTTTGCCGCGCTTGCGATCGGCACGGGCATTGCTTCGGCGCACGCCCAGCCGCCTCCATTCGCAACGCGTCGCAAGCCCGAGAGAGGGGGAACCCGCATGCTCGAGATCCGTCGACGACCGACCGCAGCCGCCGGCCGCATCGCAACCGGCGCCGCCGTGCTGCTCGCCCTGCCCGGGCTCGCCGGGGCCGGGGACCGCTCGGCGCCCACCACACCGACCAATGTGCGCGTCACGGCCATGACCCCGTACAGCGCGACGCTGGCCTGGGACGCGTCCAAGGACAGATCCGGCGTCGCCCGGTACGTCATCTGCTGCGCCGACACCAACAGCATGAATGCGCCGGGTAACGTCACGAGCTTCGTCTACACCGCGGGCCTGCACCCGGGCTATTCCTTCACGCTGCACGTGTGGGCGGTCGACGGAGCCGGCAACTACTCGAAGCCGAGCAACGGGGTCACGTTCACCCCGCCCCGCGACACCGTGCCGCCGGCGAAGCCGCTCGTTTCCGTGACCGGCGTGGGGACGAGGCATGTGTCGCTGCTGTGGTCGGCGACGGACGAGGACCCCAGGCTCAGGTACTGCCTCTCCATGGACGAAAGGCCCCTCTACTGCACCACGCCCGAGACCTCGACGGTCTTGACCCTGCTGTCCCCGGAGACGACGTACACGTTCACGGTGAAGGCCCTCGACTCCGGCGGCAACTGGTCTCCCTTGAGCGACCCCGTGACCGCCACCACCAGCCCGGTCAACTCCGCCGACGTGACGCCGCCCACGACGCCCAGCCTGGGTGGAGGGGGCTTCGGGGACTGCGAGGCGGAGCTCTACTGGAGCGAGTCCACCGACGACCTCGACCCGCAGTGGCTGATCGAATACCAGGTCTTCATCAACGGCGTGTACGACCACAGCACGTCGCAGCGCCACCTGCGCACCATCGTCTACGGCACCCGCAACGGCGCGAACACTTTTGGCGTGGTGGCGGTGGACACCGCGGGCAACCGCTCCGACATGGCGGAGGTCACCTTCGACCTCGTCTGCCCCTAGAGGGCCGGCCGGCCGCGCTACGCTGGTCGTGTCCGGTCAGGACGGGCAGAGAGTCGCAGGTGACCAAGTGAAGAAGCGAATCTCTTCCGCGGCGATCCGCGGCGATCCGCCCGTCTTTACAATCGATACAGGATGACCGTCCTGTTGGTGCTCGACCGGTCCCAGTCGACGCCAGGCATATGGGCGATGGTGTGGACGGCGGTCGACGACGATCCGCGTCTCCTGGAGTCGAAGCACTTCAAGGGTGAAGCGGCCCTGAAGGTCTGGCTGGCCGGCATGGGCGCCCGCTTCGGCCGCGAGAACATCCGGGTGAATTGGACGGACGTGCTGCGCACCGACGATCGTCTCCTGGAGGTGCTGAAGGATTCGGTCGGGGCCGTCGTCCCGGAGGCGGGATGAGCTCAGCGGAAGAACGCCGCCGCTTCCCCGGTGCGGTGTCGTACCTGTGGTGCCGCACCTGCAAGGCGCGGTTCGCCGTCGCCGGCCGCCGCCGCCATCGGGCGGAAACGCCCGTCATCGAGCTCGTCGTCTGTCCGGCCTGCGCGACGCTGCGCCGGATGGTCCTGCCCGTCACCGTCGGCTGGCCGTTCCGCGTGCTCGGCCCCCAGGATCGCCTGCGTCAGGAGTAGCGCGGCACTATTCCGCCCGCAGCGCCTCCACCGGATCGACCCGGGTCACGCGTCGCGCCGGCAGGTAGCTCGCGATCACGGCCGCCGACAGCAGGGCCAGCGCGACCAGCGCGTAGGTCGCGGGGTCCGCGGCGCCGACGCCGAACAGGAGGGCGGCCATGAGGCGGCTCAGGCCGAGTGCGGCCACCAGGCCGCAGGCGGCGCCGACCGCGGCGAGCTTCAAGCCGTCCAGGACGATCATCCCCGTGAGCGCGGGTCCGCGCGCCCCGAGGGCCAGGCGGATGCCGATCTCACGCGTCCGCTGCGAGACGGCGTAGGCGGTGACGCCGTAGATGCCGACGACGCCGAGCAGGAGGGCCATGCCCGCGGTGAGAGCGAGCATCACCATGGTGAACGACGTCCGGGCCATCGATCGCTCGTAGACCGCCTGCAGCGTGCGCACGGAGGCCAGGGGCACGTTCGAGTTCACGGACCAGACGGCCTGCTCCACTTCCTTGAGGAAGGATTCGGATCCGGTACGCGGGCTGCGGATGACAAGAGCCATGGACCGGCTCATGCCGTCGCCTTCGAACTCCTTCATGAGGACCGGCCAGTAGGTGATGGCGGGCGCTTTCTTGTCGAGGCCGTCGTCGTGCACGTCGGCCACGACACCGACGACTTCCCGCCACGCGCTCTTGCTCGTCTCCCGGATCCGCTTGCCGAGGGCGGCCGTCGGGCTGCCCCAGAGCTCGCGGGCCATTCCCTCCGAGACCATCGCGACCGGGATGCGGTCGTAGGCGTCGCTCCAGGTGAGGTCGCGGCCGGTCACGAGCGGCGTACCCATCGTCTTCAGGAAGCCTGGAGCCACGAAGCGGAAGAGGCGCAGGGGAGGGATCTGGCCCTCCGAGTACACGCGGTCCTCCGCGAACACCGGGTCGTGCCAGCCGCCGCCGTCGAGCGGGATGCTGCTGCCGAGCCCCGCCGACGTCACTCCGGGCAGGGCCGCGACCTTGTCCTGGATCGCCTGCTGCATGCGCGCGGCCGCCTCCTCGTCCTTCACCTGGGCCTCGGGGATCGAGATGCGCAGGGTGAGCACCTCCTCCGGCCGCGCGAACCCGGGCTGCACGTCGCGCAGCGCCCGGAAGGATCGGACCATGAGCCCGGATCCGACCAGCAGGACGAGGGCGAGCGCGACCTGGACGACCACGAGAGAGCTGCGCGCGCGGTGTCGCTCGCGGCTCGCGCTCGACGACCGGCTGCTGCTGCGCAGGCCCGTCGCCACCTGGGGTGCCGCGTACTTGACGACGGGGATAAGGCCGAGCAGCAGCCCCGCCAGGACCGAGGTGACGAAGGTGAAGAGCAGCGCGGCGGGGTCGAGGCCGATCGCGTCCAGCCGCGGCAGGTTCGCGGGGGCCAGGAAGACGAGGAGGCGGAGCAGCCCGTACGCGATCCCCAGGCCGAGGACGCCACCCGCGAGCCCGAGGGTCACGCTCTCGAAGAGAAGCTCGCGCGCGATCCGGCCCCAGCTCGCCCCCAGGGCCACGCGCACGGCCAGCTCCTGCTGGCGGCCCTCCACGCGGACGAGCAGCAGGTTCGCGACGTTGGCGCAGGCGATGAGCAGCACGAGGACGATCGTGCCCATGAGGACCCAGAGGACGCGGCCGACGTCGCCCACCAGATCCTGCTTGAACGGCCGCAGGCGGGGAGCGAGGCGCGCCTCCTCGAACATCTTCTTGTTGAACCCGGGTGGGACCGGGAAGCGGTCGAATGAGATCGGCAGCATGCGCGCCACGTCCGCGTTGGCCTGCGCGATCGTCGCCCCCGGCTTGAGCCGGGCCACCGACATGTAGCTGAATTGCCCGAGGAGGACCTTGGCGCGGTCGAGCTGCATGGGCAGGATGAGCGCGCTCTTGACGTCGAGCAGGCGGAAACCGCGCGGCATCACCCCGATGATCTCGCGCGCCTCGCCGTCCACGATGAGGCGCTTCCCCACCACGCCGGGATCGCCGCCCAGCTTCGCCTGCCAGTAGCCGTGGTCGAGGATGACCGTGGGCGGGCGGCCCGCCTGGTCGTCCTGGTTGGAGAACACGCGACCGAGCAGCGGCGCCGCGCCGAGGAGCGGAAGGACGCCGTCGGTCACGCGGAGCACGGTGACCCGCTCCGGCTCCGCCAGCCCCGTCACCGTCGCCGCCCGTTCCGTCCAGAGGCCGACGTCCCGGAACGTCCGGCCCTCCTCGCGATAGGTGAAGTAGAGGAAGGGGGCGGAGTTGAGGTCCGTGATGTTCACACCAGGGGCGGTATGCCACACCCCCACCAGCTCCTCCGGGTGCGGGTAGGGCAGGGGCTTGAGGAGGACGCCGTCCAGAACGCTGAAGATCGCGGTGTTGGCGCCGATCGCGATGGCCAGGGTCGCGATCGTCACCGACGTGAACAGGGGCGCCCGCCCCAACCGGCGGACGACGTGCTTCAACTGGCTGGAGATCGCCATGCCCAGGTAACGCCGGAGGCCCGGCGGTGGTTTCAATTAAATGTGGGCTTCGCCGCTATCGCGAGGTGGCCGAGCGTTCCACCTCCGACTGACGTCTTCGGCTTCTATCGCCCCGAGAATGCGATGCGCAGGGAGAGCGGAGCCGCGGTGGGCGCGGCGACGGGCAGCGTCACCACCAGCCCCTCCGCCGTCTGCTCCCAGCGCATCGGCTCCGGGTGGCCGAGCAGATCCACCTTGGCCACCGCCGAGTCCTCCCGTCCTCCCGGCCGGGCCAGGGATCGGACCACGATCCGCCGGGACTCCGGCCAGGCCAGCGCCGTCGCGTAGAGCGTGCCCGCCCGCGCCGTGAAGCGGAGGTCTTCGGCCGTGAACGGCTTTCGCTTGGTGTCCGCGAACGGTCCGGCGATCACCTCCGTCGGCCCTTCGCCGAAGACCCGCCAGGGCCGCGTGCCGTAGATGGCCTCGCCGTTGGTCGAGAGCCAGGCCCCGATCTGCCGCAAGATCGCCTCGTCCGCTTCCGGAATGGTGCCGTCCGGCCGCGGGCCGATGTTCAGGAGGAGCGCGCCGTTCTTGCTGACGATGTCGACGAGGTCCTCGATGATGCTGGCCGCCGTCTTGTACTCCTGGCGCGTGGTGTAGCCCCACGAGTTCTTGGCCACCGCGGTGTCGGTCTGCCAGAAGTGCGGGCGGATCGCGGCCAGCTGCCCCCGCTCGACGTCGAGGACGCCGGCGGCATCCGGGAACGACTCGCCCCCGTGCTTCTTGTAGTTGATGGCCACGCCCTTCTTCCACTCCGCGCCCCGGTTGTAGTAGAAGGCCGCGAACTTCTTGAGGTGCGCCTGGAAGGCGGGCTGCGCGATCCACCAGTCGAACCACACGAGCTGGGGACGGTGGCGGTCCACCAGATCGCAGGTGCGGAGGAGCCAGTCGTCGAGGTAGCCCTGGTCCGGGGGCGCGGCCTGGCTCTCCGCCGCCTTCCGGTCGCGCGCGGGGCCGTAGAGACCCGCGTAGCGCGGGTCGCGCACGTCGGAATCGAACGTCATTCCCTCGTCGAAGAACCACCAGTGCTCGGCGCGATGGGAGGAGGCGCCGAAGACGAGCCCGGCCTCGCGTACGGCGTCGGCGAGCAGACCGATGGTGTCGCGCTTGGGTCCCATCCGGGCCGCGGACCACTCCGTGAACGGATAGGCGTACAGCGGGAAGCCGTCGTGATGCTCGGCCACGGGCACGACGAACTTCGCCCCCGCCTGCTTGAACAGCGACGCCCACTGGCGCGCGTCATACCGCTCGGCCTTGAAGAGCGGGATGAAGTCCTTGTACCCGAAGCGGGCCTGCGGCCCGTACGTCGCGACGTGATGCTTGAACTCGTCGCTCCCGGCCTTGTACATGTTCCGCGGGTACCACTCGTTGCCGAAGGCCGGCACGGAGTAGACGCCCCAATGAATGAAGATGCCGAACTTCCCGTCCACGTACCACTCAGGGACCTTGAAGCCTTCCAGCGATTCCCAGGACGGCGTGAAGGGGCCTCGGTTCGCGATCCTATCGATCTCGGCCAGCCGCGTCGCCTGGGCCCCTCCCCCACCCGCGGGTGCGAGAAGGCGCGCCAGCGCCGGCCGGGGCAGGAGGCCGGCGCCCGCCGCGGAGAGGAAAGTGCGGCGGCTCCAATCGCTCGACATGGTCGCCTCCCGGAAAGACAGGCATTGTAGCCGGGCGTTGCAATAGGATCCGCGCGTGTCGATCCCCTTCCTGGACTGGGCGGTCATCGCCCTCTATTTCGCCGGCATGTCCTGGATCGCCTGGGCGGTGCGCCGGCGCGCTCGCACCACCGAGGGATATTTCGTCGGCGGCCGGGCCATGCCGGGCTGGGCGGTCGGCTTCTCGATCGCGGGCACCGCCATCAGCTCGATCACGTTCATGGCCCTGCCCGCCGATGCCTACAAGACGGCCTGGCTGCGCATGGTCCCGAACTTCGTGCTCCCGCTGGGCGTGCTCGCGGGCTCGCTCTTCTTCCTCCGGATCTACCGCGACGGCCGCACCACCACCGCGTTCGAGTTCCTGGAGAAGCGCTTCGGCGCGTCGACGCGGCTCTACGGGGCCTTCGCGTTCGTGGTCGGCCAGCTCCTCCGCATCAGCATGATCCTGTTCCTGCTCGGTCAGCTCACCAACGAACTGACCGGGCTCAGCCCGGAGGCGAGCATCCTCGTCGCGGGCCTGTTCGTCGGCGGTTACACCGCCATGGGCGGGATCGAAGCGGTGGTGTGGACGGACGTCGCGGAGACCGTGATCCTGACCCTGGGCGGCGCGGCCTGCCTGGCCGTCGTCGTGTGGAAGGTTCCCGGCGGCCTCGGCGAGATCGTGACCACGGCCTGGGCCCACCACAAGCTCTCGTTCTGGGATCTCGGGACAGGCGGCGCGCTGCAGCCGACCACGTGGCGGCTGACCCTCACCGACAAGAGCGTGACCATGCTCCTGCTGGTCGGCCTCGGTCACTGGCTGACTGAGCACGCCTGCAACCAGAACATGGTCCAGAAATACTGCGCCGCCGCGAGCACGCGCGAGGCGCGGCGGGCGCTCTGGATCGGCTGCGTGTGGATGCTCCCGCTCTGGACCGGTTTCCAGTTCCTGGGCACCGCGCTCTGGGTCTTCTTCCAGCGCTATCCGACGGAAGTATCGACGGGGATCCTGGCGGGCACGGTGACCGCGGAGCGCATCGTGCCGCATTTCGTCGTCATGCATCTCCCGATCGGGTTCAAGGGGCTCGTGGTGGCGGGCGTGCTGGCCGCGGCCATGTCCACCCTGAACTCCGCCCTCAACGCGATCGCGACGGTCGGCGTCGTGGACGTCTACCGGCGCCACTTCGTGACGCGGCGCGACGATCGGCACTACCTCCTCGTCGCCCGGTCCCTCTCGTCGCTGGCCACGGTCGCGATGGTCGTCGGCGCGCTGCTGCTCCTGGAGTCGCCGACGAAGACGCTCGAGGACGCGGCCATCCGCCTCATCGCCCTGACCTCGGGGGGACTCCTCGGGCTCTACCTCCTGGCGTTCCTGACGAAGCGCGGCGACGGGAGGAGCGCGGCCGTCGCCATCGGTGCCACGCTCGTCTTGTCTCTGTACCGCGCCGTGTCGCCGGCGCCGTGGTTCCCGGATGCGCTGCGCATCGCCTCGCTCGACGCGGTGCACGGGTACTACACGGCGCTTCTCGCGCACGCGGTGATGTTCGGAGTGGGCTGGGTGGCGGGTGTGGTGCTGCCGCGCCGGCCGGCGGTCGTGAAGCCGGCCGCGGTCGCGACCGCGGGCTAGGACCTGGCCGACCGGCGAGAGATCACGGCCACGCAGGCGAGACTGAACACGCACACCGCGGCCAGGTACAGCGTGATGGGCAGGCTCGACCCCGAGCTCCGGAAGAGACCGGCGGCGACGGTGGGCGCGATGCCCCCGCCCACGACCGCTCCGATCTGGTAGGCGAGGGACGCGCCGCTGTAGCGCACGTTCGCAGGGAAGAGCTCCGACATGAGCGCGGCCAGCGGCCCGTAGGTGATCCCGAGGAACACGCCGGCCGCGATCAGCGCGGTGACGATGAGCGCCGGGCTCCCGGTGTTCACGAGCGCGAACAGGCCCAGCGCCACCGCCGTCAGCCCGACCGAGCCCGCGAGAAGGACGCGGGCGCGTCCGTGCCGGTCGGAGAGCGCGGAAGCCCAGGGGATCGCGGCCAGCCAGGCCAGCGCGCCGATGAGCACGGAGGTGAGAAGCAGGTTGCGGCTGAGCCCGAGCACCGTCGTGCCGTAGGAGAGCAGGTAGGCCATGAAGATGTAGCCCACCGCGCTGTTGCCGACGAGGGCGCCCGCGCCCAGGAGCACTTCCGCCGGGTGTCGCTTCAGGACCGCAACCAGCGGCATCCGCTCGCGCTCGCCGCCGCGCTTGAGCCGCTCGAAGTCGGGGCTCTCCGCCACCTTGAACCGGATCACGAGGCCGATGACGACCAGGATCGCGCTGGCCAGGAAGGGCACGCGCCAACCCCAGGCCAGGAACGCGTCGCGGCCGAGCGCGCCGGAGACGGCCAGGAACACGAGGTTGGCCAGGATCAGGCCGGCGGGCACTCCCATCTGCGGGAAGCTGCCATAGAAGCCCTTCCGCTTCGGCGGGGCATGCTCGACGGCGAGGAGCACCGCGCCGCCCCATTCGCCGCCCACGCCGATGCCCTGCAGGAAGCGCAGCGCCACGAGCAGCGCGGGAGCGAGGACGCCGACGCGCGCGTAGGTCGGCAGCAGGCCGATGCAGGTGGTGGCCAGGCCGATCGTGAGCAGGGAGACGACCAGCATCGACTTGCGTCCGAGGCGGTCGCCGAAGTGGCCCATGACCACGGCGCCGAGGGGCCGGGCCAGGAAGCCGACGGAGAACGTCGCGAACGCGGCCATCGTGCCCGCGGTGGCGGAGAACTTCGGGAAGAACAGCGGGCCGAAGACGATGGCGGCCGCGGTGCCGTAGATGAAGTAGTCGTACCACTCCACCGCGGTGCCGATGAGGCTCGCCATCGCGATCCTCAGCGGCCGCACCGGCGCCGCGGTGGGAGACGGGGCGGCAGCGATGGCGGCGGACATCGGTGCGGAGCCTAGACGAAGCGGCGGATGCCTGGCAAGGCCGACTGCGCTATCGTCCCTCCCCATGTCCGCGCGACGGCCTCCGGCGGTAGCGGTGCTGGGCAACGGACCGGTGGGCCAGACCACGGCGCTGCTGCTGGCGCGTTGGGGCCTGCCCGTCGTGCTCCTCGACGCGCGGCCCGAGCGCGACGCGGTCGGATCCCGCGCCATCTGCCAGCAGCGCGACGTCCTCGACGTCTGGGAGTGCGTGGGGGCCGGCCGGCGCATCGCCGACGAGGGCGTGACCTGGGCCGTCGCGCGCACCTTCCACCGCGATCGCGAGCTCTTCGCCTACATGCTGCCGCCCCAGAAGGGCTCGTGCTTCCCGCCGTTCGTGAACATCTCGCAGGCGCGCACGGAGGCGATCCTCGACGAGCGCGTCGCCGCCCAGCCGCTCATCGACGTCCGCTGGGACCATCAGGTCGTCGGCCTCCGCCAGGACGGCGAGGGCGTGACCGTGTCCTGCCGGACGGCCGCGGGCCGGCTCGAGGTCGGCGCCGCCTACGCCGTGGCCTGCCTGGGCGCGCGCGCGGACGAGCTCCGGCGCCGGCTCGGCGTCACGTTCGACGGGCATTCCTTCGACGACCGTTTCCTCATCTGCGACGTCCGCGCCGAGCTTCCCGGCTGGGCGAACGAGCGCCGGTTCTACTTCGACCCCGTCTGGAATCCCGGCCGGCAGGTGCTCATCCACCCGTGCCCCGATTCCATGTTCCGCATCGACTGGCAGGTGCCCGTCGATTTCGATCTGGAGGCGGAGCAGGCGAGCGGCGCTCTCGACGCGCGCATCCGCGCCATCCTCGGCGATCGGCCCTACGAGCTCCGGTGGTGCTCGGTCTACCGGTTCCATTCGCGCCTGGTGGACCGCATGCGGGTGGGCCGCGTGCTCCTGGCCGGCGACTGCGCGCACCTGATGGCGCCGTTCGGCGCGCGCGGGCTCAACTCCGGCGTGGCCGACGCGGAGAACGCGGCCTGGAAGCTCGCCTACGTGCTGCGCGGATGGGCGCCGGAGTCGCTGCTGGAGAGCTACCACCACGAGCGGCACGCCGCCGCCCTCGAGAACCTCGAGGTCACCGCGGCCACCATGCGCTTCCTCGTCCCCCACGACGAAGAGGAGCGATCACGGCGGGCCGACGTCCTCGCCCGCGCGGCCGTCGAGCCCGCGGCCCGGCGCGACGTCGACTCCGGCCGCCTGGCCGAGCCGTTCTGGTACGTGGACTCGCCGCTCACGACACCATCCGCGACGCGTCCGTTCGCGGGCCGGCCCGACCGCGGCGCCGTCGGGCCCGCGGCACCGGGCACCCTCGTGTGCGACGCGCCGATCTCGATGCCCGGCTCGCCCTGCCGGCGCCTCCGCGAGATCGCGCGCGACGGGCTGCTGGTTCTCGTCGGGCCGGCCATCGACCTCACCCTCGTCCGGGCGGCGGCGGAGGAGGTCCAGGGGCCCGTCCGCATCCTGGCCCTCGAGGAGATCGACGCGGGCGGCAGCGTGCGCGAAGCCCTCGCCGCGAAACCGGACGAGCTCTGGGCGATCCGTCCCGATGCGCACGTCGCCGCCGTGCTCACCGCGCCCGGCCGCGAGGACGTCGCGCGCGCCCTCCGGCGCGCCCTCGGCGGGGACGTCGCCTAGCCGCGCGGCCGACGCCCCAGCACCACGCGCGCCACCTCGAGGTGGATCGGGTCGTCGATGTGGAGCGAGCTCTCCGCGGACAGAGGCAGGCCGCGCACGTCCTTCCCCAGGCAGAAGTCCTTGCCCGTCCACTCCTCGAGCAGCCGCCGGTGGCGCACGAAGATCGCGCCGTCGAAGACGTAGGCGGGGGGCAGGTCCTGGCGCTGCAGGTAGCTCTCGTTGGTCTCCGCGGAGAACGGACGCACGCGGTCTCCCTCGAGCCGCTTCGCCCAGTAGGGGTGCTCGTGCTCGACCTTGAGGACGGTGGCCACGGAGTCCGCGCCCGACTCCTCGAGCTTGGCCACCGCGGCGTCCAGGTCCGCACCTCTGAGCCCGGGCGACGTCGCCTGCATCGACACCACCGCGTCCGCGCGGAAGCCGAGGCCGTCCATGGCCCGGAGCGCGTGCTGCACGACGGGGATGAGGCTCACGGTGTCGGTGGCCAGCTCCGGCGGCCGCACGAAGGGCACCTCCGCGCCCCACTTGCGCGCGGTCTCCGCGATCTCTTCGTCCTCGGTCGAGACGATGACGCGATCGAGGCGCTTCGCCTCGCGTGCCGCGGCGATGGCCCAGGCGATCAGCGGACGCCCGGCCACGTCCACGAGGTTCTTGCGTGGGATCGACTTCGATCCGCCCCGGGCCGGGATGACTGCGAGTACCTTCATGGGACTTCTCTTATCACGAAGGAGCGGACATGCGCCTCTGCCGATACCCCTCGCCTCTCCTGTCGCTCGCTGCCCTCGGCCTGGCCTGGGCGGCGCTCGCCGTGGATACGTCCGCGGAAGAAGTGTCCCCGGGCGTCCAGATCATCAAGGGCGCGGCCGTCGCCGAGAAGATCGATCGCGCCGCGCCGTCACCCGGAGGCCGGGGCGGCGTGATCGCGCAGGACGAGGGCTGGCGCGTGCACGCCACCGAGCGCGACGCGCCCGGCCTGGCCGAGCGGCACGAGGGCGACACGGACATCTGGTACGTGCTGGCCGGAGGCGGCACGCTGGTCACCGGGGGCGCGATCGCGGAGGCCGCGATCACCGGTCCCGGTGAGCAGCGGGGCCCTGCGATCCGCGGCGGTCACGAGCTCGCCATCGCCGCCGGCGACCTCATCTCGATCCACCCCGGGATTCCCCATTGGATCAAGGCCGTGGACGGGCGCATCCGCTACCTGACGGTCAAGGTGCACGGACGCCCGAGCCGATAGCGTCCGCGATTGCGAACGGCCGGGAGTCAGCGCTTGGCGGCGTACTGGCGGAGGTTGCGCTCGCTCTCGAAGTAGACCACGGAGCCGTCCGGCCGCTTCCCGATGACGGCCTTGGCCTTGTCGACGCTCTTGCCGCTGATCGGATCGATCGCCGTGCGGACGGCCGCGTCCTTGGCCAGCCGCTCTTTGCACATCGCACAGCAGCCGTAGTAGGTCTGGCCCTCCACGACCACGGGGATCTGCGTCTTCCCCATGTCCATGTCGTTGACCATGCAGACGAGGGACCGATCCGCCACTTTCTCCACCGTGGCCACCGGAGTGGTCCGGGCCGCCGCCGGTCGTCGCACCGGCGTCTGCACCGCCGACGCCCCGACCGCTCCCGCCAGGACGATCGCCGCCGCCGTCACCGTCGTCTTCTTGGTCAAGGTCATCCCCCGCTCCGTTCGATTCTAACCGAGGTCACCGCCGAAGAACCTCACTTGACCGGCGTGCTGAGCGGCTTGTCCTTGTCCTTCACGAAGAACACGAGGAACCGGGCCGGCTTCGTGGTGCTGGCATTGCGGGACACCGAGTGCACGTCGTCCGGGGATTCGTAGAACGTCTCACCGGGGCCCAGGGTCATTTCCTTGCCCCCCCGGACGGCCATGACGACGGATCCCTCCAGCACGTAGACGAACGTGTGGGCGTCATGGCGATGCTCGGCGGAGCTCCAGCCCGGCGGGTACTCCACCGTGATCATGGTGGCCTCCTTGCCGGGTGTCCCCACGAGGTCTCGCGCCATCAGCGGCGTCACCTTCGAGTCGCCGGCGGCGGCGCTCACCATGCCCATTACGGCGGCCACGGTGACCATGGTTGCGGCGGCCATCGTCCTTCTCATTGCGTGCCTCCTCGCGCGAATTCCTCGAGCTTGGCGTCCAGCTCCGCCGCGGGCAGCCAGCGCCCGGCCGCCACCACGCCCGCCCGCTTCCACACGTTGCGGATGTCGGCGAGCGGATCGGCCTCGAGCAGCAGCAGGTCGGCTCGCCGGCCGACCTGGATGGTACCGAACGACTCCGGAACGCCGAGCGCGATCGCGGGGTTGCGCGTCCCCGCCTGCAGGGCCTGGAACGGAGTGAGGCCGGCCGCCACCAGCGATTCCAGCTCGCGCAGCGTCGCGTAGCCGGGCACGTTGTAGACCTGGGGGGCGTCCGCGCCCAGCAGCAGGCCCGCTCCCGCGTCGCGCAGCGCCCGCAGCAAACGGTGGCGGAGCTCGACGAAGCGCCGCCCGCGCGCGGCATCGAAGTCCCGTCCCCGGAATTGCTGCGCTCCCGTGCGCCACTGCTCGCGCATGGCGGCGGGCATGTATTTCATCTCCGGACGCGCCGCGATCTCGTCGAGGGTCGCGCCGCCGTAGAGGTTGTCGACGAGGACCTGGGTGGGCGTGTTCCAGGCCCCGGCCGCCCGCGTGGCCGCGGCCAGGGGTCCGATCTTCGCCTCGTCCACCGTGTCCACGATCGAAGACCCGAAGAAGCCGGTCTGGGCGGGCAGCGCGGTCCCGTCCTTCTGGAGCGCTTCCACGTAGCCGTCGAGGTGCTCGACGGTGCGGATGCCCGAGAGCAGCGCCCGCACGAGGCCGACGTCGGCGGGGATGTGCCCCGCGAACGGGATGCCCTCCGCCCGCGCCGTGCGCGCCACTTCGTCGAAGGCGCCGCGCGGAACGCCGGGATGGATCTTGAGAAGGTCGTAGCCCGCGGCCCGCTGCTCGGTCACGGTGCGCCAGGCCGCG
>Ga0209382_10002258_pt1 | contig 28442 bp, 30 predicted proteins | sample SoiMetdeltSBSDD5_FD_187599 | JGI IMG/M metagenome (GOLD analysis project Ga0209382, IMG submission 187599) | Bulk soil microbial communities from a Populus tree surrounding site in Tennessee, USA - Soil MetaG P. deltoides SBSDD5 (SPAdes) (version 2) | ecosystem: Environmental > Terrestrial >... | reverse complement strand
CAGGACCGGGTGCCGCTGAGCAACGCGAAATCCCTGTTCCGGGGCGCGCTCGGCGGGTTCGTCAGCGAGGAGCCGGGATCCCAGAACGGTCCGGCCGACGAGGCGAGCAGAGAATCGTTCCCGGCCAGCGACGCCCCGGCGATCGGGCACGCCGACGACCCCGAGGACGCGCCGCACGATGTCGAGTCGGCGGCGGCCACGGCCAGCGGCCGGCCCACCCGACCTACCCGGGTCACGCTCGACGACGGCGCGGAGATCGAGCTCGACCACGGCGCCGTGGTGATCGCCGCGATCACCTCCTGCACCAACACGTCCAACCCACAGGTGATGATCGGGGCGGCCCTGCTGGCTCGCAACGCGGTCGACCGCGGGCTGGAGCGCAAGCCGTGGGTGAAGACCACGCTCGCCCCGGGGTCCAAGGTGGTCATGAACTACTACGACAAGGCCGGCCTGACGCCGTATCTCGAGAAGTTGGGCTTCCACCTCGTCGGCTACGGGTGCACGACGTGCATCGGCAACTCCGGCCCGCTGCCCGACGCGATCTCGGCGGCGGTCAACGAGCGCGACCTCGCGGTGGTGTCGGTACTGTCCGGCAACCGCAACTTCGAGGGGCGCATCAATCCCGACGTGAAGATGAACTACCTCGCCTCGCCGCCGCTCGTGGTGGCGTACGCGCTCGCCGGCACGATGGACACCGACCTGGCCACCGAGCCGCTCGGGACCGGCGCCGACGGGCAACCGGTGTACCTGCGCGACATCTGGCCGTCCACACAGGACATCGAGGCCGTGATAGCCACGGCGGTCGCGAGTGACATGTACACCCGGGACTACGCCGATGTATTCGCCGGCGACGACCGCTGGCGTTCGCTGCCCACGCCGTCCGGGGACACGTTCGCCTGGGACCCGGAGTCGACGTACGTGCGCAAGCCGCCGTACTTCGAGGGGATGGCCGCGCAGCCCGCGCCGGTGACCGGGGTGACCGGTGCCCGGGTGCTCGCGAAGCTCGGCGACTCGGTCACCACCGACCACATCTCACCGGCCGGGTCCATCAAGCCGGACTCCCCCGCCGGCCGGTACCTCACCGAGCACGGCATATCGCGGGCGGACTTCAACTCGTACGGTTCCCGCCGCGGCAACCACGAGGTGATGATCCGGGGCACGTTCGCGAACATCCGGCTGCGCAACCAGCTCGTGCCGGGCGTCGAGGGTGGCTTCACGCTCGGCCCCGACGGCGAGCAGACCACCATCTACGACGCGGCGATGGCGTACGCCGAGGCTGGCGTACCGCTGGTGGTCCTGGCCGGCAAGGAGTACGGCTCCGGATCGTCGCGCGACTGGGCGGCCAAGGGGACGGCGCTGCTCGGCGTGCGGGCGGTCATCGCCGAGTCGTACGAACGAATCCACCGGTCCAACCTGATCGGCATGGGCGTGCTGCCGTTGGAGTACCCGGCCGGACAGACCGCGGAGTCGCTCGGGCTGACCGGCGCGGAGACGTTCACGGTAGAAGGGGTCGAGGCGCTCAACGACGGGCCGACGCCGCGGACCGTGCGGGTGACCGCCGACGGCAAGCAGTTCGACGCCGTGGTCCGCATCGACACACCCGGCGAGGCCGACTACTACCGGCACGGCGGCATCCTGCAGTACGTGCTGCGCAAAATGCTGGCGAGCTAACGGGTGTCTGGCGGCCGGTACGGCTTTCCGGCCGCACCGGCCGCTACCTGAACTTCTGCACGAGCTCCGGCGGCACGTACGCCATGCCGGCCCGCTGGGCTGCCCCGGCCGACGCGGAGCGACCCAGCACCTCGTCGCGGTAGTCCCCGCTGCCGCCGTTGTAGTTGTACAGCGCCTCCGCCCAGCTGTCGGAGATCTGCCGCTTCTCGAACAGCCAGCGCACGGCGGTACGGATCCAGAAGTCGTAGTCGAGATGCCGTGGCGGCGACGTACTCGTGAAGAAGTCGGCCACGGCCTCGGCGAAGCCCTTCGGCTGGCCGGCGGCCTTGTACTCCCAGAGGAACCGCTCCCAGTTCGGTTCCGCGACCCTGGTCAGCTCGGCCAGATCGGCCTCTTCCGCCGGCGTCCGGGACGCCATGCGAGACAGCTTCTGGCGGCGGCCTTGCGCGGCATCCAGGTCCTTGCGCATGTCGCCGAGGTGGTACTTCGTGATCAGCGCCGGGGCCATCTCCTCCATGATGGTCAGCAGCGCCATCGCGCCGGAGTCGATCGCCTGCATGATGTTGAACTGGCTGGTCATCGGATGGCTGCCCGGCCCGGGCGCGTGCAGGTGCTCGCCCGACGTGCCCATCTTCGACTCGCGGTACAGCATGGCCTTGACGATGTTCGGGTCGAGTGCGTCGCGGCCTGTGTAGCCGTACTGCGCGTTGTAGTAGTCGGTCCAGCGTTTGACCGATGCGTCGAAGCGGTTGAACATCGTCTCCTGGATGAGCCGCCGGTTGAGGTTCTCGTCGCGCTTCGGCTGCTCCTCGAACTCGATGCGGTTGATCTCGTCGGCGCGGGAACCGTCCGGCCGCCCACGCTCCGCGGCGAGAGCGGCGTTGCCTCGCACCACGCGGCTCGCGGCGACGTCGACCTCGGCGCCGTACGGCGCGATCTCCGGTACCCCGGACGGCGCCGGCCGCAGCGTGTACTTGGGGACCACGAGGTGCCGGACAGGTTGGTTCCGCCGCCCGGGCACTTTGATCCCGACGGTCGTCGAGGAGTTCACCCAGTCCTCCACCACCACGATCTGGCCCGCGACGACGGTGTCGCCTTTGTAGTCGGTGAAATCCTCGGCCAGCACCATGCTCTGGCCGATCATCGCCCCGAAGTCGGCGGCCTCCTCGGGCGTGAAGCGACGCAGGACAGCTGGCTGGCCCGCCTCGGCGACCACATGACCCAGCTCGTGGGCGAGCACTCTCGGGTTGTGCCGGGCCGCGTCGCCGAGCACGACGTCGCGGCCGTACGCGTACGCCAACGCGCCCACCGACCGCGCCGCGGCGTCGTCGTGGTGCACCCGGACGCGGCCGAAGTCGAACGGTACCGAGGACAGGCCACCGGTCATGATGCGATCGGCCACCCGGTCGGCGGCCCGTTCCGCCGGGTCGGTCACCGAGCCGACCCGAAGGGGGCGACGGGTCGGCTCGGTGTGGGCCGCGTACGCTGGCACCCCCGGAGCCTAGGAACCAGGTATCCAGGTCCCGTCACGGCGCGCTGTCGCGGACCCGACCTCCCTAGCGCAGACCCATCTCCGCGAGCAGTTCGCGGGTCAGCTCCTCGGCGTCTACATCGGACAGTCCACGACCGGCGAACCAGGTAGCGACGTTGTGCACATCGCGCCGGAGGAATGCCGGCCCCTGCGGGTTGGCCACGACGTCCACGACCTGCGGCAGGTCGATGAGCACCAACCGTCCATCGTGGACGAGCAGGTTGAACGCCGACAGGTCGCCGTGCGCGTACCCGCCACGGGCCAGCACGACCAGCGCGTCGACGAGCTGGCGCCACAGCGCGGTCAACTCCTCCAGCGGTGGCCGGAGCTGGGCCAGCCGGGGCGCCGCCTCGCCGTCGGCGCTACCGATGAACTCCAGCATCAGCTCGGTACCGAGCAGCTGCACCGGGTACGGCACGAACGGCGGTACGTCCAGGTAGCCGGCCAGCTCCCACAGCCGGCAGAGCGCGCCGAACTCAGCGGACGCCCACTGCCCGGCCAGCATCTCCCGGCCGAAGTCGGTCCGCTTGGCCATCGCCCGGGTCTCCCGGGAGCGGCGTACCCGGCGCCCCTCGACGTACCCGGCGTCCCGGTGGAAGAGCCGATGCCCAGGGTCGCGGTACCGCTTGGCGGCCAGCAGGCACTCCCGGTCGACCACCGAGCGGGAGACCAGATAGACGTCGGCCTCCTTGCCGGTCTTGATGATGCCCAGCTCGGTGTCGCCGGCCGCGAGGTCGGTCACCAGCCAATCCGGGTACGGCTGCGGGCCGCGCAGCACACCGTCGGCGTCCCAGCTCGTCCAGCGGTCGCCGGTATCGGGCGTGTCGTCAGAAAGATCCCATTCCGCGTCGTCGCGGAAGAACTTCAGCTTGTACGGATCGTCCAGGTCGAAATCATGCAGAACTGGTTCGGGCGGTTCGGAAGACACCGTGAGGTCTCCTTGCTCGACGTGGATGAGGGCAGCGACAGGCGCACGCGGAACTCAGGCATGGCGTCGAGACCTCCTTCCACTCGAGCGGACGAACAACGGCGAGTCTGCCGGCCAGAAAAACGGGGCCGCAACCGAATTACGTCGGCGCGTACGCGGCGAAGATCGCACGGACCGCGTCGATCACGCCGTCGGCGGTACGGGTCGGCGCGTACCGCCGGTCGGTCCACGTCCGTCCCCGGTGCAGCCAGACGCTCGGGATGCCCACCGCGGTCGCGCCGCCGATGTCCGACTCGGGGCTGTCACCGATCATCCAGGCGGTGCGCAGCCGCATCCGTACCCGTTCCGCCGCTATCTCGAAGATCCGCGGGCTCGGCTTGCGCACGTCGACCGCTTCCGAGATCACCCAGTCGGCCAGGCAACGGTCCAACCCGGTACGCCGTATCTTCTGCTCCTGCACCCGCTCGTCGCCGTTGGTCACGACGACCGGCACCCAGCCGGCGTCGTCGGCGATGCGCAACGCGGCGGCGACCATCGGGTCGAGCCGGACCTCGGAGAGCAGGCCTTCCTGCACCGCCTCGACCAGGTCGATCACGGGCACGCGCAGGTTGTACCGGTCCCGGATCCCGTCCGCCACGTCCCACCGCGGCGTCAACCCGTCGGCGTCCACGTCCATCAGCCAGTCGATGTCGTACGCCGGCGCACCCAACCGGTCCAGGAATTTCACGCCCCAAGCCCTGAACGCTCCGATCCGATCGATCAGAGTGTTGTCCAGGTCGAGGAGCAACAATGGCACGCCGGCACCCTACGTGACGATGCCCTCCCAGGAACAGACCCCTAGACCGTCACCTCATACCTAGTCCCGCCGAGGTCGGGGCGCCGGTCGGCCAGCATGCGGTGGGCCGCTCTGGTCGCGGCCAGCGCCTCCGGGTCGAACCGCGCCACGACCACCGATTCGCCCTGGTCCGGCGCGCGGACCAGTGGCCGGCCCTCCGGGTCGTAGATGGCCGCGCCGCCGTTGAACTCGTACGGGGACGCGCCGCCGATCGAGTTGGCGAACACGACGTACATGGTGTTGTCCAGCGCCCGCGCGGCGTAATAGAGGTCCCGCCGGTGCGCCGAGCCGACCAGGAACCCGCTCGGACACAGATAACCCTGCACCCCGTCGTCGGCCGCGGCCCGCCCGTGCTCGGGAAAGCAGCCGTCGTAGCAGACGCCCAGGCCGAGTCGCCACCCGTCGACGACGAGCGTCGCCCCGGCCGTACCGGGCGAGAACAGCGAGTTCTCCTCCGGACCCCACAGGTGCTGCTTGTCGTAGGCCGCGGTGACCTGGCCCGCCCGGTCCACCACGAGGCTGGCGCAGGCCCGGCGACCGTCCGCATGCCGGACCGCCGCACCCACCACGACCACCACGCCCTCGGCCGCCGCGGTCCGCAGCGGGTCCAGGCGCGCGTCGGCGACCTTCCGGTCGCCATCCGCCGCGACGTCCGTGCCGGCGGGATCCGCCAGCAGCGCCGGCGGGTGATAGGCGGGCAGGAACAGTTCCGGGAGTACCGCCACAGCCGCGCCCTGCTGCCCGGCCGCGCGGACGAGACGGGCGGCCCGAGCCGCATTGCCGGCCACGTCGCCCGGTACCGGCTCCGCCTGCGCGGCCGCCACGACGAGGGACATTCGGGCACCATAGCCTCCGTGCCCTTCTTCCTGCCGACCCCCGAGCCGGACCGGTTCATCGCCACTTCACGCACCGAGGGCCTCTGGTCACCGGGAACCCAGCACGGCGGCCCGCCGTCCGCTCTGCTGGCGCGCACCGTCGAGCGACTGCCGACCTCGGTGTCCGGACCTGCCCAGGTGGCCCGGTTCACGGTCGAGATCCTCGGCCCCGTACCGACCGGCGACGTGTCGGTATCGGCCGGCGTCGTCCGGCCCGGCCGCAGTGTCGAGCTGGTCGAGGCGGAGTTGGTGGCCGGTGGCCGTCCGGCGATGCGGGCTCGGGCGTGGCGGGTACGCACGGCCGACCTGACCCTGCCCGCCGGCGCGCCGGCCGGACCGACCTCGGTACCGCCGGCCCGACCGGCTGAGGAGACACCGGTACCGAGTCCCTACGCAGCGGGTGGGTTCCTCAGCTCGGTGGAGTGGCGGTTCGTCTCCGGCCGGTTCGACATACCGGGGCCGGCCGTCACCTGGGCGCGGCTGAAGGTACCGGTCGTCGACGGCGAGGAGCCGACACCCCTGCAACGGCTGTTGACGCTGGCCGACTGCGGCAACGGGTTGTCCAGCCGGTACGACTTCGACGCCTGGTGGTTCATCAACACCGAGCTGACCGTCCACCTGCACCGGGCGCCGGTCGGCGAGTGGTTCTGCGCCCGCGCCGACGCCACGCTGGACCGCAGCGGCGTGGGGCTGGCCGAGACCGAGCTGTTCGACGACGACGGGCGGTTGGGCCGGGGAGCCCAGGCGTTGCTGGTCGGCCCGCGTACGTAAGCCGTACGTACGGATTACGATCACCTGGTGCCGAGGGTGAGCCGGGACCAGCTCGACGCACGGCGGCGGGAGATCCTCGCGGCCGCGCGGACGTGCTTTGCCCGGTACGGGTACGAGGGCGCCACGGTACGCCGGCTGGAGGATGCGACCGGATTGTCCCGGGGAGCCATCTTCCACCACTTCCGCGACAAAGAGTCGTTGTTTCTGGCCGTGGCCGAGGACGACGCGGCGGCGATGGTCGCCACGGTCGCCGAGCACGGCCTGGTCCAGGTCATGCGGGACCTGCTCGGAGAACCCGAGGTGACCGGCTGGCTGGGCACCCAGCTGGAAGTGTCCCGCCGGCTGCGTACCGATCCGGACTTCGCCCAGCGATGGGCCCAGCGCGCCGAGGCGATCGCGGCCGCCACCCGGCAGCGACTGCGCCGCCAGCGGGACGCCGGGGTGCTGCGGGACGACGTACCCATCGATGTTCTCGCCCAGTTCCTGGAGCTGGCGTACGACGGCCTCGTCCTGCACCTGGCCACCGGTCGCCCCACCGACCAGCTCGGCCCGGTGCTGGACCTGGTGGAGGAGACCGTCCGCCGTAAGGCAGTAGCGAACCAGTAGCGTGCCGGCCGCACAATGTCGGTCATGGAGACATGGGGGATCAGCGGCCCGACCTTCCTCGTGATCTATCTGACGCTCGCGCTCGGCGCGCTGGCCTTCGCGTTCGTCCGCCGGCGCAACATCGTCCGAGGCAGCGGCGACACCCGCGCCAGCGAGCTGAGCCCGGTGGAGGCCGGGTTCCTGGCGTTCGGCGCCGAGGGCGCCGTGCTGGCCACGCTGGGCGCGCTGCGCGCTTCGGGAGCACTCACCGCCGAGCACGGCCGGCTCGCCGTCACCGGCGTCTCGCCCTCCGACGACCTGGGCCGCGCGGTGTTCGCCGCCGCCGCCGGCCGCACGACCAGGGACGTCCAGAACGATTCCCGGGTACGCGCGGCGGTGTCCGATGTGGAGCAACGGCTGGCCCGGGCCGGGCTGGTGCTCGACCGGGACGCCCGGACCCTGGCCCGGCTGGGCGGCTGGATCCTGCTGGCGGTGACCGCGCTCGGCGTCGCCCGCATCGCGGCCGGCGTCAGCAACGGGAAGCCGGTGCTGTTCATCGTGCTCGCGACGATCGCGACCGCGGTCGCCGGTGTCTGTTACCTCGTGCTCGCGCCACGGCTGACCAAGGCCGGCGAGCGCATGGTCTCCCGGCTACGCGAAATCCACTGGCAGATGCACCCCAGCCAGCACCCGTCGTGGACCGCGTACGGCGTCACCGGGGCGGCGATGGGCGTGGCCCTGTTCGGTACGTCGGCGTTCTGGGCGGCGGACCCGTCGTTCGCCGGTGGGGCGGGTATCGAGCACCGGACCTGGCAGAGCATGGGCGGTACCGCTACGGGCAGCTCCTGCAGCGGCGGTGCATCCTGCGGTGGCGGCGGAGCCGGAGGCGGCTGCGGCGGAGGCGGTGGTTGCGGCGGATAGCCTGGGGATCGGCATCGGCTGGCGGCCGGAGATCGCCGGAGTCGTCGCCGAGCTGCCGTCGGTACGGTTCGTCGAGGTGATCGCCGAGTCGTTGGCCCCGGCCGGTCCGCTGCCCACCGGCCTGCACCTGCTGCGGGAACGCGAGGTCGCGATCGTGCCGCACGGCGTACGGCTCTCGCTCGGCGGTGCCGAACCGGTGGACCCGGCCCGGGTCGCTCACCTGGCCGGCTGCGCGCGGCTGGTGGGAGCGCCGTTGGTCAGCGAGCACATCGCGTTCGTCCGGGCCGGCGGGCTGGAAGCCGGACATCTGCTGCCGCTGCCCCGCACCCGGGAAGCGGTCGCCGCGGTCGCCGCGAACGTCCACAGAGCACAGTCCGAACTGGACGTTCCGATCGCCCTCGAGCCGATCGCGGCACTCTTCGACTGGCCCGACGACGAGCTGGACGAGGCCGCGTTCCTCACCGAGATCCTCGACCGGACCGGCGCACTGCTGCTGCTCGACGTGGCCAACGTGTACGCCAACGCCCGCAACCGCGGCACCGACCCGCTGGCACTGCTCGACGCGCTCCCGCTCGACCGCGTGGCGTACGTCCACGTGGCCGGCGGCGCCGAGCACGACGGCCTCTACCACGACACGCACACCGAGGCGGTACCGCCGGACGTCCTCGATCTCATCCGCGAGTTGTGTGCCCGCCACCAGCCCCCCGCCCTGATGCTCGAACGCGACGGCCGGTACCCGCCAGCCGCCGAACTGCGCGCGGAACTGGACGCGATCGCGGACGCCAGCGGGTACCCGAGGGTAACGTGAGCGAGCTTGCGAGCGAACCAGTCAGCACAGCACTGCTAGCGCAACGGCAGGCGGACCTGGTGGCCGCGCTGGTAGCCGGCGCCCCCGACCCGCCCGGCTTCGACCCGCGACTGCTGGCGGCGGCCCGCGAAGCGTTGCTGCGCAAGCGAGCCGGCGAGGTAGCCCGGGCGTGGCCCGTGCTCGCGGCCGCGCTCGGGTCACGCTGGCCGGCCGAGTTCATGGCCTGGGCCGCCGGGCGGCCACCCGCAGGTGCCCGGACCGACGGCCGCGACTTCGCCCGCACGCTGGCCCGAGCCGGCACGCTCCCCCGGCTCGCGGCTCGGGAGCTGTCCCCCTGGTGGCGACTGGTGAGCAGGCTGCGTGGCTGACCGGTACGGTCAGCGCCATGGATCTCGGACTCACCGACCGGGTGTACGTGCTCACCGGTGCATCCCGTGGCCTCGGCTTCGCCACGGCCCAGTGCCTCGTCGCGGACGGCGCGAAGGTGGTGGTCTCGTCCCGCGACCCGCAACGGGTCTCCGACGCGATAGCCGCGCTCGGCGGAGACGGCCACGCGGTGGGCCTGGTCGCCGACCTCGGGGATCCGGCGACCGCGGACAGCCTCGTCGAGGCGGCAAGGGCCAACTTCGGCCGGCTCGATGGCGCGTTACTGTCGGTCGGCGGCCCACCCCGCGGCACCGCCGCCTCGGTCACCGACGAACAGTGGCGGCAATCGTTCGAGACGGTGTTCCTGGGCGCGGTGCGCGGGGCGCGCGCCGTGGCCGCGGCGCTCACCGACGGCGGTGCGATCGCGTTCGTGCTGTCCAGCTCGGCCCGCTCGCCAATCGGCGAGCTGGGCATCTCCAACGGACTGCGGCCCGGGCTGGCCGGCGTCGCCAAGGACATGGCGGACGAGCTTGGCCCGCGGGGCGTTCGGGTGCTCAGTCTGCTGCCGCACCGCATCTTCACCGACCGGAACCGGGAACTGTTCGCCGCGACCGGCGACGCGGCGCGGGCGCAGGCCGAGGCGGAGGCGTCGATCCCCCTGCGGCGACTCGGCGACCCGGCGGAGTTCGGCCGGGTGGCGGCGTTCCTGCTGTCCCCGGCGGCCAGCTACCTGACCGGACTGTCGGTACCGGTCGACGGCGGCGCGGTCCGCTCGCTCTAAGCTCGAAGCATGAAGCCGTCGACCTCCGGCTTGTTCGGCTGTCTATGCGTCGTGGCGATTGTGGTCGCCATCATCTGGGTGTACCTGGCCGCCGGTCGCCGCCGACAGGACTGACCCTCTAGACCTGGTCCTCGTAGTCGGCGCGCGGCACGAGTACGACCGGCTCGCCGGCCGACTCGTCCATGTACGGCCGCGGCGACTCGGCCACGGCGAACTGCGTCCGGTACAGCTCGGCGTACAGCCCGCCGGCCGCGACCAGCTGGTCGTGCGTCCCCGACTCGACGATGCGGCCCTCGTCCAGCACGAGGATCTGGTCGGCGTCGCGGACGGTCGACAGCCGGTGGGCGATGACCAGCGCCGTCCGGCCGGACAGCGCCTCGCCCAGCGCCCGCTGGACCGCCGCCTCGCTCTCCGAGTCCAGGTGCGCGGTCGCCTCGTCGAGAATCACGATCGACGGTGCCTTCAGCAGCAGCCGGGCGATCGCGATCCGCTGCTTCTCCCCGCCGGAGAACCGGTACCCCCGCTCACCGACCACAGTGGACAGACCGTCGGGCAGGGAGCGGACCAGGTAACCGATCTGCGCCCGGTCCAGCGCCTCCCACAGGTCGTCGTCGGTCGCGTCGGGGCGCGCGTAGCGCAGGTTCTCCTCGATGGTCTCGTGGAACAGGTGCGAGTCCTGCGTGACGACACCGACGGTGTCCCGCAACGACTCGAGGGTCGCGTCGCGCACGTCGACTCCGCCCACGCGCACGGAACCGCTCGTCGCGTCGTACACCCGCGTGACCAGCATCGCGGTCGTGGACTTGCCCGCACCGGACGGCCCGACCAGCGCCACCATATGCCCGGGCTCGACGACGAAGGAGACCCCGCGCAACACCGGCTCGCCGGCCGTGCGGTCGAGCGTCGCCACATCCTCGAGGGAGGCGAGCGACACCTCGGCCGCGGACGGGTACCGGAACCGCACGTCGGCGAACTCGATCCGCGCCGAGCCCTTCGGGATCGCGACCGCGTCCGGCTTCTCGGCGATGCCCGGCGGCAGGTCGAGCACCTCGAAGACGCGCTCGAACGACACCAGCGCGCTCATCACGTTGACCCGCACGTTGGACAGCGACGTGATCGGCCCGTACAGCCGGGTCAGCAACAGCGCGAGCGTGACCACGGTGCCGGCGGTGACCGTGCCGTTGACCGCCAGCCAGCCACCCAGCCCGTACGTCAGCGCCTGGGCGAGCGCGGCGACCAGCATCATCGCGACGAAGAATGTCGTGCTGTACATCGCCTGCTGCACGCCGATGTCGCGCACCCGCTTTGCCCGGTCGGAGAACCGCGTCGCCTCGTCGTCGGGCCGGCCGAACAGCTTGACCAGCAACGCACCGGCCACCCCGAAGCGCTCGGTCATCGTGGCGTTCATCTGGGCGTCCAGCTGGTACGACTCGCGGGTGATCTCGGCCAGCTTTCTGCCCATCACGCGGGCCGGCAGCAGGAACGCCGGCACCAGAATCAGCGAGAGCAGCGTCACCTGCCAGGACAAGGAGAACATCACGCCGGCGGTCAGCAGCAGCGCGATGATGTTGCCGACCGTCCCGGACAGCGTGGACGTGAACGCCTGCTGCGCGCCGAGCACGTCGTTGTTGAGCCGGCTGATGAGCGCGCCGGTCTGGGTGCGGGTGAAGAACTGCAACGGCATCCGTTGCACGTGGTCGTACACCTTCGTGCGCAGGTCGACGATGATGCCCTCGCCGATGCGCGCCGAATACCACCGCTGGATCAGCGAGAGGCCGGCGTCCACCACTGCCAGCGCGGCGATGAACAGCGCGATGCGGATGACCGTCCCCGCGGCCTCGGGCCCACCGCGGGTGATCGCGTTGATCACGTCACCGGCCAGCACGGGCGTCGCGACCGCGATGACCGAGGAGCAGACCACCAGGACCAGGAAGACCGCGATGTACCGACCGTACGGTCGGGCGAAGGACACGACCCGACGGGCGGTCTGCCGGTTGAGCCGGCGTCCACCCATCTCGTCCTTGCGCCGCATCGCCCGCAGCATGCCCCAGCCGCTGCTCGCCATCGGCCCCATCGGATGACCCACGCCCCAAGTCTGCCCGACAGGTCCGACAACCCGCCTGAGACTATTCGCCTAGGCCGCCCAGTCCTCCGTCGATCGGGGTCAGTCGCCTAGGCCCATGAGATCCCGAATGCGGCGGACCTGGGCCTCGCGCTCGGCCGTTAACTGGTCGGCGAACGAGCGGCCGGCGGCCGCCGCGACCAACGCCTTGACCTCGACAACGGCGTCACGCGGCGCGGCCAGCACCGCGGCGCACAGGTCTCGTACCGCCGCGTCCAGCTCGGCAGCCGGAACCACGAGCGTGGCCAGCCCGATCCGCTCGGCCTCCGCCGCGGCCAGCCGCCGCCCAGTGACGCAGATCTCGATTGCGCGCGAGTAGCCGACCAGTTCGACGAGCCGCTTGGTACCGCCGAGGTCCGGTACGAGCCCGAGTGTCACCTCGGCCATCGACAGCTGTGCGTCGTCGGCGAGGATCCGCAGATCGCACGCCAGCGCCAGCTGGAACCCCGCGCCGATGGCGTGCCCCTGGACGGCAGCCACCGTGACCAGATCGGGCCGGCGCAACCAGGAGAACGCCTCCTGGAACTCGGCTATCCGGTCGGCGGCCGCCTGCTCGGCGAGCCCGGACAGCCCTGCGAACGCTTCCTGCGCCACGGACAGATCGAGGCCGGACGAAAACGTCCGGCCCGCACCCCGAACCACCACCACCCGCACGTCACCGGCCAGGCTCCGGCCGATCTCGCGTAGCGCGGACCACATGGCGGGCGTCTGAGCGTTGAGAACGTCGGGCCGGCACAACGTCACTGTCGCCACCGGCCCAGCACGCTCCAGCTGAACCTCGCCCAAGCGCTCGGTCAGCCCTTCTTGCGGCGTCGGGCTCCACCGCGCTGACGCAACTGCACGCCGGACTCGGTCAGCACCCGGTGTACGAATCCGTACGACCGGCCGGTAGAGGCCGCCAGCGCGCGGATACTCTCGCCGGAGGTGTACCGCTTGACCAGGTCCTTGGCGAGCGTCTGGCGCTCGGCCCCGACGATCCGGCGACCTTTCTCGGTGCTGGTGGTGGTGCCGGTGGCTGCCATGTTGATTCCCTCACGTCCCAGACAGTGCGGCGTATTTGACCGGTCTCCCTATTAGACCGCTTCGGACGATCATGCGCCAGATATCGACCGGAAGCCAACCGACACGCACATTTCTGTCAGGTACCCGATACCGTGGTGCGCCATGTGGACGCAGCGGCGGGACCTGATGAGATGGGCCCTGCTTGTGCTGGCCGGACTGGCTCTGACCTGGCTTGCAGTGCGTTCTTCGGCCGCGCTCGGGACGGCCGGTGCACCATTTCTCGGCAGTTACCGGTTGCGGATTGCACCGGTTAGCGTACTGGCACCGGCTGTCGCTGCCGGACTGCTCATCACCGCCGCACGAGGCTGGTTCGAACAGGCTCGGTGGTGGCTCGTACTCCTGACGGGGTACACGGCGACACTCGGTTGGGCGTTGTCCCTTGCACTCGTCGACGGATCCGGTGGACTTACGCGCGCATTGTTGTCCACCGATTCGTACCTCACCGATGTCGCTGACGTGGGTGACGATCCGATCGGTTATCTGACAACGTTCACCACCCGTGCGGCGGACCACTCCGATGCGACCCGGGGTCACCCACCCGGTCCCGTCCTCCTGCTGTGGGCACTGCAGCGGCTCGGCGTCACCAGCCATCTGGCGCTGGGGTTGCTCGTCACCGCGGTCGGTGCTGCCGCGGTACCGCTGGTGCTCGCCGCGGTCCGCGGGGTATGCGGCGAACTGCCCGCTCGGCGGTACCTGCCGGTGCTGGCGTTGGCCCCGTACGCCCTCTGGGTGGCGGTCAGCGTCGACGCCGTCGTCGCCACGCTGGGAGCGGCGATGGTGCTGGCCGGCGTACGAGCCAGTGACCGCGCCAGGTCCGGACCGCGGGCGGCGGCGTGGGCCGCGCTGTCCGGTGCGCTCCTCGGGGTCGCCGCGCTGCTGTCGTACGCCGCACCCTGGCTCGGTTTCTCGGTCGTGTGCCTGTACTTCGCCCGGCGCCGGCCGTTCCTCAACCTGGCGACCGGGCTCGGCGCGCTGCTGCCGGTACTCGCCGCCGAGTTCGCCGGCTTCGGCTGGGTGGACGGTCTGCTGACCGCGCGCGACGACTACGCGGCACGGATCGGCCCACATCGATCAGTGTTGTGGTGGAGCGGGCTGAGCCTCGTCGTGTTGCTGCTCGCCGCCGGGCCGCCCCTGGTCGCCAGTGCACGCAAGCTGCGCAACACCCCGGGCTGGCCGTTCCTGGTCGGTGCCGGCGCGGCGGTGGCGTTCTCGCTCGTAGCCGGGCTAGCCCGCGGCGGCGTCGAACACGCCTGGCTGCCGTTCTTCCCGTGGCTGACCGTTGCCGCCGTGGCGCCGGAGCAGCAGGCGGGACCGGCACCGCCGGCACCGCTGCTGCTGACCGCCGTGGGAGCCGGCGTGGCCGTATTGCTGGCCGCGGTCCTCGACAGCCCCTGGTAGCTCAGGCCAGCTCGACCAGTTCCAGGAGGTCGTCGCTCCACGCGTCTTCCACACCGTCCGGGAGCAGGATCGCCCGGTCGGGCTTGAGCGCCTGTACCGCGCCGGGATCGTGGGTCACCAGCACGATCGCGCCGGGGAACCGGGCGATCGCATCGAGAACCTGTTCCCGACTGACCGGATCCAGGTTGTTCGTAGGCTCGTCGAGCAGCAGCACATTGGCTCCGGAGCAGACCAGGGTGGCCAGGGCCAATCGGGTCTTCTCGCCGCCGGACAGTACGCCCGCCGGCTTGTTCACGTCGTCGCCGGAGAACAGAAACGCGCCGAGGATCCGCCGCAGCTCGCCGTCGGTGCGCTCGGGCGCAGACGACCGCATGTGCTCGAGCACGGTACGGTCGACGTCCAGTTGCTCGTGCTCCTGGGCGTAGTACCCCAGCCGCAGCCCGTGCCCCGGCCGCACCTCGCCGGTGTCCGGCGTCAACTGGCCGGCCAGGATGCGCAGCAGCGTGGTCTTACCGGCACCGTTGAGCCCGAGGATCGCCACCCGCGAACCACGGTCCACGGCCAGGTCGACGTCGCAGAACACCTCGAGCGAGCCGTACGACTTCGACAGCGCGTGCGCGGTCAGTGGCGTCTTCCCGCACGGCGCCGGGGTGGGGAACCGTACCTTGGCCGCCCGGTCGGTGGCACGCTCCGGCTCGAGGCCGGCGAGCAGGCGCTCGGCCCGGCGGGCCATGTTCTGCGCCGCTACCGCCTTGGTCGCCTTCGCGCGCATCTTGTCCGCCTGGGCCATGAGCGTGCCGGCCTTGCGCTCCGCGTTGGCCCGTTCCCGCCGGCGCCGCCGCTCGTCGGTCTCCCGCTGATCCAGGTAGAGCTTCCAGCCGACGTTGTACACGTCGACCACGCAGCGGTTGGCATCGAGGTACCAGACCTTGTTGGCGATGGCCTCCAGCAATCCGGCGTCGTGCGACACGACCACGAGCCCGCCCTTGTGCCCGGCGAGGAAGGCGCGCAGCCAGGCGATCGAGTCCGCGTCCAGGTGGTTGGTCGGCTCGTCCAGCAGCAGCGTGCCGCCACCGGCCTCGGTCGCGTCGCGGAACAGGATGCGGGCCAGCTCGATGCGCCGGCGCTGGCCGCCGGACAGGGTGCCGAGCTGCTGCCGGAGTACCCGATCGGGCAGCCCGAGATTCGCGCAGATCCGGGCGGCCTCGGCCTCGGCGGCGTACCCACCGAGGCTCGCGAACCGCTCCTCCAGGGCGCCGTACCGGCGTAGCAGCCGGTCGTCGGTCCCCAGCTCCACCTCGAGCTTGCCCATCTCGGCCAGCAGCGTGTCCAGGCCGCGCGCGGACAGCACGCGGTCGCGCGCGGTGATGTCTAGGTCGCCGGTACGCGGGTCCTGCGGCAGGTAGCCCACGGCGCCGCGGCGTTCGACCTGACCGGCGAATGGCAGACCCTCGCCGGCGAGCACCCTGAGCGCGGTCGTCTTGCCGGCGCCGTTGCGGCCGACGAGGCCGATCCGGTCACCGGGCTGGACGCGCAGATCGGTCTCGGCGAGCAGGGTACGCGCGCCGGCGCGTAGCTCCAGGCCTGTCGCGTTGATCATTTCGGCTTCTCCACGATCTGAAGGGGACTGATCCGGACATGCGTATGCACCGGCGGCACAGAACCGTGACGTCGGTGCGGGGCCGGTCAGCCTTCGCAGAGCAGCACGGGTGAAAGTGTACCCAGCCCGCTCACGGGAGCCACCGGATTACCGACCAGGGTGACCGGGGTAACCAGCAGCGACATGGAGCTCAACGAGAGCGCACAGATCGATACGAGTCAGGTCGAGGACCGCCGGAGATCCGGCGGTGGCGGACTCGGCGGGATGCCCATCCCCATTCCGACCGGGCGGGGCGGTCTCATCGGGACGCTGATCACCGTCGTCCTCCTGCTGATCGGCGGCGGACTGGTCGGCACCAACATGATGGACGACGGTGGCGACAACACCAGCATCGAACAGCAGTGCGCGGCGAACAATCCGGACCGGCTGAACCAGCCGGAGTGCCGCAACGTCCTGTTCATCAACTCCATCAACGCCTACTGGGCCGACGCGCTGCCGCGCACCTTCGGGCAGCCGTACCAGACGGCCAAGACGGTGTTCTTTTCGCAGGCCGTGAACACCGGCTGCGGCGCCGCGGATGCCGGCGTCGGCCCGTTCTACTGTCCGCCCGACCACGAGGCGTACATCGATCTGACGTTCTGGAACGAGCTGGCCCGGCGGTTCGGGGCCGAGGGCGAGTTCGCGCAGGCCTACGTGCTCGCGCACGAGTACGGCCATCACGTGCAGGCGCTGCTCGGTACCGACGCGCAGGTCCGGCGGGCGCAGGAACGCGACCCCGGCAACGCGAACAAGTACTCGGTCATGCTGGAACTCCAGGCGGACTGCTTCGCGGGAGTGTGGTCGAAGAACGCGACCCAGACCACCGATGCGGGCGGGCAGCCGATCTTCCGTAGCATCACGCAGGCGGACATCGACCAGGCCCTCGACGCCGCGGCGGCGGTCGGCGACGACACCATCCAGCGCAAGTCCGGTGGGCCGGTCGACGAGTCGCAGTTCACGCACGGGACGGCCGCTCAGCGCCAGCAGTGGTTCGGCCGGGGCTTCCAGAACGGCGACGGCCGGTCCTGCGACACGTTCGGCAATGCCGTGTGACTCCGTATCGATACAAAGCCTCCTAAATCAGGACGTAAGCTGATGTCCGAGGGGGCGCGATGGAGCTCAACGAGAACGCCGACCTGGACACCAACCAGGTCGAGGACATGCGGGGCTCCCGCGGAGGAGGTGGTGGCGGACTGCGGTTCCCGTCGCCGGGGTCGAGCGGCGGCGGGGGCGGGTTGCCCATCCCGGGACTGGGCGGCAAGGCCGGCATCGGCCTGACCGTGCTGATCGTGCTCTGCCTGCTCGGCTTTCTCTTCCTCGGCCGTGGCAACCTGGGCGCTCTCGGCGACCTGGGCGGCCTCGCGAGCGGCGACGACACCGGTAGTCAGCAGTCGGACCTCGGCGAGGCGTGCGCGGCCGGCAACCCGAACCGGTTCGACGACCCGGCCTGCCGCAACCTGCTCTACGTCAACTCGATCCAGGCGTACTGGCAACGCGCGCTGCCCGAGACCTTCGGCCGGCCGTACGAGATGGCGACGACGCGGTACTTCTCCGGCGCGGTCAGCACCGGTTGCGGCAACGCCACGTCGGGCGTCGGGCCGTTCTACTGTCCGGCGGACAACCACGTCTACATCGACCTGTCGTTCTACGACGAGCTGGCGAACCGGTTCGGGGCACGCGGGCAGTTCGCCCAGCCGTACGTGCTCGCCCACGAGTACGGCCACCACGTGCAGGCACTGCTCGGCACCGAGGCCGCGATGCGCCGCGCGCAGCAGCGCGATCCAGCCAACGCGAACGCGTACTCGGTGATGCTCGAACTGCAGGCCGACTGCTACGCCGGCGTCTGGGCCAAGGCGGCCACCCAGACCACGTCCGCCACCGGGCAGGCCCTTTTCAAGAGTCTGACGCCGCAGGACATCCAGGAGGCGCTGGAGGCCGCGGCCGCGGTGGGCGATGACACGATCCAGAAGCGCAGTACCGGTCGAGTCGACGAGTCCGCGTTCACCCATGGCAGCGCGCAGCAGCGGCAGCAGTGGTTCAACCAGGGCTACACGACCGGCGACCCGAAGCAGTGCAATACGTTCGGCAACGCCATTTAGGGTTCGGTGAGCCGGATACGGACCGCGCGGGCCTGACGCACCGCGTCGCGCAGCACCGCCTGCCGCGGATCCGGTACGTCGAGGAACCGGTCGGCCAGCTTCGCCGCTACCGGCTCGAGCCGGCGGTCCGCCAGGATCGCGCCCACCGCGCGCCGGTCCCCACCGCCGACGACCGTCGAGAGCTGATCCACCGCCGGCAGCAGCAGCTCGGCCGCCACGTCGGCGGCGGCACCGGCGGCCGCCTTCGCCTGGTTCTCCCGCCGGCGTGCGAACCGCTGCTGCGACCAGCCACCGGCGGCGGTACGGCTCTGCACGTACCGACTGTCCACCTTGGACCTGGTCAACTCGGTCCCGTCGGCGACGCCGACCGCGAACCCGCCCCGCCGGGCCAGCAGTAGGCCGATGCGGCGCGGCAGGTTGACCAGTGTCACGAAGCTCGCGATGTCCGGACCCGGGGGTACCCCCGGCGGTGGGTACAGCTCGGCGGCCGTGCCATCGAACGCGGCGACCATCAGGTGGTTGTCTCCCGGGTTGACCGCCACCGAGCCGTGCCGCTCCGCATAGCCGGCCAACCATCGCTCGAGCCGGTTCGGATCGACCTCGACCCACCGTCCACCGCGCACATGGCGACGCTACCCGACAGGCAGCGCCGATAGGATCTGGTGTGCCCTCGCTAGCCCGGACGGTCCTGGACCGCCTCCAGCACGTTTACTCCGCAGCGGCGGATCCGGCGCGGGCCGCCTCGATGGCGGCGTACATGCGCGACCAGTTCCCGTTCCTGGGCATCCCCGGCCCGACCCAGCGGACGCTCGCGCTGGAGGTTCTGGCCGGGCTGCCCCGGCCCGCCGAGGAGGACCTGCGGGAGTTAGCGCTCGGCTGCTGGGCGCTGGCCGAACGGGAGTACCAGTACTTCGCCTGCGGCTGGCTGCGCCGGCACGCCCGGGTATGCTCGGCCGGCTTCGTGGAGACCGCGCGGTACCTCATCGTCACGAAGTCGTGGTGGGACACGGTCGACGCGCTCGCCGCGCACCTCGTCGGACCGCTCGTCGCCCGGCACCCGGCGCTAGTGTCCACGATGGACAGTTGGCTCACCGATGACGACCTGTGGCTGGTCCGCACGGCGATCCTGCACCAGCTGCGGTACAAGGAGCAGACCGACGCGGTCAGGCTGTTCCGGTACTGCACCGCGCAGGCCGAGCACCGGGACTTCTTCGTACGCAAGGCGATCGGGTGGGCCCTGCGCGAATACGCCAAGACCGATCCGGCCGCGGTACGGGCCTACGTCCACGCCCACGAGTCGCGGCTCTCGGCGCTGTCCGTCCGCGAAGCCCTCAAGAATCTATGAGCTCGCACAGTCCGTGGCCGTCGTCGACGACCGCGTCGGGCTCGAGCCCCGGTACCGGCCGTTCCCGGTCGGTGCGTGGGGAGCGCATGAGGATCGCCGCGCCCACCCCGGCGCGCCGGGCGCAGACGATGTCGCGGGTGTAGCTGTCGCCCACGAACCACGCCTGCTCGACGGCGACGCCCAGCTCCCGGGCCGCCCGCCGGGCCATCTCCGGGTTCGGCTTGCGCACGCCGATCTCGTCGCTGTACAGCTGCGTCTCGAACGCGCCGCTCAGGCCGACCCGCGCGAGAAAGTCGCCATGGGCCGCGCCGCACAGCGTGTTGCTGACCACGGCGACCGGGATGCCCCGCGCCGCCGCGGCGGCCAACACCTCGGGGATCCCCGGCCGTACCGTCCACTCCGGACGGTACGTCCACGCGTACGCCAGCGGGGTTGCCGCCTGCTGTACCGCCGCCCGGGCACCGGCCGGCCAGTCGGCGGTGACGAAGCCGTCCCACACCTCGGCATGGGTCAGCTCGCGCGGTTCGGCCTGCGTGCCGACCTCGTCCCGCCACCGCGCGTATGCCAGCGCACCGGCCAGCAGGTCGCTCGCGATGCGGTCCTCCGCCAATGCGCCGCCGAGCAGCTCGGACAGCCGCCGGACCATCGCCGGTGCCGCCGGATCCTCCCGCGGCGCGTCGGCGATGACGCCGCCGAAGTCCAGCAGCAGCGCCCGAGGCGGCTTCACTACCCGACCACCAGAATCACCGCGAGCACGACGATGACGGTACTCGACGCCAGCGCGGTCACCAGCCGTCCGCGCGGACCGGTCAGCGCCCGGCCGACGAGGGAACCCCCACCGGCCAGCAGCAGCTGCCAGCTGGCCGACGCGGCGAAGGCCGCCACGACGAAGACCACGGCCTCGGTCGCGTTCAGTGGTCCGGCCGCCTGCCGGCCGAGTACCAACGCTCCAAAGTAGACGATCGTCATCGGGTTCAGCAGGGTCAGGCCGAGCAGGCCGGCGAAGGCGCGCAGCGGCGTACCGAGTGCGCTCTCCCGGGCCGGTACGCTCGCCGGGTCGCGGTAGTGCCGGAACGCCGTGACCGCGGTACGCACCGCGAGTCCGACGAGGACCGCCGCGGCGACCCAGCGCAGGGGCGCGGCGACCGGCTCGATGACCCGGGCGAGAGCGGCACCGCCCAGCACGGCCGCGAGCGCGTACAGCCCGTCCGCCGTGGCCACGCCGAGCGCCGCGCCGGCCCCGACCGCCAGCGAGGTACGGGCGGTCAGGCTGACGATGAGTACCGCGATCGCCCCGACCGGTACCGCGACCCCGTAGCCGGCCAGCAGGCCGGAAATGAATGCACCCGACACGAGGCGTCAGGCTAGCGTGTGCGGATGCCGGTCTACATCAAGACGGTCACGTTCGACTGCGCGGACGCGTTGGTCGTGGCCCGGTTCTGGGCGGCCGCACTCGGTACCGACGTGGACGAGGAGTCCACATCGGACCGTGCCTATGTCGAAGCACCCGGCTGGGGCGGCCCGAACATGTGGTTCGTCAAGGTGCCCGAGCCGAAGACAGCCAAGAACCGCATGCATTTCGACTTGCGCGCGCAGACCGACATCGACACCGAGGTCGCCCGGCTCACCGCCCTCGGTGCGACCGTGGTCGGCGCGGGCGAGCACCTGACGGTGATGCGTGACCCCGAGGGCAACGAGTTCTGCGTCGAGTAACTAGACGTTGAAGCCGAGCGCCCGCAGTTGCTCGCGTCCGTCGTCTGTGATCTTGTCGGGTCCCCATGGCGGTAGCCAGACCCAGTTGATCCGGATGTCGTCGACGAGGCCGCCGCCCGGACCGCTGCACAGGGCCTGCCGAGCCTGGTCCTCGATGACGTCGGTCAACGGGCACGCTGCGGACGTGAGCGTCATGTCGAGCGTCGCCACGTTCGCGTCGTCGACGTGTACGCCGTACAGCAGGCCGAGGTCGACCACGTTGATGCCGAGCTCTGGGTCGACGACGTCCTTCATCGCCTCTTCGATGTCCGCGACACTTACGCGGGCCGCCGACTGCTGCTCCGTCATCCCGACGCCTCCTCCGTTACCAATGCCCGCGCCACCGCGTCCTTGAATGCCATCCAAGGCAGCAGGGCGCACTTGACCCGGGCCGGGTACTGCGCGACGCCACCGAACGCGACGCCGTCCCCCAAGACTGCCTCGTCCGGCTCGACCTCGCCACGCCCGGCCATCAGCTCGACGAACTTCTCGTGCACCGCCAGCGCCTCGCCGGACGGCTGGCCGCGTAGCTGCTCGTACAGCACGCTGGCGGACGCCTGGCTGATCGAGCAGCCGATGCCGTCGTACGAGATGTCGGCCAGCGTCTCGCCGTCGAGGTGGACCCGGACGGTCACCTCGTCCCCGCAGGTCGGGTTGACGTGGTGCGCCTCCGCGGCGTATCCGTCACGCAGCCCGTGCCCGCGCGGGTTCTTGTAGTGATCGAGAATGATCTCCTGGTAGAGCTGATCCAGTCGCATCAGCCGAACACCTTCCGGACCTGGTCCAGCCCGCGCACCAGCGCGTCGACCTCCTCCGTCGTGCTGTACAGGTAGAGCGACGCGCGAGTCAGCGCCGGTACTCCGTACCGCAGACAGATCGGCCGCGCGCAGTGGTGCCCGACGCGCACCTCCACGCCCTCGGCGTCGAGCACCTGCCCGACATCGTGCGGGTGGATCCCCCTGAAGTCGAACGAGATCGCACCGCCTCGGTCCACCGCCTCCCGCGGACCGACGATGCGCAGCCCCGGCACGGTGGACAGGGCGTCCAACGTGTACGCCGTCAGCTCCTGCTCGTGCGCCTGGATCGCCTCCATGCCGATGCCGGACAGGTAGTCCACGGCCGCCCCGAGCCCCACCGCCTCGGCGATCGGCGGGGTGCCCGCCTCGAACCGCGCTGGCGGCGGCAGGAACGTCGTACCCTCCAGCGTCACCGTCTCGACCATCGAGCCACCCCCGAGGAACGGCGGCATCTCGGCCAGCAGTTCACCGCGGCCCCAGAGCACGCCGATGCCGGTCGGCCCGCACATCTTGTGGCCGGTGAACGCGATGAAGTCGACCCCCAGCTCGGCGACGTCCACCGGCAGCTGCGGTACCGCCTGCGACGAGTCGAGCATGACCAGCGCGCCGACCTCGTGCGCGCGGGCGACGATACGGGCGGTCGGGTTCACCGTACCGAGCACATTGGACACATGGGCGTACGAGACGAGCTTCGTGCGCTCGGTGACCAGATCGTCCAGTGTGGACTCATCGAGCCGGAACTCGTCCGTCGCGGTGAACCACCGCAGTTTCGCGCCGGTACGCTCGCACAGCAGTTGCCACGGCACGATGTTCGAGTGGTGCTCCATCTCGGAGACGACGATCTCGTCGCCGGGGCGCAGCGCGAACCGGCCCTCGCGCGCGTTGGAGAGCGCGTACGCGACCAGGTTCAACGCCTCGGTCGCGTTCTTCGTGAACACGACCTCGTCCGCCGACGACGCGCCGACGAAGCCGGCCACCTTGGCCCGCGCGCCTTCGTACGCCACTGTCGCCTCGGTGCCCAGCGAGTGCACCGAGCGGGCGACGTTGGCGTTGTGCCGGGCGTAGTGCTCGGCGAGCTTGTCCAGCACAGCCCTCGGCTTCTGCGACGTAGCCGCCGAGTCGAGGTACACCATCCGCCGGCCGTTGACTTCCCGGTGCAGGATCGGGAAGTCCTCGCGTACCTTGTCGACGTCGTACCCCATGGCTGGCTACGCTCCGGCCTTCGCGGGCCCGGCTCCGGCGAGGTACCGCTCGTAGCCTCCGGCCTCGAGCTTCTCGGCCAGCTCCGATCCGCCCTCCTCGACGATCCGCCCGCCGACGAAGACGTGGACGAAGTCCGGCCGCACGTACCGGAGAATCCGGGTGTAGTGGGTGATGAGCAGGATGCCGGTGTCCCCTGTGGACCGTACCCGGTTGATGCCCTCGCTCACGACGCGCAGCGCGTCGATGTCCAGGCCCGAGTCGGTCTCGTCGAGGATCGCGATCTTCGGCTTCAGCAGCTCCAGCTGGACGATCTCGTGGCGCTTCTTCTCGCCGCCGGAGAAGCCCTCGTTCACGTTGCGCTGGGCGAAGTCGGGGTCCATGCCCAGTCGCTCCATCGCGCCGCGCAGCTCGGTGGCCCAGGTACGCAGCTTCGGCGCCTCGCCGTCGATCGACGTCTTCGCGGTGCGCAGGAAGTTCGCGACCGACACGCCCGGTACCTCGACCGGGTACTGCATCGCGAGGAACAACCCCACACGGGCGCGCTCATCGACCGACATCGACAGGACGTCGACACCGTCCAATGCGACCGATCCGCTGGTGATCTCGTACTTGGGATGCCCGGCGATGGAGTACGCCAGCGTCGACTTGCCCGAGCCGTTGGGACCCATGATGGCGTGGGTCTCCCCCGACCGGACGGTCAGCGTGACGCCCGCCAGGATCGGCTTGCGCTCACCGTCGGGCAGCTTGACCGACACGTGCAGGTCGCGGATCTCGAGGTTGCTCAACGGTTCACTCCATTGCTCGGTGTGAGACTGACAAAGACGTCGCCGTCCCGGACCTCGATGGGATAGACCGGAACGGGTTCGGTGGCGGGCAGGCCGGTCGGGTCGCCGGTACGCAGGTCGAATCGCGAACCGTGCAGCCAGCACTCGAGCGTGCAGCCGTCCAGCTCCCCTTCGGAGAGTGCGACCTGGGCGTGCGAGCACTCGTCGTACACCGCGTAGAAGTTGTCGTCCTCCGCGTGCACGATGGCCAGTGGGGTGCCGTCGACGGCCGCGCTCACCACGGACCCCTTCGGCACTTCCTCGACGGAACAGACACGGATCATGCGCCCGCCTTGGTCAGTCGCGACTCGATCGTGGCGCCCAGGCGATCGCGCAGCTCCTCCACCGGCACCTTGTCGAGCAAGTCGGTGAAGAAGCCGCGGACGACGAGCTTGCGCGCCTCTTCCTCGGTGATCCCGCGGGTCATCAGGTAGAACAGCTGCTCGTCGTCGAACCGGCCGGTGGCGCTCGCGTGCCCGGCGCCGATGACCTCGCCGGTCTCGATCTCCAGATTGGGTACCGAGTCCGCCCGCGCGCCGTCGGTCAGCAGCAGATTGCGATTCACCTCGTACGTGTCGGTGCCGGTCGCCTCGGTCTGGATCAGCACGTCACCGACCCAGACGGTGCGCGCGCCCTTGCCCTGCAGCGCGCCGCGGTAGGAGACGTAGCTGCGGCAGTCCGGTACGCCGTGGTCGACCAGCAGCCGGTGCTCCAGGTGCTGGTCACCGTCGGCGAAGTACAGCCCGTACAGCTCGGCCTCGCCGCCTCGGCCGGTGTAGTCCACGCTGGTGAACTGCCGCACCACCGCACCACCGAGCGACACCTGCAGGTGGGTCACCTTCGCGTCCCGGCCGACGCGGAACTTGATGTGCTGTGCCTGTACCGCGTCGGCGGCCCAGTCGGTCACGGTGACGAAGACGAGCCTCGCGCCGTCGCCGATCGAGACCTCCACGTTGTCGGCGAGCGTGGTCGAGCCGCCGTGGTCGAGGACGAGCGTCACCTCCGCTAGCTCGCCGACCTCGACGAACGTATGCGCGAAAGCCAGATCTGAACCGTGGCCCACGACACGGATGACCGCCGGCTCCGTGGGCACCGCTTCGGGTGCGACCGACACCAGCAGCGCCGCGGGAGCCTGGCCGTACGCCAGCGCGCTGATCCGGTCGAACGGCGTCAAGACGCTACCGATGCGAGAGTCCGACTTGTCCACAGTGGACACCGAGACGCCAGCCGGCAGTACCCCGTACTCATGCTTCAAAAGCCCGGCGGCGGCCGAGCCGTCAGCGGTGGCCAACCCACCCAGCCGCTTGAGCGGGGTGAAGCGCCACTCCTCCTCGCGGCCGGTGAGTGCCGGGAAGTCGGCGACATCGTACGAACGCAGCGCCTGTGCCTTGGTTTTGGACGGCGCCACCAGCGTGTCCGTCATCAGCCGACGGCCCCTTCCATCTGCATCTCGATGAGGCGGTTGAGCTCGAGCGCGTACTCCATCGGCAGTTCCTTCGCGATCGGCTCGATGAAGCCACGCACGATCATCGCCATCGCCTCGTCCTCGGACAGGCCGCGACTCATCAGGTAGAACAACTGGTCCTCGCTCACCTTGGACACCGTTGCCTCGTGGCCCATCGAGACGTCGTCCTCACGAATGTCCACATAGGGGTAGGTGTCGGAGCGGGAGATCGAGTCGACCAGCAGCGCGTCGCACTTGACCGTGCTGCGGCTGTGCTGCGAACCCTCGAGCACCTGCACCAGACCGCGGTACGACGTCCGCCCGCCGCCTCGCGCGATCGACTTCGAGATGATGGTGCTACTCGTGTGGGGGGCCGCGTGGACCATCTTGGCGCCGGCGTCCTGGTGCTGGCCCTCACCGGCCATCGCGACGCTGAGCACCTCGCCCTTGGCGTGCTCGCCGGTCATGTATACCGACGGGTACTTCATCGTCACCTTCGAGCCGATGTTGCCGTCGATCCACTCCATCGTCGCGCCCTCGTGCGCCACCGCGCGCTTGGTGACGAGGTTGTAGACGTTGTTCGACCAGTTCTGGATGGTCGTGTACCGGCAGCGGGCGCCCTTCTTCACGATGATCTCGACGACCGCGGAGTGCAGCGAGTCGCTGGAGTAGATGGGCGCGGTACAGCCCTCGACGTAGTGGACGTACGCGCCCTCGTCGACGATGATCAGCGTCCGCTCGAACTGGCCCATGTTCTCCGTGTTGATCCGGAAGTACGCCTGCAGCGGGATGTCCACCTGCACGCCCTTCGGCACGTAGATGAACGAGCCACCGGACCAGACGGCCGTGTTCAGCGCGGCGAACTTGTTGTCGCCGACGGGGATGACCGTGCTGAAGTACTCCCGGTAGATGTCCTCGTGCTCCTTGAGCCCGGTGTCCGTATCCAGGAAGAGAACGCCCAGCTTTTCCAGATCCTCCCGAATCTTGTGATAAACCACTTCTGACTCGTACTGTGCCGCTACGCCCGCAATGAGGCGTTGCTTCTCCGCCTCCGGGATGCCCAGCCGGTCGTAGGTGTTCTTGATGTCCGCGGGCAGGTCGTCCCAGCTGGTGGCCTGCTTCTCGGTCGACCGGACGAAGTACTTGATGTTGTCGAAGTCGATACCCGACAGATCGGCGCCCCAGGACGGCATCGGCTTGCGGCCGAACAGGCGCAGGCCCTTCAGCCGGAGGTCGAGCATCCACTCGGGCTCGTTCTTGCGGGCCGAGATGTCCCGCACCACCTCCTCGTTCAGACCACGCCGCGCCGAGGCACCGGCCACGTCCGTGTCGGCCCAGCCGTATTGGTACTTGCCGAGGTCAGCAAGTTGATCGGTCATCGGACGGTCCTCACGTTGCTAGGGATATGGGTGGTGCATACGCCATCGCCGTGTGCGATGGTCGCGAGTCTTTGTACATGCGTACCCACCAGCCGAGAGATCACCCGGGTCTCCGCTTCGCAGAGTTGCGGGAACTCGACGGCCACGTGGGCCACCGGGCAGTGATGCTGGCAGAGCTGCCCGCCCGAGGCGATCGCCGACGCGCTCGCGGCGTACCCCTCCGCGGTCAGCGCCCTGGCGAGCGCCTCCGCCCTGGCGAGCGGGTCGTCGCCGGCGCCCTCCATGGCCACCCGGCAGCGCTCCTCCAGCGCGGCGACCTGGGACGACACGAAGTCGCCGACCGCCTCCTCGCCACCTTGCGCCGCGATCCAGCGCAGCGCCGCGGTGGCCAGGCCGTCGTACGTGTGCGGAAACGCCTCCCGGGCGGCGTCGGTGAGGGCGAAGACCTTGGCCGGGCGACCCCGACCGCGCGGGCCACGCTGCACCCGCTCGCGGCTGGTCACCAGGTCGTCGGCCAGCATCGCGTCGAGGTGGCGGCGGATCGCCGCGGGGCTGAGGCCCAGGGCCTCACCGAGCTGCGCGGCGGTGGCGGGTCCGTGCTCCAACAGCAACCGGGCAACCCGATCGCGGGTACGGCGATCGCCCGCCGACCCGGTCTCGAGCACGGTCTCCCGGTTTTTCACTACACCAGTGTGACGTATTTCCGGGGGGCGGCGCAAACAGGGTGTCGCGTGAGGCGACTCACGCGGAGCCTAGGATGGCGGCCGTGCTGAGGCGACTCGCCCTGGCCTCCCTGGCCGCGAACGTGGGCATCGTGATCACCGGGGGCGCCGTACGGCTGACCGGTTCCGGTCTCGGCTGCCCGACGTGGCCCCGGTGTACCGACGCGTCGTACGTGCCGACGGCCGAAATGGGCGTGCACGGGGCCATCGAGTTCGGCAACCGGATGCTGACCGGCGCGGTGGGCCTGTTGGCCGCGGCCTGCGTGGTCGCCGCGCTGGTGGCACGCCCCCGGCGCCGAGACCACGTGGCGCTCAGCGTTGCCGTGCTCGCCGGAATCCCGGCCCAGGCGGTACTCGGCGGGATCACCGTGCTGACCGATCTGAACCCGTGGTGGGTCGGCGGGCACTTCCTGCTGTCGATGGTGGTGATCGCGCTGGCGTACGCGCTCTACGTGAGCACCGGGCCGGCGTCCTCGGAACCCGCGTTGCCGAGGCCGCTGCGGCAGCTCGTCGGCGTGATCGCGGTGGTCAGCGCCGCGGTGCTCGTGGTCGGTACGGTCGTCACCGGCAGCGGACCGCACGCC
>Ga0209382_10002257_pt1 | contig 28443 bp, 28 predicted proteins | sample SoiMetdeltSBSDD5_FD_187599 | JGI IMG/M metagenome (GOLD analysis project Ga0209382, IMG submission 187599) | Bulk soil microbial communities from a Populus tree surrounding site in Tennessee, USA - Soil MetaG P. deltoides SBSDD5 (SPAdes) (version 2) | ecosystem: Environmental > Terrestrial >... | reverse complement strand
CACGCATTCAAGAAGGCGAGCGAGGCCGGTCCGGATCTCGCGGCCGTGGTTCGAGCCGGGGCGCGGGCCGTGGTTTCCGTGACGGACGCGCGTGAGGAAGTCCCGGTGTTGTTCGCGGTGGCGGCGAGCGCGATCGGCGATGTCGACGTGATGACGGTGAGATCGTAGGGAGGTGAGGGGACAGTGGCGGCAGCCAAGATAAAAGTGATCGAGCTCGCCAAGGAGCTCGGCGTGACCAGCAAGGACTTGATGGTCGCGGCCGAGGAGATGGGCCACAAGGGCGTCCGGGCCATGAGTCCCCTCGACAGCACGCTCGCGAATGCGCTGCGGGTGAAGCTCGGCAAGGGCCGTGATCTTCCCGAGGCCCCGAAGCCCAAGCGCGTTCCGAAGCCGAAAGTAGCCGAAGCAGACGGCGACGCCACAGCCGTGGGCGACGCCGTCGCGAAGAAGTCCGCGTCGCGCTCGAAGAAGGCGAACATTGAGGAAGAAGCGCCGGCAGACGTGAAGCCGGCTGCGACGATCGTCAAGCCGAAGCCGGTGGAGATCGCGCCGGAGCCGCCGTTCGTGCCGCCGACGCCCGAGCCCGAGATCGTGCCCGAGCCGACCGTGGTCGCGCCGCCGCCGGCGCCGGAGCCGATCGCGCCCAAGCAGCCGGTCGCGCCCGTCACCCCAGCTGCGCCCCCTGTGGCGCCGCCGCCAGGGCCGGCCGGCCCGAGGAAGCCGGAGCCGAAGATCGTTCCGTACCGTCCGATCGAGCGTGGGGCGCCGCCCGCGCCGCGCCGCCAGCCGGCGGGCCCGTTCGCGCCGCCGCGAGTGACGATGTCGCCGCCCCGTCCGGCCGCGCCGCCCCCTCCGCCGCGCCCTGCCGCGCCGATCGTGAACCGCCCTGCGGCCGTGGCGGCCCCCGCCGCACCTGCGGCGCCGCTGGCGGCTCCAGTCGCGCCGCCCCCTCCGCCGGGGCCGGTTCCCGTCGCGCCCGCCGCGGTCGCGTCCGCGCCGGTCGCCCTCCAGGAAGCGCCCGCACCGCCGAGCGACGTCAGGCGCGAGCTGATCCGCGTGCCCGAGTCCGTCACGGTCGGTGAGCTGGCCGAGAAGATGCGGCGCAAGTCAGGTGAGGTCATCAAGGCCCTGCTCGATCTCGGCGTGATGGCCACGGTGAACGAGCTCCTCGACCCAACCGCCGCCAAGCTGGTCGCGGACAAGTTCAACGTCGACGTCGAGATCCGCTCGGTCGAAGGCGACGTGGTCGACGAGGAAGACCTCGACCCAAGTCAGCTCACCTTGCGCCCGCCGGTGGTCACGGTCATGGGCCACGTCGACCACGGCAAAACCTCGCTGCTGGACGCGATCCGCAAGTCGAAGGTCGCCGAGAAGGAGTTCGGCGGCATCACGCAGCACATCGGCGCGTACCAGGTCACCACGTCACACGGCAAGGTCACGTTCCTCGATACGCCGGGCCACGAAGCGTTCACGGCGATGCGCGCGCGCGGAGCCCAGGCAACCGACATCGTCATCCTCGTGGTCGCCGCGGACGACGGCGTGATGCCGCAGACGCAGGAAGCCATCAATCACGCGCGCGCCGCCAACGTGCCCATCATCGTCGCGATGAACAAGATCGACCGTCCCGCGGCCGACCCCGACCGGGTCAAGCGAGAGTTGTCGAACCTCAACCTGGTGCCGGAAGACTGGGGCGGCCAGACGATCTTCGTGCCGACCTCGGCCAAGATGGGGACGGGCATCGACCAGCTCCTCGAGATGACCGCGCTGCAGTCGGAGATCCTCGAGCTCAGGGCCAATGCCAGCCGCGCGGCAAAGGGCGTGATCATCGAGGGCCGGCTCGACCGGGGCCGTGGGCCGGTGGCCACTGCGCTGATCCAGAACGGAACCCTGAAAGAGGGCGACGCAGTCGTGGTCGGATCGTACTCCGGGCGCGTTCGCTCGCTGCTGGACCCCGCCGGCAAGAAGGTCAAGAGCGCCGGGCCATCCGATCCCGTCGAGATCCAGGGCCTCTCCGGGGTCCCGGCGGCGGGCGACGTGCTGGTAGCCGTCTCGGACGAGCGCAAGGCGCGGCAGATCGCGACGATGCGGCTCGACCGGGAGAAGGCCAAGGGCAAGGCCTCGACCCGCATCACGCTCGAGGGCCTGCAGAAGCAGATCCTGACGGGCGAGGTCAAGGAGCTCAGGCTCATCCTCAAAGCCGACGTGCAGGGCTCGGTCGAGGCGCTGGCCGAATCGCTCGAGCGCCTCTCAACCGACGAGGTGAAGCTGAAGGTCATCCACAGCTCGGTCGGCATGATCACCGAGAGCGACGTGATGCTCGCCTCGGCATCCAACGCGATCGTGCTGGGATTCAACGTGAAGGCAGAGCCCAAGGCGACGGCCCAGGCTCAGGCGAACGGCGTCGACATTCGGAACTACAACGTCATCTACGAGGCCATCAACGACCTCAAGGCCGCGCTCGCCGGGATGCTGGCGCCTGAGATTCGCGAGACTGCGCTGGGCAAGGCGCAGGTCCGTCAGATCTTCGTCATCTCCAAGCTCGGGCCGATCTGCGGCTCGTACGTGCAGGAAGGCAAGATCGTTCGCGTCGCCAAGGTGCGCGTACGCCGTGGCGACGAGGTCGTCGGCACGGGCACCGTCAGCTCGCTCAAGCGGTTCAAGGACGACGTCCGCGAAGTGCTCGCCGGGCTAGAGTGCGGCATCGGTGTCGACGGCGTCAACAGCATCCAGCCCGGGGACATCCTCGAGGTGTACACGAGCGAGGAAGTAGCGCGCACGCTCTAGGCATTGCACGCCGCAGGTCGTCGCGGGGCTCTGCGCCCCGCCGACCGAGGCGTGCCTATAATTCTAGAAATCGCGCCGGAGGGAGCCGTGTCGGCAGCGCGCGTCGCGCTGGGTCTGGTTGAGCTGCATCTGCCCGACGTCGCATCCCTCAAGGAAAAGCGGCACGCCCTGAAAGGTCTCAAGGAAAAGGTTCGGGCGCGGTTCGAGGTGTCCGTGGCCGAGGTCGACCACCAGGATCTCTGGCAGCGGGCGACGCTCGCCGTCGCGTACGTCTCAGCCGATGCGCGACACGCCAACGAGGTAATCGCCAAGGCGATGGATTTCATCGAAGACCACGTCGAGGGCCAGGTGCTCGACAGCTCCGTGGAGATTCTCTGATGCAGGGCAAGCGACTGGACCGGGTGAATCAGCTCGTGAAAGAAGAGATCTCGACGCTCTTGCAGCGCGAGCTCAAGGACCCGCGCCTCGGATTCGTGTCGGTCACCGAGGTCGAGACGTCTCGCGACCTCAGAACGGCCAAGGTCTTCGTGTCGGTCCTCGGCGACGAGGCGCAGTGGACCGGCTCGCTGGCCGCGCTCGTCAGCGCCCGCGGCTTCATCCGCAACTGGCTCCGGCAGCACCTGGATCTGAGAGTCACCCCCGAGCTCGATTTCCGCCCCGACAGGTCCATGGAGCACGCGGCGCGCATCCAGGCCCTGCTGCGGCAGGTGGGCGGCGAAGCGGGACGGTGAGCGCCGCGGTCGAACACACGAGCCCGGCGCCCTCGCCAGCGGTGCTGCAGCCGTTCAGCGGCGGTGGCCGCGCGCTGATGCTCGGCCACGTGCATCCCGACGCCGACGTCCTCGGCACCTTGCTCGCGATCGGCCTGGCGCTCGAGACAAGCAAGTGGAACGTCGTCTACGGAGGGCCGCACCCGGCGCCGGCGCTGCTCGCCTTCCTGCCGGGCGTCGAGCGCTACCGGCAGCTCACCGAGCTCGAGGGCCGCTTCGACCTCGTGGTGCTGACGGATTGCCCCAACCCGCAGCGGACCGAGGGGCTCATCGATCAGGCCAAGCGCGTCGGCAAGGTCGTCGTGAACATCGACCACCATCCCGACAACCGGCGGTACGGACACGTGAACTGGGTCGACATCACGGCGGCCGCGACGGGCGAGATGGTCTACGAGCTTCTGACCGCGCTGCGCATGACCCTGACGCCGGCCATCGCTACGAACCTCTTCACGGCGATCCACACCGACACGGGCTCGTTCCGCTACTCGAACGTCACGACGCGGACGTTCACGATCGCCGCGGCGCTCGTCGCCGCCGGCGCCCGGCCCGAGCTGGTCTCGCAGTCGCTCTACGAGCAGCGGGCGCCCGACGCGCTGCACTGGCTCGGCGAGGCGCTCGCCCGGGTCGAAGTGAGCGAGGATGGACGGATGGCCTGGCTCGCGCTGCCGGCCGAGGCCGTGCCCGAGCGGATCGTCGAGGCCGAGGAGCTCGTGAACTACCCGCGCTCGGTCGCGTCGGTTCGCGTCGCGTGCCTCCTTCGCGAGCGCGACGGCAGCGTCAAAGTGAGCCTGCGCGGCAAGGGCGACGTCGACGTGCAGCGGATCGCCGCGCAGTTCGGCGGCGGTGGTCATGTCAACGCCGCCGGATGCACGGTCCCGGGCCCGCTGCCCGAGGCCAAGCGGGCCGTACTCGCCGCGGTCCGGCGAGCCGTCGACGGAGCTGATCGCGCGTGAGTCGCGACTCGATGCGCTCGGGCGTCCTCGTCGTCGACAAGGGGCGCGGTGCCACCTCGTTCGACGTGGTCGCGATCGCGCGCCGACGCCTGGGAGTGCGGCGGATCGGCCACGCCGGCACGCTCGATCCAGACGCGACCGGCGTGCTGCCGATCCTCGTGGGCGAGGCGACAAAGCTCACGCCCTATCTGCTCGACCAGGACAAGGAATACCTCGCGACGATCCGGTTCGGCGTGACGACCGACACGCATGACGTGAGCGGCCGCGTGCTCGCGGAGTCCGCCGTCGACGGTCTGACTCAGGCCCGGCTCGAGGAAGCGTGCCGCGCGTTCGTCGGGCGGATCAAGCAAGTGCCGCCGATGTACTCGGCGGTGCATCATCAGGGACGGCGGCTCTATGAGCTCGCCAGGGCGGGCATCGAGGTGGAACGCGCGCCGCGCGAGGTCGTCGTCAGCTCGATCCTGGTCGAAAAGCTCGACGGGCCGCGGGCCACCGTGCGCGTCGTGTGCGGCAAGGGCACGTACCTGCGCGTGCTCGCGGCTGATCTCGGCGCGGCGCTCGGCTGCGGTGGGGCGGTCGAGAGTCTGGTTCGCTGTCGCGTCGGCTCGTTCGACCTGCGCGAGGCGGTCTCGTGGCGCGAGCTGACCGAGGGCGTCGAGGAGCTGTGGCCCAGGGTGCGGCCGGTCGAGGCCGCGCTGCCGGGATGGCCGGTCGTCCGCCTGGACGGCCAGGCAGCGGCAACGTTCGGCCACGGACAGCCCGCCGACGTGATCCCGGCCGCGGCGGCGACCGAAGGGTACGTGCGAGTCCACGACCTCGCCGGTCCGATGATCGGTGTGGGGGAGCTGATAGCGGGCGGGGGCAAGGTCAAACCGGTGCGCATCCTGCATGCAGATCGTCCGCGGACTCGAAGCCTTCCCGCCTGACGCGTCGGCGAGTGCCGTCGCGCTGGGGGCCTTCGACGGCATTCACCTCGGTCATCGCGCCATCCTGGGAACGGCCGTCACCCTGGCGCGTCAGGGCGGCTTGCAAGCCGTCGTCTGCACCTTCGACCGGCATCCGACGGAGGTGCTCCAGCCCGACCGCGCGCCGCTTCCGATCACGACCCTCGAAGAGCGACTCGAGCTGATCGCCGAGACCGGCATCGACACGACGATCGTGATCCCGTTCACTCGTGAGATCGCGGCGACCGAGGCGAAGGACTTCGTGCACGACGTCCTGGTCGGCAGGCTCAAGGCGCGGGAGATCGTCGTCGGGTTCAATCATCGCTTCGGCCGCGCCGCGCGCGGCGACGCCGCGCTGCTCGAATCGCTCGCCGGTCCACTGGGCTTTCGCGCGCACGTGGTGAAGGCGCTCATGGTCGACGGCGTGGCGGTCTCGTCGTCGGAGATTCGCGCGGCGCTGCAACGCGGCGATCTGCCCGCCGCGGCGCGCCTGCTCGGGCGACCCTATTCGATCCGCGGTGAGGTAGTGCACGGCGCCGGACGCGGCCGCACCCTCGGCTTTCCGACGGCCAACATCAAGACGGACCGGCCGCTGGGGCTGCCGGTTGGCGTGTATGCATGCCGGCTGGCCGTCGGCGGGAGCCAGCATCAGGCCGTCGTCAATGTGGGCTTCAGGCCGACCTTCGGCGTGAACGAGCTGGCGGTCGAGGCTCATGTCCTCGATTTCACGGGTGATCTCTACGACCAGCGGGTGACCTTGACCTTCGCGAGCCGCCTCCGGGACGAGCAGAAGTTCCCGAATGTCGACGCACTGCGCCAACAGATCGCGCTCGATGTCGCGGCGGCCCGCGCCGCCTCCTGAGCGGTCAGCTTTACTTCGCTAGGGCGTCGTGGTACTCTCCGGGCGTATCTACTCACAATAAAAGGAGTTTTGGAACCCGCCCCGGCGTGGGAGCAAACGGCTCCCTGGGGTGTGGCGATTGGGGGACCTTCGATGCCGCTTGCCATCGATCGTAAGAAGAGTCTGATCGAGCAGTTCCGGACCCACGAGGGCGATACAGGCTCGCCCGAGGTACAGATCGCGCTCCTCACCGAGCGCATCAACAGCCTGACGGATCATTTCAAGCAGCACAGCAAGGACCATCACTCGCGCCGCGGCTTGCTGATGCTGATCGGCAAGCGTCGCGGCCTTCTCGAGTATCTCCGGGCCCGGGCGCCGGAGAGATATCGCTCCATCATCGACAAGCTCGGCATCCGCCGTTGACGGCGGAGCTACTTTTCACTGATCGGTCCTCGGACGGAACGAATCCGGGGGCCCCTGAGCGGGCTGCAAAAGCGCCCGCTCGACACGGCGATCGCCGGATTCCGGCCGATACGCGAGGACAATGTTTCGTATGACCCATACCGTAGACATCGAAAGCAACGGATCGCGAATGACCATCGAGACCGGCAAAGTGGCCAAACAGGCCGACGGCGCCGTCGTCGTCCGACAGGGCGGCTCGATGGTGCTGGCGACCTGCGTGGCCGCCAAGGGCGCCAAGGAATCGCAGGACTTCTTCCCGCTGACGGTCGAGTACCGCGAGCGCGCGTACGCCGGCGGCCGCATTCCGGGCGGCTACTTCAAGCGGGAAGGCGCGCCCGTGAAGAAAGAAACGCTGACGTCGCGGCTCATCGATCGGCCGATCCGCCCGCTCTTTCCCGAGGGCTTCCGTAACGAGGTGCAGGTGATCTGCCTGACCATCTCGGGCGACCAGGAAGTCGATCCGGACGTTCTCGCGATGAACGGCGCCTCCGCGGCGCTCTGCCTGTCGGGCATCCCCTTCGACGGCCCGGTCGGCGCGGTCCGCGTCGGGCTGGTCGACGGCAAGCTCGTCGCGAATCCGACGACGACGCAGAAGAAGGCGTCGACGCTCGAGCTGGTCATCGCGGCCACCGAGGACGCGGTGCTGATGGTCGAGGCCGGCGCCAGCGAGATCTCCGAAGAGGGGATGCTCGACGCGATCGCCTTCGGCCACGCCGAGTGCAAGAAGATCGTGCGCGCGCAGCGCGAGCTGGTGCAGCGCGCCGGAAAGCCCCGCTGGACGGTCAGCACCGCGACGGGCGACGCCGAGCTGAAGGCGCGTGTCGAAAGCGTCGCCGCCGGCAAGCTCGCCACCGCGCTCGCCACCGTCCAGAAGCAAGAGCGCGGAGAAGCGGTCGCCCGTGTGTTCGACGAGGTGGTTCAGAGCCTCGGCGTCGACGACACCAACAAGGCCGCGGTCCGCGCGGCTTTCGAGGCGGTCGAAAAAGCCCAGGTGCGACGCCTCATCGTCGAGCGCAACCTCCGCGTAGACGGCCGCAAGGCCAACGAGATCCGACCGATCTCGATCGACACGGCGTACCTGCCGCGCGCGCACGGCTCGAGCGTGTTCACGCGCGGCGAGACGCAGGCGCTGGTCTCGGCCACGCTCGGCACGAAGTCCGACGAGCAGAAGATCGAGGCGATCGAGGGCGATTACTACCGCCACTTCATGCTGCACTACAACTTCCCCTCGTTCTCGGTCGGCGAAGTCCGCCGCTTCGGCTCGCCGTCCCGGCGTGACATCGGTCACGGCGCGCTCGCCGAGCGGGCGGTGGAGGCGGTGCTCCCGGCGAAAGAAGACTTCCCGTACACGATCCGCGTCGTCTCGGACATCCTCGAGTCGAACGGCTCGTCGTCGATGGCGTCGGTTTGCGGCGCGTCGCTGGCGCTGATGGACGCCGGCGTGCCGCTGAAGTCGCACGTCGCCGGCGTCGCCATGGGATTGGTCAAGGAAGGCGACAAGGTCGGGATCCTCACTGACATCAACGGCGCCGAGGATCACTACGGCGACATGGACTTCAAGGTCGCCGGCACCGAGAAAGGCATCACCGCGCTCCAGATGGACATCAAGATCGCGGGCGTCTCGATCGACATCATGCGGGCGGCGCTGCAGCAGGCGCGTGACGCGCGCATGATCGTGCTCGGCAAGATGCGCGAGGCGATCGAGAAGCCGCGCGCGGAGCTGTCACCCTACGCGCCGCGCTTCGTCACGATCAAGATCCGGCCCGAGAAGATCCGCGAGATCATCGGCCCAGGCGGCAAGATCATCCGCGGCATCCAGGAGCAGACCGGCACGAAGATCGACGTCGAGGACGACGGCCGGGTCACCGTGTTCTCGCCCGACAGCGCCTCGGTGCAGAAGGCCCTGGGAATCATCCAGGACATCTGCCGCGAGGTCGAGCTCGACCGCATCTATCTCGGCAAGGTCAAGAAGATCGTCGAGTTCGGCGCGTTCGTCGAGGTCATCCCGAATACGGAAGGCCTGCTGCACATCTCACAGATTGCCGAGTCGCGCATCCGTACGGTGCAGGACGTCCTGACCGAAGGCGACGAGGTGCTCGTGAAGGTGATCGAGATCGACGGCAACGGCAAGATGCGGCTCAGCCGCAAGATGGCGCTGCGCGAGCAGCCCGCCTTGGGCGACAAGGAAAAGCTCAAGAACCCGATGGCGGCCAACCCGCCGCGGGCCGAAAGGTGAGCGTGTGACGGAAGGCTACCGCAAGGGCTTCCTGCCGAACGGTATCCGGGTCGTGACGGAGCGCATGGAGCACGTGCGCTCGGTCGCGGTCGGGGTCTGGGTCGAGACCGGCTCACGGTACGAGTCCGAGAGCCGCGGCGGAATGTCGCACCTGATCGAGCACCTGGTGTTCAAGGGCACGGCCACGCGCACCGCCGAGCAGATCGCGCGCACGATGGATTCGGTCGGCGGCCAGATGGACGCCTTCACGACCAAGGAGCACACCTGCTTCTACGTGCAGGTGCTCGACGAGCATCTGCCGCTGGCGGTCGATCTCTTGACCGACATCCTCCTGCATCCGCTCTTCAACGCCGACGAGCTCGAGCGCGAGAAATCGGTCGTGTTGCAAGAGATCAAGATGGTGGAGGATACGCCCGACGACATCATCCACGACCTCTTCGCCGGCCAGATCTGGGCGGGTCATCCCCTCGGCCGGCCCATCCTCGGCAGCCGCGAGGCGGTGACCGGCTACGATCGCCAGGCGGCGCTCGGCTACTTCACCGAAGAGTACGTCCCGCGCCGGGTCATCATCGCGGTCGCGGGCAACGTGACCCACGATCGAGTCATGGAGCTCTTCAGCGCGGGCTTCCAGGGATTCGACCGGGCCGCGTCGGATCGCACCCCGACGCCGCCGGAGCTCAAGCCCGGCGTGAACATCGTCAGCAAGACCCTCGAGCAGGTACACGTGATCATGGGGTTCCCGGGCCTGCATCACTCGGCCCCGGAGCGCTACGCCCTGTTCCTGCTCAACGACATCATCGGCGGCAGCATGTCCTCGCGGCTGTTCCAGGAAGTGCGGGAGCGCGAGGGGCTCGTGTACGCGATCCACTCGGGCGTGCAGGCGTACGTCGATACCGGCACGCTCTACGTGTATGCCGGGACGGACGAGAAGAACTTTTCCAAGGTCCTCAAGTCGACGCTCAAGGTGCTTCGCGAGCTGAAGAAGACAGGCGTGACCGAAGAGGAGCTGCGCCGCTCGAAGGACCATCTCAAGGGCAGCCTGATGCTCTCGCTCGAATCGACGTCGAGCCGCATGAATCGGCTGGCCAAGCACGAGATGCACCACGGAACGTTCCTGTCGATGGACGCGATGCTGTCCGCCATCGACACCGTCCGCCACGAAGAGGTCCAGGCGCTGATCACCGATCTCCTCGACGAGGATCGGCTCGCGCTCACGACGTTAGGCCCGCTGGACCGCCGCAACCTGCCCCGGGAGCTGCTGCACCACTGAACCCTCTCGGCCCCCTCGGGCCGAGCCTCGATCAGGAGACCTCCGCGTATGCCGTTGACGTATCGCATTGACCCCGACGCCGGACTGCTCATCGTCATCGGCGAAGGCAGCATCACTCAGGCCGAACGCATCGAAGCGATCAATGGATGGCTCCGCGACCCCGCGTTCCGCCCGGGATTGAAGACGCTGTGTGACTTCTCGGCCACGACCTCGACGCCGACGATGCCGGAGCTGCGCGAGATCGTCCGGCTCGTCGACCGGCACGCCGCGAAGATCGGCAAGAAGAAGCTCGCGCTGATCGCGACCCGTGCGGTCACGTTCGGCGTCGCGCGGCAGTTCCAGACTCTGGCCGATTCCGGACCGCTCAACGTGAGCGTCTTCACGGATCGCCGCGCCGCGCTCGGCTGGCTGCACCACGAGGCGCCCTAGGCCCAGCGCGCGAGGGCAAGTCGCCCTCACGCTTCGGGCGATCGGCCTTGCTGGACGAGTCAACAGTCGAAATCCCGCTGTGGTGGAGGCCTGTCAGCGGGCACGAGCATTGCTCATCCTCCTTGCGGCAGCACCGACAAGGAGGACGCGATCATGGCAAAGCCTCTGCTCGCCCTCGTGCTCGCCGCATCTTTCCTCACGGCCGGCGCCCCGACCGTAGCCCACGCGCAGCGACTGGTCGTCGTCAACGGCCGCATCGTGACGCCGCAATCGCTCGCCGCTCTCGATCGGGCGGCGTGCCTGCAGGTGCCCAACGGCTCCTACTGGCTCGACACGAATACGGGAATCTGGGGCTACGCCGGCAACCCCGCCCCGCAAGGGCACATCTCCGACGGCTGCCGTCAGACGCGGCGCCCGAGCCTCTCGGAGCGCGGCATGCTCTACAGCCCGTATGACTGGGTGAGATGACCCGGTCTGTCCGTGCTACCCTCCGCGCATGACGACGCTGCCCCAGCCGACCAGCCGCACGCTCGACGTCAACGGATTGCCTCTGCACTATCTCGACTGGGGAAACCCGGGCGCGCCGCCGGTCGTGTGCGTGCACGGCTACACCTCGAGCGCCCAGGCCTTCAACGCGCTGGCGCGGCGCCTGCTCGAGCGCTATCACGTCGTCGCGCTCGACGTGCGCGGCCACGGCGAGAGCGCCTGGTCGAAGTCCGGCGCCTACCAGTACGGCGATCAGGTCGACGATCTCGCGGCCCTCGTCGACAAGCTCGGGCTTGGGCGCTTCGCGCTGATCGGCACCTCGATGGGCGGCATCATCGCGATGGCGTACGCCGGCGCCTATCCGGAGCGCCTGACGCATCTGGTGATCAACGACATCGGCCCCGACGTCGAGACGGGCAGCCAGCGCATCACGCAGATGGTCGGCAGCCGCCCCGACGAGTTCGCGACGCTCGAGGACGCGATGGCCTACCGCCGTCAGATGTCGCCGATCGTGGCGGGCCGGAGCCTCGACGATCAGCACGAGCTTGCGCTCGGCGTGCTGAGGCGGCGGCCCGACGGCCGATGGATCTGGAAGATGGACCCGGCGTACATCCGCCAGCGCGTCGAGCGTGGCGCGCCGCAGCGGCCCGCGCTGTGGCCTGCGCTCGCGCGGGTGACGTGTCCGACGCTGGTGGTGTGGGGGACGGACAGCGACGTCATCTCAGAGGCTCAGGCGCGGCGGATGGTCCAGACGCTACCCCAGGGCGAGCTGGTCGTCGTGCCCGGGATCGGCCACGCGCCGACGCTCGTCGAGCCCGCGGTCGTCACGGCACTCGAGCGTTTCCTGCCGATCGCAGCGTCGCGCGCCTGAAAAAACGCCGGCCCTAGGCGGGAGGCCGCTACCGGTAGTGGCCGGCCCGAACTCCCACTTCCATCGTTAGCGTTTTTGCTCTATGGTGTGGGCGTGATCGACCGCTACACCCGCCCCGAGATGGGTCGAATCTGGAGCGAGGAGTCCAAGTACCAGGCCTGGCTCAGGGTGGAGCTCGCGGTGTGCGAGGCCTACGCGCGGCGAGGCCGCATCCCGGCCGACGCAATGGCGCGCATCGGGCAGAAGGCACGGGTCGACATCGCCCGGATCCTCGCGATCCAGGAGCGCGTCAAGCACGAGATGATCGCGCTCCTCACGAGCCTCGAGGAGCAGGTCGGCCAGGACTCGCGATTCATCCACATCGGCCTGACCACGAACGACGTCTGGGACACCGCGACCGCGCTCCAGCTGCGTGGCGCGGCCGACCTCTTGATCGCCGCGCAGGAGCGGTTGCGCCGCTCGCTCGGCGAGCTCGCGGTCCGCCACAAGGACACGCTCACAGTCGGCCGCACGCACGGCGTCCACGCCGAGCCCACGAGCTTCGGGCTCAAGGTCGCGGTCTGGTACACCGAGGCTGGACGCAACCTCGAGCGGCTGCGCCGAGCGCGCGCCATCGTCTCCGTCGGCAAGCTGTCGGGCGCCGTCGGCAACTTCGCCCATGTCGACCCCGACCTCGAAGCCGAAGTGTGCCGCGAGCTCGGGCTCGAGGCCGCACCCGTCTCCACGCAGATCGTACAACGCGATCGCCATGCGGAGTTCTCGGCGATGCTCGCGATCGCCGCGGCCTCGCTCGAGAAGATCGCCCTCGAAGTCCGCGGGCTCCAGCGAACGGAAGTGCTCGAGGCGCAGGAGCCCTTCGGCGAGGGACAGAAGGGCTCGAGCGCGATGCCGCACAAGCGCAATCCGGAGCTGGCCGAGCGCATTTGCGGGCTGGCGCGTCTGGTGCGGACCAACGCGCTCGCCGCGCTCGAGAACGTCGCCCTGTGGCACGAGCGCGACATCAGCCACTCCTCGGTCGAGCGCGTGATCCTGCCGGACTCGACGATCGTGCTCGACTATCTCTTGCACCTCACGACGTTCATCGTGGAGGGGCTCGAGGTCGACGCCGCGCGCATGGTCGAGAATCTCGAGCTGAGCTACGGCCTGGTCTACTCGCAACGGGTGCTGCTGAAGCTCACCGACGCCGGTCAACCGCGCCAGGCCGCCTACGAGATCGTACAGCGTAACGCGATGCGCGCCTGGAAGGAGCGGCGCCCCTTCTTCGAGCTGCTGGCGGCCGATCCGAAGGTGACGGACCATCTGTCGGCCGACGAGCTCAAGGCCTGCTTCGACCCGGCCTTCTTCTTGAAGAACGTCGACGCCATCTTCAAACGTCTGGGGCTCGCCCGGTGACGGCGAGGGGGAAGGTGCCCATGAAAGTCGAGACGCGCGAGAAGCTCTACGAGGGCAAGGCGAAGATCGTCTACGAGACCAACAAGCCCGGCGTGATCATCCAGTACTTCAAGGACGACGCCACCGCCTTCAACGCCCTCAAGAAGGGCACGATCGTCGGCAAGGGCGTGGTCAACAACCGGATGTCGGCGGCGCTGTTCGAGTGGCTGGGAAAGAGCGGGATCCCGACGCACTACATCGAGACGCTCTCCGATCGCGAGATGCTGTGCCATCGCCTCGACATCATCATGATCGAGACGATCGTGCGCAACGTCGTGGCGGGCAGCCTCGCCAAGCGGACCGGCCTCGAGGAGGGCACGCCGATCAAGCAGCCGATCGTCGAGCTCTACTACAAGTCCGATCCCCTCGGTGACCCGATGCTCAACGAAGACCACGTGCGGATGCTGAAGCTCGCGACGCCCACGGAAGTCGCGTGGATGAAGCGCACGGCGCTCAAGATCAACTCGATCTTGAGACCCTATCTCCTCAAGCAGCGCCTGCTCCTGGTCGACTTCAAGCTCGAGTTCGGGCGCCACGGCAAGAAGCTCATGCTCGGGGACGAGATCTCGCCCGACACGTGCCGGCTGTGGGACAGCGGCAGCAAGGAGAAGCTCGACAAGGATCGCTTCCGTCGCGACATGGGCGGCGTCGAGGAAGCGTACCAGGAGGTGTACCGCCGCCTCGTCGCCAAAGACGCATGAGAGCGCGCGTCCTCGTGCGGCTCAAGCCGGGTATCATGGACGTGCAGGGCGCCGCGGTCAAACGCGCGCTCGCCGGCCTGGGTTTTTCGGACCTCAACGACCTGCGTGTCGGTAAGGTCATCGACATCGATATCGACGAAGCCACGCCGGAAGGCGCCCGTGCGCGCGTCGGCGAGATGTGCCGGCAACTGCTGGCCAACCCGATTCTGGAGGACTATACGATCGAAACCGTCGACGACCTTGCCCCGCGCGGAGCCGCACGCTAAGATGAGTACCTCATGAGATTCGGCGTCGTCGTCTTCCCCGGCACGTGGAGCGACTGCGATTTTCACTATGTGATCTCGGAAGTGCTCCATCAGCCCGTGCGCTACGTGTGGCATCGCGAGCGCACCCTGAACGAGCTCGACTGCGTGATCCTGCCCGGCGGCTTCTCGTACGGCGACTATCTGCGGGCCGGTGCTGTGGCCGGTCGTTCGCCGGTGGTCGAGGCGCTGCGGGAGTTCGTCGCCGGCGGTGGGCTCGTCCTCGGCTCCTGCAACGGCTTTCAGATCCTGTGCGAGGCGGGGCTGCTTCCCGGCGTGCTCACGCGCAATGAGTGCCTGCAGTACCGCTGCCAGTCGAGCCATCTGGTCGTCGAGAACGTCGACACGCCGTTCACGCGCGGGCTGCGGGCGGGCCAGGTGTTGACGATGCCGATCTCGCACGGCGAGGGGAAGTACTACGCCGACGCCGAAACCCTGGCGCGGCTCAAGCAGCAGAATCTGGTCGTCTTCCGCTACGCGGACGCGGACGGTCGCATCACGAAGGCGAGCAATCCGAACGGCTCGCTCGACAACATCGCGGGGGTCGTCAATCCCGAGGGCACGGTGCTGGGTCTGATGCCGCATCCGGAGCGCGCCTCCGAATCGGCGATAGGCGGCACCGACGGGCTCCTGATGTTCCAGTCCCTCCTCGGAAGCCTCGTCGAGGATGGCAGCTTCCTCAAGCGATAGACTGAAGTGAGGGGGGCCGAGCCGAAGGTCACGCTCGACCTGGCCCTGGAAGCAGGCCTCACGGCCGAAGAATACGATCGGATCCTCTCGCGTCTGCGACGCGAGCCCACCTACGCCGAGCTGGGTCTCTTCTCGGCGCTCTGGTCCGAGCACTGCGCGTACAAGCACTCGCGGGTGTTCCTCTCGCGCTTGCCGCAGAGCGGGCCGCACGTGCTGCAGGGGCCGGGCGAGAACGCCGGCGCGGTCGACATCGGCGACGGCTGGGCCGTCGTCTTCAAGATCGAGAGCCACAATCACCCCTCGTACATCGAGCCGTTCCAGGGCGCCGCCACCGGCGTCGGCGGCATCTTGCGCGACATCTTCACGATGGGTGCCAGACCGATCGCGATCCTCGATTCGCTGCGCTTCGGTGATCCCGACGATCCCAAGACACGCGCGCTGGTGAACGGCGTCGTGTCGGGCATCAGCTGGTACGGCAACTGTTTCGGGTGTCCCACGGTCGGCGGCGAGATCGCGTTCGCGCCCGACTACGCGGGCAACCCGCTCGTCAACGTCATGTGCGTCGGGCTGGTGCGCGCCGATCAGATCTTTCGCGCGCGGGCCGAGGGGCCCGGCAACCCGGTGTTCTACGTCGGCAACAAGACCGGCCGCGACGGCATCCACGGCGCGACGATGGCCTCGGCCACGTTCGACGAGCACGCCGAGGAGCGCCGCCCGACCGTGCAGGTGGGCGACCCGTTCACCGAGAAGCTCCTGCTCGAGGCGTGCCTCGAGGTCATGCGTACCGGCGCGGTCGTCGGCATCCAGGACATGGGTGCCGCCGGCCTGGCGTGCTGCACCTCGGAGATGCCGGCCCGCAGCGGCACCGGCATGGACGTCGAGCTCTCCCGCGTGCCTCAGCGCGAGACCGGGATGACGCCGTACGAGATCCTGCTCTCCGAGTCACAGGAGCGCATGCTGCTGGTCGCCGCACGGGGCCGTGAGGAAGAAGTGCGCCGCGTGTTCGCGAGGTGGGAGCTCGACGCGGTCGAGATCGGCCGCGTGACCGAGGGCAGCGAGCTCACCGCGCGGCTCCATGGCGAGGTGGTCGCGCGCGTGCCGGTCGAGCTCCTCGCCGAGGCGCCGAAGTATCGCAAGCCGACGGCCGAGCCCGCGTGGCTCGCCGAGCGGCGCGCCTTCGATCCGCTGACGCTTCCCGAGCCCTCCGATTACACGGCCGCGCTCGCCGAGCTGCTCGCGTCACCGACGATCGCCTCGAAGGAGTGGGCGTTCCGTCAGTACGACCAGCAGGTCGGCATCAACACCCTCGTGCTGCCCGGCTCCGACGCGGCGGTGCTGCGCGTCAAGGGCACGCGCCGCGCGCTCGCAGTGTCCACCGACGGGAACGGCCGTCAGGTGTTCCTCGATCCGCGGCAAGGCGCGGCGATGGCCGTGTGCGAGGCGGCGCGCAACGTGTCCTGCTCGGGCGGCGACCCCCGCGGAGTCACCGACTGTCTGAATTTCGGCTCGCCCGAGCGCCCGGAGATCCTCTGGCAATTCGCCGAGGCGATCGAAGGCATCGCGATGGCGTGCCGTGCGCTCGACCTGCCCGTGGTCGGCGGCAACGTTTCCTTCTACAATGAGACCAGCGGCCGCGCCGTCCTGCCCACACCGGTCATCGGGGTGGTGGGCGTGCTGGAAGAGAGCGGCCGGCGCGCCACGCAGTGGTTCAAGGGGGCCGGACATCGCGTGGCGCTCCTGGGGCCCGACAGCGTGAGCCTCGGCGGCAGCGAATATCTCTGGGTGCGGCAGGGCAAGCTCGCGGGTCGGCTGGCGCCGCTTGACCTCGAGACCGAGGGTCGGGTGCAGCGCGCGGTGAGGGCGGCCGTGAGCGCGGGGCTCTGCACGGCAGCGCACGATTGCTCGGAGGGCGGCGTGGCCGTGGCGCTCGCCGAGGGGTGCGTGACCGGCCGCGAGCTGGTGGGCTGCGAAGCAACCGTGCCGGCCGGGGGCCGTGCGGACCTGACGCTGTTCGGCGAGGGGCCGTCGCGCGTGGTCGTCACCGTCGAGGCGGCGCGGGCGCGCGAGTTCGAGGCGTTGATGGCCGAATCGGCGATTCCGTGGCGGTGGATCGGCGCGACCGGCGGCGAGCGGCTCGTGATTCGCGTCGGCTCCGCCGTGGTGATCGATGCTGACACGTCGCAACTCGAAGCGGCATGGAGGACTGGATTTGAACGTCACGTGGCGTGACGACAGATTCCACGACGAGTGCGGGCTCTTCGGCATCTGGAACCACCCGGAAGCCGCCAACGTCGCCTACCTCGGCCTCTATGCCCTCCAGCACCGCGGACAGGAGTCGGCGGGCATCGCGGCGACCGACGGCAGCGCGTTCCACACCGAGAAGCACATGGGATGGGTGGCCGACGTCTTCAGCCCGGAGCGGCTCCGCCGCCTGCCGGGTCATCGCGCCATCGGCCACGTGCGGTACTCGACGGCCGGCAGCTCTAATCTGCGAAACGCGCAGCCGATCACGGCGACCACGGCGCGGGGCCCGATCGCGATCGCGCACAACGGCAACCTCACCAACGCCGACACCTTGCGCCGCGAGATGGAGCGCGACGGCGCCATCTTCCAGTCGAACTCCGATACCGAGGTGATCCTGCACCTCCTGGCGCGGGCGCCGGCAGGCCCGCTCGAGGAGCAGATCGCTCACGCGCTCGGCCAGGTCCAGGGGGCCTATTCGCTGCTGATCATGACGCTCGACGCGTTGTACGCGATCCGCGACCCCTACGGCTTCCGGCCGCTCACGCTCGGGCGGCTGGGCGACGCGCACGTGGTGGCCTCGGAGACGTGCGCGCTCGACCTCATGGAAGCCAAGTGCGAGCGGGACGTCGAGCCGGGCGAGATCCTGATCATCTCGGACGCGGGCACCCGCTCCGTGCGGCCCTTCGCGCCGGCCGAGCGGCTGCACTGCGTGTTCGAGTACGTCTACTTCGCCCGGCCCGACTCGATCCTCTGGGGCCGGAACGTCCACACCGTGCGCAAGGCGATGGGACGGCAGCTCGCGCGTGAGTACCCGGTCGGCGCCGACATCGTCATCCCCGTGCCGGACTCGGGCACCAGCGCAGCGCTCGGCTACTCCGAAGAGTCGGGCATCTCGTACGAGATGGGGCTGATCCGCAATCACTACGTCGGGCGGACGTTCATCGAGCCCAAGCAGGGCATCCGCCACTTCGGCGTCAAGGTGAAGCTGAACCCGATGCGCGAGATGCTCGAGGGCCGGCGGGTCGTCGTGGTCGACGACTCGATCGTGCGGGGCACGACCAGCCGCAAGATCGTACGCATGATCCGGAGCGCGGGCGCGAAGGAAGTACACGTGCGGATCTCGTCGCCGCCGATCCAGTGGCCGTGCTACTACGGGATCGACACGCCGACGCGCAAGGAGCTGATCGGCTCGAGCCACAGCCCCGAGGAGATCCGTCGCTACCTCGGCGCCGATTCGCTGGGCTATCTGTCGCTCGACGGCATGCTCAAGGCGACCGGCTCCGAGCCCGGACAGTTCTGCCACGCGTGCTTCACCGGGAACTATCGCGTGGGCATCGAGCCCGAGCCGACGCCGCAGCTCAGCCTCTTCGAGAGCTGACGTGAAGCCGCTCACCTATCGCCAGGCCGGCGTCGATATCGACGCGGGCGACGATGCGGTTCGCCGCATCACGCCGCTCGCGCGCGCGACCAACCGCGCCGAGGTGATCGGCGGGGTCGGCGGCTTCGCCAGCCTGGTGCGCGTGCCGTCGAAATACCGCGAGCCCGTCCTGGTCTCGTCGACCGACGGCGTCGGCACCAAGCTGAAGGTCGCCGCGCTGGCCGGCCGCCACGCCACGGTCGGCATCGACCTGGTCGCGATGGGCGTCAACGACATCCTCGTGCCGGGCGCCGAGCCGCTCTACTTCCTCGACTACATCGCGATCGGGCGCCTCGATCCCGGGCAGGTCGAGGCGATCGTCGGCGGCATCGCCGAGGGCTGCCGCCAGGCGGGCTGCGCCCTGGTCGGCGGCGAGATGGCCGAGCACCCCGACTCGCACCCGGCCGGGGAGTACGACCTGGCCGGCTTCGCGGTGGGCGTGGCTGAGCGCGAGCGACTGATCGACGGCTCGAAGATTCGACCGGGCGACGTGGTGCTGGGCCTGGCCTCGTCCGGGCTTCACTCCAACGGCTTCAGCCTGGTGAGACGGATCGTCTTCGACGTGATGAAGCTCCGCGTGTCGGATCCGATGCCGGGGACGGGACGGCTCGTCGGCGACGAGCTGCTCGAGCCCACACGGATTTACGTGCGCTCGATTCAGACGCTACTGGAGACGGTCGAGGTCCGGGGCATGGCGCACATCACCGGTGGCGGGCTCACCGGCAACATCCCTCGAGTACTCCCTCAAGGGTGTCGGGCCAAGCTCTCACGGCGCTCGTGGTCGCCGCCCGCCGTGTTCGAGACGTTGCGCACGGCCGGCCGGGTGGAGGACGCCGAGATGTTCCAGACCTTCAACATGGGCATCGGCTACGTCGTGATCGTTCCGGCTTCGGCCGCGGAGGCCGCGGCCCGGATCCTTCACGGCACGGGCGAGGGCGTCACCAGGATCGGCGAGATCGTCTCGGGCGAGCGCGGCGTGGAGCTTGTGCCGTGACGCGGCCGGGCGATCGCCTGCGCGTGGGCGTCCTGGTGTCGGGCCGCGGCTCGAACCTCCAGGCGCTTCTCGATGCCTCGTCGCGACCCGGCTACCCAGCCGAGATCGTCGTCGTGATCTCCGACCGGGAGCGGGCCGCCGCGCTGGACCGCGCGCGGACGGCCGGTGTCGAGGCGCTCGTCGTGAACCCGAAGGATTTCGCCGATCGCGAGGCGTTCGATCTGGCGCTCGTGAGCGAGCTCAACGCGCGCCGTGTCGGCCTGGTGTGCACCGCGGGCTTCATGCGCATCCTGTCGGCGGCGTTCACGAACGCGTTCGCCGGACGCGCGATGAACATCCATCCCTCGCTCCTGCCGGCGTTCCCCGGGCTGCACGCCCAGCGCCAGGCGCTCGAGCACGGCGTGAAGGTCACCGGCGCCACCGTGCACTTTCTGGCCGACGGTGCGGTGGACACCGGACCGATCGTTCTCCAGGCGAGCGTGCCGGTCGAGCCGGGGGATACCGAAGAGACGCTCGCGGCGCGCATCCTGGTCGAGGAGCATCGTCTCTACCCCGAGGCCGTGCGGCTGTTCGCCGAGGGTCGGCTCACCGTCGCGGGCAGGAGGGTGATCGTTCGATGAAGATCCGTCGCGCCCTCATCAGCGTGCACGACAAGACCGGCATCGTCGAGTTCGCCCAAGCGCTGGCCGGTCTAGGCGTCGAGATCCTGTCCACCGGAGGGACCGCAAAGCTGCTCCGCGAGTCGGGCGTGCGCGTGATCGACGTGTCGGAGGCCACGGGCTTTCCGGAGATGCTCGACGGCCGGGTCAAGACCCTGCATCCGAAGATCCACGGCGGCATCCTCGCCCGCCGCGACGTGCCCGAGCATCTGGCCGCGCTCGATAAGCACGGGATCACACCGATCGATCTGGTGGTCGTGGCCCTCTATCCGTTCGAAGAGACGGTCGCGCGACCGGGCGTGACGCGGGCCGAGGCCATCGAGCAGATCGACGTCGGCGGCCCGACGATGATCCGGGCCGCAGCGAAGAATCACTCGAGCGTGGCCGTCGTCACCGCGCACGCCCAGTACGCCGCGGTCCTCGACGAGCTCCGGGCGCGCGGCGGCGCGCTGAGCGACACGACGCGCTTCGGTCTGGCGCAGGACGCGTTCCGCCGCACGGCGCAGTACGATGCCGCGATCGCGAGCTATCTCTCCGCAGCCGGGTCCGAATCGAGCGCCGTGCCGGCCGCCCGCGGTGAGCTGTTCCCGACCTTGCTTCGGTTCGAGGCCCAGCGCGCGCTGTCGCTGCGCTACGGCGAGAACCCGCATCAGGAGGCCGCGTTCTATCAGCAGCTCGGAGCGCCGCCGGTCGGCCTGGCCACGATGAAGCAGCTGCACGGGCCGGAGCTCGGCTACAACAACCTGCTCGACTTCTCCGCGGCGCTGTCATTGCTGCTCGAGTTCGACGACCCGGCGGCGGTCGTGATCAAGCACATGAACCCCTGCGGCGCGGCGCGCGCCTCCACGGTGGGCGCCGCCATGGCGCTGGCCAAGGCCTCGGATCCGGTCTCGATCTACGGCGGGATCGTCGGCGTCAACCGCACGCTCGACACCGCCGTCGTCCAGGCCCTCGCGGGCGTCTTCGTGGAGATCCTGTTCGCGCCGTCGTTCACGCCGGAGGCGCTCGAGGAGCTCAAGCGCACCAAGAAGAAGTGCCGCGTGTTCGAGGCGGCGTGCGACCGGCCGCTGCCCGCGAGGCTGCCCGAGTACCGCGGCGTGCTCGGCGGGCTCCTGGTCCAGACCACGGATCTGACGGATCTCGAGCCTGCCAACCTCAAGACCGTGACCAAGCGGGCGCCGACCGCCGCCGAGCTCGACGCGCTCCGCTTCGCCTGGCGCGTCGGCAAGCACGCGAAGTCGAACGCGATCGTGCTCACCACGCGCGATCAGGTCATCGGCGTGGGGGCCGGTCAGATGAACCGGGTCGACTCGGCGCGCCTGGCGGTGATGCGCGCCGGCGAAATCGGCCTGGCGACGACCGGCACCGTGTGCGCGTCCGACGCGTTCTTCCCGTTCCGCGACGGGCTCGACGTCGTCGCGCGCGCGGGGGCGACCGCGGTGATCCAGCCTGGGGGCTCGCTGCGCGACGAAGAAGTCATCGCCGCGGCCGACGAGCAGGGGATCGCCATGGTCTTCACGGGCGTCCGCCATTTCCGTCACTAGTCCAGGGTCGCCGATGAGCCCGCCCCAGCCCGAGCGCATCTACGGCGTGCGTGAGCTCACGCGCATCTTGACGCTCACGCCAAAACGCGCCGGACAGCTCCGCCGTCTGGACCTTTTGCGCGGCGACTCCGGCTACACCTTCCGCGATCTGCTGGCGCTGCGCGCGGCCAGCGCGCTGCTCGACGCCGGTGCGTCCGTCCGTCAGATCCGCGCGGCCCTGACCGCGCTGCGACGGCAGGATCCCGATCTCCAGCAGCCGCTGGCCGAAGTACGGCTGGTACTCGAGGGCGATCGCCTCGTGGCGCAGTCCGACCGCGTCCGGTTCGATCCGCGGACTGGCCAGATGGTGCTGGCGCTCGACTCGGGAGGGCTCGCGGCGGCGGCGACGGCGACCTTGGCCACGGGCATGGTGCGTCCACTCGCGCCGCCGGCCGACCAGGCCGAGACGTGGTTCGAGCGCGCTAGCGAATGGGACGGCGATCCTGCGCAGTGGGAGGACGCGATCGACGCCTATCGCCGGGTGGTCTCGATCGATCCGACCTACGCCGCGGCGTGGAACAACCTGGGCCTGCTGCTGCACCGCATGGGACGCTACGAAGAAGCCAGCTCCGCGTACGGCTCGGCGCTCGATCAGGATGCGCAGTGCTGCGAGGCCGCCTACAACCTGGGCTCCCTGCACGAAGACCGCGGCGAGATCGAGGACGCGATCACCGACTACCGCCGGGCGCTCGAGCTCTCGCCCGACTACGCCGACGCGCACTTCAACCTCGCGGGCGCGCTCGCCCGCAACGGCCGCGACGGCGAGGCCATCAAGCACTGGCAGCGCTATCTCGAGCTCGACTCCGGCAGTCCCTGGGCCCGCATCGCCCGCGCCCACCTCGAAATCGTCGAGCCCCCCGACCCCCAGCCATGAAGCCGCCGCGACGACCGGGCTCAAGGATCGTCACCATCGAGCAGAGCCGATCCACGCTGCACGAACGATCGGGCGTGCGGAGCCGGGTCGCACCTGTGTCAGGCCGCCCTCGGTCCAAGCCGGCCTCAAGGACACCGCTACAATCAAAATCCTGATCGTCGGCGGTGGAGGACGCGAAGACGCGCTGGCGTGGAAGATCGCGCAGAGCCCGCTGGTCGACGCGCTGTTCGCGGCGCCCGGCAACCCGGGGATCGCGCGCCGCGCGCGGTGCGTCGACATCGGCGTCGACGCGCACGGCGCGCTCGTCGACTTCGCGCGGCGCGAGCGCATCGATCTCGTCGTGGTCGGCCCGGAAGCGCCGCTGGTCGCCGGCCTGGCCGATCGGTTTGCCGAGGCCGGTCTCGCCGTGTTCGGGCCGAGTCAGCGCGCAGCGGCGATCGAGGGCTCCAAGGCGTTCTCGAAGGACCTGATGCGCCGGTATGCGATCCCGACCGCGCGCTTCGCGACGTTCGACGACGCCGCGGCGGCGCGCCGGTTCTGCCGCGAGCTTGGCGCCCCGCTCGTCGTGAAAGCCGACGGCCTCGCGGCGGGCAAGGGCGCGATCGTGTGCCCGACGCTCGAGGACGCGGACGCCGCGATCGCCGAGTGCATGGAGCGGCGTGCGTTCGGCGCCGCCGGCGCGCGTGTGGTGGTCGAGGAGTTCATGGTCGGGCAGGAGGTGTCCTTCTTCGCCTTGTCGAACGGCGCCGACGTGATGACGCTCGCGGCCGCCGAGGACCACAAGGCCGTCTTCGACGGCGACCGAGGCCCGAACACGGGCGGGATGGGCTGCTATTCGCCCGTGCCCCAGTTCGACGAGGCGCTCGAAAAGCGTGTCGTGGAGACCATCGTGCGCCCGACGCTCGGCGCGCTCGCGCGAGAGGGCGCGCCCTACCGCGGCGTCCTCTACGCCGGTCTGATGCTGACCCGCGAGGGCCCGAAGGTCGTCGAGTTCAACTGCCGCTTCGGTGACCCGGAGTGTCAGGCGCTGATGGTCCGTGTGCCAGGCGATCTGGTGCCATTGCTCCTCGCCGCCGCGCGGGGCGACGCGTGGCCGCCCTCGCGCGTGTGGCCGAGCTCGGCGTCGGTCTGCGTGAACCTCGCGTCGGGCGGCTATCCCGGCAAATACCAGACGGGGCTGCCGATCCGTGATATCGAGGCAGCGGAGGCAAGACCCGGAGTGAACGTGTTCCACGCGGGGACCGCGACTCGCGACGGTCGGCTCGTGACGGCCGGCGGCCGCGTCCTCGGCGTGACCGCGGTCGCCGAGGGGATCGAGGCGGCGATCGCGGCCGCGTACGCCGCGGTCGGCGACATCTCGTTCGAAGGCATGCACTATCGAACCGATATCGGGAGGCGACGAGCGTGACAGGACCCGTGCGCGTAGGCATCGTGCTCGGCAGCGACAGCGACCTGGACGTGATGCTCGAAGCGGTGAAAGTCCTCGACGCGCTCGAGGTCGGGAGCGAAGTCGTGGTCACCTCGGCGCACCGCACGCCCGAACGCACCCACGAGTACGCCACGAGCGCCCACGCGCGCGGGCTCGGCGTGCTGATCGCTGGCGCCGGCGGCGCGGCTGCCTTGCCCGGCGTGCTCGCCGCCTCGACGCCGCTGCCGGTCATCGGCGTGCCGGTCGCATCGACGCCGCTCGGCGGGATCGACGCGCTGCTCTCGATCGTGCAGATGCCCAAGGGCGTGCCCGTGGCCACGGTCGCGATCGGCAAATGGGGTGCCGCCAACGCGGGACTGCTCGCCGCTCAGATCCTGGCGGTCGGCGACCAGGCGCTGGCCGCGCGGATTGCGACGTATCGCCGCCGGCTGGCGGACGAGGTCGACGAGCGCGCGCGCAAGGTCGCCGCGCAGATGAAGTCGGGCGGACCGTCGAAGTCGGGGACGTGACGCGCGCCGAGCCATCGCGCGTCGTCGCGATCGATGACGTCGCGCCGACGCGCGTCGCTCTGCGCGCGGCCGCGAACACGCTCCGGGCCGGCGGCGTCGTCGCGCTGCCGACGGAGACGTTCTACGGCCTCGCGGTGCCCGCACTCGACGCCGGCGCGGTCAAAAGGATCTTCGACCTCAAGGGCCGCCCCGACACCAAGCCGCTGCTCGCCCTGGTCGACTCGGTCGCGATGGCGGAGAGCGTGGCGTGCGTGACGCCGGCCGCGCGCGACCTGATGCTGCGCTACTGGCCGGGTGCCCTCACGCTGGTGCTGCGGGCGCACGCGCACGTGCCGTCCGTCGTGACCGCGGGCACCGGGACCCTCGGGGTTCGTCTCTCGTCCCAGCCGATCGCGCGGGGGCTGGTCGAGCTCCTGGGCGAGCCGGTGACGGCGCCGAGCGCCAACCCAGACGGGCTCGCGCCTCCCACCACCGCGGCCGGCGTGCGGGCCTATTTCCCGCGCGGTGTCGACCTCATCCTCGACGGCGGGGCGACCCCGGGCGGCGCTCCCTCGACGCTCCTCGATCTCACCGTGGATCCGCCGCGAATCCTGCGCCAGGGCGCGGTGGTCGTGCGTGATCTTTGAGCCGCGAGCCGACGTCCTCGAGCGCCTGGTTGCGGCCGTGGCGCTGTCGGTCGACGATATGCCTGTGATGACCGACACGACGCACGAGCTGGAGCGCGCCGGCACGCTCACCACGGAGATCGGCTGAGCATGGCCCGGCTGCGCCCCGTGATGCTCGTGCACTATCACGAGCTCGGCCTCAAGCGTGGCAACCGGCCGCTGTTTCTGCGGCACCTCGCGCGCAATCTACGACGCGCGACCGGCGACCTCGGGCCGGCCGGCCTGCGCCAGGTCTCGGGCCGCATCCTGCTCGAGCTCGACGAGCATCCCGATCCCGCTGCGGTCCGCGACCGGGTCCGGCGCGTCTGTGGCGTCTCCAGCGCCGCGCTCGCGTACCGAGTGGCGTCGACCGTCGAGTCGATGAAAGGTGCTGTCGCCGCGCTCGTGGACGGACGCAGCTTCGCGTCGTTCCGGATCTCGGCGCGGCGCGCGTTCAAGACGTATCCGATGACGAGCGTGGAGCTCAACCGCGAGCTGGGCGCCTTCGTGCTCGAGCGAGTCGCCACGAGGGTCGACCTGCGGCGACCCGAGCTCGAGATCCACGTCGAGGTAATGCCCGCCGAGACGTTCGTGTACGTCGAGCCCGAGCCAGGCCCCGGCGGCCTGCCGGTCGGCGCCAGCGGCACCGTCGCGGCGCTGCTCTCGGGCGGCATCGATTCGCCCGTCGCCGCGTGGCGCATGATGAAGCGCGGGTGCCGGGTCGTGTTCGTCCATTTCCACAGCGTGCCCTATCTGCCGCCGACGTCACAGGAGAAGGCGCGCGCGCTGGTCGAGCGACTGACCGAGTGGCAGTACGACTCGACCTTGCTGCTGGTGCCCTTCGGCGAGATCCAGCGCGAGGTCGTGCTGACCGTGCCGCCGCCCGCGAGGGTCGTCGTCTACCGGCGGCTGATGATCCGGATCGCCGAGGCGCTGGCGCGCAAGCACGGCGCGCTCGCGCTCGCCACTGGAGAGAGCCTCGGCCAGGTGGCGTCGCAGACGCTCTCGAACATCGCGCGGATCGACGAGGCCGCGACGATGCCGATCCTGAGACCACTCATCGGGATGGACAAGCTCGAGATCACCGAGCAGGCGCGGGGCCTCGGCACCTTCGAGATCTCCATCGAGCCGGACGCCGACTGCTGCACGCTCTTCGTCCCCAAGCATCCGGCCACGCGGATGTCCGAGCACGAGGTGGCCGCGGTCGAGTCGCGGCTGGACGTCGCGCGACTGGTCTCGGCCGGCTGCGACGGCGCGGGCGCCGAGGTCTTCGAGTTTCCGCGGGAGCGAAGCGGCTAGGCGCGCGCCAGGCGCCGACAGGCGTTGGGCCGCTGGCCCTGGAGCTGACGGAACACGCGCGCCAGGTGGGAGGCGTCGAAGAAGCCGACGAACGCCGCGATCTGCGCCAGGGTGTCGTCGGTGTGTTGCAACAGATCGCGGGTGATCTCGACCCGGACTCGCGTCACATAGTCGCGAACGGTCAGGCCGGTCTCGGCGCGGAAGAGGTGAGCCAGGTGGCTGGCGGAGATGCCCGCGACGCCCGCCAAGGTCGCGACGTTCAGGTCCTCGCCGAAATGGGCGCCGAGATGGTCAATCGCGGCGCTGACGGACAAGCTGAGCCGCGGCCAGGACCGATTCGTGTCGCGGCCCGGCAGCGCGATGGCCATCATCCGGTCGACGACCTCGGCGTGCGCGACCGGTGGGCGGAGCACCCCGCGAATATTGAGCGGCTCCCAGGCCAACGCGGCCTGAAGGTGCGGATCGTCGCTGATGACGAGCGCCGGGCAGCCGGGAAGCTGCGCGTGCACGGCGCCCAGAAAGCGAGCCGCCTCGGCCGAGGACCGTCGCGGCTTGAGGATGACGCAGGTAGGGCGAGCCTTCAGCAGTCGGTTCAAAGCCTCGTCGAGCGACGACGCGGTCTCCACGCTCGCGACGATCCCCAAGGTGACGGCCAGGGCCGCGCGCCATCCGAGATCACCCTCCACGACCAGGATGCGATTGGCGCGGGCCGACCGGCTCGCTGAGCCCGGCTCACCGCCGTCGCCAGCCATGGTCCGCGGCCCGGCACGGGCCTCGAGGGCGGTTCGGATGGACGCCAGCAGGCTCGCGTCCTGGAACGGCTTGGTGATGTAGTCGTGCGCGCCGAGCTTCATCGCCGAGACCGCCGTGAGCACGGTCTTGACAGCGGTCATCATGATGACGGGTAAGGTTGGCGCGAAGGTCCTGAGCTCTTGCAGGATCTCGATGCCGTCGACCTCAGGCATCAGGATGTCGAGGAGCACCAGGTCGACGGGCTGGGCGCGGATGATGCTGAGCGCCGTGCGGCCGTCGCCCACGTCGAGGACGACGTAGTCGTCGTCGAGGATGAGATGCAGGGCTTCACGCACTCCGTTGTCGTCGTCGACGACGAGAACCACCGGTCGCTCGGACGCCTGGCGGGCAACAGCAGCGGGCTTGGCGGCCGACGTCGGCTGCGGTCTGGGAGCGGGCGACTTCGATGCTCCGCGCACGCCCGACTACCTCCTGAATCACCACGACTCGGTTGGGTCGGTCCGCGAATTCTACTCGATGAAAACCAATTGCAGACAAGAGAGTTCCCGGGTTCCCCGACGTGGGACGAGACTGCTGCAGTCCAGTGATAGATCGCAGCATTCCCATCGGCTCGAGGAGGGTCGTCGGGGGGTCCGGGGCCCAGAGGTGGCCGAGATCACCCACTATGTTGTTGGCTTGACACGCCGGAGCCACTACCGATATGGTGCCGGTATGATTGTCGTTGCGCTCGGCGCTGACCATGCGGGTTTCCCGCTCAAGGAAGACCTCAAAGGCTGGCTGATCTCCCGCGGTTACGACGTCGTCGACGTCGGCACTCAGTCGACCGGGTCGGTGGACTACCCGGACTTCGCGGTCGGCGTCGCCGGCG
>Ga0209382_10002256_pt1 | contig 28446 bp, 26 predicted proteins | sample SoiMetdeltSBSDD5_FD_187599 | JGI IMG/M metagenome (GOLD analysis project Ga0209382, IMG submission 187599) | Bulk soil microbial communities from a Populus tree surrounding site in Tennessee, USA - Soil MetaG P. deltoides SBSDD5 (SPAdes) (version 2) | ecosystem: Environmental > Terrestrial >... | reverse complement strand
CTCCAACCGACCATCGCGGCCTTCCTCACACCAGTCCGCCAGGCTCTCCGCCAACGCACGCACGGCTGCTACGATCTGCTCGGGGATCGGTCGCCTCATCGTCCGGCCATCCTCGCGGCCGCCGGTGTCGGAAGCACTGGCGGCCCTTTCCTGCCCGCGACGATACCCGGTCCACCAGAACTCCAGAAGTGAGTCACACCCCCCGACCGGCGCCGCGTTGCGACCATCGTGCCCGACGCCTATGATGCCACTGTGTGCGCCGATGGCGGCGCCGCTCATCGCGCGTCGGAAAACGTCAGGCGAATCATGCTTTCTGCACCTCTGCGCGGTGGTGAACTGCTGCCGGCGTGCCGTGAGCGGACGCTAGAGGTTGGCCGGGAGGGTGTCATGGCGAAGCGGCTCGGGTTTGGGAGCTACCAGTACGAGCTTGTCGAGGGCTGGCCGAAAATCGAGATACGGGGAGCGGTGGCGGACGTCACCGTCGACTCGCAAGGCCGGGTCTACGCCGGCGTCCGCAACCCACGGCCGGATGGGTCAGTCGGGATCAGCCGAAGCGGCGTTGGACACGTGGTGGTGCTGGACCGCGACGGCAACGAGGTCGGCAATTGGGGCAACTTCGCCTCGGCGCCGCACGGGCTCTGGATCAACCAGGAGGACGAGCTGTTCCACTCTGACGCCGCGAACCACACGGTCACGAAGCATGCGCCGACCGGCGAGGTGCTGTTGACGCTGGGGACCAGGGACCAGATCGGCGCCCCGGGAGCGCCGTTCAATCGGTGCACCCACGCGGTGCAGGCGCCGAACGGCGACATCGTCGTCTCGGACGGCTACGGCCAGAACCGAGTCCACCGCTTCACCGCGCAGGGCGAGCACATCCTCTCCTGGGGCTCGGGCAACGTGGCGTTCGGCATCGAGAACCCCGGCACACCGAGCACCGGCCCCGGCGAGCTCAACGTACCCCATGACGTGATCGTCGACGGCGATTCGACGGTGATCGTGAGCGATCGCGAGAACAACCGACTCCAGTACTTCTCGCTGACCGGTGAGTACATCACGATGTTCCCGGTCACCCACCCGAACAAGATCCAGATCGACTCGGATGGCGTGCTGGTCATCGGCGGCGGCGCTGGCGTCGAGTACTGGACGAAGGACGGCACCCGGCTCGGGAGTTGGGGGGAGAAGGGCAGTGGGCCAGGCCAGTTCGTGACGGGCAGCATTCACGGCATCTGGCTCGATAGCGAGGGCTCGATCTACACCGCCGAGGCCGGCGTCAACAACCGACTCCAGAAGTTCGCGCGGATCTGACCCGGGCCCGCGAGGGGCCCTAAGCTAAGATGTCGCCTACGCAAGCTGTGCCGCTCCGCCCGATGATCGTTCCAGGGCCAGTTTGGCGACGGCATCGACACTTCCTCGTGCCCGAGCCGCCCGTCGAAAGTAGCGGCCGATTCCACGTGCCGGCCGCGTGTTAGCCACATCAGCGGCAATCTCATTCGCGAGCGCGCGTGCTCCGGCAACCAGGAGGCCCCCCACATCCAGCTGGACGCTCGAAGCTGTACGAGCCTCGCCGGGTAGGCGCTGTGGCACCCTGGTGGGGACATCGAGCGAAAGTCGTTCAGGTTTCAGGCCAAAGATGCTCAATCGGTGCAGCTGGCGCCGCTTTTCCCGCCGTACGCTGAATCCTGCTTTGAGCAGGGCAGTGACCTCATGGGTCATGTGACTGGCTGGATTCCGTTTGACAGCGGCCCGCAGCCCGCGTAGCCTGGATTGGCTGCCGTAGCGGCACAATGGAGGCTTGCCATGTTCGCCGTCGTCAGAGAACGAACGCCAGGTTCCGGCGTAGGGAACGATCACATCGCGGAGTTCAGGCGCGTCAGGGCGCAGCAACCGGGCTATCGCGGCATCGTGGAAGTGGAGGGTGACGGCGGCCATATCTTCATTCTCGCGCTCTGGGACTCAGAGGACCAGTACCGCGCAGCCAGGGCCACGATCGATGAGGCGGGAAGCCGCCTGGGCGGCGCGAAGTGGTCCGGCCCGCCGCGAGCGATTGGCCAGGGCCGCGTCGTCTACGACGACCTCACACCAGGCTGAGATGCCGCGCGCATGACCGAAGCGTCCCGATCCGTTGGCCGGGGCGTTCGACCGTAACAGACGGCCCACGCCGAGCCCCGAGGTAGGAGGCAGGAGATGACGACGCCAGCACGACAGCCCGCCGACGATGACGACGCGGCGCAGAGGTACTGGTTGTCGGTCCTGCACGACCGAGACGGGGACGCCGACGAGCGGATCACCGCGCGCGATCGGCTCGCTGCCATCTACGAACATCAGGGAAGCTACGACGCGGCCGCCAAGCTGCTCATGGCGAATGTGCAGGACGGCGTGATGAACGTCGAGATCCTCGAACGTCTGAGCAGGCTCAACCGCGCTCGGGGGAAGCGTCGCTAGCACTGGGGAGGCCGAGCCTCACGCTCGGCCCACCGACCAGGCCGCGGGACCCATCCTGCGCATCCCTTGCCTGACGCACACGGATCACCTGTAGACGATGCTCCCGGCCGCGTGCTAGCCTCATCAGTGGCAATCTCCTTCGAGAAAGCGTGTGCCCCGGCAACCAGGAGAACCCACCGACACAGGGGGAGCCGTGAAGCTCTACGAATTCCAGGCCAAGGAGCTGTTCGCCCAGGGCGGGATCCCGATCCCGCGCGGCCGAATGGTCACCGATCCGGCGGCCGCCGCTCAGGCCGCCGCCGAGCTCGGTCGCTGCGTCGTCAAGGCCCAGGCCCATGCCGGCGGGCGTGGCAAGGCCGGGTTCATCAAACTGGCGAACTCTCCGGACGAGGCGAAGCAGTACGCCGCTGGCATGCTCGGCCAGACCTTCAAAGGGTTCCTGATCAATCGCCTCCTGATCGAAGAGGCCGTCGACATCGCCGCCGAGTACTACCTGGCGATCACCGTCGACCGTGCCAGCAAGTCGCCGATCTTGATCTGTAGCGCGAAGGGCGGCGTCGACATCGAAGAGGTCGCCGAGTCCGACCCGGACGCGATCGTCAGCCAGACCGTGGACGTCGCCTACGGCCCCTGGGACTTCGAGCTGAGAGACCTCGCGGAGCGAGCCGAGATCGATCCGAAGGCCGGCCGCCAGTTCGTCGACATCGCCAGCAAGCTGTACGACGTCTTCGTTCGCAACGACGCCTCCCTCGCCGAGATCAACCCGCTGATGGTACTTACGGACGGCAAGGTCATCGCCGCCGACGCCAAGTTCGACGTCGACGACAACGCCCTGTTCCGCCACGAGGAGCTGCTTGGCTTCAAGGAGGAGGCTGAGGAAGACCCGATCGAGGCCGAAGCCCACCGCCAGGGTGTTACGTACGTCCGGCTGCCCGGCGACATCGGGATCATGGGCAACGGCGCCGGCATCGTGATGGGCACCCTGGACATGGTCACCCGCGAGGGTGGCGCGCCCGCCAATTTCTGCGATATCGGCGGCGGCGCCAGCGAAGAGACCGTCCGCAAGTGCCTCTCGATCGTGCTGATGAACCCGAACGTCAAGGGCGTCCTGATCAACGTGTTCGGCGGTATCACCCGCGGCGACGCGGTCGCTGGCGGCGTCCTGGCGGCCGTCAAGAGCCTGGACGTCAAGGTGCCGATCGTCGTCCGGATGGCCGGCACCCGCGCCGAAGAAGGTCTCAAAATACTGGAAGGGTCGCAGCTCGTGCCGGAGGCGAACCCGGTCGAAGCCGCGCGTAGGATTATCGCGCTGGCGAAGGGAGCATAGGCGGATGGGAATCCTCGTCGGGAAGGACACCCGCCTGGTCGTTCAGGGCATCACCGGACGCGAAGGCAGCTCCCACGCCGAGCAGATGCTCGAGTACGGCACGAACATCGTCGCCGGCGTGACCCCAGGGCGCGGCGGCCAGAAGTTCAATGACATCGTGCCGATCTACGACAGCGTCGCCGAGGCCGTCGAGCAGGGCGGCGCCAACACCAGCATTATCTTCGTTCCGCCGCCGTTCGCCGGCGACGCGATCGTCGAAGCCGCGGCTGCCGGAATCGCGCTCGTCATCTGCATCACCGAGGGCGTGCCCGTCATCGACGCGGCTCGCGCCGTCCGCTACATCGACGCCCTCGGTGGGACGTGCCGGCTGATCGGCCCGAACTGCCCTGGCGTTATGACCCCCGGCGAGGCGAGGGTCGGGATCATGCCGTCCAACATTTTCCGGCGGGGGAACGTCGGCGTGATCTCGCGCAGCGGCACCCTCACCTACGAGGTCGTGGACCTGATCACCAGGGCCGGCATGGGCGTCTCAACCTGCACTGGCGTCGGCGGCGACCCGATCATCGGGACCAAGTTCGTCGAAGTCCTGGAGATGCTGGCGAACGACGATCAGACCGAGAAGGTGCTGCTGATCGGCGAGATCGGCGGCGAGGATGAGGAGGTCGCAGCCGAGTACATCAAGGCCCACTTCAAGAAGCCGATCTTCGGGTTCATCTCTGGCCGCTCGGCGCCGCCCGGCAAGCGGATGGGCCACGCCGGCGCGATCATCTCCGGCGGCAAGGGCACGCCCGAGGCGAAGGTCGCCGCCTTCGAGGCTGCCGGCGTCACCGTCTCCGACACCCTCGCCGAGATGGTCGACCGGGCGAAGCAACTGGGATAGTGGGTCCGGCTTTCGAGCGCGTCCGTGAGCGCCTCCACCGCGAGGGCCGACTGACCTTCGCGGCCTTCATGGTCGAGGCGCTCCACGGCCCGGAGGGGTATTACACTCGTCGGCCTCGCCTCGGCGGGGCCGACGCCGATTTCTTCACGTCGCCGGAACTGCATCCGGCGTTCGGAGCGCTACTCGGCCGGCTGGCCGCCCAGGTCTGGGTAGCTCTCGGCCGGCCGGCCGTCTTCGACCTCGTCGAGCACGGTCCCGGCACCGGCGCCCTCTGCCGGGACCTGCTGGACTGGGCCGACCACGAAGCCCCCGAGCTTGCCCAGGCTGTCCGCTACCACCTGATCGAAGTCAGCGCACCGCTCCAGGCCGTCCAGCGCGAGACCCTGACTTCAGCGGGCCTACCCGACAGTCGAGTGACCTGGGAAGAAACCCCCTCCCCAACCCCTCATCACTCCTACCATGGGGCCCCACAATCATGCCTACCATGGGGGCCCCTACCCCCACGGCCCCACGGCCCTGCGAGGGGGAGGAGCTTAGCTCCCTCCCCCTCGCAGGGGGAGGGCCGGGGAGGGGGTTTCTCCGGGCTGATTCTCGCCAACGAGCTCGTCGACGCGCTCCCCGTGCATCTGGTCACGATGCGAGACGGACGCCTCCTGGAGCGGTACGTCGTCTGGGACGGCGACCGCCTCGGCTGGCAGGACGACACCCCGTCAACCGAAGCGTTGTCAGCCTACTTCGAACGGCTCGGGGTCTGGCCCGGCGAGGGCTGCCTCGCCGAGGTCAACCTTGCCGGAATCGACTGGCTAGAGCAGACCGCCGCCAGTCTCGATCGGGGCGGACTGCTCGTGCTCGACTACGGCTACCCTGCTTCCGAGCTGTATGCGCCAACTCGCCGTCACGGTACCCTTTTGACGTACAGCGGCCATACCCTCGGCAGCGACCCGCTCCGGAACGTCGGAGCGCAGGACATCACCGCGCACGTCGACTTCACCAGCCTGGCGCGAGCCGGCGAGCGCGGCGGGCTGGTGACGGTCGGCCTGATCTCGCAGGCGGCGCTGCTCCGAAAGCTCGGCATTGACGATTTCCTGCGCCAGCTCGATCGATCGACGCTCGCGGGCACCGATCACGATGCGAATCGCCGAGCGCTCCTGGCGCTGATCGAGCCGGACGGCCTCGGGCGCATCCAGGGGCTCCTCCAAACGAGAAGCCTGTCCCATCCTGACGCCCTTGTCGGCGACCATCCCGACCGCGCTCCAGGGAGCGCGGACGACTGGCTGCCACTGCTCCGCGCAGGGCAGATGCGCCTGCCAGGACCCCTGGAGGCTGAGGGCTTCGTCGACCTTGAAGGTCAGTGGCGCGAGCTGTTCCAGGGCGCTAGTGATGACGAGTCGCCGTCATAGACTCGGTCTCAGCCCTCGGTGTCCTCGATGATGACCAGCTCCTCGTCGCCGAGGCCGTCGCCGTCACTATCGATCTCGATCACCGTCACCTCGACGTCTCGCAGCTCCCACATGGTGGTTCCTGACCTTCCGCGTTTCGCGTACGTGTTTGCGTTCTACGGCGCGTACTCGCGCCTCGTCAGCACTCTAACACAGCCCCGTCCGGACGAAAAGTCGTCGTGCTGACAGGTCGGGCGTCGAGCCTCCGACGAATGCAGTGATCTGGGTCACAGCGGTCCGATAGTGCCGGCGATTTGACACGACCCCCTTCGGCGGGGTTCCCCATCCGTGACGCCAGCGAGTGAACCGCGGAGCTTCAGCTCCTGAGCCAGTCGTCCAGCCGCTCCCGGAAAATGAATGAGATGACGAACAGCAGTCCCCAGCCGAGCACCAGCCCGGCCCGACTCGCCGTCTCGGGATCCAGCAGACCCGCCGTCGTCGTCAGCCAGGCGAATGCGGCCTGCAAGACGTTGCCCAGAATCCAGTAGGCGATCACCATGACCACCACCTTGATGGGGCGCCTCGACCGCGGCCCGCTACTCATCTGCAGCGCCGATGGTTGTCACGAGCTGGAGTTGACCTGCTTTCGTGGACGGTTCTGATCAGGCGGCTGTCGTCTGGGGATGGTAGCGGTCTTCGAACTCGGCGGGCGAGAGGTAGCCGAGGGTGGAATGGCGGCGCTGGCGGTTGTAGAAGGCCTCGATGTACTCGAAGATGGCGATCCTGGCCTGCTGGCGGGTGCGCCAGGCGTGGCGGTGAAGCAGTTCGATCTTGAGGGTGGCGAAGTAGCTCTCGGCAACGGCGTTGTCCCAGCAGGTGCCGGGGCAGCCGACGCTCTGGCGGACGTGCATGTCCACATGCGTGCGTTCCGATCCATTGGCCGGCGAGCGCCGGGCGCATGTCGCGCGAGAATCAGGCCCCCGCGAGCAGTCGAGCGCCGCTGTCCCGCTCGTCGAGACCGTCGTCTGTCGTCTGATACGTCGGCGGGCGCGCGGCCCCCGTCTCCCCGCCGGCATCGCTGCGTCGCTTGACCAGGCTGTAGCCGACCGTCGGCAGCGACCGGATCGCGCCCGGGCCCTCGAGCGGGAGCCCGAGCTTCTGGCGGAGGTGGCAGACGTGGGTCTTCAGCAGACTCGAGTCGCCATCGTCGTAGCCACAGGCGTAGTCCACGAGGCGCGAGTACGGGATGATCTGGCCCTCGTTCATGGCCAGCATGACGAGAATGCGGAACTCGAGCGGCGTGAGCTGTACGGACACGCCGGCGCGCGTGACCTCATGGGACGGGAGGTTGAGCGCCGGTTCGCCAGCGCGAACTTCACGCATCGCCTCTCGGTACGGGTCCGACTCGCAGCGCCGCACGACCGTCTCCATCCGCGCGGCGAGCACCTTTAGGCTGAAGGGCTTCGTGATGTAGTCGTCGGCGCCCACTTGAAGGCCGCGAAGCAGGTCGTGCTCGTCGCTGCGCGCCGTCACGATGATGATCGGCACCTCCGAGAGGTGACGGATGCGGCGACAAACCTCGAAGCCGTTGAGCCGAGGGAGTCGCAGGTCGAGCAGGACGACATCGGGCACACCTGCGCGTAGGCGGTCCAGCGCCTGGAGTCCGTCCGCCGCGCCGGTCACTTCGTACCCTTCGCGACGGAGCGCGTAGGTCATCACCTCGAGTAGGTCCTGGTCGTCGTCGATGATGAGCGCCTTCATCGTCCCCTCCCCGCGAGCGTCGGTAACTGGACGCGCTGCTCGTCGGTACCGGTCGTTCGACCTTCACCAGTCCCGGCGGCTGCCGTCCTACGCTCCAGTCTGTGTTGTGGGGTGGGCCCGGGCCACGAAGGAGCCACGCAGCGACGGATTGCGTGGTATCCTGGATCGCGCCTGTGATCTGCATCGAGGTGCTCTCGCTCGGTGCTGTGAGCGGGGAGACCGAGCATGGATATGACCGAGCCCTCTGCCTTCGCGGCACTGTTGGAGCGCCACCGGCGGGACGCCCGCCTGACCCAGGCGTCGCTGGCCGAGCGGGCCGGCCTCAGCGAGCGGGGCATCAGCGATCTGGAGCGCGGGCTGCGACAGCCTCGCACGTACACCGTCCGGCGGCTGGCCGACGCGCTGGAACTGGCCGCGCCGGAGCAGGTCGCCTTTATCGCAGCGGCCCGCCGGCGCAGCCCTCACGCTGCCAGCCACCTCGGCCGCCGGCCGGCCCCGAGCGGCCTGCCGATCCCGACGACCCCGCTGATCGGGCGACGGCGGGAGTTGGAGGCCGTCCGGCAGCTGCTCCTGCGTCCCGAGGTGCGGCAGTTCACGCTGACCGGCCCGGCGGGCGTGGGCAAGACCCGCCTCGGGCTCCAGGTCGCGGCCGACCTGCTGGACCACTTCCCGGACGGCGTGTTCTTCGTCGAGCTCGCACCGATCTGCGATCCGGAGCTGCTGATCCCGACCGTCGCCCAGGCCCTGGGGCTTCGCGAGGCCGGTGGCCGCTCCCTCCGCGACACGGTCATGAGCTACTTGAGGGATAAGCATCTGCTGCTGCTGCTCGACAACTTCGAGCACATCCTCGCGGCGGCACCAGCACTGGCTGGTGTGCTCGCGGCGTGCCCGAAGCTGAAAGTGCTGGTGACCAGCCGGGCGGCGCTCCGCGTCCGGGGCGAGCGGGAATACGCGGTCCCTCCATTGACTTGCCCCGACCCTGGCGATCTGTCGCCTGCGGAGGCCTTGATGGGGTATGGGGCGGTGGCCCTGTTCATCCAGCGGGCCGCCGATGCACGGGCCGAGTTCGTCCTGACATCGGCGAATGCGTCGATCGTGGCCGAGATTTGCCGGCGCTTGGACGGACTGCCGCTCGCGATCGAGTTGGCGGCGGCGCGAGTGCGGGTGCTCAGCCCCTTGGCGATCCTCAGGCGGCTCGAGCGGCGGTTCGAGCTGCTGACCGGTGGCCCACGCGACGTCCCCGAACGTCAGCAGACGCTGCGCGCGTCGATCGCCTGGAGCTACGACCTGGTGGATGAGGCCGAGCAGCATCTGTTTCGTCAGCTGGCCGTCTTCGTCAGCGGTGCCACGCTCGAAGCGATCGAGGCGGTCAGCGACATCCGTGCCGATTGTTCGAAAGATCGAGAGGAGGGTTCGGGTTCTAGCCTGCTCGACAGGATGGCTTCCCTGGTGGACAAGAGCCTGGTCCGTCATGACGAGGGCGCCGACGGTGAGCCGCGCTTCATGATGCTGGAGACGATCCGCGAGTATGGGTTGGAGCTGCTGGTGTCCGCCGGTGACGAGCCGGAGGCGCGCCAACGGCATGCTGCCTACTTCCTGGCGCTCGCCGAGGGCACGGTGCCGACTACAGGCACGCCCATCAGTCGGGCCTGGCTGGACCGCCTTGATCAGGAGCATGACAACGTGCGGGCTGCGCTAAGCTGGTACGCGACCGCCGATCCGCAGACGGGCGTGCGGCTGGCGGTGAGCCTGTGGCCCTTCTGGCGGGCGCGCGCCCACTACAGCAACGGGCGACGGTGGCTGGAGACGCTCCTGGCCCGCGCCCCCGACGCCACCGCCTGGCGGGCGCGGGCATTGTGGGGCTGCGGCGTCCTGGCGCGCGACCTTGGCGACTTCGCATCGGCGCGCGCCCAGCTCGAGGCGGCGCTCGGCCTGGGCCGGACCCTACGCGACGAGCACCTCGCCGCCTGGAGCCTGATTGAACTGGCCGCTGTCATATCGCTAGAGGGCGACCACAGTCGGGCCCGGATTCTGCTGGAGGAAGGGCTGCCGTGGCTACGGAGCAGCGGCGACCTGCGAGGCACGGCCAGCAATTTGGGCCTGATGGGACGGCTGGCACTTTTCACAGGGGAGTACGGTCGTGCCCAGGCGCTATTGGTGGAGGCATTGGTCACCCTTGAGTCGGTTGGCGAGCGGTGGGCGAAGGGCGATGCACCTCCGTCTCACGTCGACCTCAAGGGCGAGCGCCTGCGGGACCTCGGAAGTATCGCCTTGGCTCGCGGGGAGACTGATCGGGCGGATTCGCTCTTCGGACGGGCGCTGTCACTCGCCCAGGCCGTCGGTGCACCACGGCAGGTCGCGCTCGTGCGGTGGCAATTGGGAAATGCGGCTTACTGGCGCGGCGATCTAACTCGGGCAGCCGCTGAATATGCGGCGGGCCTTGCGCTCGCCCGCGAGCGTGGTATGACGTATGTGATCGCCTGTAACCTGGTCGGACTGGGGCAGGTCGTCGGATCGAGCGGTGATCTGGCCCGGGCGACGCCGATGGTGGACGAGGCGCTGGCCGTATTCCGGCGGCTCGCCATGAAACAGGGCGTCAGCGCCGCGCTGTATGGGCTCGGGGTCCTGGCGTCGATGGCAGCCGACCCGGAGCGAGCCGCGCCCCTGCTGCGCGAGAGCCTCCAGCTTCGGAGCGAGGCGGGCGAACGCCCCGGCGTCACCGAGTGCATGGAGGCGCTCGCGCGGGTGGCATCGTTACAGGACCGGCCAGCGCGGGCGGCGCGGCTGTTCGGGGCGGCCGAGACGCTACGCGAGGAGATGGGCACGCCGGTCCCGTCGGTCGAGCGCGACGCCTTTGATCGCAGCATGACTGCCCTGCACGACAAGCTTGGTGAAGGGCGTTTCAGGTCAGCCCGGGCCGAGGGCCGGGCGATGACCCTGGAGCAGGTCGTCGCCTACGCCCTCGACGAGCAGCCCTCCGCGTAGGCCAAGCCGGACGAGGACCGGCTCTCGCCACCTCTGCCCGGCATCACGCTGGCCGCCTTCCGCGCCGGTGCCTCGACGGCCCTCGCTCCACCGGGTGACCCTGCTGCGGCTGGGGCCACGCCATGAGGCGGGCCAGCCAATCGACCCTCGACTCGCCACTGCGCGGCCAGAGCCAGCACACCGCGCAGGTCGGGTCGAGGCAGCGCAGGGTTGGGTCCGACAACACTCCCGGGCCGTCCAGCGTCACATAGCAGTCTGGGAACGCCAAATAGAGAAACGGCCCCACATTCGAGTGGGTGGCCGTTGATTGGCGGAGGGGGTGGGATTCGAACCCACGATGGCTGTTAACCATACCCGTTTTCGAGACGGGCGCATTAGGCCGGGCTATGCTACCCCTCCTGACGTCGAACGACGCGAGACGTCGATCGACTCGGAGAGTATAGCAAAAGCCGCGAGCGATTCGAGGATCAGGCCGGACGCTCCGCCATGCGCTCCGGCGCGGACACCCCGATCAAGTCAAGCCCGGACGCCAGAACCTGCTTCGTGGCGGCCACGAGTTTCAGGCGGGCGTTCGTCAGCGCCAGATCCGGATTCCTCGGAGGCAGAACCGGACAGTCGCGATAGAACGCGCTGAACGCCGTCGACAGCTCCAGCAGGTAGAACGGCAGTTGATGGGCTGCCAGCGACTGCGTCGCCGACTCGACGACCTCCGGGAACTGGAGCAGCTTCCGGATCAGGCCAAGTTCTGACTCCGTGCTGAGCAGGTGAACGTCGCCCCCCGAGTAGTCAACGGTGCCGAGCTTGACGGCCGCCTCGCGGAAGATGCTGACCGTCCGGGCGTGCGAGTACTGGACATAAAAGACCGGGTTCTCGTCGGACGCCTGCCGCGCCAGGTTCATGTCGAAATTCATCGTCACGTCAGACGAGCGCTGGATCAAGAAGAATCGGGCTGCATCCACGCCGACCTCGTCGATCAGCTCACGCACGGTCACGTACGTTCCGGCCCGCTTCGACATCTTCAGCTCCTGGCCGTCCTTGAACAGCTTGACGAGCTGATAGAGCAGGATCGTGAGCCGGTCCGGGTTGATCCCGAGCGCCTGAAGTACCGCTTTCATCCGTGGAACGTGGCCGTGATGATCGGCCGCCCAGACGTCGATCACGCGGTCGAAGCCCCGCAGCACCAACTTCTCGTAGTGGTAGGCGATGTCCGAGGCGAAGTAGGTTGGCTGACCGTTCGAGCGGACCACGACGTTATCCCGATCCTCGCCCAGCTCGGTGGAGGTGAACCAGACGGCGCCGTCCCGCTCGACAATGTGACCGCCCTCGCGCAGCATCCGCATCGCCGTGTCGAACAGGTCGCGCTCGTAGAGTGACCGCTCTGAGTACCAGCGATCGAACCGGACTCCGAGGTCGGCAAGGTCGCGCTCGATCCAGCGCAACACCAGCGCTTCGACCAGCGGCCCGATGCGCGCCGTCGCCTCCTCATCTGGCAGTTCGAGCAGTGATCGGCCGTGCTCCGCGACGATCTCCTGGGCCAGCTCGGCGACGTACTCACCCTCGTAGCCGCCCTGGGGCAACGCGGCCGGGACGCCGAGCGCCTGACGATAGCGGGCAAGCACGCTCGCGCCGAGCGCGTGGACCTGCGAGCCGGCGTCGTTGATGTAGTACTCGCGCTGCACCATGTGACCGGTCGCTGCGAGCAGCCGGCAGACCGTGTCGCCGAGCGCAGCGTTGCGAGCCGCCCCGACGTGGAGCGGGCCGGTCGGGTTCGCGCTCACGAACTCGACCTGGACGCTGGTACCCTCCCCGAAAGAGAGCCGGCCAAACTCCGGCCCGGCCGCCAGGATCGCGTCGACCTGCTCCTGGAGCCACGCGTCAGCCAGGAAGAAGTTGACGAAGCCGGGTCCGGCCACTTCGACGGCGGCGACGGCCGGCGGCAACTCGAGATGGTGCGTGATCGCCCCGGCGACCTCGCGTGGCGGCTTCTGCGCGGCGCGCTGAAGCCGGAGCGCGACGTTCGTCGCGAAGTCGCCCTGCTCCAGGCGGGCCGGATGGTCCAGCACCACCTCCGGCGCTGGCAGCGCTGGCAGATCGCCCTTCGCCGTCGCCCGTTCGATCGCCGCCTCGACGAGGCGCTTCAGGTCGTCCTTGATCACTCGGATGCTGCTCCCCGCCAGAGCTCTGGCGATTTCGGGATGGTACGTTCGAGGAATCGTACCGGCCCCCACAGACCCCCCACAAGCGGCGCCGTGCGCAGGACGCCTCGTTGGCCAGGGGCACTCCGTCCTCTGACGGCAGCAACCCCCTCCTCGCCGTTGAGTAGGGGGTTGCTACGACCAGGCCGGCGCCGCGCGCCGGCCTTTCAGGGCGTGACGATCGTCACGGGGACGGTGACGGAGATGGCGAGGCGACGGTGCTGGCACCAGTCGCGCCACCTGCCGGCATCGACCCCTGGAGATGCGCCTTGAGTGCGCCGTAGGCTGGCCGGACCGTGCCGTCCGGGTTGGTGATTGACCAGTAGTACTGCTCGTCGTTCGCCGTCCACTCCGGCTCCGGGATGTACAGCACCACCATCGGACCAGCCCACTGCGACCAGTTCGCCTTGGCGTACTGCATCGCCTTGACGAGGTACTCCGCTTGTTGCTCCGGCGTCACCGAGTGCCAGTTGTACGGGGAGTTCGGGCGGGAATCCGTGGTCCAGCCCATCTCCATGATGGCAACCTGCTTCGCCTCGTCGCCGTTCTGGACCATGATCTGGCGCAAGTCCTCGGCGTGACGGAACGAGTAGGCGCGCTTGGCGGTCTCCGGGCTCGGATCGCCGGGGTTGCTGAGCTGCAGGTCGCGAGCAACAGCACCCGGATCCATGTCTGGCGGCGCCTTGAAGCCAGGGGCATGAACACCCAGCATGTCGAAGTACGCCTTGGCGCCGTTGGCGTACATCTCGTTCAGGAAGACTGTGTCTGAGATCGCCCGATCGCTCTGCTCGGTCGTCGGCGAGAGGCCGGCGCTGACGATGACGGCGTTCGGATCGATCTTCTTGATCTCCGTATAGGACACCTTCAGCATCTCGGTATACGCTTTGGCGTCTGGCTTCAGGTTGCCCCACTCACGAGAGATGTTCGGCTCGTTCCAGATCTCGTAGATCTGAACCTTGCCCTTGTAGCGCTCGGCGAAGTCCTGGACGAAGTCCTTCCAGTCCTCGATGTTGTCCGGCGGTCCTGACGCCGGGAAGATCTTGTCGCGGCGGGCCCAATCGGGCTGGTTGTCGAGGCGGGCGATGATCCCCAGGCCGGTCTTGTTGATCTTGTCGATCACCAGGTCTGGCTCGTGCCACTCGAACTCGTTCTTGCGGACCTTCTCGATGTTCCGCCACTCGAAGCGCTGCTTCACCCAGGTGAAGCCGGCCTCCTTGGCGAGCCTGAGGTCGCGATCAGCTTCCTCGCGGTGGCCCCAGAGAAAGACGTGGACGGCTGGTGAGACCGGCGCGACGCGGTTCCCCTGCACCAGGTTGACGGTCGGGGCGGCGACGTTCGGGAGCGGCGTCGGTGAGGCGACGGTCTTCGCCGCTGGCTTCGAGGGCTCGGTTGCCGGCTTCGAAGGCGGCGGGGCAGACGTACACCCCGCGAGGGTCGTCGTAACAAGCAATAAAGTTGACAACAGTCTCCGCAACAGTACCTCCTCGAGTCATCCGTGGCGCTCCATGCGCCGTAGTTCTTCGTGCCCCGCTCGGGATCGTTCGCCCGATTCCGCGTCTCGTCAGGGCAGAGTGCCGTTTTTCCGCGCTTGCAACAGGCGCTCATACGCCGCACGGGGTGTGCCGTCCGGGTTCATGATCGCCCACCAGTACTTCTCGTCCTGCGGTCCCCAGCCGGGATCCGGCATCGTCCACAGGCACATCACACCGATCCAGGGTGCCCAGTTCTCGGCAGCCCACTTGTACGCTCCGACCAGGTTGTCGCCCTTCTCCTCCTCGGAGACGCGGTGCCAGGCGTACGCCTGGTTGACCGTATCGCTCGTCCAGCCGAACTCGAGCAGCCAGATCTGCTTGTCGCTGTCGCCGTTCTCCTCCATGATCCGCCGCATGTCTTCGACGCGCCGGAAGACGAAGAATCGGTGGCCTCCCCAGGTCTGATTGCTGGCAGCCTCGTCCGGACTGACCGTTGGCGGCGCCTTGTAGCCGTGGCCGTGGGCGCCGAGCACGTCAAAGTAGGGCTTGGCGCCAGCCTCGTACATCCAGCGCACGTAGACGTCGTCAGGCCGAGCGTCGTCGTTGTCTGTGCCGGTCTGCGCGACACCACCGGTGATGACGGTAACCGAAGGATCGACCGCCTTCGCCGCCTCGTAGCCGACTTTCAGCAGGGCCACGTAGTCGGACGCCTGCTGCTGGTTGATCGGGCGCTTGCCCCATTCGATGTTCAGGTTCTGTTCGTTCCAGATCTGGACAGCATGGACCCGCCCGATAGTCGACGTAGATGAGTAACGGTTGACGAACGCGGTGACGAAATTTCCGAAGTCCTGATAGTTGTCTGGCGGTCCGTTGAACACCTTGTCAGCGCGTGACCAGTCAGGCTGGAAGTCGAGTCGGGCAATGATCTTGACGCCAGCCGCCGTCGAGGCCTGCACGACCCGATCGGCCTCCGACCAGTCGAACTGGCCCTTCTTCGGCTCGATATACTTCCACTGGAAGAGCGTTTTCTGCCAGCCAAAGCCGGCATCCGTGATCTTCTTCAGATCGCGTGACGTCGTCCGCTCGTTGCCCCAGAGGAAGACGTTCATGCCGTACTCGGGGCTGGCGGCGCGCTCGGGCGCACCGGCGGGCGGCGCGGCGTTGCGGGCCTGCTGATTCGGCTTGCTGCTCGAGCTCGACGGCTTCGCGGCGGCCTCGGCGGCAGCTCGGGCGGCGGCGTCAGGGTCGGCGTTGTTCGAGCTTGACGGCTTCGACGACGAGCTGCTGGCCGGGGCGGCAGCCGCTGTCGATGCCTGGCCGGCCGACATCTTCTCGAAGCCGTCCTTGAAGTTGGAGCCCGGCAGGTCGCCGGCTCGCGCGAGGCCCGTGCCCGCGGAGTTCTGATACTGGCGAAGCAACGGATTGTCCTTCGCTTGCGCCTCCAGATCGACGGGCAGGTTGTCGCCGGTGATCAGCGCCTTCAGGTAGTCGCCGAGCAGCAGCCCCTGGGTGCACTTGCAGCCGTCGTCGTAGTGCATGATCCCCCGCTGGAAGCGGAGGTACACGAAGTTGTTGTTCTTCGGGTCGCGCGACGGCTTCGACGTGGGCGCGCCCCAGATCTGCAAGTTGAACAGCGGGAGCAGGCTAGACGGTCCGCCGTTCGGGAAGGCGTCCTCGTAGCTTACCGTCGAGGAGAACGTCTTGCTGAAGTTGACCGGCATGTCTTCCCAGCTATCCGGCGCGTTCTCCTTCACGAACTCGATGATTTTCGAGTTGTACGCCGCATCGTTCGGGGATGGCGCCGCCTTGATCATCGCCTGGTCTGGTGCGGGGAAGGTCGAGCCGTTGATGGTCGTGTACGGCAAGAGCCCATCTTCGAGCAGGTTCAGCGTCTCGACGCCGTTCGGGCCAATCTGCATCACCGCGCGCTGGAAGAACTGAACGGTGAACCCCTTGAACGTCATCTCGCGTGAGGTGGGAAGGCCAAATGTCCGAGTGCCGCCTCGCCCCTGGAAGAACTTCCAGAACTCGTCGTTGGCGATTCGATATCCGGTCTCCGCGAAAAAGCGCGGATCGTTCTGTTGAGCTCGTTCGGCGGCGAAAGCTGTCGGCGCTCCCGCGAGAATGACGAGGACCAACAGCACGTGGGTGAGGCGTACGCGCATCCAGGGCTCCTCCGTGCCGAACGGCGCCGCCCTGCACGGGGAGGGCCCGTGGCGCCGCGGGATTATACGGAAGCCTATTTCAGGCCACAAGACTTTCCGTCCCGTTCTAGGCGATGAACGAGGGACAGGCCCCCGCTGACTCACTCTATGGGCACCTCGGGACGAACGCCTATTCTTGACAGGGGGTGGCGCGGAGCTATAATCCGTATCCTGTACACGGCGCGGGTTCGTCCCGCGCCGCGGTCGTCGTTGTGGGGACGGCGGTGAAGGGCGACGGCTGTCGCAGAGCGAGACGCATCACCGTGGGACTGTGAAAGGGACGGACCTGGCCATGCCTGACCGGACGGTGTACCTAACGCGTGAGGGGTTCAAGCGGCTCGACGACGAGCTGGAGCACCTGCGCACGGTCAAGCGCCCGGAAGTCTCAGAGCGGATCCGTCGGTCGAAGGACATGACCGACGTCGATGGAAACGCCGAGTACGACGAGGCGAAGAGCGAGCAGGGGTTCATCGAGGGGCGGATCGTCGAGCTGGAGCGAGCTCTGGCGGGTGCCCAGATCATCGGCGACGGCCCGAGCACTGAGTTCGTCGGTCTCGGGTCGAGGGTCACCGTCAAGGACGACACCGGCGACGTCGACAACTATCAGATCGTCGGCTCGCTGGAAGCGGACCCGAAGCGTGGGCTGATCTCTAATGAGTCGCCGGTCGGACGGGCGCTGCTCGGCAAGAAGCCCGGCGAGTCGGCGACGGTGGTGGCGCCCGGCGGCAGCTTCGACCTGACGGTCGTGGAGATCGGCTGAGGCTGCAGCCGACAAGACCGTCGGGCGAATCGACGTCACCGGGGCCGTGGACGGCGAGGCACGGGAGCCGGGCCGTGGGTTGAAGCCGCGCCACCAGCGCCGTGGACTGAAGTCCACGTCTACCATCGTGCCGTCGCTACGCGACTCACGAGGGGGCGACCGGTCCGTCCCGTACGGACGTGGCGATGGTAGGCAGGGACTTCAGTCCCTGACCCCTGGCGCCTGGTCCTGTGGGTGCTCCTGATACACTTCTCACGATTCTCACGAAACTTTCATGTGGGAACGGCGAACGGTGACATGCGCGCGCTACGGTGGCCGCCGATTGCCGAGGTTTCTGATGTCGGATTGGTGCCGACGGAGCGATGCTGTGACACGTGACGATACCGGGTCGTCAGATGGGCAGGCCGACGCCCAGGAGGCTGACGACCGCTCGGAGGACCGACTCTTCGAGCAGCGCCTCGACAAGTTGAACCGGCTGCGCCAAGCCGGCATCGATCCGTACCCGGCGCGCTTCAATCGGACCGACCTCGCCGCCGCCGTCGTTGAGTCGTTTGAGGAGGAGCCCGGAAAGCAGGTTCGAGTTGCCGGCCGCGTCGTCGGCGGCATCCGCCGGATGGGCCGCGCTACGTTCATGCACTTGCAGGACGCCACGGGCCGTATCCAGGCGTTCTTTCGACAGAATGAGCTGGGCGAGGATGCGTACGCATTGCTCGACCTTGTCGATACGGGGGACTTTCTCGGCGTCGTCGGCGAGACAATGAAGACGCGCACCGGCGAGATCAGCGTCCAGGTGCGCGAATTCCACGTCCTCTCGAAGGCGCTCCGTCCGCTTCCGGAGAAGTGGCATGGCCTCCAGGACGTCGAGACACGCTATCGGAAGCGGTACCTGGACCTGATCGCCAACCCGGAGGTGATGGAGGTCTTTCGGACGCGCGGTCGGATCGTCCACGAGGTCCGCGCCTTCCTGGTCGAGCGCGGTTTCCTCGAAGTCGAGACGCCAGTGCTCCAGACCGTCGCCGGTGGCGGGGCGGCACGGCCGTTCGAGACGTTCTACAACGCGCTTGATCGGACGCTCTCGCTGCGGATCGCCCTGGAGCTGTACCTGAAACGGTGCATCATCGGCGGCATCGAGAAGGTCTTCGAGATCGGACGCAACTTCCGCAACGAGGGCGTGTCGCTGAAGCACAACCCCGAGTTCACGATGCTCGAGGTGTACCAGGCGTACGCCGACTACGAGGACATCATGCGGCTGACCGAGGATCTCGTCTCGACGGTGGCGGAGCGCGTCCTCGGCACCACGAAGATCGTCGTCAAGGGAGACGTCGAAGTCGATGTCGCACCGCCGTGGAAGCGCACGTCGCTCCGTGACGCGATCTACGAGGCGTCCGGCGTGGACTATGACGAGCACCCGACGGCGGACTCGCTGGCCCAGGCGGCGCAGGAGGCCGGCCTGCGGGTGCAGGACGGCTGGACGCGAGGCAAGATCATCGACGAGCTGCTAAGTGTGTTTGTCGAGCCGAAGATCACCAGCCCGGTGTTCCTCGTGGACTACCCGCTGGAGCTGTCGCCGCTCGCGAAGCAGCGCACCGACCGTTCCGAGATCGTGGAGCGCTTCGAGGCGTTCTGCGGCGGAATGGAGCTTGCCAACGCGTTCAGCGAGTTGAACGACCCGTTGGACCAGCGCGAGCGCTTCCTGGAACAGGCTCGTCAGAAGGGCACCGGTGACGACGAGGCGATGCCGTTCGACGCGGCGTTCCTGGAAGCGCTGGAGCACGGGATGCCGCCGACCGGCGGTATGGGCCTGGGCATCGATCGGTTGACGATGGTCCTGACTGGCCAGGACAAGATCCGCGACGTGATCCTCTTCCCGCAGCTTCGAACGCTGGAGTAAGGCCGTGCTGCCGTTGACGCTGATCCGATCCCAACCTGACGTCGTCCGCGAGGCGCTACGGCGTCGGCGCGAGGACGAACGTCTGGTTGACGAGGTGCTCACCGTAGACGCTCGCCGCCGCGCGATCGTCGACGAGCGCGACAACCTGCGCGCCGAGCAGAACCAGGCGAGCAGGGGGATCGGTCGGAGCGGGAAGCCGAGCGAGGCCGATCTCCAACGGCTCCGCGAGATGCGCGAGCGGATCCGCCAGCTCGACGAGGAGGCGACCGCTGTCGAGGTGGATCTCGATCGGCTGGTGCTGGCGCTGCCGAACCTCGTGGACGCCAGCGTGCCGGACGGCGAGGACGAGTCTGACAACGTCGTCGTGCGGACCGTCGGCGAGCCGGAGACCTTCTCGTATGAGCCGCTGCCGCACTGGGACCTCGGCGAGCGGCTCGGAATCATCGACTTCGAGCGCGGAGTCAAGCTGTCCGGAGCACGGTTCTACCATCTGCGGGGCGCCGCCGCGCGGCTCCAGCGAGCGCTGATCCACTGGTTCCTGGACATCCACACGCGCGAGTTCGGCTTCACCGAGATCTACCCGCCAGCGATCGTCAAAGAGCACGTCATGGTCGGCAGCGGCCAGCTCCCGAAGTTCCGCGACAACCTGTACCACGATGCGGAGGAGGACGTCTGGCTCGTCCCCACCGCCGAGGTGGTGCTGGTCAACATCCACGGTGGCGAGATCCTGGCCGCGACCGATCTGCCGATCTACTACTGCGCGTACACCCCGTGCTTTCGACGCGAGAAGTTCTCGGCGGGGCGGGACGTGCGAGGGATCAAGCGCGGCCACCAGTTCGACAAGGTCGAGATGGTGAAGATCGTGGACGCCGCCTCCTCGGATGGCGAGCTGGACGCGATGGTTGCGCAGTCTGGCCTGCTGTTGGAGCGGCTACGACTGCCGTACCGGGTCGTTCAGCTTTCCACGGGTGACCTGGGGTCGGCGATGATGAAGACGTTCGACCTGGAGGTCTGGTCGCCGGGCGTCGGCGAGTGGCTGGAAGTCTCGTCCTGCAGCACGGCCGGCGAGTTTCAGGCTCGCCGCGCGAACTTGCGCATCCGCCGCGAGGCCGGTGCTCGTCCGGAGTTTCCCCACACGTTGAACGGCTCGGGTCTGGCGCTCCCCCGCGTCATGATCGCGATCATGGAGACGTACCAGCAGGCGGACGGCACGATTCGGGTCCCGGAAGTGCTGGCGCCCTGGATGGGCGGCATCGAGGTCATCGGCCCCATGAAGTAGCGGGGTAGCCGTCTTGCCACTCGGCCATCTCGCGCTCAACTTCTTCCTGCGTGAACACCTCACCCGCCGCGAACTGCGCCTCACCAATCTCGATCTTCGCCATGATGTACAGCGATTCCATCGCGTCGTCCAGAGTCGCATCTTCAGGAAGTTTCTGAAGAGCGGCGATGATCTCAGCCTTGGTGTACGGCTTGAACTTCCTTTCGATCACGTCGTGGCTCCTCCGATCACAGTCTACTCGCTGGCAGCCCGGCACTGGGCGCTCAAGCGGCGGCAGCGCGGAGCCAGGCGATCACGTCCTCGGCGTTCTGCGCCGGCGCCGGGACCGGGTAGAAGACGTGCTCGATCCGGCCGTCCGAGATCACCAGCGTCAGGCGGCGGATCAGCGTCATGCCGTCGATCTCGAATGTCGGGAGACGCAGCGCACTGGCGAGCTTGAGGTCGGCGTCGCTCAGCAGCTCGAACGGCAAGAGCAACCGCTCGACGGCTTCCCGCTGGTACTCGGTCGTCTGGGTGCTCAGCCCGAAGACCGTCGCGCCGAGGGCCTGCAGCTCGGCATGGTGATCGCGGAAGGCACATGACTGCGGGGTACATCCCCGCGCGCCGGGGATCTCATCCCAAGCGGTCGGCGACGGCTCGCCCGGCCGACTGGTCCTCGGATAACAGTACACCACGACCCTGCCCAGCATCGCAGCCAGTTCAGCCGAGCGCCCGGCCGTGGTCGGCAGCGGCACCGAGCGCAGCGCCATGCCAGTCAGGTGCCCGCAAGCCCCGTCGTCGCTCATGGCTTCGGCCGCTTCAGGAACATCTTGTAGACGCCCCAGCCTGATCTTGAATAGCTTTCGATCAGCTCCCAGCCCTCATTGCCAAGCTCATTCAGGAAGGTAGCTGGCTCAAAAAACCTCAACTCGCCTTTTCGGCCCAGACTGTCCGACCATGCATCTTCTCCCGCGTTGATCGTCAGGTATTCCCAGCGCTGCATCGTTCGCCCCTTCGTTCGCCCTCGCCGCCGGCTACCCGAACGCGTGATCGGCTGGCGCCAGCGTACCACGGATGCGAGATGCAGCTACAGACCTGGGATCTCGCTGAGGCACCGTGAGCCATGGCGTACCAGCAAGATTTCGACGTCATCGCCGGTGACGCGTCGTTCAACTTCGTCTTGGGTAATGACCTTGCCATCATTGGCGGCTTTGATGCCCACCTGGATCAGGCGGATGACCTCCAGGCGCTCGATGGCGTCATCAATTGGTTGCGTCGTCAGGCAAGTCCCTGATCTTCTCGGCGAGTTCGTCCTTCGTCAATACTCGCGGGCGTCGCAGGTTCTGACGCAGTGGCTCACCTGCCTCGAAGCGTCGTCGGACTTCGGCGTGCGGGACGGCCTCATCCGGGTGGGCGTCCGCGTAGGCGATCCGCTCATCGAGCCACACGATGAACGCCAGCCGCTCAATGGCCTCGCGAATCGGCGTGTCATCCGGCAGCGAACGGATAGCGTCTGCCAGTTCGTCCTTGGTCTTCATCGACATCAGTCTCTACTGGTAGTCTACCGCGATGGTGCGCGCAACGAGAGTCAGGTGGCGGCCCAGCGCGAGAGCACGTCCGTGCGCAGGATGATGATCCTTCGGCCCCGGCGGGAGATCGCGCCGCGATCCTCGAACGATCCCAGGAGCTGGTTCACCCGGGGCCGCGTGGCGCCGATCATCCCGGCCAGATCTTCCTGCGTCAGCGTTGCCTGGATCTCGATGCCGGAGCCATCATCTTTGCCGTGCGTCTCGGCGAGCTCCAGCAGTTTCTTGGCGAGCCGGCCCTGAAGATCCAGGAACATCAGGTCGCCGACCTCGCTGCTCAGGCGCCGGATCATCTGCGCCAGTCCGGCCAGCACGCCCTCGACCGCTCCGGAGCTGCGCTTCAAGAGATCCAGGAAGTCCTCGCGGCTGAGGGTGGCGGAGACCACCTGTTCGAGCGCTACGACCGTGGCGGACCGGGGCTCGCCGTCCAGGAGCGCCATCTCGCCGTGGACGTCTCCCGGGCCCAGGACTGTCAGGACGGCCTCCTCGCCGGTCTCCGAGGGCAGTACGACCTTGACGCGCCCCTCGATGACGACGTGCAAGACATGGCCGGGATCGCCCTGGTGGTAGAGGGTCTCGCCACGGCGAAACGTCCGCCGTTTGAGCGCTGGCGCCAGCCGCTCAAGCTCAGCCGGTGGCAGCGCCCCCAGCACGATGGACTTTCGGAGCATCTCGAGGTCCATTGACGTCGCCACGGCTACTCCCCCCTCGACTACCAGTGTACTCGGTACGCGGGCACGCGGAGTGAACCCTAGGTGACGATTCCGCTCCGTTCCTCCAGAACCAGGGCCAGGACGGCTTCCAGCGACATGCCGTGACCACGCTCGTAGGTGTCGTCGAACATCTCGTCCCCGAGGATGCTCCGGAGGTCCGCGACGAGTTTCTCGTGGTCGCGCTGCTCCTTCGGGTTGAGACGGGCGCCGCCCCCATCCAGCACGGCGTCTGAGCTTCCGATGAGCAACGCCGCGAGCAGGGTGTCGCCGCGTCCACGCGCCGCCAGCGCCAGATATTGCATGCAGCGCCCCGTCCACCAGTCCTCGCGGATCCCACGAAACGCCGCCAGCGCGTCGCGGTACAGCGGCGACGCAGCGGCGTAGTTGTGCCGGTCCATGTAGAGGTTGCCGAGCTTCGGCAGGCAAGATCCGAGCAGGTACCGCTCACCGGTGTCCCGGGCGAGCTCCACGGCACGGCGCAACGTCCGTTCGGCTTCCTCGAACTCTCCCGCGCGACGGGCGTGCGCTCCGATCTGTGACAGCGCGAGCGCCTGCCCCCAGGCGTCGTCCGTCGATTCGAGCATCGAGACGGCGATCTCTGCCGTCTTCAGCGATTCGAACCGATCGCGCTCTCCTGCCTCGTGAAAATAGGTCTCCACGATGCCGCGATAGGTCAGGCACCGTCCGGCCGTCACTGCGTCGCCGAGCGCCTCGGCGATCTGCGCGCCGTCGTCCAGGAGTCGCTCCGCCTCTCGGTACGAGCCCTGGATCATGGCCAGCGTGCCGGCTGCGTAGAGCGCACGTGCGCGGGCCGATTGGCCAGCCTCACCACCGTCCCAGGTCAGCACTTCGGCCAGCCAGCGCCTGCCCTCGGTCACGTGCCCGCCCAGCCACCAGAACCAATGAAGGCCACCGGCCAGGCGCAGGCCGGCCAGGGACGCTGGCAAGCCCCTGGACGTCGAGTCACCGCGCAGGTGCGCGTCACGCGCCCAGGTGAGGGCCGCTACCAGGTTTCCGTGCTCAGCTTCTAGCCGGTCAAGCCAGCGAACCTGGTCCGGCCCAATCAGCAACGGATCGGCCGTCTCGACGAGATCGAGGAAATAGTCGAAGTGGCGACGTCGAGCTTCGGGCGCATCTCCGGCGGCCTCGAGTTGCTCCAGGCTAAATTCGCGGATCGTCTCGAGCAGCGAAAATCGCGGCTCGGGCTCTGCGAGAGACTGACGAACCAGGCTCTTGTCCACGAGCGACGCCACCACGTCCAGGGGCGAGGGGCGAGGGGCGAGGGGCGAGTTGGGGGCTCTCCCGCTCGTCCCTCGCCCCTCATCACTCGTCACTCGCTCGATGGCGTCGAGCGTGCAGCCGCCGACGAACGTCCCGAGAAGGCGAAACACCCGACGCTCGTCCTCGTCGAGGAGGCCGTAGCTCCAGCCAATCGTGTCGCGAAGCGTCCGCTGGCGAGCCGGCAGGTCACGCGGGCCGTCAGTCAGGATTGGGAGGCGACGGTCCAATCGTGCGAGGAGGGCACGAGGTGGCAACAGCCGCACGCGCGCCGCGGCAAGCTCGAGTGCCAGAGGCAATCCATCCAGCCGCCGGCAGATCTCGCCGACAATCGGCGCGGTCTCGTCCGTGAGCGCAAAGCTCGGCCGAGCCTCCTGAGCGCGGGCCACGAACAGGCGAACAGCGTCGTTGGACTGAAGCTGGCTCACCGACACCGGCCCCGTGGGCGGCGGCGCGAGCGGTGGGATCGGTACGTCGTACTCGAGTGAGAGGCGCAGGAGCTCGCGGCTCGTTACGACGATCTTGAGCTGCGGGCAGGCCAGCACCAGATCCGCGACAAATCCCGCGGCCGGCAGCAGATGTTCGAAGTTGTCCAGTACCAGGAGGCTGTGCCGGCTCCCGAGCGCATCCGCCAGGATGTCGAGCAGCGGCCGATCGCCCATCTCCTGAACGCCGAGTGCTCGCGCGACGGCTCGCGGCACCAGCGCCGGATCAGCAATCGCCGCGAGCGCGACGAAGTAAACGCCGTCCTCGAAGATAGGCATCAACGAGCCGGCCAGGTGGATCGCCAGCGACGTCTTGCCGGTGCCCCCTGGTCCGGTGAGCGAGAGCAGCCGGATCTCGTCACGCAGCAGCAGCTCGCGACAGATGTCCAGCTGGCTCTCACGGCCGATCAACGTCTGCCGGTGCGGCGGCAGCCCAGCCGGTGCACCAAGCGTACGCGGTGGCGGGAACTCGCGCTCCAATCCCGGCCCGGCAACCTGGATCAGGTGTTCGGGCTGTGGCAGGTCTTTGAGCAGGTGGTGGCCGAGGTCGACCAGCACCGCGTCGGCAGGGACCGCGTGTGCGATCAGGTCACGCGTCGTCTGCGAGATCAGGATCTGACCGCCGTGCGCCGCCGTGCAGATGCGAGCGGCGCGATGCACGTCAAGGCCGGCGTAGCCGGCGGCGTTCCGGACCGGCTCGCCGGTATGGAGGCCGAATCGCACTCGCAGCGGCTCGCCATCCGGCCACGGTTCGATCGCCAACGCACGCTGTGCTTCGATCGCGGCCTTGATCGCATCGTGAGCCGTGACGAACGCCGCCATACTGGTGTCACCCTGCGTATCTACGAGATGCCCGCGATACCGTTCCACGGCATCCGTCACGACTTCGTTCTGGCGTTCGATGACGGACGGATACCGATCCCCCAGCCGCAGCAGATGGCGAGTCGAACCCTCGACGTCCGCGAACAACAGGGTAATGGTCCCGTCCGGCAGAGTGACCACGCTCTCGCTCCTGCCTACACCCACACCCCGCCCTGAGCAGGCGGCGGCGCGCACCTCCAGGCGACGACGCGTCGTGCGGTCGACGTGCCCTGGAGCGCACCATTCGGAGATCGACTCCGACCAGGAGTGTAACCTGTCAGCCAGGACCGTGGCTCCCGCGCCAGACTACAATCGGGGCCAGATCATTCTGGCCTGGGAGACGGCATGAGCACCGGCGCGATCTTGCAGGACATCGGCGGGCGCCAGGACGAGATGGTGGGGCTGCTCCGCGAGCTCGTCGAGCACGAATCCGGAACGTACGATAAGGCGGATGTCGACAAGCTGGGTGCGTTTCTGCGCGAGCGTCTGGATGGGCTCGCCTTCCAGACCGAGTTGCTCCATCAGGATCGTCTCGGCGACCACGTCGTCGGCCGACGGCCCAGCAAGAACGGCAAGCAGATCCTGCTGGTAGGACATTTCGACACGGTTTTCGGCCATGGCACGCTGGCCGAGCGCCCCTGGCGTGTCGAGAACGGGATCGCGTACGGCCCTGGTGTCTACGACATGAAGGGCGGTATCGCCATCCTGCTGACTGCGCTGGATGCGCTGCGCACGGTCGGATCGCCGTTCTGGGCGGAGACTGGCATCACCGTCTTCTTCAATAGCGACGAGGAGATCCTCTCGCCGACCTCGTCCGGCCCGATCGACGCTATCGCCCGCGAGTGCCAGACCGCCTGCATTCTGGAGCCGGCCCGACCCGGCGGTGAGTACACGTTCGTCCGGAAGGGGGCCGGCAAGTTCTTCATGAAGATCACCGGACGCGCTGCCCACGCCGGCGGCCAGCCCGAGCTCGGTCGAAGCGCGGCGTTGGAGCTCGCCCACAAGACACTGGCCCTGCATGCGCTCAACGACCCGAGCACTGGAACGACCGTCAATGTAGGCGTGATGCGGGCCGGTGAGCGCTCGAACATCATCTGCCCCGAGGCGTACGCCGAGATCGATCTGCGCGCCCTCGACCCTGAGGAGATGGAGTCCGCAATCGAGGCGATGCGCCAGGTCGCCGCCGCGAACACCGTGCCGGACACGACGGCTGAGTTCTGGGGCGAGCCGTATTTTCCGCCGCTGCCGCGCAAGCCCGTCAACGAGCGCCTGTTCGGTCTGATGCAGGAAGTCGCCGCTGAAGTCGGGTTCGAGGCGCGCGACATCGTCAGCGGCGGCGGCTCAGATGGCAATCACACCGGCCAGCTCGTGCCGACGATCGACGGCATGGGGATTGGCGGTAACGGTGCGCACACTGAGCGAGAGTTCGGCGTCCTGGCAAGCCTGCCGGAGCGGGCGAAGGCGCTGGCGCTGTTCCTCCACGCCTGGCCTCAGCGTATCGAAGGCATCCTGGCGGGGGAATGACGCTCGGCGCTGGCCGCCTGATGGGTCCGCGTGCCATTGACAGCAGGTCGGCTGATAACCATACGTCGGTAGCGCGCCTCGACCAGTGCAAAGACGCCGTAAGCCGCCAAGCCGGCCGCCACCAGGCCCAGCAGATACGGACCAAATGGCTGGTCTGCGAGTGCCGCGAGCGCCCCGTCCAGGCCCTGTGCCTCGGAGGGGTCATGGTGTATCGCGGCGCCGACCAGGAACCCGCCGATCATCACGAACGCTACGCCGCGCGCCGTGTATCCGGCTCGACCGATACGCGTGATCCCCTCGCGGTGCTCAGCACCGACGTCCGTCAGGTACAGATCGTCGGTCAGATTCGACTTGAACGCGCGGTAGAACTGGTAGAGGCCGTTCACGACGATGGCTGCGCCGACCAGGCCGACTAGCCAGACGCCGAACGGCTGGTCCATCAGCCAGGCGGTCCATCCCTGGGCCTTCTCGGTGCCGCCCTGGCCGCTGCTGATGCCGATCGCCATTCGCAACGCTGACCAGGCGAGCATCGCGTAGATCACCGCGACCCCGGCGTGGAGCGCTCGCATCAGCAGGCCCTTTGCCTCGTCGCCCTGGTGGTCCGTGTCGAACGCGGCGCGGACCAGCTGCCAGATCGCATAGCCGAGGAGTCCCACCGCTATCACAACGAGCAGTGTGCGGCCAAACGGCGCTTCCGCGATCCGAGAGATTGCGCCAGTCTGGTCGGTCATCTGCCCGCCCTGCCCGAGCGCGGCCTGCACCGCGAGCCCGCCGACGATCAGGTAGACGATGCCCTTGGCGGCGTAGCCCAAGCGCCCGAGCCCTTCGATCCATGGGCTAGCCTCTGTGGCGCCCTCGCGGATGTGTGACTCGATGCCATCCAGGGTATCCTGCGGCGATCTGGGTGCTGCTGCCTGCACGATCAACTCCTTATGGTCTGCATTGTGGTTGTGGTGGTCGTCAGCACCGGGTCCTCGGGGTGACGCATAGGCATGGGGCGTGCCATCCTCGTCGTCCCGCCTCGACAATGCTCACCCTGTTGGTGGACGTCGCCGGGCATGCGAGTTGCATCGTCTACAGGTGGGGAGGAGTACGAGACCGATGGAAGCCCAGCCCGCGGCTATCGCTACGTCCCTGGCTCGCCGCCCGATCGTCGATCGGCGAGCCAGACTGATGGCCGGCCTCGCGGCGTCGCTCGGGGTGATCTTCATCGGCCTTGCCCTGGCGATGCGTCAGGCCAAAGGGACGAGCATCGACGTAGCGGTCACGCACGCCGTCCAGTGGATCGACAACCCGGTCTTCACGGACTTGATGGTCGCCGTCAGCGCACCAGGATACGCGCCCTTCAGCTGGATGGTCGTGGGCAGCGTGATCGCGGCGTTGATCGTGGCGCGACTCTATCGTGAGGTGCCCTTCGTCCTTGCAACAGAGTGCGCCGGGATGAT